>Ga0233431_1000725_pt1 | contig 67224 bp, 37 predicted proteins | sample SI_118_April2016_FD_179867 | JGI IMG/M metagenome (GOLD analysis project Ga0233431, IMG submission 179867) | Seawater microbial communities from Saanich Inlet, British Columbia, Canada - SI_118_April2016_200_MG | ecosystem: Environmental > Aquatic > Marine > Inlet | place: Canada: British...
TACTTTCTATTGTGAAATTAAAATGATTGATGATTCTGATGAGCAATTGGAATATGCTAAGAAGGTTGATGCTCAGTATGAGAAAACTGAATTTTCAGTTACTAAGGCAAATTCTCCTGATGATTTATTTTCAGGATATGTGGGTTTAGATGATAGATCTATGATGATTCTTGGAGGGGCATTAGAAACTTCTAATGCGGAAATCTGTTTTTTGCTTGATGATGTTGTTTACAGCATTCCTGAAGTTGGAACTGTCTCTATACAAAATGCTTGTGTGACAAAAGTTGCATTTGAATCTGGGAGTGCTTCTGTCTGTTCAAAAATTAAGTTAGAAAGCGAAAGAGTTATATGTGATGATTTGGTGAATAATGATTGTGAAGGAAAGTATAAGGCTGTTTGCGCTTTGCTTTCGTAGGTGTTGTTAATGTTTCCAAAAATAAAAAAAGACTTGAAGGAATTTGTACATAATGAGGATGGGCGAATTACTCAAGAGTCTTTAATACGCATGGGTGTGGTGTCTATTGGTGCTTTAGGTGCTGCGGTTTCTATTAATGCTATTGAGATCGATCCTTTTGAGAAAATTGAAATTGTTGATTATGATTGTGCCGGTAGTCCCCAAATGCATCTATTATGTAAAGATGTTATTGAAGTTGGTGGAGGAGATGTTGAAATGATCGTTAAGCCTGCAGGGCTCTCGCAAGACGGTGATATGGGGATGGGAGATATTGGGATAGATGTTTGTGAAGATGCTGTTTCTGCTATCAGAGGTAAGATGAAAGATAAATGGGAATCCGCTGGCGATGGCGGGCTTGAGAAGACTAATATTGTCTCAAATTTAGATTGTCCTTCCCAGATTTCTGCCCATCCAGGAAATAATGATGGTGGTACCGACTATCCTAGTAGATTTTTTATGAGCTTGGGTAGCGAATGTGTTCCCCCTACACTACATCATCATGGTAATAGTCTTAAATTGGGTTCGGTGTCCGACAAAATTGTTGGATCTCATGAGCATGCTGTTGCAGTAGGTTGCAAAGTTCAAGGTACATTAACATTTAATCACGAATATTGTGATGGAATTGATAGGGATCTCGAATGGGCTGATGCTGTGGTGACATTTGTGTATGACGATGGAACGAATCCCGCTCAGCAGATTGATAGTTGTACGAATACAATTATTTGATTTTCTAGAAACAACGGGTGTTTAATCTTTTATCCATTTTTTTATTATTTTGGCTTTCTCTGGTTCAAAAAGGATCATTTCAAATAGATAATCGAATTGTGCTTTTCTTATTTTACATCTGAAATTTTTGTAAAGCTTAGGAACGACGGTACCTTCTTCCGCATAATTTGCAACCGGACATGTTCCGCAGTATGGTTGATATGCGCATGCGCTGCACAAATATTGACTATTTATGGATGAACTTATGAGTGCTTTTGTTTCTGGTTTGTTTAATATATTTGTATAATTTTCTTTGAACACATTACCTACTTTGAAAATATCGAATATTTTCCCATCATCACAGCAGTATATATTGCCGTCATAATTATATAGTACTTGACCAATAATTGCACCACAAGGACTTCTTATATCTAAAAAATTTGGATCTGTGTTTGTTAGGATCTTTTGTAATAATATGGTGGTAATTCTTTCTTTTATATTGGTTCCTTTGTTGTTTAATTCAATAAGATAGTCTAATGCTTTCTTCCAAAAAATAATGAACTCTTCAGGAGTATATCTTTTACTGTTTTCTGCGTAGCCTATCCAGTTAATGGGTTTAAGTTGTATGATGTTTTGTTCATGCTTCAGATACTCATCAATGATTTCTTTAGAATAATCTAGTGAATCTCTAGTAGTGGTCATCAACATACTAACTTGGATGTTGTTGTCTTTGAGTTTATCTACGCAGCGGATTGTATGGTCGTAGCTGCCTTTTTCTTTGCATTTGCGATGTTTGTCGTGAAGCGCTTTAGGGCCGTCAATGCTGGTGCAGACCTGTATTTTGTGAATTTTTATGAATTTAATGATCTCTTCAGTCACCAAAGATAAATTAGATACTATAACATATCCTATATGCTTCTGTTTTTCCTTTTTTCTTGATTCATTTTTTTTCTGCGAGTATTCAACAACGTGCTTTACTATTTCGAAATTCAAAAGAGGTTCTCCGCCTTGAAACTCAATTGTGATGTTCTTAGATTTTGTATCCATTATAAAATTTACAGTTTCTTCTGCAATCTCTTTGTTCATATCTACTTCTCGAGATGTTTCCTGTTTTGCTTTACTATGGCAATAGTCGCAAGTCAAATTACACCTTAATGTTGGGACAATAATATGTAGTGATGGTGGATAATGTAGAAATCGTGTTCTTTTGCTGTAACTTTCTATTGTATTTCTAGCTCCTTTCGCGGTAAGCAGTAATCCTATATTTTCGCATTCGTTTGCAATTTTTTCAGGAACTTTATTCCTTTGTAGTTGTCTGAAATCATTCTCAGTCATTGCGATCCAATTACCATGACCTAGCGTAATGAGATATCTATCTCTTATTTTGCGAACGTTATAGTTATTTGCACTTAATCTATCTGTTTTCATTTTCTTTTATTTGAGCACAAAGCATTCTACAATTTCCTCTTCTGTAGTGTATGCATGCCAAACATTTTTTTTTAATGTCTTTTTTGTATATATCGTAACTATCTTTTATATCTTCATCTGTGATTGATTTTAGTTCATGAAATTTGCATCCTTCTGTAAATAGCAATAAACACTTTTTACAACTAGAGGGGAGCTCTTTGAATTCTGCTCTTGATTTTCTGTCTTTCAATTTACATTTAGGCAAGGGCTTGTAAACTGCATAATATTTTCCTTGTGATTTTATATTGCGTATTGTGTTTAATAGTTTGTAGATGTCTTTATCTTCTTTAGTGTTAGTTGTGTTTAGAATTTGAATATCTGCACATTCTTTTGAACTTGCGTCGTCTATATTTACTAGATGTTGCTTTATTAATTTTTTGAATGCTTCCTTGGGTTTACTATCTCGTAAAGTAACTAGCATGTACAGATTGGTGCTTTTATTTAATTTTCCTATTATTTCTAAATCTTTCACAGTCATTCCAGGATGCGCAAAGGGATATGCGTTAGGGTGTAGATCTCCTAGAGATTTATCTTTTAGTTTATCTTTGTTTTTTTCATATTCTTCTGTCCCCGGGATTGGTGTGAATTTAAGATTTAAAAGAAATGTTTGCATTGCCATCGCTTTAAAATCGGATAAGACTATACTTTCTATTGTTTGATTTGGCATGCCGACTAAAACAAATGTTTTTATTTGGTGAGGTTTAAAACCTACGTCTTTGAATATTCTTACTGCTCTGTCAAATTGTTTTAATGAGCTTGGTTTGTGAAAACGATCATACATTGATTCATCTGAAGATTCTAAGGGGAGGGAGAAATTTTTAACTCCTGCTTTTTTCATTTTGATAGCAAGTTCGGGATATATCAAACTAGGTTGTAAACCTTCTGGAAACTTTAGTCCTATTGGCAGTTTTCTTGCAATGATTTCATCAAGAACTTTCTCAAATTTGTTTTTTGCATCAACTAATAAATTTGATTCCCATAAGCTAAAATTCTTAATTCCGAATATGTGATATTTTTCTTCTAACTCACTTACAAATGCCTCATTATCCATGAAGGTCATTTTATGCCCCTCCAATTTACTAACCGCGCAGTAACTGCAATTGTGGGGGCAACCCCTGCTATATTTTATTATGAAATAATCCGGAATTTGCTCTAGAAGTTCCAATGCCGTTCGGCTATTTTCTGCAGGAAGATAAGGTCCATAATGAATATAATCTGCTTTAGAGTTCTGTGCGTTGTCTCTACATATGCTTGCGTATATGCCCCCTAAAAATACGGGACAATTTGGATAAACTTTTTTTGCAATATCTATGACTTCGTGAACGCATTCCCAATAATATGTCATGGTGGAGGTTATCCATATCTCGTCCGGATTTTCTATTTCTCTGAGTTTTTCCTCTATTTCTTCAGGACCCATACCATATCTAAAAACAGGTCTCACAATTCCTTCATTTTCATAATTTCCACATTTAATGTCTCTTATTTTTTCTCTTAAATCTATTGTTCTGCTTAAACAATTAATTAGTGTTACGTCGTGACCCTGTTCTAAATGATATCCTCCTATCTTTAACAGTCCGTATGGTAGGTCTTGTAAAGTATGTAGAGGCATTGGTTCGTATCTCGGTGGATTTATTAGAACAATTTTTTTTTTCATTTTAATATATGTTGAATGCAGACGAGTTTATTTCTGGTTTTGCCATGGCGAGACAGTAATTGGCAAATTCTTTCTTAAGTTCGGAGTGCGATATTTTCTTAAGGGGGGTCAGTATGACTTCATAGTACTTATTTGTATTCTTAATATCTGCCAAGGCAACATCTTTATATGCGGTTGTAGTTTTTTCTATCGCATCACAAGAATAGAATAATTTATTCAATTTTAGTATTGTTTGTGTCATTTTTTAGTTTTTTAACATTCTTTTCTATTTTTGTTTCTTCTTCAAAAGGCTTCTTCTTGAAGATGAATTGATCAAGATACTTTTCGTAATCATTTGCAATCATTGCTTTCTGCATAATGGCTTTTTTAAGTTCTTGATCTCTTTGTTCTCTAATTTCGTAGTTAACATAATTGATTAATTCTTCATTAAATTCTTTTACTAGTTCTAGCAATTCACTATTGTCTTTTGCAGATATTTCAACTAGAATTTCTTCGCTTGGGTGACCGTCGATTAAAATAAATGCTTTATCTAACATCACGTACGCTGCGTTAAAGATTGCAGAAAGGGAGTAGATCTCTGGATTGATATTTATTAGAGCACTATTATCTTTGATTTCAATATTTTGTAATTGTCCGATTTTCATTTTATCACCTTCATATTAATAAGTTTAGTAGTAAGCTATCTAGGCTTGCGCCAATTAACAAAGTTAATATTACCCCCAAAAACATGATCGGAGCAAAGGGTATATCGCCTTCCTCACGTATCATTATCTTCATTATTTTGTTCTCTCTTTTTATTCTTTTGTTTTTGTCATAAATGTTTGTTACCATCAATAGGAGAATAATGTGCCTAACGACGAAATACGCCAAGATCCAAAACAGCGTTATTATTAATGATTCTATTTCAAAGAACTCCGAATATTCTAGTGTAATTCGTATGAGTAAGATTGCGATGTAACTTATAATTTCCCAGAAACCATATTTTCTCAAGAAGTTGCTAATCAGAACCATTGCTGCAATTGATATTAGAAAGTTTGACTTCATATTTACCATTCTTAGAATTATATCTATCAGCCAAGGTATTGACAATACCAATAGTAAAATTCCTAAAAGGTTTTTCGGTTTTAATGACTCTCTAACTATCTTTTTCATCGATTTTCTATTTGCGATAAATGCTCTGGTTAGAAGAAATATCCAAATAGGCAAAATCATGTTTATTAATAGAGTCATAACTCTGAATGTGATATCCGAACTGCTAAATGCGTTAACTGGTATAAGAAAGAAATATACTGTGAATAGTTTTGCATCTCCTGCGCTCCACCATTTAATGTACCATATGAATAATCCAACAACTAATGCCAGGAAAGTTCCTGTTAATTGTTGTATTATTTGTTGCGTGGTTTCTATTTTTAGAACAATTAATATTGTGTGTAGTATTAATCCCAAGACGATTGCGATTATTAGATTTTTATTTTTTATTTTTGCTGTTTTGAAGTCTTGGTAACTGGTAACTATTCCTAAGATGATGATGATTGGCAGAAAGTAAAACATTAAATTGTTCATTCTTGGGTTTCTGAGGGTATAGCTTATTAATATTTGTGTTGCATAGTCTATTTGCAACAAAAACTTTAAATACTAAGAAATGGACTTCTTTATAAATATCCGTGTTTGGTGAAAAAAGGTGGTGATGCTAATATTTCTAGGTTTAGAGCGCGAACGTACTTTTGTTTTAAGAGGTGATTTGGTTTAGTGAAATTGACCAGATTCTTTTTAATTCTTGTTGTTATTTGTTTAGTCTTTGTTCCTTTAGTCTTTGCTGCCGAGTCTGAATTTCTTATTGATTATTCTTTACCTGAGGATTATGGTACTACTACGCTTGATGAAGGCGCAACTATGTATTTTCTTTATCCTCTTTCAGGCTCTGCTTGTGATTTTTTGCCTGTTACTCATACAATTGTGGACTTATTAGATGCTCCGGGCGTGACACCATCATCCCAGAGTTTTGAACATCTCAATACAAATGCCGCCATAGTTTTTAGAAATATGGCCGATTTATATTCTATTGATTATAATTATAAGCTTATGCGTCAAGCGCCCTATGGTTCTGCATGTTCTATTAATAATATCTTCATGGCTTATCTTTTGTTTAGTAAGCCAGGTAGTGATGCGAATAAAATGTTCAATTTTAGCGGTAACAGTACCTGGGATATGAAATCTGATCTGTATGATTTTAATCAGATTCTTGAGGGTATTGATGTTGAAGGGGATCACACTAGGATGACTCTTCCTCTTGAAATGTATTGTCAAAATAGTAATGTTGATGAAAGCATGAATAGGTATGATTTGGGGAATTTACCTTTTGAGGATACGGGTACTGTAAACTCTTTTTGTACTGATCCGAGCGCTTCAGGATGTGAGCCATTTATGTATTCAGGGGTTGGTGGTTGCTGTAGTGATAAAGGTCCTATCGAAGTTATTGAGCCTGCGGCCCGAGAATTCGCTTCGCGATTTTACGTGAGGAATGGATCTGTTTTATTATTAGATCGAGAATTGCACCATACTGCAGGTGCCGAGATTATTCCAGCTTCTGGTGTTAATAGTGCTTCTGTTTATGATCCTTGGGATTTCTTTAGTTGTTATGAGGCACCAATTGAGGGTGCTCCAGGGTTTTACAAATATCGGTGGGGATCTATTCCTGAAATTTGTGCAGCAAAAGGGGGAATAATTTTAGGCGCTAATAAGGATGCCGATGATATTGCAACAGCTTGTGATGCCAGTCTTTTCCCTGGTATAACTTGTCCTACGGCTGAACAGCCCCAGTTTTGTACTAATTGTAATTTTAATTTTTGGAGTACAGAATCTGAAGGTGGCGTGTTATCTGAGTTTGATCGTAGATATAAAGTTGATTCTGATAATCCGAATGCCTGGTATGATCCAATCCATAGCTTTTCCCCTAGTGTTGATTCAGATAATCAAGTTGCTGCGGGCGAGACGGAGCATCTTTTAGCTTATTTGACTATGTTTAAAAGAATATTAGGTATGCAGTCATCGCCTCCTGACACTAATTACAAACAATTCAAGTACGATTCTTGTTGTGGTGATTCATATCTTGACGATATTGGATCAACTACTGGAGATTTTCGTGTGGTTGTTCCTGATAATGAGGATGCTTCCCCATATTTACAAGACACTGATTCTTACTCCACTGTTTGTGCTCCGGTTAATTATAAAGATGGTGAATTAGGAATTTTGCATGCAGGCTTTAAGGGTCATTTAGGTGATGAAGATACTAATGTTTACAGGATGGTTGAACTGAATTTGCCTGAAGATACTTTAGTTGAGGGTTCGAACGAAATCGATTATTCACTTTTAGGATTTAATCAAGGTTATACTTTGGGTAATCCCCACGGTTCTAATTGGTTGGCGTGTATGTCTTCCTACGGGGATGATGCTGTTTGGAGTGATGGATATCCATCCATATTTCCTGATAATGATACTTTACATTGGCGCTTTAGGAGAAGAGGATATAATTCTCTGAGTTACAAATTATCTGAAAATGATAAGGGTATGTATAATGTAGGCAATACTATGGGTAAATATATGAGGCCGCCTTTTATTAGACCTTCTTCTTCCAGTTTATCGGTGGATCTATTAGGTACTGAGAATCCTGATAATCCAAAAAATTTGAATACTGGATCAAATGTTGCGTCAAGCGGGGCCACTATGTCTGTTGATGGAATTGATGTTCCTTGGAGTGCCGCCAGAGTGCCTTGTGATTATGATGGTGACGGTTATTTTGCAGATTATGATGTCTTGAATCAAAGAGATTGCACACACTACAATAAATCGGGGTTACTTTTAGATTGTGATGATGCAGATAATACGAGATTTCCAAATAATCCTTTAGATCACTGCGGTGATTACAATGATTCGGATTGTGAGTGCGCTAAAGAAAATACCGCTTGTACTGAAACGGATGACGTTTGTAAAAACTGGGCCTATGATGCTATTAATTATACTCATAACGGCTTAGTTTTTCCTTATAGATTTATGTGCAACGGTGATGCGGAGAGTGGTTTCTTTGTAGAATGTTGTGGTTATAGTAAACACCAATGTGTTAATAAACATCTTGCATCAAGAACAAAAGAGAGCGATATGAACAGTGTTCCGCAAGTTTCTGAAAAACATTTAAGACGAATTGGTTCTCCACTTAATACTTTGTTTGAATTTCCCTGTTCTAATACATCGACTTCTTCTAATTGCGCAGGAGTTGTTGGGGTGGATCGTGTTGGTGGTTTTGTTGAAAATGGTCAGAGCTCTCACCTTATTTTAGATATGGAGCTTGCCGATATGGATTTAAGAAAGAAGTTTTTTGATTATATTAATGATGAGGATTTTGAATTTCTGAATGTTATAATAAAAACCAGCTCTACATATGATATTACTTTAGGCTTTGCTGATTGTACTGTTCTGATGTCTGAAACGGACATCAAGATATTAGATCCTGATAGTACTGAGGGCGGTTTTTCTAGTTGTGATTGGTTGAAAAACTCAAATGGTAATCCAGTTAAGATTCCGCTTGCCCGATACATTTCTAATGGTCCTGCCTTGAATAAATGGTTGCATGTAAAGATACCGATAAAATTGATTGCCGATCAATCTCTGAGCGATTCTGATGTTGATTTATTAATATTCTCAGTATTGCATTCAGGTATTCCTGATATTTCCATTAATAAAAAAGTTGATTTGTCAGGTTTCGGGAAGTGGGATGAAATTTATGCTATTGATCGAATTTATTTATCCAAAGCTCCGATAGGTCGAAATGGTAATGATTATACTCAGAAAGATTATTACTGCAGCGCATTAACGCCGCTTTTGGAGAAAAATGCTTATGAAAGTTTTTGGGTAAGTGGTTTAGATTATGATGTCAAGGAAGATGAAGACGTTTTCTTGGAATATGGTAATAAGTTTCGTGATATAAAAACCGCAGTTGAGGAAGATTTTGGTAAGATGTTTTTGTTCAAGAGTTTATGTAATAGTATTTCTGGTTACAAATGGACGGGAAGTAAATGTTGCGGTTATAAATCAGGAGATGTTTTGAGCAAACTGTTTTATGATAATTTTGCGGATTCATTACCTGAAACATATTCGGATGATCAACACGGTTGTTTGTTTTCCACCCCTTTACCCAACGGCGCGAGGGCGGGAGTTGTAGGTTATCAGTTTTCGAGTACACCCCATTGGAGTGGACACCCGGTGATGTCTTTTTGTTATAATACTTCTGATTGTTTGTTACCTGTCGATCTTGTTCTTCCTAATTTTAAGGATTCTTCTAACGATATCCTGAAAAATGAATATTCTGTCTCAAGTGTTGTTGATTTCTCAGCCGAAGATGGATTACAGTTAGAAAACTTGTATCCTGAACAACAAGATCTTTGGGTTTATAATACTGAAAATCCGAACGATGTTATGTTTCAAGTTTCTCAATCTCAGCCAGTTGATTCTGGAGATGTGATTTCCGCTCATGTGCCTATGTCGTTACTGTATTACAATGCTTCTTTTTATTCATGTGATGCTGATTATTTGAAACCTGTCGTATTTGATGTTGTTAATAATGTTGAGGCTGGCACGGCGGAGTTTACTGAAAAACAACAATGCGATGTGGCTGCCAATTATTTCTGTGATCCGCACAAGTATCAAGAGTATCCTACAGTTTCTGTTGGATGGAGTGCAGAATCTTCTGGTGAGTTAATGGATGGTTCTTCTTTTACTGGAGAAATAGGCTATGATTCTGAGAATGATGTTGCCACCATAAGTGCTAACGAATTTTTTGTCGCCAGACCATATGAAAGAAACTCTAAGAAACATAATAATTATCCTTCTTTTAAGGTGTATCAAACTTTCGGTGACAATGAGAGCTATAGTGCCTCTTCTGTAAGGTCCGATTTACTTGCTAAGGATTGGATTTTCTTTAATTCAGATATAGTCTCTGATGAAGATGTATATTCCCCTAATTATTTTGCTAGACTCTATTCAGAAACTTATGCCGAGCTTTCGACCAATGAGTTTCAGTTGTCTAAAACCACTGCTCCAGACACCAAACTGGCTGTTTTGGTAGATTATGATTTGAATGGGGTGGTGGAAACTGTTTATTATGGTTGTACAATTAATTCAGTTCTCAAGAAAATACTTTGTATTTTTTCTACAGATCAGAATGATGTTTTTGGCGAAGGTCTTGAACTTGATCCCGACTCTTCATACATTTATCATGGGCCTTTACTTGTTGTTGATTCTCCAGGTATGTATAGATTAAGCATACTTAGTTACGGCATACCTCAACTAGATGTTGACAATCTTAGACTTTTTTATAATAAATATACCAGTTTTGTCAATATTGGTTCTGGATCTAAACCACCTCTTCCAGAAATGGGTTTTGTTTCTGAGTCGTGCTGTCCAACCGATCATTGTTGGACTGGCGATTACTGTGTTGCTGCAGAATTATATGAGCGTAATGCATCTCGGGAGCCAATGTTTATAACAGGTTCAGGTGATGTGGGTTATAGGTGTGTTGTTAATGCGTCTGAGTATGAGGATTCTTATGATGTAGAATATGCAGATCTTCTTGGCCAAGCACAAGCTGCTGCAAATGATGGTGATCCTTTTGATCTGCCTAGTATTCCTGAGACTGCAGTTATTCAAGCAAATGAAAAAAAATTAAATGCTAGTTGGGTTTTGGTTCATAAAAAATATTCTTGGGATAGGAGCATGTCCGGATGGTGTCCTTATGATAATCAGTGTCTTGTAAATTCCAATCCTTCGGTTGCAATAAACTGGAAGTATGGTCACAGAAAATTTGTTGATGTGGATTCTTTTGGGGCCTATGGTGTGCAAAACTCTTTTGAGAATAGAAATCTTTTACCTCAGTGTATTAATCATTTACAGTTTATTGGAGATCATGTTTGTTATGAGGGAGAATGGACAACCAGGACTCGTATGGTTGCGGATCATCTTCTGGATTATTATAGCAACAGAAGTAGAACGCCTGGGTTAGATGTTAAAGAAGCCTCACTTTATTGTTCGGATTATAAAAGTGTAATTAATGATCTTACGTATGATACTATGACAAGTAATGGCGATACGGAACTATATTCTAGATTGAATCCTGGCGTTAATGGAGAATCTCCTTGTGCCTTTGCTTCTGATGCTGAAAGTGGATCTTGTATTAATAATGTGTGTGTGCTTAGTATTAAATATGAATCTCCTGGACTCAGTGCGGGAAACGAGGACATGCAAGAAGAAACATTAGTTGGGACTTCCTTAAATTCGCCATTAGATGATGAGCAGAATAGTTTTATAAATATTAATCTTGATTATGCTGATTGTCTAATTGACCACGAAAGTGATCAATATATCAAGTGTGGTGAGAATTCGTTCTTCAGAGGGGATACGCATACTGTAATATTTAGTGATAAAAATACTGCAGAAGGTATATTGAATCCCGAATACAAAAGTGTTTTCACAAAAATAGTTGATTGGGTAACAAATTTATTCTATTACCTTTTTGGAGAATCTCTCGACTATAAGTTTGCAGAGAAGTATGTTAGACAGTTTGCTAAAGTTAATGATTTCAACAGCATATATATGTTAGATTATTCTCCAGGTTTAGTTAATAAGTCCGTAATTGCTTATTTTCAATCTGTTAATCCTGAAAAGTTACAATTGACATACTATTTTCGAGCGAACTTCTCTGGTTTTTCTACCGGTGACGCCTTATGCGATTCTTTAAGAACATACGATTATTTCTCGCACATGAATTTTGATGGTGAATTAGGTTATGACATTCTGACCGGGGGAAGTTCTGACGGCAAATTTGATGATTTCTATTGTGGTACGCAAACTGGAGATGTTCTTATTGAAGCTCAATGGAATGGTGAATCGGAAACCCAAGATACTGTTGAAGATACTGTGATTGATAAATATAGATTATTTGATGTGTTTAAAAAAATCACAGGGATGCTAAGGGTCGGGGAAAGTCATACGAATTAAATGAGTGCAAATGTTAAATGAGGCGTTTAAAAAAATCACAGGTTTCATTGTTTATTCTTCTTGGTATGATAATCTTCATAATTTTCGGATTCATGTTTTTTGCGGTTAAAGTTGTTTCTGTTGCACAAATTGAGAAAGAAGTCGATAAGGTATATTCTGATTTTTTGAGAGTGACTGCGTTAGGTTATTATGTTGATAAATGTCTTAAGAGGGTGACGCAAGATGGATTATATGATCTCGCACATCAAGGAGGACACATGTATCCTTATCAAGTGGATGATCCTTTTGTCATGCCAATTTCGGATAAAGGCTTTGATTTGGGTTTAGGTTTTAATTTTACTTATATTGTGAAGCCATTAAATCCTCCTGAGTTATATCCCAAATCACCTGTGTATCCCTGTTTAAAATCAGATAATATTCAAGGTTGGCCTTTTTGTAGGTATGTTCATTCTGATTATCCATTTTATACTAAGGAGTATATTTATGGTTTGAGTAGTTTGTTGCCTTTGTGTAAAGATGAAGAGTCTTGCGGGAATGAATCCGAGATTGCTATTGATATTAACGAAGGAGGGGCATCTATTCAACACCATCTTGAAAAATATATCGAACAACATCTGTCTACTTGCGTGGATATTGAATCAATATTACCTGCGCAAGGTGGGTTTTCAGGTTTTAATGTTACTAAAGGGAATGTTTCTGCAGATATAGATTTTGGCGATCAAGATATGGTAGTTAAAGTTGTGTTTCCTGTCGAATTTACTCAAAAAAATAAAGAGCCCGTAATTCGAGAAACAGATTATTCTAATTCTGAGAAAGTTAGATGGAAAACAATTTACAAATGTCTTATTCAATTAATAGAAAAAGAGAATACAAAGTTGCAATTTAATCTCGGTGTAGAGTACTCCGACTTATCTTATTGTAAAGATTTGTTTGAAGTTAATGTTATGTATGATGTTCAGCCAGGCATTGATGTGATTCGTTTAATTGATCATGAATCAATTTTGCTTTCTAAACCTTATGAAGTAACTATAGGAATAAAAAATAGAAATCCTGTATTAGATTATGTTGGATACAATCCAGGATTGGGTGCGGATATTGTTGTGGCGGAAGGTTCGACCATTGTGATTGAACCTTGGGCTTATGATCCTGATGATAGTGATAATGCTGATTTAGAGTATAATTATTCAGGAGATGGCGTTATTACAACATCTGAGTTGCAAAGTTCTTTAATGTTTAATCAAACATTTAAGGATACATCTTATAATACTTCACACGAGGATGTTGGTTATCACAATGTAACGCTTAAGGTTTCTGATGGGTATCTAATTGATTATCAAATTATCAGGATTTTGGTAGATGACGTTTTGATGGTGAGTTTAACAGGTTTTAATCCTTTTGATGTCTTAGATACATATGCTTCAATTGAAGATCCTTATGTTATTACTATACATGAAGATAGTCCTGATATGTTTAATGCTGATCTTGAAAGAGAATATATTTGGAGCGATTATGATGAATTTCCAGAAGACGAAGAGACATTTTTAACACAAGTTTCTTCTTACTATCCTGAGTTGGTTTTACCAGGTTATGGTCAGGATGATATTTCTATTCTTAATATTCCGTTAAATCATTTTGGTGCTTGTCCTTATTATTATAAGATGCTGCAAGGGCAAGTTACTTCTGGAGATGATTGTCTACCACCTATTGGAATTCTTAATATGTTAAATAATTTTATTACTGACAATATCAATTCTGATGCCGGCGCCGAGTCTCAATTTGTAACTCATAGAATTTCTTTAGAAATTAATACCACTCCAAGACCACCACCTGCTGATTGGTTAGTTAATGTTACTCAATGTCTTCCACATCGTACTGGGATGGGTTCTTTTCCGGATGCTGTGCCTAGCTATCCATTTAGTCACTTTTACGGTGATAGTTATCCGGATACGGATGTTGCAAAGGAGTTCGATGTTTTTTTAGGTAATCATACTTGTTGTGGTGATGGTGTGACTTCTGCTACTTTGGCTGGTGCTGAGGTAGTTCCTAAATGGGGGACGGTGATGCCAGAAAGTACAGAATGTTATAGATATGATCACTTTTTTTGTGGTGGTCCTATTGCCCGAGATGAAAATAATCCAACTCAAGTTTTAGCTGATCTAGAACCAACAGCTCCTAATTTGAATCAAAGTTTTGGTGGACCTCTGTTAGGTAACCAAGTTGAGCCTATTATGCTGGATTCTAATGAGGTTGATTTGTTGCCGTCTGTTTCTTTAGAGAATGATATTTTCCATAGATTGTTTACAGTACAATGCGATGGTAAACGAGGTAACATCTGTAATGGTACTGCGAGTGATGAGTTTATTCTTAATATCTCGTGCGGAGATTATGATTCTTATTCGGGGCTTTTACCTGATGCTACTCAGAGATGTATGGGTTGTGGCGATTTTGGAACTAATGTGAGTGAGAATGAGTTGTTAAATTTTGAATGTAAAAAGTATAATATGCCTATGACCTTTGAAGTTGATAATATGGGAGTTGTCCTTATGCCGGATAGAGAGGGATTTAGTGATTTTTCTAATAGATATAAGGTAAATGTTCCAGGTTATCAGGGTGGTGTTGGTGTTTGTAATCCTTATTGGGTTTGTTCATCTCTATCTACGTATAATGTACCTGGTCCTTATAGAGCTCAAGCAGGGTGTGGTGATGGTGATTGTGATAGACCTGCTAATTTGTTTTGTGAATCTAATGGTTTGATGGATCCAGGCACTATGGAATCTCCTGGTTATGCCACTTATTTAGAAAGTTGTACTGCATCGCCTGCGTGCGACGATATTGCATTTAATCTTCTTCCTAAAAATACATTAAAGTGTGATACTACAAGTACTAAAAGTTATTTTAGAGATAGATGTGAGTCTTCTTGTATGGGTGTCGATATTCCTGATTTTTTTGTTTGTCGTGATTTGTCTATTTCTAAAGATGGTTCTAGTCTTGGTCCGTTTTCAGGTTGCAACTGTCACGGTTCTTTAGGTGTTGATTATGTTGATCAGAGGTGTCATGGTGTTGATGTTAATGATCCTTATATTTCTGATTGTAGAGTGGATCTGCCATATTTTCAAGATAAGTGTGATGCTAAATTTTGGGAATCCGATGTTAATTTGATAGATGATGATAAATTCTATGAGTATGAACACAGCTGTGGTGATGAGTGTGTGGCTACAGGTTGTGAATCGACCATTAATTTTATTTGTGGTGGTCCTTGTGAAGATTATTTAGATGCCGATCCTTGTGAAATCTCATTCTTGCCAGATGGTAATGCTTGTGTTGAGTGTATTGCAAACAGCCCGGGGTTGGCCGAGATGTGTTCATCTTGTTCATATTGTTGTGGTCAAAATTATGGGAATACTGGCGCCACTTGTTGGACAATTGACAATCCTGATGCGGTATCTAATGGTCCTCAAACTGCTGGGGGGATTGGATGTGAATCTGGCGGTGACTCAGATTATGGTGTTGAGATAGATGATGATGAGTGTAATACAGAATTACCCGGCACACCTCTTTCTGGTAGAGGCCAAGGTTGTGAAGAAGATTGCACCGCGGTTGATTGTGAACCTTATGCTTTTTTGACCAAAGATCAATTTAATAGTTATTTTCAACAGCAGTATATTGTTCATTATTCTCTTCCTTTTATGGAGGAAGCCATGAATACGGCGCGATGTATGACTCAAAATGCCGTTAATAAATTGTATGCTTATGTGGTGGCGGATGTTGATAATCCTGCATATAAATCAACTTTGGTGGGCAATCCTATATTTTGTGCTGATGGTTATGATTTAGATATTAAATCACTTAGAGGTAATTCTGAATCTAAAAGTCGTTGCGTTCAATGTACCGATCATACTAGTTCTCTGGGTAAAAGTAAACAAATAAGTTTTTCAGGTGCTGGACTTTGTGAATCTGGTGCGGGCAATAACAATGATAATTGTAATGCTGATGTTAATTGTGATGAGAAAGATGATCTTGAATATGTTTATGATACTAATGGTGCCACTTTATTTTGTAAAGATGATTGTACAAAATGTACTACTGATATCGAATGGACTTCTGGAACTGTGGGGGGCACTAAGAAGTGTGGTTGTGCTACTGCAGGTAAAAAATGCGATTCTAATAATCCTTCTCCTTACGATAAAGTCGCAGACGGTCTTTGCGTGGTTTATAGTTCTTCTACTAAAGATTGTGTAGGTAATGAAGATGAGGGTGTGACTTCTGACGGCACAGTTTGTTCTCATGTTAATAATGACGATGATATAGATAAATGCGATACTTATCTTGCTGATTTTACAATAAATCTAGGTGGTTTATGTTTGGATACTTTAGATGATGGTGTGAGTAGTCATAATGAGTGTGAAACAGATTTTAATAATGATTTTTGTAAGTCGGAAGATGGTTCTGGTTCTGTGATGCTTTTGGAAGACTGTGATGAGTGGGATTGGTGTGAAGATCTTTATCCGGGAGTTCCAGGCGCTACAAATATAGCTTTCATAACTGGCGCTATAGATGGTGTTGTTTATACTTCGGGGCCCAGTAACAAATGTTGCCAGGAAGGTGCATCTGCAATCTTCGATAGTTCGGGCAACAACATAGTAGATTGCGATGAAAGTTGTACTGATCCTGAACATTGTGATTCTGCCGATCTTGGAGATGATTTGCGTCTCTGTGGTGAAGTTAGTAATGGCGATGTAGATCCTAGCGGAATTTATTGGTATAACTCGGCTTCCGATAATGGGTGTTGCGATGGCGATAGTGCGGTTTTAGTAAATGAAGGCGGTGAATGGAAGTGTAAGGCTACACCTGAAACCTGTGTTAATTCATTAAGTGATTTAGGATATAGTGCAATTCATGTTCCTTCTAATCGTCTTAATAACTGGTGGACTGCTCCCTGTATTAGTGCTTTTGTAGATATTCTGCCTTATTATGAGTTTGTGATTTCTTCTGATGTTGCTTCTGTTGCTCTTGATTTTATGGCGGCACCTCATAATTCAGGTGCATTTAGCAACTTGGATGAATTTTCTCCTTCTGATGCCTTAACTATTTCTGTTTGTGGTGTTCCTGTGACTGCAACCACTAATCTCGCTACAATAGATTTGTCTTGTTCTGATAAAAAGATCACAATCCTTAATCAGAATCCCGATACGGACTTTAAGGTCAAAGTTAGAAAAAACATTTAATCGGAAATGAGTCCATTATGTCTTACATTTCGTATTCTGGTGATATCTTCTATCGCTAAGTCTTCAATCCCTTCTAGGCTTAGAGGGGTATTACTGTATTCGATTATTTCTTGTAGGTTAGGTATAACAATTAATCTTAAGTTATCATATAAACAATGCATTTGTTCAGGATCTGTGATTATTGTTTCGTCTTCCTCGGTTGGTTCCAAAACTAATCCTTCTGTTGGAATCCTACTCGTTCCGCAGCCATCAAATATTGCGTCCGCATACGGATTCTGAATGTTGAAGTTATACTCTCCTTCAGATAGTTCGAATGAGAGGGCTTCTATGTATTTGTTTACCCAAAATTGAACATATCTTTGAGTACACTGATCTTCGTTGCATGCTTCGAATGTAATTTCGCTTTGTCCTGGAATCATCAAGTCTCGCGTTAAGTTTATGAAGCCGAAGGGTGGCGGTCCTTGAATTGTGAGCTCGAAGTCAGTAGATCCAGTGTTAAAATCTTCTGGAAAATAACTCAATACTGAATATGTAGTTTCTGAAGTGTTTCCCGCAATATCGAATCTTAGTCCAAATGAGATACCTATGTTGGCTTTTGTTATCATTATACTCTCTATACTTGGTGCCACACTCCCAACAACCTCAAACAGTCTTTGTGCGTCGACTGCGCCGTCATCATTTTCAACAATAATATCTAAAGTATGATCTCCTGGCTGATATTCGGGATGTGCCAACGTTTCAGTTCCACCAAAGAATTCTCCCGGGTTGCATGGCCCTTCTCTTAGCATTTTATCTACGCCGGGCCCAAGAATGTTTACTCGACAAACTAAGTCTCCTGTGCTTGGAGGTACAATTAATCCGTAATTTAAATCAGTGCCAAGAATTATTTGACTATCTGCAGGAGGCTGAATTTCAGAATCATCTATTGGGTCTGGTGGTAAAGGTCCTTCTCCGCCATCGCCATCAGTTCCGCCATCTCCATCACCACATTCTGCGCAATCAACATCTCCTTCACCACTGTCTATGACATCTGCGTCTCCGTCATATTGGCATTCGGTACTTGTACAATCAATATCTCCATCAGAATGTCCTGCAGTACTACTTTCACAACAACCAACAGTGCCAATTGTTAATGCTCCGAGAAGTGCTAGTGCGGCAAGGCCTCTAACGGGTTTCTCGTATAGAGGTCGAATGGTTCTAACCAAGGGTGTGTACCATGACATTTTAGGACAGAAATAAGTGTAAAATATATAAACGTTTGTTTTGTAACCACTATTAAGTTGCTTCTTTTCCGAAATCAACAGATTTACAGCCTAATCGGACGCATTTTGGTTTAGCTTGGTTGTTTGATGAGGAATTAAAGATCAAAATGGTGTTTAAATCATTCTTAAGGGCGCTAGAGGCCTTTAATCGGCGTTATTTAATCGAAATATTTATAAACGGTTCTTGTTTAGGTTTATAAATAATACGCGTACTTGGTGGTTTAGCGTTACTGCAAATAAAAGTGGTGAAACTATTTTGAAAAAGAGGGTGATAGGGGTTGGTTTAGTATTCTTTCTACTCTTATCTTTATTGTCTGTTACTGTTTCTTCCGAAGGTGAGTCAGATGCAGGAACTTGTGTTCTCAAAATAACTCAAGGAATCAAGTGTCTGGAGATATATCGATCTCATCCGTTGATTCTTGATGAAACCTATGAAACTCCTGAAGAGGTTTGTGCAGAGGAGTACTTAGGTAATTTGGGATTTGTTCCTACTTTATTTTTTGATGATGGCAAAGCTCTTGTTTTAGAGAAGGCTGCAGAAGGCAATACTAGTGCGATGTTGATAAACAATACTTGCTATAGTGGCTGTTGTCGATGTGAGAATGCTGATGATGAAGTAACTGCTTGTTATTCGGATTTTAGTTATACTTATTGCGCAGATAAGTGTGAGGGAGATTTTCCTTTCTTAGATCTGACTACTGCGAGATGTCCTTTAGATTGTGCTAATGCGCCAGTAGTTGGAAGTATTTCTGGTTCGGTTTCTATTCTTGGTGTTGTTAATGACGATGACTCTGAGGCATTACCTGATAAAGTTTTGGTTAAAATAAATGAATTGGGTTTAACTACTCAGGCTGATGCTCCCGGATATGGTTTTATGTTTCCAAATGTTCCTTTAGGTGAATATTCTTTGGAGGCCACAGCATATCCTTTTAGTGGAGTCGAAGGAGAAATTGTTGTTACAGAGTCTGGAATAGATGATGTTAATATCAATATGGGTTCATCTCACATAGGTTCGATATTGGTGATCGCCACCCTTGGACAAGGCGAGGACGAGGGTATAAAACTTTCGGGATTTACTGCGATATTAAGTTATGCTGAAGGTGCGACGTTTAAGTGTATAACCAATGCTTCTGGTATGTGTTGGATTGAGGTTTTTTCTGTTGATGAAACTGAGTTTTTTTCAGTAGATAAGTACGTCATATTTGGAAAATGGGGTTTTGATGTTAAAAATCAAGAAGTTGATTTAGAAGTAGAGGATAATGTTGCCGTTGCGCAGTTTGATATTGAGTCATTACAATTAGCAGATATCCAAGGTAATGTGGAATTTACTGGAATTGCTCCTGGAAGCTATGAAGCTTCACTTGATTTTCCTGCGAGTTTTATTTCAGTAGGCGTGCCTTTAGATGTTTTTGTTCCTGAGAAAAATCCTATTACGGATGGTTTATCTTCTTTTACTTTTAATAATATATATTTTCCTCTAGATCACAATATTACTATCTCAGTTTCTGCTCCGAACTATTATACAAATTCTACTACTTTTAAGGTTACTAGTGATGTTGTGACTACGGCGAAGGATGATGGTGTTTATCCCTTTGGTGAATTAACGCTGTATCAAGGCGGAGCTTGTTCTGAGGGCACTCAACTTAATCAGTGTACCGCTGCTTTGAATGGTTATTTCTGTGCAGCTCCTAATCTACCGCCAGTGCAAGATTGTAGAGGGTATGATGACGAAATTGATACCATTGATGATTGTTGTTCGGCTGGTTATGCCTGTGAAGATCAAAGCACCGTTGAAGAAGAAATCTTCATCTGTGTTTCTGTTTCTGAAGCTGCGTCGTGTGCATCAGACTGTACGTTTGTTGGCGATGACTTTTGTCATGCTGACTGTGATGGTTTTGTAGGTCCCAATAATGATTCTTGTGTTTTTGATGATACTACTTTTTTCTATAATGATGGTAGTATTTGTGATACTACTGAGGGGGATTGTTCTACAGGTGGAACCTCTGCAATTGATTTCTTGGATGGAAAAGCTAAAGGCCTTCATGCAATTAGTTTCGAGTATGTAATTCAAGGATGTGAAGGGAAATTCATGCCTAAGGAAGATGCTTCAGAAGGGTTAGAAGTGTGTCACGATATGAAATTTGAGTATAATGATATTGTTCCTTTAGACAACAATCCTGACGATGATATTGGACCTAACTGCCAGCACTCCGATTGTAAAGGAAAAGCATGCATGTTTACTGAGTATCATGATAATGGTGCTCCGTTTTTAAATCCCGGAATTTGTAGGACTACGTCTTCGGTTGGAGAACCTTATTCTGGTGTTTGTAGTCCTGAATGTGAGTATAGAAATTGCGAAGGGGATAAATATGGTAATAGAACATCATACATCGGTACGCAATACGAGGGTTTAGTTTTTGGTAATATAGTAGGTCCTTGTATGTGTGGAAATAATCCTTTGAACTATTTAGGGACTTCTCCAATTCCTTCAACCCAAGGTCCTTTTTGTTTTGCGGGTTATGTAGATCCCGTAACAGGTGTGCAAGGTTTAGTGACCGATACTTATGGACATTGTGAAAATGTTAAGGGTTCCAATGAATGTTTTAAACAAGATTGGAGTTGTTGTTCTAATGGTTGTGCTGATGAAACCGAAGCAAGAACTTATTCATACTTTTCGACTGTTTTAGGAATAACTCTTCAAGAATCAAATCCTTGTGGTAATGGTTATTCAGGGTTGTGTTGTGCAGGGGAGTGTAAAGCAAGTATGCCTGCTTCACAGTGTTGTGCTTTGCCTTTTATGTGTGATGAAGAGGACTATGCTCAAGATCATTTTGAGCAAGAGGGTTGTGGCCCAAATTCATATGCTTGTTCAACCGATTGTAATGTTAATTTTCCTGATTGCAATATTGATGTGAAGAAGATGCTAAAAGAGGACGGATCTTTTGAATATTTGATTGGGGATAAGTATAATCCTAAGGGAGGCCATATTGATGCAATAACTCTTACTTATCCTAATTTTTATAATTCAGATCAGCTTGCGTGTGTGTGTGGCGATGAAGTTCTTCCGATTGTTCATAAAAACGATGTAGACAACATTGCAGGTGCTTGTTGTTCAACAGAAAGTGGTCAAGCGAGTTATCCTGTTTTCTTTACTGATGATTCTGGAGAATATCAGTGTGCTCAATATCCTAAGAAATCTCCGATTGAGGGGGTTGTTAAAAAATCTTCTCCCGAAGGTGTGGATGAAGGACCTTTGATGGGTATTAATGGTGCTAAAGCAATTATTGAAAATTTTGATACAACTACATCGTATTTCTCTGATGCGGATAATTTGGGTAGATTTTCTATTTCTTTACCTGCGGGAAAATATTTTGCTAAAGGTGTTTATCCCGGTTATAAGCCATATAATGATTTATTGGTTTACTTTGAAGTAATTGGTGAAAAATATTATTTGGCTGATTTTGATGGTGCTTCCTGGGGTACCGATATGGCTGATGAAAACCCAAACCTTGTTTTGTTTTTAACAGAGCGAAACTTTGAATGTAATTATAGTCATGCAGTTTCTAATTTTAATGGTAGCCACATTAAAGGTGTTAAGTCGGTGAGACTTAATTGGACGCCTACTTGTTATGGCTTCCCGGTTTCTCATTATGTATTGGTTCGAAAAAATCTCGACGAGGATACTCAAATAAATATTACTGTGCCTCTTTCAAAAATAGTTCAGAATAGTCCATCTGAGTTTTATTTTATTGACGATGGCGATCTTTTTGGTTTGCCTGCTCCTTTGTGGGATACAAATTATGAGTATCGTATAACTAAGGTGTTTGTTCAAGCTAATCAGGACGAGGGGGCAGGAGCGGGTCAAGATTCTGGTACTGCCATCACTCTTTTTAGAACAGGCAATGTTGAATGTCAAGGAAAAACTCTTTATGAGGTAGAAGATCAACAATTTTGTGTTAATGGCGTAAGACAGGTTTGTTCCGACACAAATCTTTTAGCTACAGAATATAGCGACGCATATGTTTTTACAGGTAATTTAAATCTTCAAAGAGAGGATTATCCTGATTCTTTTTATGTTTTTGAAGAAAATCCCGGCCCAGTTGATTGTACTAATGAGGATCTTCTTGATAATGGTTATTGTGCTAGTGTTGACGGGAAAGCGTATTGTAGGATAATGAAGGACTGTGGAACCAAGCCTGAAAATGTTTTCGCGTTGTTTAGTAAAGAAAATAAATGTTTAGGGCTAGAGAAAGTCCCAATTGGAGAGATCAGTAATCTGTGTTATTTTGATTATTCTAGATCAAACAAAGATGATTGTTTTAGTTGTTTGAAGTTTGAAAATACAAAAGTGATGACTGATGAAGAAAATAATTATTATGATGCTTTAGGAAATTCTCCGGATCCATTTACTCACTATATTAACTGTTATGATTATAATTCGGAGTATGCATGTAATCTTGATTCTTGTGGTGCTGGTGAATATAGGGATGATGAAACTAACGAAATCTTAAATGTTGAGTGTAGATGGTATAATGTTTCATCTTCTGAGTTTGGTAAAGGTTTTTGTTACCCCGTAGGTTTGGATAGTCTTGACAAATCTTATTTGAGAAATAATGATTATACTGATGATTTGTTTGATTACCGACGGAATGTGGTTTTAGGCACTGGAGATACTGAAACTCTTAAAGGCAAGAAAACTTGTAATCTTTGTGATAGTAGATTGAATATTTTTGAGAATATCGATTGTAGTCAAGAGATTTGTGATAGGCTTGGTGATTGTTATTCGGTTGTTGAGGGTGCAGAACATAATGAGACATCTACACCTTATGTTAGTTATTGTGATATTGAATATGGATGGAATGCTTGTTTAGAAGGTCATAAAAACACTACTGCTTGCAGATGTGTTAGAGTTCAGGGTTTACTTTCTTTTGCTCAAAGTTTAATGTTAGATCATCTTGATTATGAGATTCCGTTCGAGTATTCTAACCTTGATGATTATTTACTTTGGATTAATGATCAGGTCTCGTCTAATGGTTGTAATTTTACTTCTTTGCAAGTCGGGGTTACTGAACCAATCGGTGGCGAACCTGTGTTTTTCAATGAAACTCTTAAGTATGTAGATTTTAATGAATCATTATCATCACTTCTTAAATCTGAATGTGAGGTCAATAAAGACAAAAACGGTGCGTTGCTTAGATCTTGTGTGGAGCTTGCTAAGACATATCCGGTTTTTGTGAATTTGTATTCTTATGCTATTGGGTCTTGTGGTATTTATGAAGAGGATGTGTCTTTGTTATATGAGAAGGTAGACGAAAAGATAGAACTGTTATCGTCTTTCTTTAATGCGTCACCATATCCATTATCGTATTGTACTAGTTGTGATGATAGTTTGTACGGAATGTGTAATAATTATGTGACTGAAAAGTCTTGCGAAGGTGTTGGTTACGATCCTTTAATATATTCTTTTACAAGCGATTTTGTTGAAGATTCTATGTATGGTGCGGGTCTATCATATCCTCAAGGTGCTGATTTTAATTCTGAAATGGTGGTATCTTTAGATGATTTTACTTTTGATGAAGCGTTTGTCAAAATTACATTTAATCAAGAAAGTCTTCAAGAAGCAATTGATGTTGAGAATGATTTGTGTACGGATAATGAAACTGCGAGAGATATTTATTCGGGCGAGAATCAGGAACAAGTGCAAGAACTTTTGGATGTTTTGAAATTAATTGAACAACTTCAGGATAACATTAGTGCAATGGACCAAGATGGGTCCAACTATACTGTTATGAAATTAAACTACGAAGATAATCAATCAAGATTAGCTATTGCTATGGTTGATAATGAAACGTATTGGGATTTAGGAGGTAACCTGACATATCTGTTTGAACTTGAAGGATATTACAATGATTCAGTTGATACATATAATTTAGCATATATTGATGTGATGAATGCTGCACCGGATGAGGAAGATGATTTTATTTCTATTCTAGTTCAAGCTGAATTAGATATGGAGCAGAAAAATGCGTCACTTCAAACCGCATTGCTCTATTATAATTGGTATTGGATGGTGCCCGAGGGGGTTGATTCTTATGAATATCTTGCTTCGATTCAAGGCGAGGGTGCACTATATAATTTAACAGTGGCTTTGTCTAATTATTCTGAAGCTTATCAAACATTTGTAGAAATTAATAATTCATATAACAATAATAAATCTGCAAAAATAAATAATGAAACGTACAGGGATGATCTTTTAAATGATACGGAGGGTGTTCCTTACATATACTATTATGATTATTATCTTCCTACATTAGTTCAATGTAATTATTCGGAGCACGTTGAAGAGCAAAACAATGCAAAGATGGGTGCAATAAAGCTTGTAGCATTTGATGAAGAACTTTCTTTTCAAACTACAGTTGATGTGAATGAATACTATAAGTATAATTTAACTTTTAAAGCAAGATCTGATTTAGATCCTACTCGATTAATGATTAACTTGAACGGATATCAAGCATCTTCTGTGAATATTGGAAATCATTCTGATTTGATTACTTACCAAGTAAGGCCGTTTTTTACTCCAGGAGTTACGGGATTAGTTAATTTAACATTTACATTCAAGAAGAATCCTATATATTATTATGAGGATGATGTAAGGCTAACTATTAGCGACATTACTTTGAAGCCTGAAGGGATACAAGGTTTGCGATTTCCTAGTGATGATGCTTGTGGTCTGAGCGCATGTAAGTGGAGTGACGAGTTTGGTTTCTGTTTTAAAGATGGAAATGACGATGATTTGCCTGACTGTCATGTTCATGATAAGGCGGATGATGCTTTTGGTTCTAACTTCCAGCCTGAGCCGCCTACAAATTCTGATATTTGGAAAACTTGTAATCAAGACAATATTCCTCCTGCAATAATTGATAATTTAGGAACCGGCGTTGTAGGAAGGGATGGTTATGATGTTAAGTTTTATGCGGTTGACCCTGTTCTGCTTGAGACTATGTCTAGTGAACAATTAATTATTGATTTTGAAGCTGGTTCAGAGGATGCAATAGGTGAGCCTATAAGTAAGATCTGGTTCTGTATTGATCGGTATGATTTTTGTGATCCATTTAATTGGACTGATTACAACTTAAATACTAATGAAGATGAATTTGGTGACAGTGTTTTAGATTACTCATTAGGTCAATCAGTGATTTTGGCAAATTATTATTATCATGAAAGTGATACTTCTAAGAATTTAGTTCAAGCATTTATGACGTATCTTGAAGATCTTAAAGGTGGAGAGTTAAGTATAGAAGACGCAGGTACGTATTATTTAAGATATACTGCAAGAGATAAAAATTTCAATTTAATGCCTATTCGATCTTCTAGTATTATGCTTGATATGGTTGCACCCCATCCTAAATTGAAATTTATTCATACAGGTTCAGATAATCAGAAAATTATTCATAATGATTCTCTTTCTTTTGAAATCTATTCAGAAATTCCTGGAGATGTCTTTTATTGTAGTGTGAATCTGACTAAACCAGATAGGAGTCCTGAAGATTATTGGGCAGAAGGTTTGAATCCTGATGATTCGGATGGATGGGATAGAATAACAGAGCATGGGGAGTTCTTTGGTGCGTATACTGGATTAGGAGATGGATATCATACATTAGATTTACATTGTTGGGATGACGCGGATAATCATAATAATACTAAATATTTGGTTTATATTGATACAAATGCAAATATTCAATTAGTTTTCCCTCAACCGGGCCAAGTTCTAGGTTGGAATTATCATGATTTTTATGTTGTTTTGACAACTATTGGAAATTCCACGTGTACTTATAATGGTAAAGACTTTCATACTATGAAGGTTGATGAACAATTAGAAGGATTCTCAAATACTCACAGAGATCCTTGGTTGAGTTTGTTAAGTGTTGCAGAGGAACTGCAACTTTATACTGGCGAAGGTGTGTATTCGGTACCGGGTACTTTGTTTCATCCGGTGACAAATGCACCTGTGTCTTTAAATGATGTTAATTTGCCTTTAGGTGGTTATGTACATATGATGCATTCAAGTAGAATCAATGAATGGCATGAACCAAATTTACTTAATTCTGGTGAAGGTTATTCTGATGATAGTAGATATTATCCTCCATCTTCTGAAGGTAAGTCAGGGTTAGCACACATATATTGTACCGATCAAGAAACTCATAAGGATGATAGCATTGAACTGTTCTTTACGTATGATCGTAAGTCTCCTTTATCTATTATTACTGTAGGGGGTGCTGAAGGTTTTACTTTGAATAATACAGGTAATGAATCTCAAATTACTACAGCATCCGCATACATCAAAAGCGGAGAATCTGCAGATCTTTCTATATCTTGTCAAGATAAAAAAATCTTTAATGTTGATGAGACCGTATACTCTCCTAATGATGAAATCGGTGCTCAGGTTTTTGGTTGTGATCAAACAATTGTGGATTACGATGTTGATGAGTTTCCTGCAAGTTCCTGTTTTGAATTCAGAAAGGACGGGGGTGTGGGCGTTGAATGGGAAACTACAACTGTTTCATCTTATCCCGAGTCACTCGATATTGATGTTGTATCTACCACTGTTTTAATCTTTAAATCTTCAGATCATGATGAAAATGATGAATATCCTGCTTGTTTACAGTTACTTTATGATTTAGGTGCACCAGATCTTGATATTAATTATTCATTTGAAATGGGGCATGAGAGTAATTTGGATAAAGATGTTACGGATAAATCTATAATGAGTGTTGAGTTCTTTTTAGGTGAAGATAATCCTAGAGATTTCATAGCTTATTACTATCCTGCGGGTGATGGTGAAAATCTCACTTTACATAATTATTCGCATCCTAATTGGCCTGATAAAAAATCGTATGGTTCTAAAGATTTGACTCTGGAATCTGGTTTGAATCATGTGTATGCTATTCTTGTAGATGAGGTTGGTCGTTTTAATGAATCGGAATTATATGTTTATTATGATGATGTTGCGCCTGCTATAGGTTCTATCTTGTTGAGAGATTTGACAAGAGATCCTGAGAACCCTAATGTTTGCGGGAATGATGGATATACTTGTTCCGTTCCCAGGGTGATTGAGTATGGTCATCCTTTTGAAGTTTTAATCTTTGTTAATGATACGCAGTATACTGCTTTAACTGAGTTTAATTCTTATCAAAATAATACCGTTAAAGCAATAATAAAGGATGCTGATTTACAATCGATGTATGATATTTTTCCTGATGGGTTTGCTGATGATAATCCTCCTTTTGTAACTATGTCTATTAATGAAACTCTGTGTTCTCAAAATAATTATTGTAATCAAACAGTTTGCGTAGAAGGTGAAGATTGTTCCGATCCTTTGTGTAGTTGGGTTGTTGATGATGTTGAATTGTGTGATGAACATCAATGCTTTCCTGGGTCTTTTATTGAATTACAAGGTGAGACAGATGTATATGATGTGTGTTACGTTAATACTACGACGTGGTCGTCAACTCTAGATTATTCTTTTGTTGACGATTTAATTGAATTAGAATATGTTACGGATGAACTATATAGTCCTGCAGGTTTAGGCCCTTATTCTGTTGAATCTGTTTTCAATTTGCGGCCTTATTTGATGGAATTAGGGGAAGATGATAAGAAGTTTATGCTTATGCCTTCTTCTGATTATTTCTATGAGCCTGCTTTTGATAAATGGATATTTGATTATCCTTGGAAGGCGGGGGATTATTATGTAGATATTAAAGCACTAGATCGTTTTGATAATCCTACAGAGCCATTTGATCTTGCAACCAACACTCGTCAAACGTTTAAAGTAGAAGATACGGTCTTTCCCGAAATGCGTATGGAAATTACGGAAAGTAGTGATGGTACAGTTCTAAATTTAAGTAATACTTCACTTATTGAATCTTTAGAGAATCCTGTTACTTATAATGTGACTTTTATAGCTGATGAATTGTTGTTTGTTAATGATGGTTTTGACTGTTCTCCTATGTTTAGTATTAATCCTTTAGAAAATCTTGCAAATCCTTTAGATTTGAATATGATTAGTATTGAGTGTGATAAGAATCGATGTGCGTTACAATTAAATAATTTAAAAAATCTTTTTGGCGTTAATCTGAATAATGTGCCTTTTAATTTTGTTTTCAAAGGTTGTGATTTGAATGAGAATTATTTCGAGTATGGATTAGGTAATGATGACTATGTCCAGGAGTTGTTTAGGTTTAAAGTTGATACTCGGGGACTAGACAAGTCTATTGCTTTACCTTGGATACGTGCAAGGGACATTAATGGGAATAGTTTACCGGAGACTCCCGAAACAGATGAGGTGTATCATCTGTATTCTCTGGATCCGACCTTAAGCCTAATTGGATTCATACCAGGTGCTGAAGGCTTGGAGATTGATGCAATTATATTGAATCACACAAATGCGCAGATGCCGCATGTTTATTCCACTTTTAATCTTAAACCTATGCCGGGGCCTTGTCATATGGGTGAAGTAGAATATATTGTTGAAAATGAAAGTTTTGGTGAATCTTTCTTTTATCCTGATTTACAAAACAGCCATGAGGTTGGAAGTGCTATGTTTGCATTTGAAACTGGAATAAATTTAGAGCAAGGTGATAAGGATTTATCTGAGTGCTTTGTTGGATTTAATACTCATCACATTATGAATAATTTTTTGCGTTATAATGTTTCCGAGTATATGTTTATTAATGACTTTTTACATCAAACATTGGGCGATAGTGATGCTGATGATTATACAATTTCGTTGCTTAACCTTAGTGATAATTTAACTCAACCAATTAAGATGGGTGATTCTGTTTTCAATTTCTATAATAGCGAATATCCTGAAAATTGGTTTAATTTTACAGAAGAATTGCCTTACACTAATCAGGAGCTTAATGAACTGACTTTGTTTGTGCGTTTAGCAGAAACCCCTTCTTATAACAGAATGAATCTTGTTGTTGAATATGTTAATGATACGTTTGGCCCGGATATTCTAAGTCCGTTGCTTGTAGATCTATCTCCTGAACCTGCGGAGTATTGTGATAGTAATCTTATTTGTGAGTATGAGGATGAACCCGCAATTGAATATGGTCATGGTTTTGAAGTTATTATTCCTGTAAATGACAGCGAATATACTTTTTATTTCGAACAAGATAATATGGTTTGGGCCGCTGTTAATAATTCTGATGGTTATTATTTAGGTGAGAATGAATATGCATATCTTCACTCTGTTGATTCTGTAGGTAGTTTACATTTTGATAAATCAACAACCTTTAGATTGGGAATTAATGATACTTTCTTAATTCCATCCGGAGATTATTATAACATATCGTATAATAATCGTACATGGATTGATGAATTCAATAATTATGCTTATAACTATTCTTTGAAAGCTGGGACATACAAAATTTATGTTTTAGCCAGCGATACTTTTAGTAATAATAATACTGCGGAGTTAGAGTTTGAAGTTGTTGATACGGTCGCTCCAGAATTTGTTGTAGATGTTTTCGGAGGAAGTTCTGAATTTAATTATACCGAAGATGCGCTTGAAGCAGGATATATTTATAATATTAGTATTATTGCAAATGATTTTTTGATTACTGATTTAGATAATGATAATGCTCCAACTTTGATGATGAGTGGTGCAGCAGATCTTGATTTATCTGTTATGTTGAATTGTTCTTTGAACTATTGTTTAGTTGATGATTTATTGAATGGGTTAAGTGAACAATATGATGGTGTGGCGGACTTTACATTTGAAGCTTGTGACTTGAATGGTGTGTGTAATACTACTGAATTTAGTATAATTCTTGATACTGTTACTAAAGACTTGGACATTCCTTTGCCTTGGTTGAAAGGCGAACAAAAGAGTGGCGAAGATATGCCTATGTATCCTGAAAGTCATTGGGCTGGTAATAATAAAGTTTACGAGATGAAAACATTTGGTGATTCAATTACTTTCACTGGTATTTTGTATTCTGATGATGAAGACGGCGAGTTTGAGTTGGAAATAATTCCTTATAATAAGTCTGGTGGTTTACTTGAGTGGCCTAATGCTACGAAAGTTAATTTATCTGATAAACCAACTGAGTGTATGACGGCTCAGTCCACTTCTGGCTATCAAGTTGCGTGTGATCAGTTACCTGATGTGAATCTTGGTATTGGGGGTAATAAGTTCTACATAGAAGATTCTTATTTAGAGAATGATTTTGGTGATTGTAAATATGTTAAGTTTTCAGAACATCATAGTTGGAATGATTTCTTGTTCTATGAACTTTCATCGTTTTTACCACAGCATTCAGTACATATGAAGTTTTGCACTGATCCTGAAGAAATTGATGATTTTACTATGGTGACATTAACATCGCAACTTAAACAGTCAATTGCAGAAAGGGATTCTTTAAGTTTCTATAGTGATCAAGACCCTATGTATCGATTTAGTGCAACTATGCCGCTTTGGGAACCTAAAGGGGACCATAAATTTAAGTTTAAGGTTAAGAAAGGATCTCAACAAATGAATATTATGATGCTTAAAGTTGATAACATTCCAGATAATGCCCCTCCAGCTATTGAGGGTTTGATGCTGAGAGATTCTTCTACAAATAATAGTTGCTCTCCTGGTAGAAATGATTGTGGGGATGAAATTGCTTTGGGTCATTCATTTGATGTTATAATATTTGTTAATGATACTGATTATGCTTCTCTTGTACCTCCTAATCAAACAGTTAATGTTACAATTTGGTATCCCCCATCTAATGGTTCTGTTTTGGTTGAAAATGAAACTTTAGATTATGTTAATTTTTTAGATAGTGGTTCAGAAGTTGCTGCTGATATAGGTTATTTGGATGAGTATGCGTTTGTTTATAATGTGACTTCCAGTTTGATAAATCTTGGAAATCACAATGGTTATGATATGGTTGATTATACTATTCCTGCTGGAAATTATACTGTTGAAGTTAAAGCCACAGATGTGTTTGGTGAAATGACTACAGAATATCTTTATTTCAGTGTAGTAGACTATGATGCGCCAGAGTTTGATATTAATGTCAGTTACTTAGATACTGAATTAGATTTCACTTCGGGAGATGAAATGTTATCTGGCGAGTCTTATGATATAAGCATAGTTGCTTCTGAATTTTTATCTACTGATACGGCTAAGCTGACTTTAACTAGTTCTGATGTGGAGATTGATTTAAGCTCTAGTTTGTATTGTGTCAATAATACTTGTGAAGCATCTTATGATCCGGGTAGTCCGATTCCTTTGAATTTTAATGGTGCGATGACTTTAATATTTGAGGCAGAAGATACCAACGGGGTGTTAGGGGTTTATGAGATGACTGTGATTGTTGATAACTCAGGTTATGATAATTCTGTTCCTTTACCTTGGATTGTTGGTGTTTCGCGAGATTTGGAAGAATCGCCTTATTATTCTGAAGAGGCAAAGTTCCCGATGCTTGTTGTTCAAGAGGATAATCTTACTTTGACTGGATTTATTCCGTTTTTAGATGATGGTAATACTTATTCGTATAAGGTGTGGTATGTAACTGAAGGTGGTGTGAGAGTAAATACTACTGATAAAGTTTCATTACCATCTGCTTCAGGAGATTGTCCTACGGCCCCTGGTGACTATCAAGTTGCAGCCACTAATGTTGCGGGCGAACAATTTAGTCATTCTTCTGGATCTAATAAATTTGGTGTTGAGTCTACTGATAATTTGGCTGGCTTACCTGGTTGTTATTCACAATTCACATTACCTCACGAAAATAATAATTGGTTGAATTATCTTGTTTCTGATTACAGTTATGTTGATAAGCCTCATTGGAAATTTGGTGAGCCTTTTGTTGAAGAAGTGACGGCTTATTCGTCAGTAACTTTAGATTCTGAGTTGAAAGAAGGAATTAATGTTACAGAGCCGGTTACATTTTACTCAGGACCTCAACCTAATAACTGGTTTAATTATAGTTTGCCTTTGAATGAATCTGTTGATAAGGTTGAATTAAGAATATACAAAGACGGAACTAGAAGCTTTAACTTGTTATATTTAGATATTATGCAAGTTGGCGAGTTTGGTCAGTATAGAATTAGAAATATAACCCCTAAACTTGATAGTAAATTTAGTTTTGTTAGTGATGAAGATAATTTTGTCAAAACAATTACTTTTGAAGTTCCTTTACCTTCTAAGTGTCATTTGAAACACTCTGCGGATACCACTGCAGAAGAATTTGATATTTTGGTTGAAGGGCTTGATGAGAAAAGAACAGATGGTTGGTTTAAGTATAGCCACACAATAGGATTGGATAGATGTAAGCCTGATGGTGAGTTTTATCAGATTGGTGTTAAAGAAGAGAAACCAACAAAGTTCAATTATCATAGTTTTACTATAGAATGTACGCAGCAATTTATGGGTACAACTGATGCGCCTGTTTGTTATAAGTTTGATACTGTTAACTATCAGCACGATACGGTTAGTGATGTTACAATATATGACGGAGTCCCTGATATTTGTGATGCCGAACCTCCTGCAGGGAGTTTCTTGGTGACTGAATGTAAGAAAGATTGTACTACTTCTTATTTTGATCACGAGAGTTGTGTTGCAGATAGTGAATGTGCTTGGTGCCCTGGAAGTGTTGAAGGGTTTTCCGGTAAGATTGCTGGTGGAATTTGTGTTAATTGGGATACCGGTAGTGATGAATGTATAGATTGTTTTGTGGGTTCTAAGCAGTTTAAATATGATAGACGGCCTGATGTTACTTTTGAGGGCATTCCTGCAGATGAGGCTGAGAGGATTTGTGATGATGTTGAAAATTGCGGAACATGCGATGGTGTTGTAAAATGGGGCGGGTGTCTTTGTGATAGTTCTTGCAGGAAGTATGGTAGTTTGTCTTTCCCGGGTATATCCGATGTTGGTCACATTGACTATGGATTGTTTAGATCTCCTTTAGAAGATAATGGTGTTGTAGAGTGTGGCGGCGTATTAGATTGTAAGAATGATTTCCCTACTTTAAATTACGATACTACTGGTGATTATCATACATCTAAAGATTTTAAAATTAATAAATATGATTCGGGAGATACCCCTCGTGATGCTGATTATCCTGGATATGATGCGGGTTATACAAAAACAACCCCCGCAGGTTATAATCTTGGCATATATATGAAGACAGTAGGTGTTGATGCTAGATGTGAGCTTTGTGAAAATGAGGATGCAAGGTATTACGTAAATAATTGTAACTCAAATGAGTGTGCGAATAATCCTTATAATAATGATCACAGAACAAATTCTTGGGATGATAGTCTTGATGATGGTGAGGGTAATTGGGGGGAGAGAGCCCCACCATATAAAAATATAAGAAATAATATTTGCGATAATATTCCTTCATGCGGTGATAGCTTCTGGCAGTGTTTCGGATTTGATAATAAATGTCGTTGCAGTGATGCTTATTCCAATTATCCTGGATATATTGTTTTGGAGGACGAGCATCCTGCTGTTCCTGATACTTATACCGGAGTATTACTGAATTGTGGTGGTTATACAAACGCACGCGCAAACGCGTTGGGTTTAACTGATTGTGGGAAAGGAGTGACTGATTGTTATGAATGTAGTTAAAAAGACAGGATTGATGGTTTATGTTTTGATTGTGGTTTTAGTTTTATCTCTCTTTTCTTTTGCGTCTTTTAATGTGGATAAACCAGTTTTGGTTGGAGATTACAAAGTTTTTGGTGATACTTTAGTCAAGTCTATAGTTACCACATCGAAATCGTCTATTCCTCTTGGAGAACAAGTTTACCTAGAGAGAATCTTTTCTGATTCGTCTTCTGTTAAGGAGCGTTTTTTTCAGACTGGAGATATAAACAGATATATTGATTCTAGTGGTGGTGAGATTGAAGACTCAACTACTGCTAAGCCATTATCTGGATTTAGAATAGATAATAAAGTATCTTCTAGTGGATTTTATAATTATGTAATTACGCAGCAAGGTGGAGGTTCGACATTATCTAGTGTTATTCCTCTTTTTATTGATATAACCCCACCAATATCTGCTGAGTTGGTAAGTGTTGCAGTGCCTTCTGATCAAGTAGTTATAGATAATAAATATACAACCTCAACAACATTTAGTTTGAACTTGAATGTTGAAGCATTTTCTCATGTACATTATTATTCTTATGATTCTAATTCTGAGCCTCCGGTATTTGATCTATCTAGTGGGACTTTAGAAGGTGCAACTTTGAAGGAAACTGAGACCGTAGGAGATGAATCATTGTATCAAGTAGAGGGTGCAGGAACTTTGCCTATTCAAATACCTGATTCGACATTTAATATTGCGGAAGGATCATGTACGACAGTCGTTGTTGTGGCTCATGATATTGTGAATAATGCGGCGGTTTCAAACTTTACAGTTTGTAAAGATGTGACCCCTCCAGAACTAGTTTTGGCATATCCATCTGATGGGAGTATAGATGGAGACGTAGAAGGACAATTCTATTTTGAGATTGAAGATAACGCGCAGATGAATGCGGACAGTATTGAGTTTAATGTTGAGATTGATTCTCCTGATAGTCCTATGGAAAAAACAGAATTTACTTGTGCTAGCTCCGAATTTGAGTGTATTGTTTCGGATGATTTAAGCAATGTTAGAGTTGAGTATACTGGAAATTTAGTTTATGGAGTTTATACTGTTGAGATAACTAATGCAGAGGATATTATGCACAATTCTATGTCTGCGCAATACAGCTTTGAGAAAAGAAGTGATGTGCCTCGAAAATTATTGTATGGTTTGACTAATTATAATTATTTTATTAATGAAGATATGTATTATACTAATGTGTCTGATTTAGACTTGTTGTTGGATTTCTATCTAGATCAAAATGTTGATGTGACTTTTATGACTTTAGAAGCTAAAGACGTGAATACCGGTTCGCATTTAATTACATCAGACATCATATTAGGTCAGAATCATTTGAAGGCTGTTGAAGATGATTTGAATAATAAATTCACTTTACATTTTAAAGATATAATTCCTAAATCTTTAGCTGATACAATCTATGGTACTAGATATAGTTCGAAGGTTCATGCTAGAAAGTTGATTGAATCCGATGAATATGGTGCTTCTGCGAAATTTAATGTGACTTTTATTGTTGATACTATAGCACCTAAAATTTCTGAACAAAGTTTACAACACATTATTGGATATGGAAGCAATAATATCCAAATCGATTTTGTTGAGGACTATGTGTGGTATGTAAATGTTAAGTATTCTGATGAGTTCACGGGTGATTCTCATAATGAGAACGCCACTTTAGCGTCTCCTGGCGGAAATGGCAGAATAAGTTCTGCTAATTATGTTTTAGATGTTGAAACACAAGTTGAAAGAGGTTTTGACTTGACTGTCATGATTTGTGATAAAGCAAGAAATTGTGAAACTTCGATTGTTACGGTTGTTGCAGATTCTACTCCGCCATTAGTTTCACATAATTATACCAATTCAAGCGATTGGATTCAGTTGCCAGGTGGCGGTTTTGCTTTAAATGCAACTGATGGAACTAACGAGTTTGCTTCAGGCGTTGATTATATTAGATATTGTTATGTGCCTCAAGGTTCTGATGAGTGTGATCCTTTGACTTCAGGTTACGAGTATGCTCAGCCATTCTATTTTAGTGGAGATGTGGATGATACAATCATGTTTATTGCAGTAGATAATGCAGGTAATCCTTCAGACGTTGGTACGGTTGAGGTTTTGATTGATAATACGCCACCTGTAACTACTTTCTTGCCAGAGCAAGGTTGGTATGGTACAGACATGTTAGTAATTAATTTGACTGAGTTTGATGAAACATCTTTTGTTGATAAAACTCTTTATTGTTTAGTTTCTGGATGTGATCCTTGTGCTGTTGATAATTCTAAATATGAGGGGTTTCCTTTGTCGTTTTCCGAAGAAGGAACTAAAGTTTTTAATTTTTGTTCAATTGATGCGGCCGGTAATACGCAAGTTGTAAACTTGACACATGGTTTAGATAGAACTCCGCCACAAATATTTGTTTTAGATGTGAAGGCGGTTGATCCTCAGTATGCTGTTATTTATGATGATGAGTCTAGTTTTTATATGACTGGAGATGATATGGTGCACATTACTTTAGGTTATGAGCATGATGGATATTCTTTATTAAATGAAGTTAGAGTTGAAGGTGGGGTTGTTAGTGAAGTGCAGGGTACTCCCGAAGAGATTATGTTGTCTGCATCTATTTATTCTGTTGAAAATGAGATTGTGATAGTGGCTAAAGATAATGCGGGAAATGAGCAGTCTATCAGTGTTTTTATTAGAAGTGATAATGAGGGACCTTCAGTGAGTTTTGTTGAGCCAAATGTTTTAACTTTTGAACCTAAAATCATTTTGTCTTCTAATGCCGAAGATATGCAACCGTTTATGCATATTGAGACTGATGAATCAGCTACTTGCGTTTTAACTTACATTCCTAATGGATTATTAGGTCCGGTTTCTGAAGAGTTTAATACAGAGGATAGTATTGATCATACTTTAAAATTAGGTTTTAAGTTGAAAGATGGTACGACTGATCTTACTTTGAGTTGTGTGGATATTATGGGTAATGCTAAGACTTATGATTTAGGAATTGTTATGGACTTTACTCCTCCTTTGATAACTTCATGGGAGTCGGTTGGTGGTTATATGATGTATGAAGATATGCCTAATGTGCATGCTTATTCCATTATTGATAATTTTGTAACTCAGTTGAGAGTTACTACGGATGAACCTTCTACATGTAGATATAGTCAGGTTGAAACTATGTATGAAAATATGGAGTCTGGATTTGATGAAGAAGGTTTTGTTCAGGAATTGTTGACCCCCGTTTTAGAGTTAGAAGATAATAAAACTTATTTGTATTATATTAATTGTGAAGATGCTGCAGGAAATGTTGCTAAATTTAGTACAACATACGGTTGGATTGCCGTTAAGTTAGTTGTTCAGCTAAATTTACCGATTACGATCATTAATCTTAAACCAAATGGTGCTACGAATAAACTCCCTCCTGCATTAAAATTATATTGGGAGACCAGAAGAGAAGCAACTTGTATGGTTGATCGGAATTATGATGGTGAGACTTGGCCTTTGATTGATATGTTGAAGGATGCGTTTGATTTTGGTGTTTCAGTTGATCCTCTTAAGGAAAAGGCTAGTGTTTACAAATTTGAATTGCCTTTAGAGGGTGAATTTGAGGAGGCCAAAGAATATACTTATGATGTTACTTGCTATGATCCTACTGATAGATTAGATCCTGGTTTTGCCCAGACTTCGTTTGTGATTGATACAACAATGGAAGCTCCGACTATTTTGATACCCGAACAAGATGGTCTTGTTTACAATATGTCTGAGATATTTGTATATGGACATTGCGAAAATGGATCGCAAATTAGAATTTTCATGAATGTTTATGATCCTAGTGAGACTAATTTTGTGGATCTAACAACTTGTGAGAATGGTGAGTATTCATCTAACGATTTAGTGATTAGAGGGGGCAATAATACTATCTTTGTTGAAGCCAGTGATGATGCGGGAAATATTAAACACGCACAAAGAACAATTTATTATAATGTTTTAGGTCCTAATGTTACAATTAGTATTGATCCTAAAACTGGCGATACTCTAAATAAACTTTTTAATGTTACTATTATGATAACAGAATTATCTTCTCCGACCAATGAGACAAAAAGATTTAGTCTTTATGACTCTGTGTTTAAAATTGAAAGGATGGTGCCGGGGGAGAATGAGAATATTGCAGAGGAGTTAGATATTAATTTTTCATCTCCAACTAAAACAGAATATACTACGCCAGAGGGTTTGTTGATTAAAGAGACACTTGATGATGTAACGCATCGTGTGACATTTGTACCTAATGCGGTGCCTTATAAAATTGCAGGAATTTATATTGTCAAGGCGATACCTCGAAACTTTGCTTCAGAAGATGGTCTGCCTGGACAATCAGTATTTGAATTAGATCCTTTTGCTGCTGCGATTGAATGGATCTTGCCTGTGGAAAAGAGAATTGGAAAAGGCGGTCAGCCAGTTACCTTTAAAGCTTATACTGAACCTGTGGCGCAGAGTATAACTTTGACAATTGAGGAATTCGGGTATTCGCCTCAGGTTCAAAATAAGAGAATTATACAAATTACTCAAATAAATAGCTTCTACGATCTTGAAGAGAAGGTTCAGAAAGGTAAGTTTCAAATTAAGGAAAATATTGCCGAAGGTTTGAATGTCTATAAAGCTACTACTCTGTTATTTAATCATTCAGCAACATCTCCTGATAAGACTATTTATTATGATGTTAAAGGTCCATCTATTTTACAAGAATATGTGAAGATTTCTTCAGGGGGTTTTGAGAGTGATAAAACTCCTGAAGAATTAGAAGAACTTAATTTGAACGATGAATGTTTCTATGGTGTAGGTTCAAATGTTCTTTCACAGTGTTTAATTTTGGATATACTGGAGTATTCTACTTTAATATCTAGTTCTGGCCCTGCTGAAGGTAGTTTAGAGATTGAAGGTAATGAGGGGAATCTTTTTGCTGCTAGTTATTCTTATTTTGAAGAACCGTTTGGCGATTTGAGATCTTGTGATGTGGATGTTGAAGTTTATGAATCTTCAGAAGGTCTAGAGCAGGCTTTAACTTCATTTTTAGGAAAATATACTACAACGTATGATGGATATTCTATTTATTTGGATTCTGAGTTGTTTGTGGCAATATGGGTTCATAAAAATGTTATTGTAACTGTAGCAGGAGTTCATCATAGCTTTATTGAGATTGTTGATAAATATCTTAAAAAATATCCTAGTGAAATGCAAGGTAATGCGCCTTCCACTGGTGATGATAATGACGGTTTATCTACTGAGTTTGAAGAACAATTTGGACTTAATTTGAATCTTAATGATGCTTTTGATGATACTGATGACGATGGCGCTTATAATATTGTAGAGCATGAGGCGATGACTGATCCGACCGATGATGATACAGATAATGATGGTATGTTAGATGGGTTTGAAATTAAGTATTCTAATGTTCTGGATCCTAAAGTTGCTGATGCTCAGAATGATTCCGATAAAGATGGTTGGAACAATGTTAAGGAGCAGATTGAGAATACCAGGCCCGATGTTATGGATACTGACGGTGATTGCGGAACTGAAAATTGCATAGATAGTCAAGATGCATTTCCTTTAGATCCTTACAAGCAAACTTATAGCTAAAAATGAACAATGAGACGAAGAAGTGTTTTATCAGTAATTTTTTTGATTTTGGTAGCGATTTCTAGTTTAACTTTTATTTTTCCTGCGAATGCTCAAAGTGAGATTGTTCTTCTTTGGCCAACAAATTATGATAATCCTATAATTACTGTGCCTTTTGATGAGAATTCTACAATAGTTTCAAAAGTTTTAGTTTCTGAAGCAGACGGTAAAGAATATGAAGTATCAACTCCTGGAGATGATTCTCTATTTATGACTGAATGGAACTTTCAAGCTTTATTACCATCTGGTGTTACTAGTTTACCTGAAGGAGTGTATTATCTCAAGTTAGATGTAACAGATATTTTTGGTAATAGTAATGATCCTCAGATTAAATTTAATATTGATAGAACTGCTCCTAAAGTTTTTCTAAAACCAGTAGAAGGATATACTAATTATGAAGAAGATGTTTACTTTGAGATTTCTGCTGATGAGGACATTAAAGTTATTAGTTCTGTTGTGTCTGGCGAGGATTTAAAACCTTATTATATTCAAGATTATGCGCTAGAACATGCCGTCTTTTATCCTTTGGAGGATGGGTTGATGGAGTGGGAGGTGCAAGTGGAAGATAGGGCAGGTAATGTTGCAACCGCTTCATCTAAATTTGTTCAGAATGCTGATGAATTGAAAATAACAGTTTTAGAACCTTCTTGGGGTGTGGCTAACTATAAACCTTTTGAACTTGTGATTTATGTTAGCGAAGAAAGTCAAGCTTGTAGATATGATGCTAGCAATCCTTACTTTTCATTTGATTCTATTCCTTATGATTCTCCAACAAATAGGTTTAATAGTACAACTTTTAATGAATTCTTTTTGTCTGATACTGAGATTGATCTTTTTCCTTTAGAACCCGAGGTTTCTGAGTATATGTATGTCAAATGTCAGGAATTTACCGGTTTTATTAATCCTGTTGGTGTTAAAGTTGAATTTCAATATGATCCTACTGCGCCCACCATTTTATCGTTAAATGCATCTCCCCATCCCGTTGTTAGTGTGATGAGGGAAACAACTATGACTGTTGTGACTGATGATAAAACTAGGTGTGTATATACCAAACAAGTTGAAGAAACAGCTAATCCTGAGCTGTTGTTTATGCAGATGGAAAATAGGGTTGGAACAACTCATAATTCTGGTTGGTTTGATGGTTTTCAGGAAGAGAATTTTTATACTACTAATGTGATTAATTTTAGTGAACTTCCCGATGATCAAACTCACACTTATTATGTGGTTTGTCAGAACAGGGCTGAAGATTTTTCTACAGTTTCTACAATTAATATTGTGGTTAAATCTGCTACGAAAAATGATTTTGATATACTTTCTCCGCCTGAATATGTTGGGCTTTCGTCTGCAGAATTGAAATTAAGATCTAATAAGGCTGCGACATGTAGTTATGAATTAGATGGCGAGAGTAAATTGAGTTTTGTTATGACTGGCGATGTTGATCATATTTCTCCTCTTTCTAGTTTGAGTGAGGGCGAGCATACGGTAGAAGCATTGTGCGAATTTAGTACTCCTCCTCCGAAAATTGAGAAGTCGATGACTTTTGTTGTTGATATGTCTCCACCTTCTGCGCCTACGGTAGATGATGGTAATGAAACTTCTTTGTCTAAAATAGAGTTTACAATAGCTGGTGCAGAAGATGAGCATTCTGGTATTAAACATTATATGTATCGAATCGGGACTGAGGGGAACGGAACCGAGTTTATTAACATTCTAGACTGGACTGAAACTACATCTACTGAAGTTAGTGCTAAGGTTGATTTGGAAGAGAATAAAACATACTATGTTGCAGTTAAAGCTGTTAACAATGCTGGTTTGGAAAGCGGTGTTGGAAGCAGTGATGGTGTTGTAGCTAGGAGAAAAATATCTTCTGATCCTGATTTCAATTATACTATCCCTGTCGATACTTGTACTAATGGTGTGTGGGATCCTGGCGAGACAGATCCAACATTTTATCCAGATTGTGGCGGAGATAAGTGTCCTGCATGTCAAGATGGTGCCGCATGCGAAGTGAACTCGGATTGCGAATCTGGAAATTGTATGGGTTTTAGATGTATGCCTGCGTCTGGCGATGTTTGCTTTGATGGTTTGTTGAATGGCGAAGAGAGTGATATTGACTGTGGTGGCGAATGTCCTAAGAAGTGCGATGTTGGACAAGCATGTGGGGAGAATGCTGATTGTGATTCTAATAATTGTGTAGATGGTACTTGTGAAGAGTCCGAAGAAGCGGATAGTGACGATGATGGAATGACTGATACTTGTGAAGAGGCCAATGGTCTTGATCCTTACGATCCTTCGGATGCGATGTTGGATAATGATAGGGATGGTTTATTGAATGTTGATGAATGTAGACTTGGTACTGATCCAAATAATCCTGATACCGATGGCGATGGTTTCTATGATGGTGGTGAAGTAACTTCGGGTACTGATCCATTAGATGCAGAGTCAATGCCTCCTGATGTTGATGGGGATTTTATTGATGATAATTGGGAAACTGAACATGGATTAGATCCAAATGATCCAAACGATGCTAACCTGGATCCAGATAATGATTGTTTGAGTAACTTTGATGAGTATAATTATAATCTTGATCCACAGAATGCTGATACTGATGGCGATGGTTTCACAGATGGTGGTGAAGTTAATTCATCCCATACGAGAGCGAATGATGCGTTTGATTCTCCTGTCGATACTGATTCGGACGGAATAGATGATGCGTTTGAGAGAAAGTATAAGTTAGATTTATCTGTCGATGATTCTTATGAAGATCCTGATGAAGACGGACAAACAAATGCGCAAGAATATAATTGTGGTACTAATGCTAACGATAAAGTTGTGCTAGAAGTTAAAGATAAAGATGGTGATGGGTTCGAGGGTACTAAATACGGTGGTCCGGATTGTAATGATGATGACTCATCTATTTATCCTGGCGCTTCAGAGATCAGGGGAGATGGTATAGATCAAGATTGTGATGGGGAGGATGCTTCACCGCTTTGGCCTTGGTTTGTTTTCTTGTTTGCTATACTTCTGTTATTAGCTTCTGGTGGATATCTGATTTACAAGTATCAGCTGATCTTTCAACAAAGAGAAGAATATTTTAGACGAGAACGAGAGAGAGAAAGAGCTCAACAAGAAGCTGCAAGAAGAGCCGCGAATCCAATTGTTAGACGGAAGGCAATAACTTTACCTCGCCCCATGCATCACAGACCGAGAATATCTCCTGAGCAATTGATGATGATGCGTAAGCGTCTTCAGAGAGAAAGGGAATTGTTTAAGAAAAGAACTGATGAGAGAATGAAGAGGCGGGTTAAGGTATTTGATAGGTTTGGCCCTTCAACTTTACCACCTAAAGAGAAGTTTAAGTATAAAGAAGGTGAGCCTGATGGTCGTAGAGGAGTTATTACTCCTTTAGATAAAATTGATGATGGTAGTTACATCAATTTGAACGAATTGCCTAAAAATCCTGAGTTGCCTTTTAAGAGAGAGGGCGAGTCGAAGAAAAAGAATATTGCATTTAAAGAAGAGAAGAAAAAAGAAGATGATGGTTTCTTGAATTTGAGTGATTTGGGTAAAGGAAAAACCTCCAGTAGTTTTTTAGATGTCTTGTCCAGTTCTAAAGATAAGAACGAAGATGAGTTTGATAAGTTGTCTTCGGTTTTGAAGAAAGGAGTACAGAAGAGAAAGGTGAAAGTTGATCAGATTAAGAAAAATGAGGAGATTAAGAAGAAATTCTCTGCTAAGGCTGTTGTTAAAAAGAAAACTGTTAAGCCGGTGAAAAAAGTTTTATCTAAACCCGTTAAAACTGTAAAAAAGAAAACCGAAACTAAGAAGAAGTTTCCAAAAGTTACAAAGAAAGTAGTTAAGACGGTGGTGGAGAAAGACATTTTTGCGGCTTTGGATGAATTTGATACTAAAAAGAAAGTTATGAAGAGTGAGAAAAAGAAGAGTTCTCTTGATGATTTAGATGATTTAATATCTAGATCTAAGAAAGATTTATTAAAGAATAAATCGTCTGATAAGAAAGGTGAGAAGAATAAGAAAAGCACAAGCAAGTAGAGTCTTTATTTATGCAATATCTCTTTTTGTAATAATCTTGATTTTGTTTTATGGGTATAAGTCTGTTAATAGTTTTATGGAACGGGGGGAAGAGGTAATTTACTTTGAGTTTCAACAGAAGTTAAAAGCAAATATTGATACTATTAAAACAGATTACGGCAGTCAGAGGGTTTTTAATTATGTAATTCCTGAAAAGTATGATGAGGTTTGTTTTTTAGATACTAATTGTAAAGTTGGGAGTAATGGTTGTGTTGATGTGCTTCATCCCATAATTCTTAGTGCGCAGAATAATGAGATTGAAGAAAGAGTTTTCATGAGGAGTAATGGCGTTACAGATGCTAAACTCAATGTTGGTAGGATAAGTGTCCAAAAATTGAGTGATGTGACTTCCAAATTTGGTTGTGTTAATAGAACTGGTAGCCAAGTTGAGATCACATTAAAAGGTTTAGGTAATAGAGTTGCAGTAGTTCTTCCCTAATAAAATGAGTAAAGACGGCCAGATAACAATTCAATTTAATTGGATCTTTTTGCTAATTGTTGGTGGAATAATTCTATTTTTCTTTATTGGATTAGTATCTGTGCAGAAAAAGTCTTCTGAAGGCTCTGTATCTGCTGAGTTGTTGAGTCAGTTGTCGACTTATTTTACGGGTGCAGGAGTTAGTATAGGTACCGTGACTGTTTATGATGTGCCTAGAATGCATCTGGAGTTTACTTGTGATAAGTTTTATGTTAATGAAGTTGCAGATAGGGATTTTCGTAATAAAGTTTTATTTACGCCTCATGAGATACATGGCAATAAGCTAATAACTTGGACATTAGATTGGTCTGTTCCCTTCAGAGTTATGAATTTGATATATATTTCTTCTCCTCAAATTAGGTATGTTGTATTTTACGGGACTTCAGGTAATTCTCTTGATTTGTTTAAAGATTTTAATAAGTCTTTTCCTCCTGAATTAAATTATCATGCTTATCCCGTTATTTCTTCTGATAACATTAATGATTATGCGAAGATTCTTGATTACAATAATGAAAAAATACATTTTGTTGATCTTAATTCTCCTATTAATCAAGATTTGGTTTTTCAAATTGCAAAAGAGAAATTTAATATGGCTGAAGAAGATATTGTGTTTACTAAAGTTGTACCTTCAAATCCGGGTAATCCCCCCCAGAGTATGCAAGCAACGGCAAAAGTTGAGTTTTATGATATGAATAAAACGGGTTGGAGCAAGCAGACATTTGTTAATAGTTCGGGGACTCTTTTTGAAGATGCGGATGCATTTGATTCTGTCTCGTTATACGGTGCGGTTGTTTCTGGTGATTTAGAAAAATATAGTTGTGTTCTTAGTAAGATGTTTGCAAATCTTAATCGTGCTTCAAAAATTCTTAAAATGCGTTCACAGAACATTTCAAATGGTTATCTTGATCAATGTAGAGGGGTTCACTTCGGGGCTGCGGAGTTGTTGTCTATGTTATCAAACGCAGATATTGGTACATCTTTAAATGGCCCCATTGGTGAATTGGATGAATTAAATCGACAAGCTAGGCGTTATTCCTGTGCGCCAATATATTAAAATGAAAAAAGCTCAAGTACAAATGGCGGAAACCATAGGGATATTATTTATTTTCCTAATTTTAGTTGCGTTAGGTGTTTCATTTTGGTTTAAGATACAGTCTTCTTCGATATCTCAAAAAACAGTTGAGTTGCAAGAGTTGCAAGCGGTCGAGGTTGTGCAGATTGTTTCTAACTTACCTGAGATCCAGTGCAGCAGACTGAATGAAGTTGAGGATAATTGTTTTGATGAGAAGAAGATGATTGCTTTTAGTAAATATTTGCAAGGTTATGATCAAGATTTTGATGTTGCTCCATCTTCTGATCCTTATGATAGATTGATGGAGTATTATGATCTTCTTGGATTGAGTAGAATCGAAGTTGAGATTATTTATCCATTTTTTTGGGATGATTCTGATCATGATGGTTTGTCTAATAAGTTTGAGGAGGTAAATGGTCAGATACTTGAAGAAATAGATGTATTAAGTATGGATTTTCATCCCAGTTGTCAAGGGGGTTCAATTCCTGAAAGAGCGTTTAATTCAACAAACCCTTATGAATTAGATTTGGCGTATTTTAATGAAGATGGTGAGTTGTGTCCTCAATCAAATTTAATGGGTGAGAATGTCGGGTTAGAAGATAAGTATAATGATACGAATGGTAATGGGCGTCCAGGTGATTGTGAACTTGTTGCTGCCCCGGATAATCCAAAATGGTTCTGTAATCCGGATTTTATTAGACCTGAGTGGCCGGATCAAGATGATGATGGTATGTTAGATTTTTGGGAACAGGGTGATTGCGTAGGTGATAAGTGTTACGAACAAATATATGGTTATGACGATCCTGATGGTGATGGATTAACATATTGGGATCTGTATGTTAATGGTCGTCATTCTAGCGATGAAAAAGATGATCCTATAACTGACGATGATCTTGCTAATTTTGATAAACCTGTAATAATAGTATTGTATAATTTAACCGGATTAGATGGGACAAGTTCTGCGGCGTATAGTGCATCATCAACAATGGTGCCAGTTTCGATTAAGGATCCTGTAACAGACACGTACAAATTTGCAAAGTTGCACATTACTACGTATAGACAATCCGTGTAAAATGAGAAGAGGAAAATTAGGACAAACAGAAATGATTGGTTTGGCGGTAATAGTTATACTTCTTATGGTGGGATTAATATTCATAGTTAGGTTTGTTGTAATGAAACAACCGACTTCGATTAAACAAACATTTACTCAATCTAATATTGCATCAAATTTTCTAAATTCGATGTTGAAAATGTCTGCAGATGAGTGTACGAAGAATGTTGATATGTCGGATTTGATTGCAAATTGTGCAAAGCCTAAAGGTAATCCTATTCAGTGTACTGATTTATCTTCATCTTGTGATTTTGTTAATCGTACTGTTAAAGCTTTGTTAGATAATTCAATCAAGAGAGCGGAGTGGGGTTCTCGAGCGTATTTGTTGAATATGTATGTTCATGATCCAAATGTTCCTTTGCATGGAATACAGCATGCGAATAAAATGCATTTATGTAAAGAACGTGATTCAAAAATCTTTCCGATACCTTTAAATCCGGGGAGTGTTAAGGTAGAACTATGGATTTGCAGTTAGGTAAAAAAGGAGAAGGCTCAATGGATTGGGGTCCCGCCATATTAAGCAATTCTATTTTAACAATTTTGGTTATGATTATTGTTATGGCTATAGTAGTTGGCGTAGTTTTGTATAAAGGACTAGGATGATGGTGCGTGGAAAAAAAGCAGAGGTGTCTACACTTTTTAAGTTGATAGCGATTACAGCTTTGATGTTAGTTCTGATTGGGATGGGTTATACGGTTTATCAGTGGATCGAGGGTTTAACTGATTTGCAGCGATGCAGAGTAAATGTTTTAGCGGTTAGCGCAATTAAAGACGTTTCTTTAGGTATTGCGAATGTTGATATTGATTGTCCTATGGAAGAAATGGAAATTAGTAAAGGCATGATTAAAAATTCTGATGGCGATATAACTGAACGTGTTGTTATGGGGTCTGTTGCAGATCAGTTTAGGCGCTGTTGGTTTAAGATGGGTGAAGGGATCAATCCTTTTTCTGGTCCTGTTTGGAAAGAAATGGCTAGTGACATGGCCACTGCTTGTGTGTTTTGTTCTCACGTAACCTATGAGGACAAGGTTGTTCTTGATTATAAGGCGGAAACTGGGTCTAGTGTAATTACTTTGGATATGATGGTTAATTTTTTGAATTCTCAACCATATGGGAAGACGGACTACACGTATGGTCAATATTTTTCTAGAAGTGGCCATAATGTTGCAGAATTGTTTCACAGTACTGAAACTATTGATGTGGCAAAGCCTTTTTATGTAGTTTACAGGTATATTAGTCCCGCTGGTTTATGGAAAGCGGCTAGTACAATAAATAGTGCACTGGGTTTAGAATCTAATGCGGAGTTTAGTGAGGCACAAGGTAAGAAAAGGCCGTCCATGTTTATTTATCAGTCTAACGATTTGGCGGGTTCTGGGTGTAAGAGGATTATGAATTAAAATGCTAAGTGGTCGTCATGGCAACGTTTTTAAATTTTTTATTTTGACTCTTATCGTTATGATGGTTATCACAATATTGTTTGTAGTTTTGTTTCGTTCGACAGCAGTCCATGTTAGAGATGTTGTGGTTCCTTCCCAACAATGTAAGCAGAGTGTTTTGATACATGCGGCTACTAACATTCAGAATAATGAATTTATAGATCAATTAAATTGTGAAACGCAGTATATTACTGTTCCCGGTCCAGATGGTCGAGATGAAGAACAGTATGGTAATTATATTAAAAAAACTCTTGCAGACGGTATGTATTATTGTTATGATAGTTTTTGGAGGGGGGAGTTAGATGTTTTTTCTTCCGATAGATCTGGCGTTAAGAAATTTTGTTATGTTTGTTCTGTGTTTGAGTTTCCTGACTCGGGTTATGTCGCTCCTGATTTTGTCGCCTATTTAGCTAAGACGCCATCTCCTGGCGATAGAAAAAAATCTTATTTTGAGTTTTTGACTGGCCATGTTGCAGGTCCAGATGTTGTTGATAATATAGGTAAAGTCGAGGATGATCTTACAACTAATGAACCATACGCCGTTGTCTTTACTTTTTTGAAAGATCAAGAGTGGAGTATGCTTGAGAAAATTGGTCTGGGTTCAGTTGCTGGAGGAGCGGTTGGTTTGATCGGTGCGGGTATTTTGGTAACGGTTGGGGCGCCGATTGGTTTGATTGCGGGTTCTGTTATCATTGCGGCCGGCGTTGTTACGGGCGCCTCAATTGCATCCGACAGTGAGTCAGATAGTACTTGGAGTTCTAAGGTGATTTTGTTGCCTTATGATGAATTGTATAAATTAAGTTGTAATGAGCTTAGAGGAAAGCAATCTAAGGAGTAATGTTTATATACTGTGTTTGTTTACTTTATTCTATGTTTAAATGTAAGGGCGCGCAAATTAGCACTACAGTTCAAATAATATTTTACTGTGTGATGTTGCTGATTGTTTTGTTTTTAATATATCATTTTGCTACAAAAGGTTGGTCGCTTCCTTCATTTATTTGAGGTTTATTAGATGATTTCGAAGACACTCATAAAAGCAATCATTATAATTCTGTTCGTAGTTGCTTTAATTTGGTGGTTGGGTGGAGATATTCTTGGAATTTCGAAAATTGCAGATGGTATCTTTGGAAGTTTTGAAGAAGAAGAGTTTAGTGTATTTGATGAAGCGCGTTTAGAATTCTCTTTTGATTTGGCATATATGCCTTGTGATGCAACTGATTGTACGAAGGCTCTGGAGAAAGTAGATGCCCATATTAAGACGATGGGTGAGTTTTCAGCTTCTAATTTATTGTCTGGTGAAGAACGTAAGGAATCTCTGATGTTTAAGGAGACTGCTATGTTGTTAAAGACTGAATATATTCCTGCAATTGAATTAATGCGTAAAGATGATAAGGCCAGTCTTACTAAAGCTGCCCAGAACTTTAAAAGTCTTTATGCTAAATGTAGATCAAAGGCGGCAAATGATGGGTGTCATCCGAGGTTGGCTGCTTTTGCCGCTGTTAGACATGTTGATATTTTTCTAAAAAATCGTAATGATCTTACAGAACCTATAGGCGTGGCGGGCTGGACTGAGATGGCTAAGTTGAAAGATGATGCCGTATCTTTGCTTAACAATAAAGGAGAGATGCCTCCCACCAGTCTCAGAAGAACTTTTGAAACCATTGATTATTGTAGGACCATCAAAGGGTGTAGTGATTATGATATAAGTGAATCAATGGGCAGATCTGGGTTTGAATCAGTTATGGACTTTTTTACTGGCTATGAAGTTGCTTCTATGGATGATGACAATGAGTTTAGAATGTGTGTTCCTGATACTTGTTTTCTTTATTCTAGATATGAGCTTAAAGTTCATTTTGAAAGAAAACCAGGTGCGCAAGTTCCGCCTTCTGCACCTAAATCTTCTGCATATATTAGCAAATCTTGTTTTTTCTCTCTTAACTCTGGTGAGTGTCACAATAATCAAGATATTGGTGTTAATACTCATGATCCTGATAAGAAGCACGAGGGTGAAGTCTGTGCTGCTTTAAACCAAGTACAATGTCACCACATAAATCCTGCGTTATTGAAGGTTAATCATCAACTGTGTGATTGGAGAACTGGCAGATCTGCATTTGGTTATGGTACTTGGAGATGTCAGTGGAAATGGAGCACCGGTAAGTGCATGTCCTATCAAGAGAATTCTCTTCCGGGAGATAGAGGCTATCTTAGTTGCGATTCTTCGAACTATTATTAATCACAAGTTTTATATACTAATATAGGGTTTTATGAGTTTAACTAAAGTTTGTTTAGAGGTGATTTGATGATGAAAAAAGGTGAAATGGGCCTTAATCTTATTGTTGTGGCTGCAATTGCTCTTCTAGTTCTAGTGATTATATCTGTTATATTCGTTGGAAAGATGAGTGCTACTAGAAAGAATGTAGATAGTTGTAATGCAAACAATGGACAGTGTCTGCCTGAAGAAGCATGTTCTGGAAATTACCAGAAAACAACAACTCATGTTTGTGATGACGAAGGCCTTAAGTGCTGTGTGAGCGTATAAGAAAATTAGTTTTTTTCTTTTTTTAAAAATGTTAAAGAAAGCCAATATCAGTGTTAATCTTATGATCATGGCAATAATTGCTTTGATTGTTCTAGTTGTTATAGTGGCGATTTTTGCTGGTAAGGCGAATACTTTTGGTGATAGTGTATCTAATTGTGAGAATAAAGGCGGGGACTGTGACGAAGGCTTAGCATGTCCGGTCGATAAGCCAATTGCTGTCTGGGGCGCAAGTTGTCCTACCGAAGGTGAAATTTGTTGTAGGCCTATGGGTTTTGGTGGCGGCGAAAAAGCTGACTCCGTTGACGATAATGCAGATGATGATTCCGCTGACTAGGTGATTAAGAATGAATAAAGATGCTGAATTAAGTTTAAACATGATTATAGTTGCGGTTATTGGACTAATTGTTTTGGTTGTTATAGTTGCAATCTTTGCTGGTAAGTTCACTACTTGGAGAGAAGGTGCAGACGCAACTGAAAAATCTTTTACTAACGAATGTGAGTTGCCAGGTACAAATAATGTTTGTGTTGCTGCATCGACTTTATGTATTGGCGGCAATCCTAAATCCGGACAGTTTACTTGTTCAAAAAGCGGAGGCACTGCAACTGTTTGTTGTAATAAATAAAAATGAGAGGCAAGAAGGGAACAGTTACCAGAGATCAGGTTATTCGTTGGCTCATAGGTCTTTTGTTCTTAGGTTTAATGATTTGGTTTATTTATTCTTACTTATTTGAAAAGGCTCCCGATAAAATAGATAAACTTGAGGATGGTGCGCTTAGGCAAGGCTGTATTGAGCATGAAGGTAATGATCTTGCTAACTGTAGAGCCCAATGTAGGCGGGAGGGTTGTTTTTGTTTCCAGGAGAATAAGTCAAATACGTTGTTAACGATGCAGTGTCAGTTTTTTGAGACTAGTGCGTCGTAGAGGTATGATTTTATGAAATTTAAAAAAGGAGCGCTTGAGATCAATTATATTATTATGATAATTATTGCTTTATTAGTTTTAGCAGTTATTTTGTATTTTGTGTTTAAAATGGGCGGAGATGCGAATGATAGGATAGGTAACAAATTGACCTGTACGGGGTTCTGTGTTTCTGATTGTGATCAGTGTCAAGGAGCATGTACTTCTCCAAAAAATGCGGCCGATAATACATATTGTTGTGTTGGTATAATAGATAAAACAGCCAGTGAAGCGAAACCAATAGAGTGTAAATCTAAGTCGGCATAGTAGTTAAGAGGTGTTTTATTATGAATTCAAAGAAAGCAGCAATGGAAGTGAACTATGTTGTCATGGTAATTCTTGCTTTGTTGGTGCTGGCTTTGGTTGGTTATTTTATATTTAATATGGGTGCTGGCTCAAATGCCAAGCTAGGTGCGAAAGTAGATTGTCCTGGTTCGTGTATTTCTGACTGTGCTAATTGTATGGGGACCTGTAATGCTATTCAGCTTCCTTCTCCTGAAGAATCATCCGGACTTTGGGGTTCATTCAAATCTTTGTTTGTAGGAAAGGCGTCTACGACAAGTGGTAAGATAATTTATTGTTGTACAGGTAAAGTGGTTGGAATTCCATCCCCATGTAGTTAAGAGGTGTTTTATGATGTTTAAGAAAGGTGCTGTAGAAACAAGTTACGTGGTGATGATTATAATAGGTTTACTAGCATTAGGTATAATTGCTTTCTTCTTTTTTAATGCAAGTGAAAGAGCGGATAAAAGTTTTGGTAGCAAATTTACTTGTGTGGGTCACTGTGTGTCCAAGTCTGTTTGTGATACGAAGGGTCAATGTATGGGTAGTTGTAATAAAATAGAGGGCGGATCAGCTTATTGCTGTGTTGGTAAATTAAAGGATGGTGTGCAAGATACGCCTTGTGCATAACTTATTTTCAAAGTGTTTTTTTCAAAAAAAAGAGGTGTTAGTAAGCTCTGGACCGAATTAGCTTACTTGATGATTTTCGGGTTCATTCTAGGCTTGGCTATTTATGTTGGTTATAACTTGTTTGGTAGTTTGTTCTCGTCAAGTGATGTTGATCAAGGAACTGTTAATTCTTATCAGCGTCTTACAGGAACTATTGAAAACCTATATTCAAAAAATGAAGGTGGCTTTGAATACACCGAGATTCCTTTTTTTGTTGGTAAAGGAATGGCTTTGGTTGGTTTTGATCCTTTCGATGATGAAATTTCTATTTCTTTTGTCAAGATTGAAATTGGCTCCGCTTATGATACGACAGGATTTCTCCATATGCCTCGACCTACTTCTTGTATTGGAGGGCAGGCCTGTGTTTGTTTAATTAAATGGGCTAATCCTGGTATAAAGGCTGTTAAGTATGATAAAAAGAAACTCGATCAAGATGTTTATGAATGCCATAAACTTGGTGAAAAAACATTTGTGAGGTCTTTTTCAAAGAGTGCTTCAGAGGTTCTTGCGGGAGATGAAAAGATTATGTTGGGCTATGTTACAGATGTTGAAATTGATCAGTTGCCGGACAACTATTATGAGCGTCTTTTCATTAATGGTAATAATTTTGAGGCCAGAGATCTTTACGTGGAAACTTACAGACATCCTGATGGTAATACTCTTGTTTTAATTGAAAGGGCGGGATTACCTCACATACAAAAGAGAATAAAAGAAATCGATAATCCTAACTTAGAGTCACTTAATGGTAAATTCGTCGAGTTAAAAGCTGAGTTGGCTGGGGCAGTTTTAGAGTCTAAAAAGAAAGAATTGTTGGATAGAATATTGAATATAGTTAACTTATATCTTGAAACTTATGAGGAGCAGAAGGCTCAGGGGAAGACTTCCATTTTAGAAGACCAGATGTATCCTTGGTATTGGTTGAGACGTGCAGAGATTGTGTTGCAAGTTGCTTTTGATAATCCTGTTCTTAAGTATAAGGATGTTCTAAATCAAATAAGTTATACTACTCAGGAGCGTTTAGATGCGATCGAAAAATTAAGGGAGTTTATTGATAATCCTGAGAAATTCAAAGGCGATATCTTGTATGATAGAGATGCACTTCGTGCACAAGAAGCAATTGCAAGAGCACACTATAAACTGTTAAATGATCGCGAAAAGGCGGTTGATGAGTATTTTAAACTACTTAGTGATCCTGTCTTTGTTAAATTAATAGATGACGCATTTGGTAGTGATGCGATGAAATTAAAATATAAGAGATCTATTTATGGAAATATTACCGGCATATATAGCTCTTATTTTGTATCTGAAGATGCAACTGGTTTCTTGGCACCTATTACGAAAGGAATTGATAAAGCACAAAAACTGGGGTTAGATGAGCTTTCTGTACTGTTAAGCTTTAAGAAAGTACAACTTCTGGTGTTATCTCAAGGTGCCATTGCATATGAATGGCCAAAGATTAGGTGTAATGAGTATGCAAAACTTGTCCAGAGTTCCGTAGGGTTTGTTGATCCTGAAACTAATAATCCCATTAACTATGAGATTATGATCCATGCTATGAGACATTCTGTTCCTCGAAATAATAATGAGCCAGTGCCAGAATGCGTCAAATTAGTTGGAGATGTTGGCTTGGTTTATTCTAATTTGTACATTCCTTCCGTAGATGAGATACACTCATTTAGTCAGGGAACAACTTTAGATAGTCTAAACAAAATGCTGATTCCTCCTTCGGGTGATCCTAATTATATTATTGGGTGGCAAAAGTATGCTAGAACTTTTCTTTATTTTGAGTTGCTTCAGTGGGGTCCCAAGACTCCAGGAAATTTACCATCTCTCGAAATTGTTGATAAATCAATATCCGAATTGAATGATTTTCTTTTAGAGGTGCCTTATGGAGCATCTGATTACAAGAGTTATGCTCTGCAGCAGCTAGCTTTTATTAATTTTCTTCTTAAGCCAGGACTTGTTTCTTATTCTGATTTAAGTTGGTACAATAATGGTTGTAGTTATCTTCAGAAATTAGCTTTAGATCCTGATCATTTTGAGGATACAAAAAAGCTTTATGATTTGTTAGGTTGTGAAGGATTGGCGCCTGCGGCTTCTTAGACTGCTTTTCACAGAAAAGATTTATAAATGGACTTGTTTATAAATAGACTATGGGAAAAAGGGGTAGACTGATGATTTTCTCTAGTAAGAAAGCTGGAGTTACTGATGAATTATGGTTAGTAATTATGGAGCTTTTTCTTGTTGTTGCGGTAGGTTCGGCTATTTTTAATTATGTTGTTTATGAGTCAAGTGATTTAGCTTATCATAAAAGATTTTTTGCAAGGGATTTGGCTTATACTTTAGAAGCGGTAGAAGGATTGCCTGGCGATATTGATTTTTATTATTCTCCTGCCGGAAAAGAAATTCCATTAACGCTTAGTATTTTCTCTCCTAAAGTTATGATGTACAAGGATTTAGATGATTATAAGTATGTTTATAGATATCCTCACGACCTTTCTATTAATCCATTGTCTTTAGTTGATAGGGATTTTAAACAACCAATTTCTTTTTCTAAACAAGGCAATCAAGTTACTGTTGGGGTGCTGGCACCTTTAATGGAAATTCAGAAATCGATACAGTATGTTCCTTATCTAACACCCACTGATGAGCAAGATCCCGAGATCTCGTTGCTTGCGATGTATAATATGATGTTAACTCCTTTATTTTTGAAAAGTACTTCGCCAAATGTGCAGATCAGTAAGGAGTATTTGCTTTTCTTAGATTTATATTCACAGTTTCAGTCCAAGAGTGCAACAAGCAACATCTTTTTTTATGATTGTTCAAAAGATTGTGCTCAGCAAATAAGTATTAATGCTCCTTATATTGGATTATCCTTTGTTGAGACAAGTGCCGATCCCAGAATTGAGATTTATCATTCTGGTAAAACTCCTAAAATTACATTGATGGCTAGCAGGCTTGCAAAATCTCTATCTAATAATTTACTGGAAGAATCTGTAAACTTTCTCGATGTTGGTTTTGATTTTAAGGTACATCCTATACATGCAAAGCCTCCTTTAGGTTTTGCAACTCAAGAGACGTCAGATAAATTAATTTCTATTTGGGATAGGGCCGAGGCAGTGAGTGTTGCGATTGTTGTTTATTATGATGAGACTAATAGTATTACTATTAATGTAAATAAGTTAGCTCCAGCGATTTATGGGGGCATAGAAAAGTTCTTTACAGAGGGAACTGCAGAATTGCCTAAACCTGTTTGTGAAGTTGAAAGGTGTAAATCTTTGTCTTTAGGTCGAGGTGTTGCACCTACACCTCCGTTGTTAGGATGTGATGCATTTGGTGGATTAGATCCCAATTTTAAATGCGCAGATGAGAATTCTTTCTGCTGTTTGCAAAAGGTCACTCTTTGTGAATCTGAAAACAACGGCAACGATGGTTCTGAATCTGATAACTTCTTTTGTCGTGTTGAAACAGAATGTTCTGATGATTTACAAGATCAACTTAAGAGTAAAATAATGTGTGTTGGAGATAATATTTGTTGTAAAGGTAAGTGAGACTAAATGCTAGGTAAAAAAGGTCAAACGTTTGTCTACATGATGTGGATATTGAGAATTATCTACCTTATACTCGTAGTTACATCTATTGTCCTTTTAATAAAAGTTTATGCGATTAAAGATGTTAAAACGCAAGAGCTGGAAGCAACTCTTTTCATTAATCGAGTTTTGCAATCGCCAGGTGGTTTGTGTTATTATGATTCTACTCTTAATCGAGTTGTGACTGGAGTGATAGATGCTAATAGATTTAGTGTTTCTCATCTTAATAGAGGGATGAATTATGGTGACGAGAATAAATATATTGCTGCAAAGTTTGTTATTGCGCCAATGAAGAAACCATATGCTCCTGGTGCTGTTAAAACTTTGATGTATAATCCTGTGTGGTATGATCGTTGGGCTTTTAGAGCCGATACGGGTGCTAAGAAAGAGGGTGGTGCTGCAAAGATTGAACGATTTTTTAATGTGATTTATAGAGAACAGGGTGTAGATATTCCTGCCAAATTAAATATAACGGTGGTGTTGCCTAATGAATAGGTTAGGTAGGGCCGGTGCGATTTCTGCAGCCGCATTAGATATATTTGCCGTTATCTTATTTGTGATGGTTATCGTTGTGTTTATGTTAATATTCAAATATAGTGGTCCAGATGATCCGAGTAACGCAGCATCACAGTCTTTTGTTGATTCTTATTCCTACATGTCTACTGCTTCATTTCTTAAGTCTCCCATTTTCACAACGCAAAAAGGCTACATAACTGTTGCTGAAGCAATGGCTGATGTTAAGTTAAGAGTCGATGGTGATGTAGTAAAGGAGTATGAGTATCTTGCCAATAATTTCTTTGGATTGTCTCCGGATCGTCGTCATGCTTTGGCTACTTTTACAATCGCTATTGATGATCGAGAAGTCTTGGAGTATAAGAATGAGGAAAATATTGCTAGTGGAAAAACAATATCTCCTGCTCATTTTCGTGCTATAATTACAAATCTTCCAAGAAAAAGTTTTGATTATGAGTATTATCTTCCTCAGATGGATCCTACTACGCCCGTTCATGTGACTTTTCGTTTTTCTTGGATTGATTTTAAGGACAAGCCCCAGTCAACTGGCGCGGGAGGCATAGATTCGAGTGGGGGGATTACCATTGATTTGGAAAGTCTGAATTTAGCTGCGAGTATCAAAGATGTTCCCGATACTGTTATGTGTAGTTATTGTCGCGAGAATAAGCAATATTTAGCAACCATATATCCTGGTGAGTATGATGTGTGTGTGAATTCTGGTACACGGTGCTGTCAAGCTAAATGTCCTATTGGGACAAAGTATAATGAGAAGATTGGCGTGGTTAGGCAATGTTGTGCGGCTGATATGGGTCCGGCCGGAGATGACTGTTGGCACGATCAAGTTCCAAATCCTGAAAGGCCTTCTGGTTCTTCTGTAGGTGAGAGTTATTGTAAATCTGCGTGTGCTGTTGCGGCCATGAGGATGGCATTGTCTAATTTTGAGAAGGATAGTGTTTCTTTATCTGAACAGTTGTTTTGTGGATCTAATGATCAAAGAGTTTATACTATTGATGGTAGTGGGCGGGGAGGAGGATCGTCCAGTAGAATAAAAAATGTTGCAAATAGTTTTGGAATCGCTGATTCAAAGGTAAGTTCGGTTATTTCTCATGCAGATATTGTAAGTTCGTTTGCAGACGGTAGGTCTGTTATAGTTCTGATAAGGGAAGAGGGGAAGACTTTTCCGTTAGAGCGGTATTCTAGTAAGCGTACTCCAGGTCATTTTATGATTGTTACTGGAGTGAGTACAGAAGGGTATATTCTAGTGCATGATCCAGGTGTTGGTTGTCGTGTGCAGGGAATAAGGACCGTTTTATCTCCAAATTATATTGGTACTGCGGTTTCGGAGTATGTGGTGGTTTGATGAAAAGAGTATTATTATGGGTGATTTTGTTTTTGCTTTTGATTTCATCAGCTTTTGCTTTCTCGGGAGAGCTTTACTCTGTATTCTTTTTTAATGATGAGTTTGGCTTGGTGTTGGAGGAAGTTTATGTCGTCCCAGATACTGAGGATTATCTTAGTTTTCTTTTAGAGGATATGGAATCCTCGGATAACTTGACTTTGTCTTTTTTTGATAATAACAACACCGAGCTATATTCTGTTCCAATGAGTAAGACAAAAACCTTTTTTCGTTTTGATAGATTACCTCAAGATTCTGTTAAGATGAGAGTTTTTAAAGATACCAATCCGCAGTTTGAACATGATCTTTCTTTCTGTAATCATAACGGAGTTTGTGAGGGTTGTTTTGATCTTATGTGTGAGAATGCCGAGACTTATCTTGTTTGCGAGGACTGTAAATCAGGCACAGATGATGGTTTTTGTGATTTAGCTAAAGATGGCGTGTGCGATCCTAACTGTAAATATGGTGATGAGGATTGTTTTGTTGAAGAGAAGTTTGTTCAAAATGTTGATCCATTAGATATAGAATATGATCTTGGTATTGATCCCGTTTATTTGCGAGATTCTGAACCAGAAGTAGATTGGAAAATATTTTTGATGACTTTTGTAGTTTGTATTTTTATTGCGGTATTAATCTACGAATATGTTCATTTAGATACTCATGAATTAGTTATTGTTACTCAAAGAGCCGAGTATCTTAGAAAGTACAAGTATACTGATTCGCAGATTAAAGATTATCTGCGTAAAGAAGGATTCAAAAATAGGTATATAGACGGTGCGTTATCTCGTTTGAACAAATGATTAGGGGTAAGAAGGGAACAATATATTTTATGTTGGCGGTAGTAGTGTTAACAATCTTAGCTCTGTCGACTGCTTATGTTTTATTGAAAAATTCTATTCAGATATATGATATTCAAGGTCAAGATTATGTGATTGGAAGTGATGCATTGAGAATACAGACTGGCGCCGTTAAAGCAGATTCTCATTTGTTTTATCTTGATCTGGCTGCTAAGTTTGCTGCACATAATGCTTTATCTGATCTGGCAAAAAATGGGGGATTTATTACTTCTGCTCCGTTGGGTTTTGTAAATGGTTTACCTCTTTGGTATTACAAAGGAGAAACCGGTTTTCCAACTGCGGTTGATGCCGAGTTAGGGCCTTTTATGAATTTACATTTAGATAAATATTTGAAAAATTATCCGGCAATGGAATTTAAGTTAGATAATTACAATATGGGTGTTGAACAGGATGAGGGTGGTTTTGTTTCTGTTAAAGGTAACGCAAAGGAGCCTGTTGAGATACAGGTTATGAGTTCTGACGTACCTGGTAATGCTATATTTGGTACAGGTCCTCTTGTTAACATAGAAGTGGATTGGAGTAAAGTTCCTCCTGAATTGCAACCTTGTTTACGAGAGGTGGCGAAGTTAGAGCAGGCAGCGTTGGATTTGAATAAAATAGGTGATTGTAAGAAAGCTCCCCCTGTCAATGATGTTTGTAATCCTACTTCTGCTAATACTTGTTGTTCAATTGATGATTCTCATTGCTGTGTTGGTATTCCAGGATCTCCTTGTCCTGGTGGTTGTTGTGGTGCTTATGTTTGGACTGTTTTCGATGTTGCAATTAATAAATATGGTCTGAAGGTTGACTGGACTGCAGATGCTCCATCTAGGGATGGTAAACACAGGAGAACATATGATCCTTTTGCAAAAAATGTTAAAACTGAGTTTTTGAAGATAAACATGGATCACTGGAATCAAAGAGATGCATATTATACTGTTGGAAATTTCAAACCAGATCAGATAATGCCTGGCGATTTAATATACTTCAAGTTTCATGGTTATAAACCAGAAAAGCGGATGAATATGAATCCAAAAGGAAAATGTCCTGAGAAAAAAGTTTGTATTGCTTGTTATGATGATTGTTGGAATAGTTTTCCAGATGAGGGAACTGAGAAACAGAGGAAGGCCCAGAAAAAAAAGAGGGCCTCTTGTTATAAAAAATGTCAGAATAAAAAACTTCCCGATAAGACTAAGATGTGTTTAGGTGGTTCTTCTCATATTAATATTGTTGGTCTGCCAACAGCTAAAGGCGATTCATTTCATATTTTAGATATTTCTTGTAAGAATCATCCAAACGGTTATTGTAAGTGGGGTAAGTGGCATTATCCTAAATTTCTCGAGGAGCATGAGTATTGTAAGGGTAGAGAAGATCCTTTGATTTTTGAGAATCCTGCCCCCCCAATTAAAGCGGGTGAAACTTGGATTTACACTGTAAGGAACATTCCAGAATGTATTTCTGCTACTAAAGCTGGTTTGGCGGATCTTGAGGGTGACAGAGTATATAACAAAGGGGTGACTTTGGCATAAATGAAAAGATCAACTTTTTTTTTGTTCTGTTCTGTTATTTTATTACTTTTGTCTTTGCAAGTTATTGCAGACACTCTTCAATGCGGTCCTATAATTATTGATGGTGCTGATGAGTTTGGTGAACTGTGTGATGATAGTGAGGTTTGTGTTGGAGACGGTGCGTGGATTGGTGAAGATTATTGTTGTTTCTCCCCCCCTGGATGTATGACTGAATTAGATTTTGATAATTACCTTAATGTTAGGTTCATTAATGATGGTGTTGATGAAGAAATTCAATTATATGATTCTTTTTGTAGAGAGGAGGGTGGTGAGATTTGTACCGTGTTTCAAGAGTGTAGTGGTGAGTGGATTTATACTGATGATTCGGGAGGATTATGTTGTCTGAATGGTAGTTGCATTGATACTTATTCTGATGAGTTTGATGCAGTTATGTATGATCTGGATAAAGAGGAAACTGTTGATCTCGAAGAAGACTCTGAAAAAGAGTATTTTGATTTTAGAGTTTCTATAAATGATTCGGATGTTTCTAAATCCAGATTTGATACTGTTTGGCAGATTTTAGTTTATCCAGTTGTGTTTTTGTTCTTGACAGTTTTTATTTTGTTAGCTCTATTTTTATTTTTTAATGGTGATTCTAGAAAATTAAACATTGTTCGAGAACGCGCGCATCATTTGAAAAAATTAGGTTATCCTCATCATCATGTTAGATATTATTTACTTAAAGAAGGTCATCATCCTAAACATGTTGATAAGGTGCTTGGTAAAGATGTTAAGAAATAAGAAAGGAACAATATATTTTATGTTGGCGGTAGTGGTGCTAACAATCTTAGCTTTGTCTACTGCTTATGTTTTGTTGATGAAAGCGTCAAAGATAAGTACCATACAGGGTGAAGATTATATTATTGGTAGTGATGCTTTGCGAGCTCAAGTTGGTGCTGTGAGGGCAGATACACATTTATTTTATCTTGATCTGGCTGCAGAGTTTGCGGCATATAATGCCTTATCTGATTTAGCAGAAAACGGAGGATATGTCGAGGGATCTCCATTAGGCCTTTATTCGGGTTTGCCGGTGTGGTATGATGCGGGGGAGCATGCATTTCCGGTTGCATTGGATTCTGAGTTAACTCCTTTTGTAAATTTACATCTGAATCAATATCTTGAGAGTTATCCTGCAGCGGTTTTTCAGCAAAATAATTATTATATTGGAGTTCAGCAAGAGACGTCTGAGATTTTATCTATTAAAGGTAATGCGAAAGATTCAATTGAATTAGATGTGATGAGTGCAGATATGCCTTTTGATGTTGTGTTGGGTACTGGCGACGGTGGAGTTGGTGATGCTGAGTTGTATCCTGCTTATCTTGAGGAATGTATTAAGGAAGTAAAGAAGCTTGAGATTGCTGCAGCCGATATTGCTCGTGCAGGATGGAATTATGATTGGTATGCTAAAGATAATTATTGGCCAGATATTTGTGATCCTGATTGTGAGGGTTATGATCAATTTGATGCGATTCCTGATGATCTTAAATTAAAACACAATCTGGATGATGGCATTTCTTCGTTTGGATCTTGTAGTAAAACCTCTTGTTGTGGGATCGATTATGCGGGTTGTACTTTGGGTATTGCGGCCAATTCTTTCACAGATCCCAAAACCAAAGGGGGAGGAATGTGTTGCGGTACATATGTTTGGAATGTTTTCTTTGTAGCTGAAAAAAAATATGGGTTGAGAGTTAATTGGCCTCTTGGCCTTAAGGAGAAAAAAAGAAGAGGCAAAGTTGTGTCGCAGATGTATACTCGAGATCCTAATTCATTAGCTACAGAATATCGCTGGATCAAGCTTAATTCTTGGAATCATCCTTCATTAAGTTATAAGAATGCTCAGTTTAAAACCAATAATTTGTTGCCAGGCGATATTGTTTATTATGTGGCACCTGGTGTGAAGTTTAGCGGTCCAAATGATGTTGCTGGGACAAATTCAAATGCTAAAGGAAAATGCACCGAGTCATCTGCTTGTTATGCTTGTAGGGCGAAGTGTAGAGCGATGCCTGCCGATAATCCTGTTTGTAAAGGAAAGCAATGTGTTAAAAAGAGATGTTTTGGGAAGTGTTATAGTGGTAAGGCCGGGCCTTGTTATGGGGGTACATCTCACATCAATATTGTTGGCACTCCCGTAAATAAAAAGAATACATCATTTCGTGCGTTAGATTATGGGTGTATGAATAAGGAAGACGCTATTTGTAAAGGGACTTTTCCAAAATATATTGATACTAGGTATTATTGTAGTCAATCTGGGCGTGCAAAACTAGTTAAAGGAGATTCTTGGAAATATGTTTATAGAGTTATACCTGCATGTGTTGCCGCGGGAGAGGCAAGAGGTGATTCTATGAATACCAGAAACTCTGGCGTGTCTTATAAATCGTTATTTGAGGAATTTGATGACTCCGACGATATTGGTCTTTATGAGTTTTGCAATGACTATCCTTATGAGCCGGAATGTGTGTGTTTAGATGATCCTACCAGTGAAGACTGTCGGATGAGTTTATTTGATTAATATGAAATGGTACATTATTTTGGTTTGTGGTTGTTTGTTTTCTTTAGTTTTATCTTTATTTGTATTTGCAGAGAACGTTCCTTGTGGTCCGGTCTTTATTGCTAATGATGAAGTTTATGGCGAGATCTGTGATGAGGTTTCCGTATGTGATGGGCTCGAAGTGGAATTTGATGGTGGTTATTGTTGCGTTGATGTTCTTGGATGTATGTATGAGGCAGATTATGAAACTTTTTACAATGGCACTTTATTGGAGGGTGAAGAACCTTTGATCAATATAACTTTCAATACGTTTTGTAGAGAATTGGGTGGGGAGATTTGTGACATTTTTCAACATTGTACGGGTAAGTGGATTTATACTGATGATGCGAGTAGTTATTGTTGTATGAACGGTAGCTGTGTTGTGCAACCTGTTGAGGCGGATCTTCAAGAAAAAAGAAGAGATGAAATTGAGAAAGTTATGCCTGATTTGGAGAAAACAGTAAGTGATGATGTGGTTGGTGAGAACTACTCTTATTATCCTTCAGATTATAGTTTGGACGATAGTTCTGATGATGAGATACTTGAGTTATTAGATGTTGCGTTGTTTCCTATAATATTTGTGTTTGTAATTATCTTTGTTATTTTAGTGGTTCATTTTACATCATCTAAGGATGAAGGTATGCTTAATTTAATCAGAAAAGAGGTTGCGAATCTTAAGCGATATAGGTACGATAATGATCGAATTTTACAATATCTGGTTAAAAAAGGTTATAAACCCTCAGATATAAGATATGTTTTGAAGAGGATAAAGAAGTAGAATGGAGAAAAAACACCTAATGAATATGATATATTTGTTAACTGTTCTAATTCTTATATTTTCTAGTCTGGCGGTTGGTCTAGATGTTTCTACTAATAAAGTTACAGGTCATTTAGTTATTCATCCAATTTCTAAGGTGCAGGTTGATAATATGATCGCGGTTTCCGCATTAAAGCACAGTATTCCTCCTAAATTAATTGAGGGGTTTGCATTTACTGAATCTAATTTTCATGCAGTTGCCGTTTCCGAAGGTTGTGGTGCTGCTGGAATAGTACAATTCATGCCGGGAACTGCAAAACAATATGGTCTTAAGGTTTTTGAAGATAAAAATTATGCTAAGTGCCAAGATCATGCTTTTCTTAATTCAAATCCGGATTATAAAAAAAACTGTTTTGGTTGCAATAAAGAGTATGCAGATCGTTTGGTAGCTAAAGTTAAAGATATGACTTTGCAAGAAGCAATGGCGGTGGATGATCGTTTTAATCCTGAGAAAGCATTTGATGCTTCTGCTCAGTTTATTTCATCTTTACTTATATCATTTGATGGTTACCCTGAGTTGGCGATTGCAGCCTATAATCAGGGTGGCGGAAGAATAAAAAAGCATTGTGTTGTTAATGGTGTTGCTCAGCCATTACTTTCTTGCATAAAAAAAATTCCAGGTCATAAGGATTTTGATCCTGCAAATCCTGAAAAGGATTCTCTGTATAGATATGTATCCAAAATTTGTGGTGTTTATGGTGCGTGCAAGCAACGTTATGAGTTTGGTGATTCAGCAGGTTCGCAAGCACAAGCAGGCTATATTAATAAACTTCTAGGCAAGTATAGATTTATGCCTTCTTTCGTTACTAGAGTTAATTATTCTTTAGATGACTACAAAAAGATATCTGAATATGTTCTAAAGGTTATTCAAAAATGCGAAGATCCGACAAACGCGGATTCTGATTGTGTGAAAAAGGCGCTGACTGAATTTTTTGAAGATCCTTTTGAAGCAAATCTTAATTATTGTGATGTTTTTACTGAAAGTGAGCGTATGTGTGTTCTGGCGAGGCGCATGGTGCCTACCTATACGCTGGATTTAGTATATGACGATTGTGGTTCGTGTGATGTTTTGTCTTGTAGTGATTTGAGAACTAGACAGACTTGTTATTATGCAAATGATAAGTGCGGAGGAAGTCTCAATTGCGAGTGGTTTGGTTCAAAGTGTACTCCTGCTTTGGGAGATGTTCCTAAAAATGGAATTTCTGAGAAAGAATGTTTGAAGAAGAATACAAAAGCTGGCGAAGAACTGCATGTTTCTTATTTTGTTTCTGGCGAGTATGGAGAATGTAAAAAATGTTCTTCGCTTCCCAAAGATTGTTCGAATTATGTGAATGAGAGATATTGTGCAATGGATCCTTGTAAGCTGGGCTGTACTCCCTATTATACGGTCGCATTCTTTACAGACAGGAAGTCTTTTTCTAGATGTGGTACGTGTCCTCCTAACCCTAAATGTTCTGATAATCCTACTGATATTGCTTGTAATTCTAATTGCGGTTTAGAGTGTTATTGGGAGAAAGGCGAATGTAGAGATAAAACTGCATCTGATTTGGTGAGAGGTTTTGATCCTGATAGAACATATGGGATTTGTGTTTGGAATAAAGAGAAAAAACTACCTTATTTTATTGGCGGGGTTGTTGAAGAGTTATCTGTAACATATAATTTTGCTATTGCTTTGAAAGGTAAGCCTCCTGCACCAATTAAGGAACTAAATGTTGTGCAGTTTAATCATACAGATTCGGAAGTTTTGTTATATTGGAATCAATCAAAAGAGGAGAAAGTTAAATATTATTATGTGTATGCGTTTGGTGGTTCTGTGGACTTAAACCAGGCACCTTATTTTACTGTTAAAATTGATGATTCTATGTTGATGACGCATTTTTCTCGCGAGGATATTGAGTATGATCCTGACAATGTAACTTATGGTTTTGATATCAACGGTTTAGATGCTCTCGCTAATTTAGTTTTTGTGGGTGGTACTTCCGCCACACCTTTCTTTGAATTAAAACATAATTTGACTATAAGATCTTTTGGTGATGATAAAATGTATTTATACTTGAGTGGATTAAATCCGGGCAGTATTTATGATTTCTACGTGGTTGCAGTGAGCGAGGATGGAGATTACGTCAAGGATCAAACATTGTATGAAGTTAATGAGTCAATGCTAGATAATTATCCGGTTAGAGATTTGTTGTCTCCTGGAAAGATGAGTAAGTTTAATTTAAGTTATTCTGGTGGAAAGTATACTATTGAATTTGATTTGCAGGATAATTATACTTCTTTGGGTGGTAAGAGAGAAAAAGGTAGTGATGGTGTGTATGAGAATGAAGATGGTTTGCCTGCTGATATCCAAGAGCCTTTAGTTTTGAGGATGTATTATTTGGATAAAGAAGTCTCTTCGGTTTTTGCTAATGATTATGGTGATTTGAATAAAGCGGGAATTGCGTTTGGTTCTATGGATGTTACTTCTTCTGTTTCGGGAAGAGAAGTTAAAACTCCTGAGTTTGATCTAAAAGCAAGACTTCCTGATTTGTATTTACAGCATCCCGATACTGGGCAATGGCTTCCTAGGTATGATTCTGTCCCATTCATGTTTGTTTTGACAGATAAAACATCTGATGATTTGGCAGTTGATCCATATTACAATCCGCAACCAGTTATAGAAAATAATCATCTCACTATTCGGGGAGATTTAGTTAAGCAAGGCGACCATTATATTCTGGAAAATATTGAATCAAGCGAATACATGGAGTAGAGCTCCTTATTTCTTGTTATTTTTAAGTCCAAAAAGTTTATAAACTGCGTTAAATTGGTTGTGATCAGGGGGGTTGATGTATGATACGCATGCCTGTTGAGAAAATAATTGAAAAGTTAAAAGATGCTTCTGGTGTTTCAGAAGAAGAAATTAGGGGAAGAATAAGAGCCAAACTTGATGAGTTGGCTGGATTGATTTCTGAGGAAGGTGCTGCACATATAATTGCTAATGATTTAGGCATTAAACTATTTGATCAAACCACTGGCAGATTAAAGATTACAAATATTCTAGCAGGGATGAGAGCCGTTGAGATGGTTGGTAAGGTTCAAACTATATATCCTGTTAAAGAATTTACTAGAAAAGATGGTGCGACTGGTAAGGTTGCTTCACTATGGGTTGCAGATGATACTGCTTCTATGAGAGTTACTCTTTGGGGTGATCAGACTGATAATGTT
>Ga0233431_1000728_pt1 | contig 67115 bp, 62 predicted proteins | sample SI_118_April2016_FD_179867 | JGI IMG/M metagenome (GOLD analysis project Ga0233431, IMG submission 179867) | Seawater microbial communities from Saanich Inlet, British Columbia, Canada - SI_118_April2016_200_MG | ecosystem: Environmental > Aquatic > Marine > Inlet | place: Canada: British...
GACTGGATTCAATATATCATCAATAATACTCCCTTGAAAGTGTTAGGATATCTTACTCCTGCTGAAGCTTTCTCTTGATACTATTTTTCGGTTGTTGCGTTAGAACTTTGACTGTGCCTTGGGTTAACAAACTCTGTTAAAGAAAAATTTGTGTATTACTAAAATGATGCAACACGCTCGCTAATCAAGTCATTGAGTCGATACTTGAGCTTGGTGATTGATTGCTGAGTGGCAGCAGAGATGATAAGCACTTCTTTTTTTAACTTAATAGATATAGCCTTTCTAATTTTTTCCGCTTCTTTCTCTGATATTAAATCTGTTTTATTGAGTATGATGATTTCAGGTTTTTCAGATAATATTTCACTATACTCCGCTAATTCCTTACGAACGACCTTATAATCTCCCATAAAATCTCCGGATGTGATATCTATTAGATGTACTAACAATTTGCATCTTTCAATATGCTTTAAAAATTTTGCACCTATCCCAATGCCTTTATTAGCTCCTTCAACAAGTCCTGGGATGTCGGTAATTACAAAAGAGTCATATTCCACCTGTACCAGGCCAAGTTGTGGTTTGAGGGTAGTGAATGGATAATTAGCGATTTTTGGTTTAGCTGCGCTGATTACTGAAAGTAAAGTTGATTTCCCCGCGTTGGGTAAGCCGATAATACCAACGTCTGAGATTAATTTGAGCCTCAACCATAGCCAAATTTCTTCTCCGATGCCTCCTTCTGTTGATTCTCGTGGAGCTTGATTAGTAGATGTTTTAAAATTTGTGTTGCCTAAACCACCTTGTCCACCTCGAGCTATGAGTATTGAATCACCTTCTTTTATGAGATCAGCGATAAAAGTAGAGCCATCTTCAGCATAGATTTGCGTACCAACTGGGACTGTAAGTATTAAATCTTTACCATAGCTGCCATCTCTTTCACTGCCTTTGCCATGATCCCCTTTTTGGGCTTTGAAGTGCTGCTTGTAGCGGTAGTTTATTAATGTATTGAGATTAGAGACTGCCTTAATGATAACAGAAGCGCCACTTCCTCCGTTTCCACCATTTGGCCCTCCAAAGGGTACATATTTCTCTCTTCTAAAGCTAACACAGCCATTGCCTCCGTCTCCTCCCTTAATATATATTTTAGCTTCGTCTAGGAATCTCATAATATTAATTTAATAGCATTGTTTTTAAATATGGGATAGATGATGACAGAAAGTAGGATAAGATTTTAAAAAGACAGAACGAATTAAGCAGTAATGTTTATATACATTCTATTTCGAGCTTTTTTTTGAAACTCAACTGCGCCATTGATCAGAGCAAAAATAGTATGATCTTTACCCATACCCACATTTAGGCCAGGGTGAAATTTTGTGCCACGTTGACGAACTATGATATTGCCAGCAAGCACTTTTTCACCACCATAGCGTTTTACACCAAGTCTCCGACCGGCTGAATCTCTGCCATTTTTTGAACTACCACCTGCTTTCTTTTGTGCCATTTCTCAAAATCTCCCTATACTATTTTAATCTCTTTTATTTCTACTTTGGTCAAGTATTGCCTGTGGCCATTTTTACGCCTGTAATTATGTCTACGCTTCTTTTTGAATATAATAATTTTTTCTCCCCTGAATTGCTCCAGGATTTTTCCCTGTACAGTAACTCCTTTAACTACCGGATCGCCTATGTTAGTGTTTTTTTCATCAGCAACAAGCAGTACTTCTTCAAAATTAACCTTTGTTCCAGGATCTCCCTCTAATTTTTCAATAGTAATCTTCTCGCCTTCAGCGACTTTATATTGTTTACCACCCGTTTTTATTACCGCAAACATCTTTTAATTTCTATTTTATTTACCAAGAAGTAGTATTTTTAATACTTTATCTACTAAATGTCAAATAGGTTTTTATTTTTTTGTCTCATCTAGGGTTTCATTAAACTTAATTCCTTGGTTACTACTCCACATCATTTCCGCTATTGATTATCGATACAAGCTATAGTAAAAGTATGATTAAGTGTCTTAGATAAGAATTTAATGCAATGCGTCCGTAGCTCAACTGGATAGAGTACTTGACTACGGATCAAGAGGTTAGGGGTTCGAATCCTCTCGGACGCGCCAAGATATAGGCATGTTATTTGGATGGGTGGCTGAGTGGTCGAAAGCACCGGTCTTGAAAACCGGCATACGGTTTCCCCGTATCGTGGGTTCGAATCCCACCCCATCCGCCATCTCATCAACGGTCCGTACCGGACACATAGGTAACACTTTTTATCATATTAAAAGAGTAAGTTGAGCTTGCGTAGATTGTCATGTTTAATCTCATTAAAAGATGCGGAGAATGATGTATATACATCAATTACATGATTGGCCTAAATTTAAGTGGGATCACTCTAAGATTGCTAATTTACTTGGAGAAATGATTTGTTAGTAAAAAACATTTTAGAAAAGGGAAAGGCTTCTGGAAGAAGTACGCATTATCTTTTGAAGTTAAGAAAATAATCTAGAGGAAAAAATACCTCCAGAAATAAGCGGCCCCTAACACCCCATTATACATAACGAAAACTTTTATTTGACAGACTATGTTGTTTTTGTTACTCTTAACGGACAACGAGGTTAACGGGCTTATCCCACTAAATCCAAAATCATTTTTTCTTAAAGCAGAAATCTTATTTAACTTAATTTTTAGTAATTTATATGACAAACGATGTAATGAAAACGACCAAAAAAGAAGATATTAGTAATACAGAAAAAACACAACAAAATACTACCCCCACCAAAGCTCCCGAGCACAAACCCTCACAGCATAAAACCTCTGATTACAAGGGTTACAAGAAAAATATACGAGAAAATCGTGGGTCTCCAAATATCACCACAGCCATAGTAAGTATAGAAGAGCTGGAGAGTTGTATCGATTTAAAGGAATTAAAGAGCAAACCTCCCGCCGAATTACAAGCGTTAGCTGAAAAATACGGCGTTGAGAATCCGGGATCAATGCTTAAACAAGATATAGTTTTCTTAACGTTAAAGAAGATTGCAGAAAAAGGAGAAGGAATTAAGGGAGAAGGGGTATTGGAAGTATTACAAGATGGGTTTGGATTTTTGAGATCTCCTGAAGCAAACTACTTAGCTGGCCCTGATGATATATATGTTTCTCCTAGCCAAATAAGGAGATTCGGATTGAGGACTGGTGATACAGTTGCTGGACAAATAAGATCTCCCAAACACGGTGAACGATATTTTGCCCTGCTTAGAGTAAGTAAAGTAAATGGAGATAGTCCTGATAAAATAGTTCACAGAGTAAATTTCGACAATTTAACACCATTATATCCCCATGACAGATTAAAACTCGAGCGTAACGGAGAAAAAGATCCTAGCTCCAGGATAATAGATTTGATTTGTCCTCTTGGTAAGGGACAAAGAGCATTGATTGTAGCGCCGCCACGTAGTGGTAAAACTATGCTAATGCAAAATATTGCCCATTCTTTAGCAGAAAATCACCCAGAGGTATTGTTGATAGTGCTTCTTATTGATGAACGTCCTGAGGAAGTAACAGATATGACAAGATCTGTCAAAGGAGAGGTTGTGAGCTCTACATTTGATGAGCCTGCAACAAGGCATGTGCAACTTGCTGAAATGGTAATTGAAAAAGCCAAGAGATTAGTAGAACAGAATAAGCATGTTGTGGTTTTGCTTGATAACATTACGCGTTTAGCAAGGGCATATAATACTGTTAGCCCTTCTTCTGGTAAGGTGCTATCCGGTGGTGTGGATTCAAATGCTTTGCAGAGACCGAAAAGATTTTTTGGAGCAGCAAGAAACATTGAAAATGGTGGATCTTTAACTATTATTGCTACTTCTTTGGTTGAGACAGGATCCAGGATGGACGAGGTTATTTTTGAAGAATTTAAAGGCACAGGTAACGCAGAGATTATTTTGGATAGGAAGATATCTGACAAACGTATTTTCCCTGCAATAGAGGTAACTAAATCTGGCACTAGAAAAGAAGACCTTTTATATGACAAGGCAACGTTATCAAAGCTTTGGATGCTTAGAAGAATACTAATGCCAATGGGTGGTGTAGATGCTATAGAGTTTTTGGTAAGCAAACTAAAATCTACTAAGAATAACACTGAATTTTTTGAAACTATGAATACATAGTCAAAAAATAAAATAGGAGAGGCATGCGGAAAAAAATATCTTTAATTGGGGCTGGTAATATTGGAGGAACCCTTGCTCATCTAATAGCCCTTAAAGAGCTTGGTGATATCGTGCTATTTGATGTGGTTGAAGGGATGCCCCAAGGTAAGGCTCTTGATATCTCACAAACCGCAACAACCGAAGGATTTGATCTATCCATTACAGGAACTAATAACTATTCAGACATTAAAGACTCAGATGTAATCATTATTACTGCTGGCGTTCCTAGAAAGCCTGGAATGAGTAGAGATGATTTATTGTCAATAAACACCAAGATTATGACGTCTGTTGGTGAAAACATAAAAACATATTCCCCTAAAGCATTTGTTATAGTAGTTACCAACCCTCTTGATGCTATGGTTTGGGTAGTTCAAAAAGCATCGTCTCTACCAACTAACATGGTTGTAGGAATGGCGGGTATTTTGGACACTTCTCGTTATAATTATTTCTTAAGTAAAGAATTGAATGTTTCGGTAAAAGAAATAAAGAGCCTTATTTTAGGTGGACATGGAGATAGCATGGTGCCTTTGACTAGATATACTAGCGTTGCTGGTGTTCCAATAAAGGATTTGATCAAGAAGGGCTTAATATCCACAAAAAAGCTTGATGATATAGTGGAAAGAGCTAGGAATGGCGGGGCAGAAATAGTTGAGTTACTCAAAAAAGGATCTGCATTTTATGCTCCAGCAGCTTCTGCAATTGCAATGGCGGAGTCTTACTTACTAGATAGCAAAAGAATGTTGCCTTGCGCTGCTTATTTAAATGGTGAGTATGGAATAAAGGGTATATATGCTGGGGTGCCAGTTATTATAGGAAAAAGTGGCATAGAAACAATTATAGAATTAGATTTAGAAGAACAAGAAAAAGCTGCCTTTGTCCAGTCTGTTAATTCAGTTAAAAGGTTAGTAGAAGAAATAAAATGATATAGCAGCGCTCTGGAGGGACTCTAAAGAAGCACTCGTAGCTCAGCTGGATAGAGCGTTGCCTTCCGAAGGCAAAGGTCAGGCGTTCGAATCGTCTCGAGTGCGCCATTTTTTAAACATATTTCGGGTTTTTATTAACTATTTACTCCGCGCTATGCTGGCTTTCGTAATTTTCGTGCCTTTCTTGAGCCTCTATGCATAAATTTGCAATTGGACGGGCTTCTAGACGCCTTACCCCTATAGGATCTCCAGTTTCTTCGCAGTAACCATATTCGTTATTTTGCATTGCCTCTAGGGAGCGATCTATTTTACTGATTAGTTTACGATAACGATCTCTTGTCCGAAGCTCAAATGCGGTTTCGGCTTCGTTAGTGGCGCGGTCATTAACATCTGGTTCGTTGAGGTTCTCCTCTTTGAGATGCTCCATTGTTTCTTGCGCCTCTTCAAGCAGCTCTTCTTTCCAAGCAATAAGTTTGCGCCTAAAATATTCAATTTGTTTAGGATTCATATATTTTTCATCTTCAGATGGCCGATAGCCTTTTTCTAGCTTGACTTTCATAGCATAAACCTCGTTGTTTAGTATTATAAAATTATATATAATAAAAAATGCTTCTTGCAAGTATATTAGTAAATACTTTGTATAGATTTATTTCATTAAGATTTTTATGTGTCTTTTCTTGCCACTAGACAGTGTAATGGAATTATTTTTAAAATCTTTAAGAGTGATCTGCAGATTTTCATCGGTGACTTTTTGTTGATTTAATTTTGCACCACCACCACGAATTAATCTACGCCCTTCACTGTTTGAAGAGCAAAGATTCGACATCTTAAATAGCTCATATAAAAAAACACCATCCTTTAGCTGTGCTTTGCTAATAGTTACAGCTTGAATATTATCCATATCTCCCTGTTCAAATGCGGCAATCGCAGCTTTATGCGATTCTTGCGCTTCTGTTTCACCATGACAAAGTTTTGTTGCTTCGGTTGCTAATATTTTTTTGAACTCATTGATATTTGTAGACTTATCTTCTTCGTATTGTTTAATTTCTTCCGGAGATATATCTGTATAAAGTTTCATAAATTTAAAAACGTCTTCATCCGAAATATTTCGCCAAAATTGATAATACTCATAAGGTGAGAGCAGATCCTCATTAAGCCATATAGCTCCCTGCTCAGTTTTACCCATTTTAATTCCTGATGCTGTGGTAGTAAGTGGTGTAGTGAGTCCAAAAGCTTCTTTGCCCCTAATGCGCCTTATTAGCTCAACGCCATTGATTATATTGCCCCATTGATCTGAACCACCACATTGCAAAATACAGTTATGGTTATCATGCAGGTGCAAAAAATCATAAGCTTGCAAGAGCATGTAATTAAATTCTAAAAAAGTTAAATTTTGTTCTCGCTCTAAGCGCAATTTAACACTTTCAAAACTAAGCATGCGATTGATCGAGAAATGCTTGCCGTACTCTCGCAAGAAGTCAATATAATTTAAATTACTCAGCCAATCGTTATTATTCAGCATAATTGCATCTGTTTTTTCTTCTCCGATGCGTACGAATTTAGAGATAGATTTTTGGATTCCTGCAATATTTTTATTGATTTGTTCTGTATCAAGCAACTGGCGAGCTTTATCTTTGAACGTTGGGTCTCCAATTTTAGTAGTGGCACCACCAATCAGAATAATTGGTTTGATGCCATGTTTTTGCAACATCCGCAAGATCATTAGCTGTATTAAGCTACCAATATGAAGAGAGGTTGCTGTACCATCAAAGCCTATATAAGCTGCGGGATTTTTTGTCTTAGCCAACGAATCGCTTAAAGCTTCTTCATCGGTGCACTGATAAAAAAAGCCTCTATCTTTAAATTCTGTGATGAATTGTTTTCCATCAATCATAATATTATCTGGTAATTAATTGAGTAACTTATAGCCATCTTTCATATGTTCAATAAATTTGATATCGCTTCCTATCTTTTGTCGTAATCTATATATGTGAGTCTCTAATGTACTAGTATTAACCAAATTATTATAACCAAAAACCTTATAAAGTATATCTTCTTTATTTTGACTTTCTTTGTTTTGTAGCAAATATTTTATTAAAGCTAATTCTTTTTCAGTTAACTCTATCTCTGTGACATCGTTATCTTTAATTTTTACTAACAACTTCAGTGTAGTATTTAATATAAGATTTTTTGAAATGAAATATATAGACTGAGGACTATTATCAATTAGCTTAAACAGTTCTTGGTAATTTACGGGAGTTGCTAACAACTCTATATGCTTATGTTGTAGATGATTTAATTTGTTAGGTTTATGCAATAATATTATAACGTGGCAGATAGCATGAAACTTATTGATAAGCTTGGCTACATTGGATGAGTCTCTAATATAGTCGATTAAAACTAGGTTCTGGCTATATTGAAAGTCTAATTTTGGTTCGGTGTAGGAGTGATATTGAACTATATCATAATTTATAGACCTTTGTTGCAATAACTCTCTAATGAAATTGTCTTGGCTGTATATATGTATCTTAGGTTTTTCAAAATTTGCCATCAAATAATTTATAACTTTTTTTAGCTACAGCATGTATTGTTACTCGATTCTACAGAAATTACCTCTGGAACATAGTGTTTTAACATATTTTCAATGCCGTGTTTTAATGTAATGTTTGCTCTAGGGCAACCTGAACAAGCTCCGTGTAACGCAAGCTTTACTATTCCATTTTTGAAACTATGAAACACCACATCTCCGCCATCTTGTGCTAACGCAGGTCTTATTTTATGCTCAATAATTTCTTTAATTTGCTTTGTAAGTTCGTCTCCTTCAGGTTCGTCTTTTTCCGCTTTAGCATCTTGAGAATTAAACACCGGTAGATTAGCTGAGAAATGCTCTGTTATTGTAAGTAAAATTTCTGGTTTTATTACTTCCCAGCTCTTGTCTTTTTGCTTACTCACAGTGATGAAATCCTTTCCAAAGAACACAGACGTAACATATTTTATATCAAATAAATTTTTTGCTAACAGAGATATATAGCAGTCTTGTTCTGACTTAAAGTTTACTGATTTCTCAGGGCTTACCTCTATTCCTGGGATGAATTTTAAAGACTCCGGATTAGGCGTTTCTTCGGTTTGAATAAACATGGATATCACTGTTTGTTTATATACACTCTATAGATTTAGCTGTAGACAGTCAAGTTCACAATCGTCTCTGCAAAAAATCGAAGATCGTTTCTTTGCTAGCTTTAAAACCAGATTTACACCAAAAATCTTCGCCAGCAAGCATTAATTTTCCAATAAAAGGACCGGGCTTAAGGTTGAATCTTTTGATTAAATCTTTTCCTTTGAGTGGAAAGACAGGAGTGGCTTGTTTTAAAATACTTTGAATAGCAACAAAAAGCTTCTGGTTTTTGCTATCCTTGGAAGGCTCTAGACACATCAGATATAACACTGCGTCTAATAAAGTTTCATTGTATTGATAGACAAGTTTATATATATCCTTTTCGATATCGTGTATTTGACTACGAGTAATTTTATGTACCACCTTTAAGTAGCAACTATCTTTGTTTGCTAAGCGAAATAAATCAGATGTTGTACTAAGTTCAATATTGTTAAAATCAGCAATAGCAAATATGACTAGCAAAATATTAGCTTTATATTTATAGGATATTTCTAAGGTATCAATATTTTTCAGGATATTTATAACTTTATCCGCTATCTCATGTTTGAAAAGATGAGGTAACACCCCGTTACTTGACATTAGTTCTATGGTTTCGACTCTATCTTTGTGGAGTAATATTTTATGAAATTCATAGTATTTTCTTTCACCCGATAGGATCTCTATTTTATGAGCATATTTAATGCATGCATTTAGTGACTTTTGTTCAATCGTATGGTGTTTGCCATAGTAGGTATAAAACCTAAAAAAGCGTAAGATACGCAAAAAATCCTCTTGCACCCTTTCTTCTGGATCGCCAACAAATTTTATGATGCCAGCTTTTAGATCTTTTTCACCACCAAAATAGTCATATAACTTTTTTTCATATGGACAGTAGCTCATTGCGTTTATGGTAAAATCTCGACGAAGAGCGTCTTCATCCCAACTATCGGTATATTTTACTGAAGTTGCACGTCTGCCATCTGTTTCGATATCCTTGCGAAGAGTCGTAATTTCATAAGGATACGAATCAAGGATTACGACAACCGTACCAAAATCCTTGCCAACGTCTAGTGTTTTGTAGCCTTTTGCATTAAAAACACTTTCCACTTTGTCCGGTAATAAATTAGTTGCAATATCTATATCTTGTATTGGCTTATTCATTAGGGAATCCCTAACACACCCACCAACAAAGCGACTTTTAGCTCCAGCTACTTGGAGTATCTCAAATATTTTTTTGACTTCTTTAAATTGCCCTAAATCCTTAAACATAATTAATACCCAAGATCACGTTTAGTTTTTACTCGCTCGTATTAGTTAATATATTGTAAAGCTAGCATTATTTATTGAACAAGTCTACCTAACCGTCATTGCTGTATATGTAAAATAATTCACTGTGCTTCTAAATATAGTAGACTTTCTGCGTTGCAATTTCAACCAATCACTAACAACCCTAAACTTCTTTTGCCAAGCTTAACGGAGGTTAATATTTTTTTCGCAAAAACCATTGACACATGCTCGCCGCCAGGATATTCTCCGTTTTTTATTACTTTTTATTAACTTTAAATATAGGTACTAACAATGAGTAAAGATAAATGCCCAGACGCGCCTAAAAAACCGCCTGCCAAGCCACATTATTATGGGCCACCAATTCCTTTCAACCTTGGAGACGACGGATTTACTCCAGCCCCTAATCAAGGCCTAACAGACAACGAAGACAGCGACAGCGATAACGACGTTGTTGGCTTTGCTCCCGGCTTTCACTATGATCATGACTGTGGTTAATTAAAATTATTTGTAGGGGGATTCACAATCTATAGGATCTCCCTATAATTTTGCTATTAGCACAAACTACTACCCACATTTTTCACACTTAAGCTCCACCACATTTAATATTAGATTGACAAAAAACACTCCTGATACTATAAATTTTTTATGAATCAAAAGAGAATTACGCAAGAAGTGGCGGGGTAGCTCAGGTGGTTAGAGCAGTGGAATCATAATCCACGTGTCGGGGGTTCGAGTCCCTCCCTCGCTACCATTAATCAGAAGATGGAACGAACGTCTAAATATTACAAAATAAATTTTGTGCTTGCAAAATATCGCTAAACCCCTTATAAAAGTCTAGATAATTGTTTTATCATTTTAAATACACACATAAAGAACTATTTTGGTGTCTTATTTTATAAGATCATTCTTTATGGAGGCCCAAGGAACTGTATAAAAATTTCTTATTTTTTGATGTTCCTTTTAACTAAAATTAAAGGAGTTTACTATGTCTAATTTCCCTAGTTTTACTATAAAAGAAATGCTAGAAGCGGGAATACACTTTGGTCACAAATCAATGCGTTGGAATCCCAAAATGGCTCCCTTTGTTTACGGTAGTCGTAACGGCATACACATAATCGATTTACAAAAAACTGCTGTTTTGCTTAATAGAGCAATGAAGGTGGCTATGGAAACCGCTAAAAGAAGAGGTGCAAAAATATTATTTGTTGGCACTAAGCGTCAAGCCACTGATTCAATCAAAGAAGCTGCTTCAAAATGTGGGCAATTTTATGTGAATCATAGATGGCTTGGTGGTATGTTAACTAACTGGAATACAGTTTCTAAATCAATAAAAACATTAGAAGAGTTTGAAGCTATCCTAAAAACCGCCGCAGGGGAAGAAGAGTCTAAATATAACAAAAAAGAATTGTTAGATATGGATAGAAAAAGACAGAAGCTTGAAAATGTTTTAGGTGGCATTAGGACTTTAGGTGGAAAACCAGATTTGATCTTTGTTATCGATACTAACAAAGAAAAGATAGCAATAGAAGAAGCAAAAAAGCTCAATATTCCAGTGATTGCTGTCATAGATACTAATTCTAATCCAGACAGCATAGATTATGTTATTCCTGGTAATGATGACGCAACCAAGTCAATAAAATTTTATTGCGATATAATTTCAGAAGCCATACTTTGTGGTATGGAAAAATTCTTATCTGAGTCTGGGGTAGATTTAGGTGAGGTCGAGGTAAAACCCGCTATTAAAAAGGAAAAAATAGAAAAAGTTGAAATTCAAGAAGTGTCGATTAAAAAATCTGCAGATAAAATAGATGTAGAAAAAAGCAAAAAAGTCGAAGTAAAAAAGATCGTAGAAATAAAAATATCTAAAGACACTACACCCCAGAAAACTGCTATCACAATTTCTGTTGATAAAAAATTAGAAACAACCCCTCTAAAGGTTTCGGAGAAAAAAAAGGTAACTACAAAGCCAAAGGTTGAAACTAAACAAAAAACCGAAAAAAAGATAGATACAAAAACAGATACTAAGCCGAAGAACGTCACAAAAAGTAAGGTTAAGGAGTAGTAAAACATGACACAAATCACAGCAAATTTAGTAAAAGAGCTACGTGAAAAAACAGGCGTAGGAATGATGGATTGCAAAAAAGCATTGGTTGAAAGTAATGGAGATTTTCAGGCCGCTATTGATTGGTTGCGTACGAAAGGGCATGCTTCCGCTGCTAAAAGATCTGAAAGAATCGCTGCCGAAGGCCTAGTTGCATTAGAAATACAAGGAAATAAAGCCGCTATCATAGAGCTGAATTCAGAGACAGATTTTGTTGCACGTAATGAGAAATTCCAAGATTTAATTCACAACCTACTTAAAATTGCTTTTGACTGCAAGTCTTTAAATGATCTAGAAAACGCTGAATATCCTAAAACAAAGAGATCAGTTAAAGATGAAATCCTAGAAAACATGGCTGTGATTGGAGAAAAAATCAACTTGAATCGCTTTGATACTATATCAGTAAACGAAGGCCTAATTGTGTCTTATATACATAATGAAATTGTACCCGGCGCTGGTAAAATTGCTGTGTTAATCGCATTAGAATCTAAAGCGAACAAAGAAAAATTAAATGCTCTGGGAAAACAACTTGCAATGCATATTGCAGCTGCAAAGCCTGAGGCATTAAATGTTGAAGATGTTAGCACCGAAAACTTAGATCGTGAAAAACAAATTTTCACAGATCAAGCTAGAGCTTCTGGCAAGCCCGATAATATCATTGAAAAAATGGTAGGGGGAAGAATAAGTAAATATTATCAAGAAGTGGTATTACTAGAACAGGTGTTTGTTATAGACAATAAAACCAAGATATCTGCTTTATTAGCAGATTTTGCTAAAGAAAACGGAACAACTGTTGCAATTAAAGGTTTTATTAGGTACGAATTAGGAGAGAGGATTTCAAAAACTGAGGAATAGAGGTTATGTTTGATCGAAGATATAACAGAGTTTTATTAAAAATATCTGGGGAAGCCTTAAAAGGAAATAGTGATTCAAAAAGTCAAGACCACGACGCAATTAATCGTATTGTTGATGACATCTTAGAAGTAGACCAAGAAGGCATACAGGTTTGCCTAGTAGTTGGTGGCGGGAATTTTTATCGCGGAAGAACAAGAATAGAGCTAGGCATAGAAAGAGCTGCAGCAGATTACATAGGTATGCTGGCTACAATTATGAATGCTCTAACTTTACAAGAAGTTCTTATATCAAAAGGCGTTAATGCTAAAGTACTATCCTCTATTCCAGTAGAAAGCATATGCGAAACTTATTCTCGCAATAAAGCACTAAACTATATGGAGCAGGGGGCCGTGGTTATATTTGCTGGGGGTACGGGAAATCCTTTTGTTTCTACTGACACTTTAGCTGTATACAGAGCTCTGGAGATGAGATGCGATGCGCTATTTAAAGGAACACAATTTCCTGGTGTATATTCCGAAGATCCAAAGAAAAATAAAAACGCCAAAAAGTATAACAGCTTAAGTTATAACGAAATGATCGAAAAAAAGCTCGAGGTTATGGATTTACCGGCAGTTTTGGTTGCGCATGAACAAAATTTACCTATAGTAGTCTTTTCCATTTTAAAAAAAGGAGAATTCAATAAGGTTGTGTACGACGATGGCAATTTTACTATAATCAATTAAGAAATTATGTTGGACTCATTAAAACAAGAACTAAACTCTAGAATGGATAAAGCTCTGAAGTCTTTTGAAGCAGAGCTAAAAACCGTGAGAACAGGAAGAGCATCTCCTGGCTTGCTTGAGCATATTAATATTGAAGCATACGGAAACGTTATGCCTCTTAACCAAATTGCTAGCGTTAATATACAAGATAGCAAAATGCTTTCAGTGCAAGTTTGGGATAAAGAAATGGTAAAGAACGTTGAGAAAGCCATAAATGATTCTGACTTGGGAGTTAGTGCTTCTTCTGACGGACAGTTAGTGAGGGTTCCTATGCCTCCTCTTAGCGAAGAAAGACGAAAAGAGTTAGTCAAAGTTATTTCTAGATATGCAGAGCAAGCAAAAGTTGCTATTCGCAATATAAGACGTGATGGCATAGAGCAACTGAGAAAATTTGAAAAGGATTCTCAGATTTCTAAAGATGAACTGCACAAGGATAGTGAGGCTATTCAAAAACTAACAGATCAGCATATCAAAGAAGTAGATGCCTCATTGGAAAGTAGAGAAAAAGAAATCATGCATGTTTAAGCACACCCTGTACCCAACACCTTAAGAGAGACCGAACCATGGTAAAAGAAGTTTTAATGGAAGATCTTGTTGCTCTTTGTAAACGCAGAGGGTTTATATACCAAAGCTCAGAGCTCTATGGCGGGCTTCAAGGTATATATGATTATGGTCCACTAGGAGTTGAGATCAAAAATAATCTTAAACAAGCATGGTGGTCATCTATAGTACATGAACGCGATGACGTAGAGGGTCTTGATTCATCAATCATCTCTCACCCCTTGACTCTAAAATATTCAGGGCATGAAGACACATTTACCGATCCATTAGTTGACTGCCGTGATTGCAAGCAAAGAATGAGGGCAGATCATATCAAAAATAATAAGTGTGACCATTGTGGCTCTACCAACCTTACAGAACCGAGAAATTTTAACCTGATGTTTAAATCTAATTTTGGGCCAATAGAGGATGGTGAGCATTTTGTCTATCTAAGGCCTGAAACAGCACAGGGTATTTTTACTAACTTTAAAAATATTTTAGACACAACTTCACACAAATTACCTTTTGGCATAGCACAAATTGGAAAGGCTTTTCGCAATGAAATTACTACGAAGAGTTTTATATTTAGGGTGCGTGAATTTGAACAAATGGAGCTTGAATTTTTTGTAGTGCCTGGCACAGATGAACAATGGCATGAGAAGTGGGTAGAAATGCGTTTGCACTGGTGGAAAGACCAAGGCTTATCAGAAAAAAATTTGAAACTTTTACATCAGCCTAAAGAAGAGCTTGCGCATTATTCCAAAGCAACAGTTGATATTCTATATAAATTTCCACATGGCTTTGAAGAGCTAGAGGGTGTCTCTAATCGTACAGATTACGACCTAGGTTCTCATACAAAAGCGCAAGATAGCTTTAACCTAACAGCAAAAGTTAAAACTAACGACTCTTCTACTGATAACTTAGGCATTAAAGATGAGGCCACTCAAAAAAAGATCATTCCATTTATAATTGAACCATCTGCTGGTTTAGACAGAGGAGTGCTTGCTATTTTAGCTGAAGGCTATACCAAGGAATCACTTGCTGATGGGAAAGAAAGAATAGTGCTCAAGATAAAACCGCATCTTGCTCCATTTAAAGCAGCTGTAATTCCCTTAGCAAAAAACAACGAAAAAATCACGAATAAGGCTAAGGAGATATCACAATTACTACGTAAATCTGGAATTGGCAGAATTAAGTATGAAGATACCGGAAACGTTGGAAAAGCCTATCGTCGCCATGATGAAATAGGCACTCCCTTTTGCATCACCGTAGATTTTGATACATTTGAAAACAAACAAGAAACTGTAACTCTAAGATTTAGGGATACAATGAAACAAGAAAGAGTTGCTATAGATAAGCTTCAGAAGTTTCTAACTAGCTCAGTTTTATAGAAGCGCTCATGCTTTGTCTCTTAGAACAAGGCACCTTCCAAGTTAAGTAAAAAAACAAAAAATTCTTTACATAGGCTAATAAGCTATCTATGGTATTGTCCTTGTAACGTAAAAGTTAATAGGGGGAAAATCAAATATGAATCTTCACGCAATAGACATCTCAATAGTTATTGGTTATTTGGTTTTGTGCTTGGTAATTGGTTTTTTCAAATTCGGCAAGATAAAGAGTATACGCGATTATACGCTTGGTAATAAGCCGTTTCCTACAGCGGTATTAATTGCTACGACTTTTGCTACAGCGATTACTGTTAACGAAGTGGTTGGTACTTTAGGAAAAGCGTATGAATTAGGATTAGTATTCATAATTCCTGTTTTTCTTTTTTCCGTGGCTTGGTTTATATTAGCTAAAATTTTTGCACCAAACCTTAAAGCATTTCAAAAACTTAGATTTATCTCTTTGAGCGATATAATGGAGCATTGGTATGGAAAAATAGGGAGATGGCTAACTAACATTTTATCTATAGTTCTTACAATGGGCGTTACAGCGGCCAGCACTATGGCTATAGGATATCTTTTACATTATTTTATGAATATTTCAGAAATTACGGGAATGATTATTGGGCTAACTATAGTTACTTGTTATTCAGCATTTGGCGGAATACTCTCTGTTGCCTTTACAGATGTTTTTCAGTTTTTAATATTTTTTATAGCATTGCCCATAGCTTGCGCTAAGGGTTACCACGATGCTGGTGGGATTGAACGTATTTTTTATTCTTTACCTGACACACATGTTAAAATTAATGCAAGTAATATTGTTTTATTTTTAAGCTTTATTTTCTACGCATTAATACCAGATGCCACTATTCCTTTTATTCAAAGAGCTTTGATTGCAAAGAATAATCAGCAGTTTAATAAAACTTTTTTTTGGACGGGTGTATTAACAATTCCTTTTTTGTTAATTGTATGTTTAATGGGTTTGATAACCTATAAAATTAATCCTAATATTAACCCAAATACGGCTTTATATTATTTTATGGATTATTATTTACCTATAGGAGTAATAGGGTTAATGATAGCGGGTCTTCTAGCTGTAATAATGTCAACGCAAGACTCATACTTAAATACCACAAGTGCGCTAATATCGCATGATATTTGCAAACAAATATGGCCATCTCTTACTGATAAGCAAGAGCTGTTAATTGCTCGTATTTCATGTGTATCCATAGCTATAGTTTCTATGTTAATAATTTTTTTTCAAAAAAGTGTTATAGAAATTGTGTGGTTAGTCAATAATTTTTGGATGCCATTAATTACATTTCCTCTGTTAGCAGGATTGGTTGGAGCTAGAGCAAGTAAAAGATCATTTATAACTTTAATATTGTCATCGTTTTCAGCTACAATCATTACCCGCTTAATCACAGGTACTTTTGATACTAGAAGTCTTAGCATTGGAGTAATAACTTCGGTAATTGTCTTATACTTTGCAAATAGGCGATATAAACAACAACATCCTGAGTTAGTAACCGTTGCTCCGCCAAAGGAACCTTTTTTAACCAGGTTAAAAAATAATGCACTTTCTAATAAGCTTCAATTGGGTTCAATCTATATATTTTGCATAATTATGCTACTTAGCTATGTAGCATTAGTATTTATCTTTCCTCAACTATGGCAAATGAAGGACACCCTCTTTTATTTACAAAGCACAGGTGCAACTTTATGTTTACTGATGCTGCTTAATGAGCTGTGGGTTGATGCTGAAAAAAAACAGAAGTACATAGTCCCTGTTTGGCATTTTATGCTGTGTTTTTGCCTACCGTTTTTATCAAGCTACCTGATGTTTGTGTACGGGAGCAAAGGCTTACTGATAGCTAATTGTGTGCTTTCTGTGATATTGCTTCGTGTACTTAGTAACACCGTCATGTCTATAATTCTTGCGTTAGTAGGCATAGGACTAGGATATGTGCTTTTTTGTATAGATAACATTGCTCCAATTTTGAATTACAATATGGTTGCAGTATATTCCATGAGTTCTATGACTATTGTTATGGCAATATTTTTGCATAACAAGAAATATATTGAGAAGCAAGTTATAGCACAATTAGAACAAACAGTTGTTGAACGCACACATGATCTACAAGAGAGTAAAAATGACCTACAAGAGAGAGAAAAAGAACTGAAAAAAGCATTAAGTATTAAGACGGAGTTTTTACGCAATATAAGCCATGAAGTACGTGCTCCAATTACCGGAGTAGTAAATATAGCAGATGTACTAGCAGATCGTTGGCATAGTTATTCTGACAAGCAACGTTATGAAAGTATGAAGATCATGGATAAAGCGGGAAAACGTTTATTGAAGTTTATGACTAATATTTTAGATTTATCAAAATTTGAACTGGGCAAAATGACTATAAGTATGTCAAAAGGAAATCTTGAAGAGGTAGTAAAAGAGATGGTAGCAGAAAACACCCTGCTTTGTATTGATGATAAAGATATAACTCTGGAAACGCATATACAACCAGGGTTGAATAGCAACATTATCATGGATGAAGAGCGAATTAGCCAAGTGCTACGTAATGTGATAGGCAATGCAATCAACTGTACCAAGTCAGGTACAATCAAAACTCATTTGCAAGAAGACGGTAATTATTTAAAAGTTACAGTCACAGATGAAGGAGTTGGTATACCAAAAGACGAGCTGGAAGAGATATTTTGTGCTTTTGTGGAAAGCACCAGAACAAAAACCGGAGCCGGGGGAACAGGTCTAGGTTTAAGTCTTTGCAGAGAAATTCTTGACGCTCATAAGGGAAAAATATGGGCTGAAAACAATCGAGACAAAGGGGCATCATTTTACTTCTTGTTGCCAAAACCTGGTGTTGCCCTGTAGTCAATGAGACAGGCTCTCAATACATGTCTTAACTAATATCTAGGTAACCGGATTTCTATCAAGTGGGCGGGCCTTTAATCTCTGGGTTCCCCCCCATCGTTAAGACTTAATCCTGCTTTTCCCAGAGGCTCTTTGGAATTTTATCCCCAAGAAACTGTTTTTGCCGAGCAAAGTCTTCTGCGTAGCTAAATTTTCTAGGAGGCATACGCTCTTTTTTGCCCGCACTAACCGTAACCTTTGTTTCTTTTTTGGTCAATAACTCAGACTGAATACCTTCCGTTAAACATATGTAAACACGGTACAGTAGCTCTGAATCTAACAATGCTCCGTGCCCCTTTTTATCACGCTCTTCCAGGTTTATATTGAATCGCTTACACAAGGCATTTAGGTTGGCGGGAGACCCGGGGAATTTTTTCCGCGCCAACATCAACGTATCTATCACGCTATTTTTAGAAATGGCCTTAAAATTAATCGACTCAAGCTCGTGGTTGATAAAACCCATATCAAATCGTGCATTATGTATTATTAACTCGCTGTCTTTTATAAAGTCCAAAAAGTCTTTTGCTATGTCTTTAAAAAGCGGTTTGTCTTGTAAGAAATTTGTTGAGAGGCCGTGTACCTTAAACGCACCCGCTGAAACTTCTCTTTGTGGATTAATATAGGCATGAAAAACATTTCCTGTTCTAATTTTTTTTATTGCCTCCACGCAGCCAATTTCTATAATTTTATGCCCCTCCCTGGGGGAAAGCCCCGTAGTTTCAGTGTCTAGAATTATTTGCCTCATACGCCTCCTTTATAGCCTTTATAACCAACTCAACCTTTTTTCTAACCATGTTTTTATTGTAGTCTGTGTTTATAATATAGTCAGCTTTTGTTTTTTTCAACTGCTCTGGTAGTTGATTGGACAAAATAGCCTCTATTCGCTCCGGTTTTATTCCTCTGCTTTCTGCCCGCGCCCTCTTTGTTTCTTCAGAAACCTCTACCGCAATCACCTTATCATACTTTGAAGCAAGACTTTTTTCATATAGCAACGGAACCTCTAGTGCCAACAGAGGAGACCGGCTGTTTCGCCTTATAAACTCGTCTTCCCTCTCAAAAAGAACTGGATACAACAACCCCTCCAACTCCTTTAGTTTAGATTTGCTGTGAAAGACAGCATCACCCAGCTTTTCTCTGTCTACCTTTCCCTCCCTAACAGCAGATGGATATTTCTTTTCTATGCTTTGAATGATTTTTTTATTTTCCCCCAGTATTTCTCTAATTTTTTGATCGCTATCAAAGGTAGGTATACCTTGCTCCGCAAAAAAACTTAAGATAAGGCTTTTGCCTGCACACAATGACCCGGTTATTGCAACTAATAACATACTTATTTTTTCTTGCGCCAGCTATAATACATTTGAATTATCCTCGCAGAGGTTTCCTCAACTGACTTATTGGTAATATCTATAATTGGCCAACCATTTTTCACACAAAACCTCTTTGCCTCTAACATCTCCTCTTTTACCTTTTCTTCGTCAACATAAGAAGTGTGGTGGTGCTCGCTCATCGACAATAACCTGCTTTTTCTTATTTCTACCAGTCTTTTTGCGCATATTAACAAGCCCACAAAAAAAACCCTTTTGAGCTCTTTTAATTCCTTGGGAAATTCTACTCCAGAAACATATGGTATGTTTGCCGTTTTAAACCCCTTATACGCTAGGTACATAGATGTCGGTGATTTAGATGTTCTCGACGGACCTACTAATATTATATTAGCATTGCGTAAATTTTCTGTGTACTGTCCGTCGTCATGTGTAATGGTAAAATTAATCGCCCCAACCCTCTTAAAATATTCTTTATCAATTACGTGATGTTTTCCAGGTTCGGGGTTCGGTTCTTTTTTTAAATAACAAGCAACCTTGCGAACCACATTCCTTAACACCTCTACACACGGAATATTATTCGCCTTGCTTTCTTCTTCTAGGATACTCACATGTTCTTCGTTAGATATTGTATGCATAATTATCCCTGGCCTTTGCCTGATAACCGCCAACACCCTTTCTAACTGAGTTCTTGTCTTAACTAACGCCCATAAATACTGCTTTGTTTCCACCTGGTCAAATTGAGCAAACACCGTCTTCGCTATTATTGACAGAGTATCTCCTGTAGAATCCGAGATTAAATGAACGTATGTTTTTTTCATGTGAATTCCTTGTGGATAATTTCTTAATATATACTACATTGTCACCAGTTGTTGTCAAAAACATTTTTTACCCACATAACCGCCCCCCTGTAGATAGTCTGCTTTTTTAGAGTGTAGATAACACAAAAAAAAATAAAAACACCAGAAAACGGGGGATATATTAATGTCATCTTTGTGGATAAGTTTGTGGAAAAAGTTTTATCAACACAATCCACAGTAATCATCATATTCTACCTATATATTTATATATAATATAGTAGTTGTGTTTTAACTGTTTTCAAAAGTTAGATAAACATCCTTGCCAAGAGTTAAGAGTGATTTTGTTCCCATCATAAGGGGATAGTTGTTCTCTCCATGGCCAAAGTTTTTGCTCCTAATCACGGGAAAGGTTACACCATCAAAGAAATTGCTTATAGCAGCTTCGCACAAAGAAGAACCATTAGGCTCAGCCAGGCAATCAATGTTACCCAGTATAAGAGCCTTAATGTTATCAAAAACACCAGCTTGTTTTAGGTGCTCTAACATCCGGTGAATTTTATATCCTCGTTCGTTTGTTTCTTCAATAAACAAGACTTTGTTATTACTATTAATTTGCCAGGTTGTACCAAGACTACACTGGATTAATGATAGATTTCCCCCAATAATTTCAGCATTAATTTTTTTTGGCACGCACGCTTTTTTATTAACTGGCTCAAAACTATATCTGATTGTTTTCGAGTTCCCTGATAAAATTTTCTTAATGCACCCTACCTCCTCTTCCTTAACTTCTGTAGAAGCATATTGGCTTAAAACCCTACCATGGATATATGGCCACTTATACCTTGCATGAAAATACAAAAACAACGCAGTGATGTCGCTAAAACCGATTAAAAACTTTCGTTGCTTTGAAAAGTCATGGTTATCTAATTGGGAAAGTATTCGTGTAGCTCCATAGCCACCGCGAAAAGCCCATATTACTTTGGAGTCTTCGGCAAGAAGGGCTTCCAACAGATGCGTGAATCGAACTTCATTTTTATTGGCGGAAAAAATGTCCGCATCCTTTACAATCAGTCCCTTTCTGATTCTGGCTCTATAGCCCAAATTAGAAACAAACTTCTCGATGGATTCTAACGAAACATCGTGGTGGGCAGAAGAAGGCGCTATTACGTCAATTATATCTCCGGGTTTTAATTGTAAAAACACTATGTACCTCTTACTTTGTTTTGTGCGTTATAAACTAAACTTGCGAAAACTATATTTTTTAAATTACCATCTAAAACTTCATCTGTATCGCTTGTTTCAAAATTAGAGCGATGATCTTTAACCATTCGATATGGATGCAACACATATGACCTTATCTGGTTCCCCCAAGAGTTGTCGGTTTTTTTTGAGTTCTCTTTCTGTAGCCGCTCTTCCTCCTCTTGTAGCCTCAGTTCATATAGCTTAGCTCTCAGCATATCCAAGGCCTCTGCCTTATTACGATGCTGAGACCTGTTGTTTTGACACTGTACCACTATTTTACTTGGTAAGTGGGTAATGCGCACGGCGCTATCCGTTGTGTTTATATGCTGTCCCCCAGCTCCAGAGGCGCGGTAGGTATCTATGCGCAGATCACTTTCGCTGATCTCAATTTCAATTTTGTCGTCAACAACGGGATAAACCCAAACGCTAGCAAAGCTGGTCTGTCTTTTTCCCGCGGCATTAAACGGGGAAATGCGGACCAACCTATGTACGCCGCTTTCTGTTTTTAGCCAACCAAAGGCTTGGTGGCCACTAATACGGATGGTTATTGACTTTATTCCGGCTTCCTCTCCAGAGAGCTCGCTTATAACGGTTGCTTTGAAGTTCTGCTTTTCAACGAATCTTAAATACATACGATATAACATTTCTGCCCAGTCGTGGCTTTCTGTCCCTCCAGCTCCCGCATGAATCTCTAAGAAACAATCGTTGTTATCTGCTTCGCCGGAAAATAAGCATGCTATTTCTAAATCTGAGGCAGAGGCGTGTAGTTTTGTTATGCTTTGTTTTAGTTCGTTTTGTAATGCTGGGTCGTCTTTCGCTAGGTCAATAAATTCTTTTGCGGTGTTAAATTCTTTTTCTAATGCAGAAAAGCCATTAATTGTATCTTCTAGGTTGCTCTGTTTTTTTAATAATTTTTGCGCGACTTCTTGCTGGTCCCACAGGTGTGGGTCCTCGGTTTTCTCCTTTATTACCCCTAATTCTTTTCTCAAATGAGAGACGTCAAAGAGACCTCCTAAGCAAATCTAGTTTTTGCTGAGTTTCTGTAAGTAATTTTTTTAAATCCTGAATCATTAAAACCTTTCTTCGATTAATTTTTACAAAACGGTATTATACTTATATAATACCCTTCACATTATAACACAACTTAAATGAACAAGCTGAATAATATAAGAAATTTTGCAATTATTGCCCATATAGATCACGGAAAGTCAACGATTGCCGATCGCTTGATAGAGCATTGTGGTGCTGTAGATCCCAGGGAAATGAAGGCCCAGCTCCTGGATTCTATGGACATAGAAAGAGAGCGGGGGATTACAATTAAATCACAAACAGTGCGGTTGTTGTATAAGTCGAAAAATGGTAATGAATACACGCTCAACCTAATGGATACCCCTGGGCATGTTGACTTTGCCTATGAGGTGAACCGATCGCTAGCCGCGTGTGAAGCGTCTTTGCTCATTGTTGATGCAAGCCAGGGGGTAGAGGCTCAAACCATCGCTAACGTTTATCAGGCTGTTGATAATAACCACGACATAATTGTGGTGTTGAACAAAATTGATCTCCCTGCCTCAGAGCCGGACAGAATAAAGCAACAAATAGAAGACGTAATCGGAATAGATGCAAGTGATGCAATTCTTGCCTCTGCCAAGTCAGGAAAGGGCATTGAAGAGGTTTTAGAGGCAATAGTAACAAAGTGTCCTCCACCAAAGGGAGGAGAGCGAGAGGCCCCCTTATGTGCCCTACTGGTAGATGCTTGGTACGATTCTTATTTGGGTGTCGTTATATTGATTCGTGTGTTTGACGGAGAGATCAAAAGGGGCACAAAAATTCGAATGGTAAGCAACAATTCTGTATACAACATAGATGCTGTTGGTATTTTTACTCCAAAACAAAAATATGTAGACACTCTAAGGGCGGGGGAAATCGGTTTTTTTACCGCCTCAATCAAAGAGGTTGCGGATTGTAAAATAGGTGACACCATTGTAGAAGATAAAAATCCCAATCCCAGGATTCTAGAGGGATTCAAGCCTAATTTACCTGTGGTTTTTTGCGGGCTTTATCCGTCAGACGCTAGGGATTTCGACAAACTCAAAGATTCTCTCGGAAAGTTAAAACTGAATGACGCAAGCTTTGAATACGAGATGGAAAGCTCTACTGCGTTGGGACTCGGATTCAGGTGCGGATTTTTGGGTCTTTTGCATTTAGAAATAATCCAAGAAAGGCTGGAGAGGGAGTTTAATTTAGATATAGTAACTACTGCACCCAGTGTTATATACAAGATTCACACAACCAACAGAAAGATTGAAGAAATTCACAACCCCGCAAGTATGCCAGACCCTGTGTATATAAATTTCATTGAAGAACCCTGGATCAGAGCTACAATAATAGTGCCAGACGAGTATTTGGGAGCAATAATAGAGCTGTGCGTAGAAAAAAGGGGGATACAGCTAGAACATTCCTATATTGGCACTAGATCAATGCTGGCATACAAATTACCGCTTAATGAAATAGTACTGGATTTTTATGACAAGCTGAAGTCGTATTCGCGTGGTTATGCGAGTTTTGATTGGCAAATGGAGGGCTATGAGCGTGGTGAGCTAGTAAAGCTTACAATTTTGATTAACGGTAGCTCAGTGGACGCGCTATCGATAATTGTTCCACGTGAAAAAGCGGAGTTTAGGGGACGGGAGTTAAGCAAAAAACTAAAAGAGTTAATTCCTCGGCAATTGTATCAGGTTGCAATACAGGCTGCTATCGGTGGAAAAGTCGTTGCCAGAGAAAACATTAGCGCGCTCAGAAAAGATGTGACAGCGAAGTGCTATGGAGGCGATGTGACGCGTAAACGCAAGCTACTCGAAAAGCAAAAGGCTGGGAAAAAGCGCATGAAAACGATAGGAAATATTGAAATACCAAAGTCTGCCTTTATCAAGGCGTTGAAAATTTAAAACGATATATATGGTAAAATTAACTCAAGCATATTTGGTACCTCAGATATGCCTTGTTTCGGCGGGCTTAGAACGACGGGATCCAAAATGCACTCAATGAACTCTTTATAATCACCTATTTTAGGAAAACACGTTCCTGAAATGTATAAAACTGACTCTATCGTTTCGTATACAATAGTCTCAAATTTTCCATAGATACCGGTGTCTTTTAGGGCTTTAAATAAGCGATATAGTACTATTAGCGCCAAAACTACCATTAAAAAATACCAATGGGCAAATGCTTTTAAAAGCCCGAAGATCATGTTTTTAAAGCTTCCCGATGTAAGGCCCGTGAACCGACTCTTTACGTCGCCTGGTATTACCTTGTCAAAAACCCAAAGTACCACATTTCCAAAGCCCTTAATAATTCCCCCTATTCCCGCGCCGGTGCCAGTAACAATGTTTTTGAGAAAGCTAAATATAGATTCAAGCATATATAAATTATATTTCCGATATTGCGGGGTCGCAAGCGTAAGTTGATACAGTAGCGGATTATTCGCGTTAATGCAGGGGGCTTTTTGATATCTGTAATAAAAATCCCATAGTTACGGCGTGACTATTTAGGTAATTTTATAGTTACCAATAAGCCACCCATATTGCTTTTTGACAATGCTATGCTGCCTTGATGTTTTGTGATGATGTCGCTTGATATAGACATACCGAGCCCCACGCCTCCAAAATCTTGGTTTCTGGCATTATCAACTCTATAAAAGGGCTCCAATACCTTGTCCATTTGAGTATTTGATATTCCGGGGCCGTTGTCGTGTATTTCGGTGATGATATGGCTTTTATCTTCATATAGCTTCACCAGTATGCTGGAGGAAAATCTCTTTGCGTTATCAATGAAGTTAGAAATCGCTCTCTTAAACTGGTTTTCTTTGATATTGGCGTAGGCAGTGTTTTGCTCGATAAAAGTTATTTTTACCTTATTAGTTTTAGCCTTGTTTAAAAGGGCATTTAATAGTGCATTAAGATTTATCAATTTTGTAGATATTAGGTCCTCGCCTCTAGCAAAGTCGAGATAATCATTTATGGTTTTTTCCATTTGTAGAATATCTTTTTTCATTTCTGAGGTGTGGTTATCTTTTTTCATTAACTCTAGCTCTAATTTAAAGCGGGTTAATGGTGTTTTTAGATCATGGGAGACCCCAGCCAGCATTTTTGTTTTTTCTTTTACCTGTTGTTCGATTTTTTCTTTCATTTTAAGCAACGCGTACCCCGCGGCGCGCACTTCGATTGCGCCCTGTGGTGTAAATTTACTTACTTTAGCTCCTTTACTAAATTTTGTTGCAGCGATACTAAGCCTTGTTATAGACTTTATTTGGTTTTTAGCAAAAAGAATGGCGAGAGTTAACAGTATCAAGGTGCTGACAAACATCCATATGATAAAGATATAGGTGGAGGAGGCGTAGATTCTTTTTTTAGAGATATCGAAAGATATTACGCCCCGATCGGTTTGAACATCAACTTCAATTTCATCACTGTATTTGTTAAATTTTATATCTATGTTGTTGTTGGGCAAGTTATACTGCAAATTACTTTTCAACACTCTAAGCTCTCTGGGCAATTTTCGATTAGACACGGTTAGTTTTTTGCCCTTATGAAACTTATATTGCAAAAAGGTATAAGCGTTAATTTTTGCCATTTTGGATTTAGTAACTTTGCTATGAATTTCGGAAATGAACGAAATCTCTCCTGCAAGGGTATATATCATGTATTTCTTCACGTTTTCCCAGTGTTTACTATAAAACATATAGGTGGAAATGCATTGCGCGGCCATAGTTGGTATGATAATTATCAGCAACATGCGTGCCAGAAGGGACCTTGGTATGATTTTAGACTTTAGTTTATCTATCAACGTGTAAAACATAGCCTTGTCCTCTGACTGTTTGTAAAAATATAGGTTTCTTGGGGTCGCTCTCTATTTTGTTGCGCAGGCGTATGATTTGTACGTCTATTGACCTAGGGTTAATCTTTAATTTCTCCGCTAATAATTCGCGATCCATAGATTTTCCTGGATTTTGTATAAAGATATTTAACAAGCTAGCTTCACGGGAGCTAAGAGGGATCACGTGGTTATTGTTTAATAATATATTCTTTTTTAAATCATATTTAATCCTGCCAAGGCATATGAAATTATGACTTTTTTGTAAATGATATTGTGTTCTATACAAGAGTTTCTTGATTCTGAGCAAGAGCTCTTTTGGTTCAAATGGTTTAGAGATATAATCATCAGCTCCCGCTTCTAGCCCCTCTATTCTTTCTTGAGGGGATCCCATAGCTGTAAGCATCAGTATCGCTATTTGAGAGGACTTTCTTAGCTTTGCCGCAAATTCTGTCCCCAACTCGCAAGGCAACATTATATCTAAAATAATTAAATCAAAATTAAAGGCGCTGAGCGCTTTTCTCGCCTCCTTTGCGTCTTTAGCCGAGGTTACAAAATAACCATTAGTGCAGAGATATTTACTAAGTAAAGATCTTATGCGATGATCATCATCGACGATTAATATGTGGTGTTGTTCCATTGTTTACTCACATTCATTAGGTTATTATACTATTTTATAACAACCTTACACCTTCTTTTTTTTTAAGGGCCTGAGTAGAATAATTATGCTCAACAGAGGAATAACAAGACTTATGGTGGCTGCTATTTGACCAAAGATTAACTTGATTGGCGCAAGGAGGTTATTTAGCATTATCGGCGTAATTAGATTTTTCTAGGGGTAATTTTAGAGGGCCTCTTTTTCCACAGCTTACTAGGCTAAGCGTTAATACGACAAAAAAGAGAAGTTTTATTGTTTTCATTTTTATTTTTTTCTATTTTAAAATAAATACTATATATTATGTTAAGGTGTTATCAAGGTAAATGATGTTTGTTTGTAAAGTCAAAGCTACGCGTTTCTTATTGCTAATTTTTTTGATTATTCCCGTTGCAATGGCCAATATTCAGGAACATGAACCAAAGGTTATTCCGGATTTAGCGATATACGATCTTCAAGGCAAACAGTTGAATCTAGAAAAGTTGGAGGGTAATGTAATAATACTGCACTTCTGGGCAACGTGGTGTTCGGGCTGTGCTAAGGAAATGGAATCTCTCAATAAATTGCAAAAAATTGTAAAGAAGGATCCAATTATTGTTATTCCTATTTCTGAAGATTTTAAGGGCCATGAAGTGGTAGAAACGTTTTATCAGGCACATAACCTACGTAATCTTACGGCATTTATTGATCCTAATAACAAATTATTCCGCGAATTAAAGGTGTTAAATTTGCCAACCAGTTTTATTATAGATGCCACCGGTAAAAATGTAGCAATAATAAAGGAGCCTATTGATTGGACAAAAGAGCTCAATATAAAATTTTTAAAAAAATTCATCTCTAATAAAGTAGATGTTAATCAGGACTATCTTGCGTTACTAAGTAAACAAAAGATGTTCGAAGACACAAAGAGCGAGGACGAAAGTAAGAGTGTTAAAACCATTCCGGGTCATGCCGAAACTTATGTGGTTCCGAAGCAGAACAGCGGTGAGGAAGGTGAACAAAATAAAGCGGAAACAGTAATGACTACTGTACAAAATAAAGAATTGTCATTTAAAATTAGAAGACCGGTTAATTCTTCTATATCAATAACGGGAGATAAAAATGAGTAAAAAACAAAATATATGGTCTCGTATTACATCAATGTTCAAGAGATCTAAAAAGAATATAGTAATTCTAAACCTACATGGTGTAATCGGGTCGCATAATATAGGCCTAAAAAAGCCCAGCTTATCTATCCATGCATTAAAAAAAGATATAGACAAGGCCTTTGAAACGCCAAGGCTAACAGCGGTTGCGTTGTCTATAAATTCCCCGGGCGGTGCTCCGGTGCAGGCAGAGTTAATCACAAAATATATCTTAAAGAGTGCGAGCAAGCATAATGTGCCTTTATATAGTTTTGTGGAAGATGTCGCGGCTTCAGGTGGTTATTGGCTTGCTTGTTGTAGCAAAGAGATTTATGCCTCAAGAAGCTCTATTATTGGGAGCATAGGGGTGATATCGTCAGGCTTTGGATTTGTTGATACAATAAAAAAGCTTGGTATCAAAAGAAGAGTGATTACCCAGGGCAAAAATAAATCTATCTATGATCCTTTCTTGCCAGAGAAGGAGAGTGACAAAGAGATTATAGAATCAATACAAAAAGATATTCATCAAGAATTTAAAGATTTAGTTGAAGCTAGCAGAAAAAATAAGCTTAAAGCCTCAGCGGATAAACTCTTTAATGGGGAATTTTGGTCAGGCAGTAAAGCATTAGATATGGGGCTGATCGATGGCATAGGTGATGTTTATACAATTATGGAGGAAAGGTATGGTAAGGATGTTAAGTTCCATTTAATCGAAAAAGAAGAATCTTGGCTGAAAAAGAAATTGGGTGTTTCTAGTGCTTTTGATGGTTTTATAGATAGCTTTTTTATGAAGATAAAGGAGAGAGTGGATTTCAATAAATTTGGCTTATAATGACAGAGATGCAATTTGATAATTCTCTTAAGCAAGAATTAATAAAGAAAAATGTCTGGAACGAGCATTGTCCTGTCTCTTTGCATAGGATAAAATTGCTAAATATAGATTACATTAATTTTTCTGGGGAAGAATGCAGCGGTCAAATCATGGTATTTGATGTGGTTGCTGATAATGTTGTTAAAATTTTTGCAAAGTTAAAGCAGATAAAATTTCCTATCGCAAAGATTAAGTTGATTAATGAGTATAATGCCAATGACGAAGAGTCTATGGCAGATAATAATAGTTCATCGTTTTGTTGTAGGGTTATAAAAGACACCGACCTTTATTCCATACATTCTTACGGGATGGCTATAGACGTGAACCCACTGCAAAATCCGATTATTTATAACGACCAAAATCCGCATTTGGTTTTGCCTGTGGGAGGTGAGGAGTATCTCGATCGAAGCAGCATAAGTCCTGGCATGATAACGCGCGATGTTGTAGAAATCTTTAAAATACACGGGTTCACTGTTTGGGGCGGGGCTTGGAAAAAACCCGTCGACTATCATCACTTTAATGTACCAAGGAATGTATGTGAGCGCCTTGCTGCTATGGGTTACGACGAGGGAGTGGCTTTTTGGGAGGATTATCTTAATTCCAAAATCAAGGCAGGAGAGTTTTGACCCCCTAACAAGCGCCCATCCTTTTTTAGGAACTACTTTTTCTGAGCATGTTTTATTAACGAATTAACAACTTCTTGATCGGCAAGGGTTGAGGTGTCTCCAATCTCTGTCACATCTCCTGAGACTATCTTGCGTAAGATACGGCGCATAATTTTACCAGAACGGGTTTTAGGTAAATCCTCAACCCAATAAATAGTGTCCGGAACGGCAATCGCTCCTATTTCTTTTTTCACAGTGTCTTCTAATTCTGATTTTAATTTGTCGTTAGGAGTATAACTCTTCATTAATTTAACAAAAGCGCATACGCTTTCTCCTTTTATATCATCCTTTTTACCAACGACAGCAGCTTCGGCGGGAGCGGGGTGCTTTACTAAAGCACTTTCAATTTCTGAAGTACTTAATCTATGCCCAGATACATTTATAACATCATCAACGCGTCCAGTGATCCAGTAATTTCCGTCTTTGTCGCGTCTAGCCGCATCTCCAGAAAGGTAAAAGCCTGGGAAGCGCGAAAAATAAGTCTCAAGAAAGCGAGCAGAATCTCCATATATTGTTTTTAGTTGACCTGGCCAAGAATTTTTTATTACTAAGTAACCTTCGTTTACTCCTTTCTTTTCTTTTCCGTGCTCGTCAAGCAACTTGGGTTCGATACCAAAAAATGGCACAGTAGCTGAACCAGGCTTTAGTTTTGTTGCTCCGGGAATAGGGCTGATTAGTATGCCGCCTGTTTCTGTTTGCCACCAAGTATCAACTATTGGGCAATTGCTTTTTCCAACCTTCTTATAAAACCACTGCCATGCTTCCGGATTAATAGGTTCGCCCACCGAGCCTAACAATCTCAAACTGGCTCTGGTGCTTGTTTTAAGATGTTGATCGCCAAGAGCTATCAAAGCGCGGATTAGAGTCGGAGCAGTATAAAATATTGATACTTTATGTTTATCGATTATCTTCCATAGTCTTGATGGGTCGGGATAGGTTGGAACTCCTTCGTATATTAAAATTGTAGAGCCAATTGCCAGAGGGCCGTAAACAACATATGTATGTCCAGTAATCCACCCAACATCTGCAGTACACCAAAAAATATCTTTTGGTTGGCAATTGAAAATATAGTGTTGGGTTGTTGCTGCATAAACTAAATAACCACCTGTAGTATGCAAAATGCCTTTTGGCTTTCCGGTAGAGCCAGAGGTGTAAAGAATGAATAACGGGTGGTCAGAATCAGCTTCGTAGATGTTACTGTTTGTACCAGCTTGTTTTATTAATTCGTGGTACCAAAGATCTCTTTTTGAGTTCCATGCAACTTTGCCATTAGTGCGCTTAACAACAATAACTTTCTTTACTAATGATAATTTATCAAGAGCAGCGTCTACATTTTTCTTAAGAGATATCTTTTTAGAGCCATGTGAATATTCGTTTGCAGTAATAACTATTTTGCTTTTACAGTCTACAATACGTTGTTTTAGTGCGTTAGCAGAAAATCCTCCAAACACTACCGAATGTACTGCGCCGATGCGAGCACAAGCTAACATGCTGATGACAGCTTCTGGTATCATAGGTAGATAAATACATACGCGATCTTCAGGGGCGACACCTAGTTCGGTTAAAACATTTGCCATCTTTACTACTTGCTCAAAAAGCTCTTGATAAGTAAAGGTCTTGTGTTCTTTTGGTGTGTTTCCTTCCCAAATAAGAGCGGTATGTTTTGATTTTGTTGGCAAGTGACGATCTAGGCAATTATAACAAGCATTAAGTTTTCCCCCTAAATACCAATTGATTTTTCCTTTCGCGAAATTACAATCTGAAACTTTTGTCCAAGGATGACTCCAATCAATAAATTTTTTTGCTTGTTTATCCCAAAATTCTTTAGGATTAGCTATCGACTCTTTATAAAGTTTGGTATGTTTTTTTTCATCCATATAAAATACCGAAATTAATTATTAATACCACGTACACACATCGCTACTCCCATCCCCCCGCCTACACACAAAGTGGCAAGAGCTTTTTGGGCATTTTGTTTTTTCATTTGATGCAGCAATGTAACTAATATTCTAGCTCCAGACGCTCCTATCGGATGCCCTAAAGCGATAGCTCCTCCATTTACATTGACTTTTTTTACGTCCCATTTCAGTAACTTGTTTACAGCTAGTGCTTGTGCTGCAAACGCTTCGTTTGCTTCTATGATATCTAAATCATTAATTGACCAGTTTGCTTTGAGTAAAGCTTTTTTTACTGCGTCAACGGGGCCTATTCCCATTATACTTGGGCTAACTCCAGAGACTGCATATGATACTATTTCTGCAAGTGGCTTCCAAGAATATTTTTTTACCATATCATGGTCCGCTAACAATATTGCTGCTGCACCGTCGTTGATGCCCGACGAATTACCCGCAGTGACAGTGCCATTTTTTTTAAACGCACTCTTTAAGCTGTTTAGTTGCGATGTTGTTGTGTCAACTTTTATAAATTCATCCTGGGCGAACGCCACCATACCTTTTTGAGAAGCTACTTCTATAGGAATAATTTCATCTTTAAATTTTCCTGCTTTTTGTGCTGTGGCTGCTTTGATTTGAGATTCACATGAAAAAACATCTTGTTCTTTTCTGCTAATATTATACTTCTTTGCAACATTTTCCGCTGTAATACCCATGTGATATTTATTGAACGCATCCATAAGGCCGTCATGCACCATTGTATCAATTAATTCAACATTTCCCATTTTATGTTCTCGAATATTTGCTGCGTGACACGCAGCTGACATATTTTCCTGCCCTCCCGCAATTACTAATGCGGAGTCCTTCTGTAATATAGACTGGGCTCCTAAAATCACGGATTTTAATCCTGAGCCACATACTTTATTTATTAAAAATGAAGGAATATATTCTGGCAATCCTGCGTTTATAGCTGCTTGCCTAGCTGGATTTTGTCCTTGAGCGGCAGTTAATACTTGCCCCAAGATTACTTCTGATACGTCATCTTTTTTGACTTTATTTTTTTTGATAATTGCCTTAATTACCTCAGACCCTAAATCATGAGCGGGTATCTTTTGTAAGCTACCTAAAAAAGATCCTATTGCAGTTCTAACAGCATCTACTATGTAGACTTTGCTCATGCTCTTTATGTCATTTTATCCTTATATCCTTAATTGTACTTATTTTAATGTCTGTATCCAATTAAAAAGAGATTGCCACAGTTCTTTTTTTGCATTCCCTCCTATAATCATGCCTATATGTCCTGAATCAGACAATATCACCTTTTTATCAGTGAAATATTTTAATATAGGTTTGGAAGATTCATAAGGTACTGTGGTGTCTTTCTGCCCCGATATAAAAAAGCACGGTAGATCTCTAATGTTTTCTAAATTTATAAAACTATTCTTTAGTTTCTGCTCCTGCATGAGGTTATTATTTATGATAAAGTCATAAATACATTCCCTGAAAATGCCTCTTGATAGATACATATTATCAAGAGACCATTTTTCTACTTTTATAAATAATTCCTTTTTAAAGTCTTCTGTTTCGGCAGTGAATTTTGTAAACTTGTTATATATTTTCTCTGGAGTCATAGAAAACAAGAAAAAATTCCGAATCAACAAAGACGAGACTAATTTGTGATTTTCTAATAAGTAATCGATTATAAATTTATGAGAAATAGCGTGAGGAGAATAACAAGAAAAATCCCAGGGAGTTGCGATCAACGCCAAGCCTTTCACAAAGTTTTTATTTAATGAGGCTGTAATGGTCGCAATAATTCCTCCTAAGCAGTGGCCTATTAGCACTAGATTTTGAGACTGGTAAGCCTTTAAGAAAAGAATGATTTTCAAGACTTTATGCTCAAGGTAATTTTCTATCGTATATTCTGCTTCTTCTAAAACGGGATTTCCCCAATCTATAAAAAAGCAATTACAGCTGTTATTTGATAAAAACTCAATTAAGCTATAATTTTTCATTATATCTAAAATATATCCTTTATTGAGTAGGGAGGGGATAAACAACAATGTTTGAGCAGACGTTCTTTTGCCGCAACAAAACTTTAATAATCTAGTATTATTATGTTGCCAAAGCACTTCGTATTTTGTCGAAAATCCTCCATATGCACTATGTGCAATGCTGTAAAAACCTTGATATATTTTTTGTAATTTATCTAAATCTAGTAGGTTTTCATTTAGTGTCATTATATACCTTCAATGGCGATGTATATAAGTCCCAGGGGCTTTTTCTAAGGATAGTTTTTTGGATATATTTTTAATATGAGTTACCTGTATTTGCTTGCCAGAGTTTTTTTGCAAATAAACTAACCACTCTTCCCACCAAGAGCCGTCATGCTCTTTGGCGTTTTTGAACCATGTATTTGCATTTGTAGACACATCTTTGTTTTTCCAATAACCATATTTATGCTTTTTTGGAGGATTTATTATACCTGCCACATGACCAGATCCCGCTAAAATAAATTCGACAGGGCATTTAAAATATTGAAGAGCGTTGTATGTTCCCTTCCATGGAACTATATGATCCTCACATGTAGAAATAAAATAACATGGTGTTTTTATAGCGCCCAAATCAATAGGGGTTCCGCATATGGTAAGCTTATCTGCCTTTATGAGGTTATTTTTTAAATACATGTTTTCTAAGTAATAATTATGCATTTTGGATGGCAGTCTTGTTGAGTCTGCGTTCCAATATAATATATCAAATGGCAAAGGTTTTTTCCCAAGAAGGTAATTATTAACTGCAAAAGACCAAATCATATCATTTGCTCTTAACAAGCTAAAAGCCATGCTCATCACAGTGCTATCATAATATCCCTGTGGCAGTACATTCTCCTTAAAGTGTTCTAATTGTTCCTCATCAATAAACAGAGATAGATCTCCTCCCTCCCTATAATCTAATAATGTTGCTAACATTGTTGCGGTATTTATAACGGCCTCTTTTTTATGACGAGCTAAGTAAGAGAGCAATATCGAAACCAAAGCACCGCCGATACAATAACCTAAGATATTCAATTTATTTATCTTAAATTGATTTTGTATTACATCAATGGCGGCTAATGCGCCCTTACTTAAATAATCTTCAAATAGAGTATCGTGATGCTTCGCTGTAGGGTTTACCCATGAAAGGATAAATACAGTAATGCCTTTATCTACAAGATATTTTATTAGCGAATTTTTGGGACTTAGGTCTAATATATAATATTTATTTATCCAAGGAGGAACTATTAGCAAAGGTATTTCGTGATTAGATTTTTGTGTTGGTGTATAGCATATCAGCTCCATTAAATCATTTTTGTAAACTACTTCACCCGGAGTAGACGCTATGTTTTTTCCAATTTTGAATGTATATCGACTATTTCTAGAGATATCAAATAGGTTCTTACTGTGTTCTACATCTTTTGATAAGTTAGACAATCCTTGAACAATATTTTCACCATTTGTTGACATTGTTTCGTATAAAACCACAGGATTTGTGTATATAAAATTACTTGGAGAGATCGCATCAAGAAACTGGTTAATAAAGAATAGAGCTTGTTTTCTGGTTTTTATATCGACGGTTTTATCGAGATTTATTACTCGTTCTACCAATTCTCTATGCATTAAATAAAATTGTTTTATAAAGTCAAAATATGCATTATTAGACCACGATTTATCAGAGAATCTTTTGTCTTTATGCTGTTGTTTATATAAAGGAGTTGGACTACCTCCTTGAGCCCTCTCTAATGAGTAATTAATTAATTCCAGGGATTTTTCTACATACTGCTTTTGTAGCTCTATTAGACTATCTGGTTGCTGGTATAAATTTGCAAAAACCTTAGTAAAAGTATGAATAATTTTTGAGGGATCTAGTAGAGCATAATGATGTTTATATACGTCAGATTTTTGAAGCAACTGATCTAATAGATTATGATATATATTCAATCCCTCCACAGAGTTTTTAGAAATTTCTGAAAAATTGAAATTCGGATAAAACATGCTATGTAGTATATAAAATATTAGATACTAACTAATGGTATACTAAAAATAATTTCTATGCAAATTGCGGCATGTCTTTACTTGACGCACGCAGCAATGATACCGAGGAACTAAAACTCTTCCAGCTTAGTTTTGATATAAGCAAAGCCTTTCTCCATATGTTTGATCATACTGGAAAATTCGTTTTTTATTCTTTGTTTTATTGTTTTTCTTCCGGGCATTCTTTCTATCGTCATGCGAAAAAAATATGGCCTAGGAATAATACCCTGCTGAACCATGTATTCGTGAAAAGCAACTTCTGGAGCACCAACTGGCTCTAGGTAAATGCTTTGAATTTTATTGAAAAATTTATCGAAATGATTATAGGCATTCGCCACTATATTCATTTTTTCAGGAGTCGAAAAATATAAAACATCAGAAGTACTATAAAGGATAACGTACTTTTTGTTCTTTTGTAGCGACGTTTTTACGCGGACTAAAAAATCAATAATGATATTGGGATTGTATTCAAATTCGGCTTTATAGTCCTCAATTTTCAAACTTTCCTTTGGGAATATATCAGGGCGCACCATGATGACATAATCATATTTGATGTGCTTTGATTTTTCATATTCTTTCCTAAGCTCGTTGACCTTATACTTACTATAAAGCATGTATTTTACACCAGGCCAGGCCTCTCCACGAACAAAACTTTGCGTGTCTACTTTTAATTTTTTCGGATTATATAAGTTTTGAACTTTATCTCTAATATTTGCATCAACAAAAAGATTTGCGGGAGTTGTGGTAACCTTATCCCACGTATGAATAAAAACATCACAATCATATAAATCTATAATGTGTTTTTTTAGTGCTGGAGCGCACTTTTCGAAGGTTCTTAAATGACCAAAAAACTGAACGGCAACTTTTAGCTTTTTATTGCTTTCTGCATAGCTAGAGCAATTACAGAAACTAAAAAGTAAAACTACTAGATAAATTGCGGACTTAGATTTCATAATTTTAATTATATCTTTACTTTTATAATATATTATACTTCCAAAATAAAGACTTAATGGGATTATGTGATGACCAATAATTTTTTGTGGAATGAAAAGTTAGTAAAGAAAATAACCAATGGTGAAACATACGGTAAGTGGGAGGCAAATAAAATTTGTATCGATACCAGGAAAATCACAAAGGGAGATATTTTTGTAGCTTTCAAAGGAGTGAATGTTGATGGGCACGATTACCTAAAGGAAGCATTCGATAAAGGAGCTCATGCTGCATTTGTTGAGTATATTCCAAAAAATATTGAAAAACATAAGTCAAAACTCGTTGTTGTAAAAAATACTACACAAGCTATTACAGATATTGCAATATTTAATCGCAAGCGAACAAAAGCTAAGATAATAGCAGTTACTGGCAGTATAGGAAAAACTAGTACCAAAGAGGCGCTGTATGCAGCATTTTCAAGCATTAGCAATGCATATTGTAGCCAAGGAAATTATAATAATAATCTAGGATTACCCATTAGCCTTGCTAGCATGCCGCTTGATACCAAATACGGTATTTATGAGCTTGGTATGAATCATGCTGGAGAAATGGCGGAGCTAACTAAATTTCTAAAGCCCGATATAGCAATTATAACCACCATTGCTCCTGTACATTTAGAATACTTTAATTCATTAGCGGATATTGCAAAAGCAAAGGCAGAAATATTTCTAGGTATGAATAGCAAGGGATTAGTGCTGTTAAATGGAGAAGGTGAGGGTCATAACTTATTATTAGAATGCGCTAAAGCAAGAGGCATAAAAAATATCTTTAGCTTTGGCAAAGGCGAAAATAATGATGGCTATATGATAGAGCTTAAGAGAAAAAATGATCATACCTTTATCAAAGCTTCTATAATGGGGCAAGAGATACAGTACAAAATTAAAGCCTACGGAGAACATCAAGCTCTTAACACTATTACTGCTTTATTGGCTGTAAAAACTTTAGGGTTAGATATGGAAAAGTCAGCTTTGGGTTTAAAAAAGTTTTCTAATATAAAAGGTAGGGGAAAAATTGATATAATCAACTTCAACGGAAAAAAAATAATACTTATTGATGACAGCTATAATGCAAATCCAGATTCTATCAGAGCTGCTCTTGCGGCATTGAAATATATAGATGATATAACAAGCAAAAGAAAAATAGCTATACTAGCTGATATGTATGAATTAGGTGAGAATCAAATAGATATGCATAAGGAATTATTACCTGATATAGAAATAAGTGGTGTAAATAAAATCATAACAGTTGGAAGTTTGATGAAAAATTTATTTGATAGTATGCCTGAAGATCTTAAACTTGCACATTTTAAAAATTCTGCATCTATAATTGCAGATATTGATAAACTTATAGAGAATCAAGATTGTATATTGGTAAAAGGTTCATTCGGAACTAAAATATATGAATTAGTTAATTATTTAGAAGGTAACAAATGATTTATCATTTTTTTATGTTTAATGCTGACCTCCCTTTTGCAAACCTTTTTCGGTATATTACCTTCAGAAGCGGAATGGCTATGCTCACGTCGTTAATTATAAGTTTGCTTATAGCGCCTTATTTCATTCGCGTATTTAAAAAATTACATCCTAAAGGCCAACCAATAAGAACCGATGGTCCAAAAGATCATTTAGTTAAAAAGCAAGGAACCCCAACTATGGGAGGACTCATCATACTTTTATCCTTGTTAATCTCCTCGTCACTATGGATTAATTTAGCAAATCCGTATATATGGGTTGTATTATTTGTTACAATTTCCCTGGGATTATTAGGGTTTTTAGATGATTATCTGAAGGTTTCCCACAATAACAACTATCATGGTATTGGCGTTAAGGCAAAATTATTCATCCAAACTATAGTGAGTGTTATTGCTTGTCTTGCTATTCAAAAATACAGTACTCCTGAATATTATAGTCATATCACGATTCCATTTTTTAAAAATGTTATTATCAATCTCAGTTATTTTTACATGGTATTTGTGATAATCGTTATAGTTGGCTCCTCTAATGCAGTGAATCTTACAGACGGCCTTGATGGGCTCGCTATTATGCCGGTAACTCTAGTAGCTGCTAGTTTTGCTATAATTTGTTATTTAGTTGGTAATTACGTATTTGCTACTTATCTACAGATTCATCACGTGCCAGGAGTTGGAGAGCTGACCCTATTTTGTGCTGCATTAATTGGCTCAAGCCTTGGTTTCTTATGGTATAATGCTCCTCCAGCTAAAATATTTATGGGTGATACAGGAAGCCTGTCACTGGGTGGAGCCATAGGTACAATCGGTGTAATAACTAAACATGAGTTTGTGCTTGCAATCATCGGGGGGCTTTTTGTATTAGAGGCATTATCCGTAATAATACAAGTCTACTATTTTAAGATAACCGGTGGTAAAAGATTCTTTTTAATGGCGCCATTACATCATCATTTTGAAAAAAAGGGTTGGACTGAATCGCAAGTGGTCATTAGATTCTGGATTATTGCAACTGTTTTTGCTCTGATTGGGTTAGCTACTTTGAAGATAAGATAGAGCGCAAATCATGCCTTAGCAAAGGCCATGCCTAGAAATATTGATATCAAACGAAGTCTATTATGATAAAGAAGATAGCTAAATATACTACAATTGCAAAAATCGCTGCCAATATATCGTCTGCCATTATGCCGAATCCGCCTTTTATCTTTTTATCACATATATCTATCGGCCATGGTTTGGCGATATCAAAAATCCTAAACAATAATAGATTACATAAAACGGCGATTATTAAGGTAAGGTCATAATATATGAGGATATTTTTTGTTTCCTCTGCGCTATATAGAATTGTAAAGGTTAGCGGTATGGTTATAACAAGACATAATGATTGTCCTACAACTTCATCAATGATGATTTCTTGGCCGTCTTTTTGTTTTGTAAGTAAAGAGTAGCGGTGTGAAGCATATGTACCCAACAAGAAAAGTATAAATACTATTAATACTGGGATAAGGAATGAAACTGTATAAGAATTTACAATAAAATCTGTAGTAATATACTCTTGAATTTTTCTGGATAAACTAACTATAAAATGAGAAATCGGTATTGCTATTATTGATCCGATAGTTCCGGGAAATTTTTTGCTAATCTTTCCAAGCCCGAAGAAAGTACAAATTAGAAAATAGGGATTATAATATTGAATCATGAATTAGTAACCTTCTCTTCTTCCCGCGATAAAGCGGGTTTTTCATATATGTCTTTTGTTAAAGTGTCGTCTTCGAAAATTATCTCTTCTAGCTTAATTTTATCATCTTGCTCATTTTTACCTAGTATTTTTTTAAAAAGCTTAGAAAAATAATTTTGCTTAGTAGTTGCAGTAGATACGGGCACTTGTTGAGCGGCGTTTTCATCTCCTAACTCTATTACTTGGTCGTCATCTGCGATAACTTCTTTTGTATCTTGTTGAAAATGAGTTCTAGGCGAGAATTGTTCTGCATTTATACCAGTTGCGACAACAGAGACTCGGATCTTACCTTTTAAAGTGTCACTGAATGTAGAACCAAATATTATGTTCGCATGTTCATTTTCGATTTCTTCTCTTACTCTATTTGCTGCTTCGTCCACCTCAAATAGAGTCATATCGGATCCGCCGGTAATATTAATTAATACCCCCCTTGCTCCTTTCATAGAAGAATGCTCAAGCAATGGATTAGATATTGCTGCCTCTGCTGCTTTGACCGCGCGGCTGTCCCCCTCTGCTTCTCCCGTTCCCATCATAGCTTTTCCCATTTCATTCATCACGGTTTGAATGTCAGCGAAATCTAAGTTAACTAAACCAGGCATGATCATTAAGTCAGTTATACCACGCACACCTGAATATAGAACATTATCAGCTAATTTAAATGCATCAGTAAATGTAGTATTCTCATTAGCAATTTTAAATAGATTCTGATTAGGAATAATAATTAGAGTGTCGACATGTTTTGATAGCTCTTCTAGGCCTCTTTCAGCTAGTTGCATTCTATGTGCACCTTCAAAGCTAAAAGGTTTTGTTACCACGCCAATGGTGAGAATGCCTCTTTCTCTGGCAATGCGAGCAATTGATGGAGCAGCGCCTGTTCCTGTTCCTCCTCCCATTCCAGCGGTAATGAATACCATATTACTATCAACTATATGCTGCGATATATCTTCCATAGCCTCTTCTGCAGCGGCTGCACCAATTTGAGGATTAGCACCAGCACCTAGGCCTTTAGTTATTTTTTCTCCTAACTGCACTTTTTTATCGGCAAGAGATTGGTCTAAAGCTTGTGCATCAGTATTAGCAGCAATAAATTTCACTCCTTCAAGTTTGGATGTGATCATATTATTGATTGCGTTGCCACCAGCACCACCCACACCAAAAACAGTGATAACGGGCTTTAATACTATAGTTTCAGGTATCTGAATGTTGATTGCCATTTATCTGCAAATTATGGTTACCTATCTAAGTATATAGAATCATTAACTCTGTGGCAAATTTTAGTGCAAAAATTTTTATTTTAAATCAAAGTGTCACAGACTAAGCGGGTTGAAAATGGGATACATAACTTGACGGGTCGTTTTTTGTATTCTAGAAAAAACAATCGACTTTGCAACAGACGCGATAGAACCTTATTTATGCAACAAAGTTTTTCTAACCTGATATTTAATGTTGTTAATAATATATTCTATCTTTAGTTTGATAGCTTTCCTAAAAAGATTTCTTGGTTTATGCTGACTGATTTGAGTGTAGGTTAATAATTCTTTAATTACACTTATTGCTTTTTGGGAGTCATTTCCCCTACTAGATTTGTAAAACATATTAGAGTATTTTTTCCTATTGTATTTATATTTATCATTGGTCAACATATTTTTTATAGTGGCTAATAATTTTATAGGTGAGTTCAGTATAGGCGCAACTAGAAACGCTTCTTTATAAAAGTGTTTTGCTAAGTTGCTACGTGGAGATAATGCAATAATTGGAATTTGATAATTAAGGTAAATAGCTTCTGTAAGTGCTCCACTTTTTGCATCTACTATAATCAAATCTGCTATAGTGCAAAACTCAGACAGTGAGATATGTTCATTTAGTATTGTAGTAGCAATATCTTTTAAATTTTCTAAATCTTCTTTATTAACTGCAAGCCCTCTTGCGGTACAATGGTGTGGTTTTACTAATATATTGTAGTCTTGTTTTAGTTTTACCAATTCCTCATAAAACTTTTTTATAGCACTATCACTGTCCCATGTTGGAAAATAAATCACGTTCTTTTTATTATTATCTAGTTTGTAATCTGCTAATATATTATTTATGCACATTTTATTATGGAAGAATATATCATGCTTTGGGTAGCCAACAGTTTTAATTCTATTCTTTGAAATAAATTTTTTGAGTTGAGTTACTTTATAATTTCCATTCACCAACAAACCATCAAACCCATGACTAGCTTCTTTTCTGTAAGAGAAATAATCCCGAGTTAAACCTACTCCATACATCAGTCTTACCTTGAGATTTTTATAATGTAATATGTGGTCAACAGATTGTGTAGTAATAGCTATTTTTGCATTAGTATTTGATACCGTAGAGTATGATATTTTGATACTCTCTAGTATATTTGTTGCATCATGATAATTGACCCATGGTCCGGCAGTATTAGTTGAAGGAGGTTCTATAACAAAGTTAGCTTCTAATTCATTATGATACAAAATAGCTTTATAAATAGGTAAAAAATGATAAATTTCAAAAGCATCTATAATATAAAATTCAACCTTGAACATTTTTCTGTGCTATAATTCTAATAATAATAGGATCTGTATCTTCATAGGGAGCAAACCCTGTATTTTCTTCTGCATATACAACTTTAAAGTTTAGATGCTTTAACTTTGTTTGTAAGTGTTCGAACTTAACAAACCTCCTATAGTGATCTGTAATAAATGCATGGTTTTCTCCAGGAACTTTTCCCCCGGTATTATATAAAGGATCGTGAATGCTTCTTGATTCTATTAACAAGTACCCATCTTTTTTTAGATTTTTATAACTCCATTCTAAAATTCTTTTTTCGTCTTGTTCAGGTATGGAATGCATTGTAAATCTAGAATAAATATAAGATAAATCAGAACAATCTTTTAAGTTTGTAAAATCCGCTGTAAAAAAATGTAAGTTGTCTCTTGAATAGTTTGTTTGTAAAAATGCAATCTGCTTATCAGCTTGATCTATTGCTTTAATATGTAAATCTTTGTTTTGAGCAAAATATATGCTATCTCTTCCATTACCACAGCCTAATTCAAGTAATTTTCCGTGTTTAAGATAGTTTTGATATACAAACTGAGCAAATAAACTAGGACCACATGGAGTATTATGTTTTTTATAATAATTATTCCAGTAATTCGTCTCTGTATTCAGTTTTTCTTTTATTTTTAAATCCATAAGCTTCTATATTAATTAGTGTTTTTTGTTCCAATCCAAGCAATAAACAAACCATCCGAGCCATCGCATTGGTCGTATGGGATGTTCTCTTTTATTGTCACTGCAGCATTATGTTGTTCTAATACGTTTTTTATTTGATTTTTATCAAACCATTGTTCCCATGGAGGCATAGCGAACTTTCCTAAGTACTGCTTATTTTTGTCTATGATTAAAATTGTTCCTCCCTTTTTAGTAATGCGCAACATTTCTTGTATAGCATTCTCTATATCTACAGCATGTTCCAATATTTCTATTGCACATACTAAATCAAATTCTTCATCTTTATATCCAGTATTCAAAATACTTCCTACTTTCCCATGTATATTATGCGGGAGGGCTTTAATTATTTTTTTATCAAGATCTAAGCCATGTATTTCTATTTGAGGATATTTATCCTTTACATGTTTTAAAATACGTCCTTTTCCACAGCCAATATCAAGAAGATTTTGGGGATTTGTATCTCTAATAACTTCTAACATTGTTTGCGTTCTTCCGTCTTTAGCATCAATATTACTTTCAAGTTTATATGTGCCAAAGGAAACCTTCTCTTCCAACTCCAGTGTATTAGCAAAGTGAGCTTGTAATTTTAAAGAGAATGCATCTAAAAAATATTTATTACACCATGATATTTCTTCAAAGTTTGAATACTTTGCACCAATTCCATAGCTTCCTACCCAGCCACCTGATTTCAATTGTAAGTTACAAGCACAATCAAAAGCCTTATCTGCTTCTTCTTTTTTACCCAGTTTATAAAATATGATTGCAAATTGAAATATACCTGTAGAACAAACCCAATCTACATCTTTATAGGCTGGAATAGCTCCATTTGGCTTTTGCAACTTTATTACATTATCTGCAGCTATATTTGCAATTTCAATCTCTCCTATGTCTATTAAACCTTCAATTATATATGCATAAAAATGTGACAACGTATGAAAATCAATTAATTTTTCATAAAAATTCTGTTTATAATAATTTAGCACTTTTTCTATAGCGTCACTATATTCTTGATTCTTAAAGATTTTTGCAGCCTGCCGCAGAGGACTTAAGCAATATAAATGTATCAAATCTGAGCACGTTTCTTCTGCCCAACAATCCGTATTTGGTGTGGTAAGCTTTCCAGATTTTTGAATGTTTGATATAATCCAGTCACAACCTTTAAGTATATTGTCCTTTACTTTCGGAATTATGGGATATACGGATATTAAACCCTTTAAAATCTGTCCTGTATCAAAGACATATGGATGTTTCCCATAATAATCATTCCATGATCCATCATTGTTTTGTATTGAGCATAACCATTTTGCATATTGTATAGCTAAATTTCTTTCTCCCCATTGCAGTAATGAAGGAATATAATAACCAGACACCTCAGGATAAGCAATTCCTTTATATAAATTATCAAAACGCTTACAAACAATGATGCCTTTACCTGGAATATTATTGCAACGAACCCAATTTTTAGCTCTAATATATGTTTGTAATAAATTATATTTAGTATTTGTACCAGATAATTTGGGTAGCTTGTATTCAAAGAGTGTTCTCTTCAATTTTCCACTAAGAATAGTTTTTATGTTGGTTAATGAATTTAACATATATTGACATTGTTATATATAAAATGTTCTTTAATGGTTTTCATAATTCGTTGTGATGCTTTACCATCTCCATAAAGAAAACTCTTCTTAGACATTGATTGGTAATTACCATTGTTTTCAAGTAAGTTCTTTATTTCTTTTTTTACATTGCTATAATCCACACCAATTAATTTGCTTAATCCAGCTTTTATTGATTCCATTCTCTCGGTCTTATCTCTTGTTACTAATACTGGTTTTCCAAATACAGGAGCTTCTTCTTGTACACCTCCTGAATCTGTTAAAATAAAATAAGATTTTTGCATTAAAGCAATGAATTGTTGATAATCTAAAGGATCACATAAAATAATTCTATCTTGATCTTGCATAATATCTTTAACTACGCTACTAACATTGGGATTAGGATGCACAGGGTATATTACACATATGTCTTGAAATTCTTTGACGATGTCACATATTGCACTACATATATTCTTTAGAGGTTCTCCAAAGTTTTCTCTTCTATGTAAAGTAACCAAAATGATTTTTTTATTTTTAGGAATATTTAGGCATATATCAATATCTTTTTTACTGGTTTCTAGTAAATTATCTATAACGGTATTACCAACGATAAAGATTTTTTTTTTTGAAACTTTATTATCAAGAAGATTAAGTTTATCTTGTGCTGTTGGAACAAAATGAAAATCAGCTGTTAAACCTGTAATGACTCTATTTAGTTCTTCTGGAAAGGGGTTGCATAGATCGTGAGAGCGTAACCCCGCTTCTATATGTGCAAATTTAATGCGCGTATAAAAAGCAACCATAGATGCTACCATGACTGTTGTTGTATCGCCTTGTGCAAATATAATGTCTGGGTTTATTTCTCTAATTAATGCATTCGTCTTGATGAATAAGTTTCCTGTTAAAGTAGATAAATCTTGATTTTCCTGCATTATATTAAGATCTATATCTGCTTTTATTCCATGCAATGACAGCATTTGATCTAACAATTCTCTATGTTGAGCAGTTATTAACACTGTAACTTCTGTCCAGGCTTGCTGCTTCAATAATTTAATTAAAACAGCTAACTTTATTAGCTCGGGTCTTGTTCCGATAATAAATAATATCTTTACCTTCTTATTGTAATTGTGATTCATATTCTTCAATGATTTTTATTATCTTTTTTGCTCTATAATCCCAGGTATTGTCATGTAATTCTTTTTGCATGATCTTTTTATATTTTTTATCTTGTTGTTTTGCTATTGCTTCATCAAGTTTTGCAGCAAACTCTTTAGCGGTGTTTGCAAATAATACAGATTTATATTTTTCTAATTCTTGAGTTCTTGTAGCTACTATAGGCTTGCCAATGGCCATATATTCAAATAGCTTCACGGGGGAGACTGCATGAGTTAAATCTTCTATAAGAAAAGGAATGATTGATACATCAAACCATACTGCATAATATTTAAGATTTGAATAAGGTATAGTTCCTAAAAAATACACATTAGGTAAATTTTTCTTCTTTAATTTAAGGCAGCTTTGATCATAATCACAACCTATAAATACAAATGAGTACTCAGGCTTTAAGCATGCAATTTCTACAAGCAAATCATAGTCTAACCATTTTGCAAGTGCACCGAAAAAGCCTATGATAGGTTGCTTCTGCCCAATAATATGTTGCATATCTTTGCTTACTTTGTTCAATTTTGGCTTGTATGCGAAATCTTGAGGATTGCAAGCATTTGGTACTAAATGAGCTTTTTGTCTGTACTTTAATGCATGTTTTACTAAATAATCAGAAGATGCTATCAATATATTATAGCAGTCTTGCAAAAGGTAATTGTGAAAGCTCTGATATTGTGTCGTGTCACAACCTAGTACTTTAGAGTCTAATTTATCAAGATAGTCTACTATTACGTTGGCCTTTTTACTAAATGCGTTATAAGTTTGATGATTGAGATGTGTTATATCTGTAGCATAAACTAATACAGATATACCCTTAAAATAGTCCAGAATTTGATTTGTGGTTTCATTTTTTTGATTTAATAAAAATACTTTATTCTTTAGTCTTACTATAGAACTCTTTCTTATACCCTTCTCTATAAATCTTGAGCTATAGAATACGTAACAATCTTTACTAGCAAGAGATTCAGCGATATGTTGAGGGCGTTGTTTCATGGGATCCATATATGGAACATGAGAATAAATCAATATTGCCCTCTTCTTAAAGTCTAGAGTGTCTAAAGTTTTGCCTATGTTAGTTGTATTACTAGAGAGTAGCAAAGAAAAAGAATATTTAATAGCGCTTCTAATTAAACATTTTAACACACACAATAAACCTTTAGTTTGAAATATTACATGCGCTTTAACCAAATACTCTCTAAAGGTAGGTCTGCAAGAATAATCTGATAAACAATAGATTTTAAATAGTAATTCATGTTTAATGAAATAACGCAATCTTTGTGCCAATCTTTGTATGGAAAAGTTCATTCTATATTTTTTTCTTAATTGCTAAATTAAAATGTCTTGCATTATAACCTGGAGAATACTGAAATTCTATAGGAATCAGTTTGCTTTCATATAATACATGCAATAATTCTTCAACAGAATAATGCCATATATGGGCATCTACTATGTCAAGCTTGTTTTTTTGATTGTTAACTTTATTCAATGCATTGTGTACTGTTGGTATATTAGATAATTCCTTGTAATATTTTGTTGTTTTGCCCCACTCTTTTGCATCTGGGGTTGTTAAGTATAAGATTCCCGAATCTTTTAACAATAAACTTATTTTTTTTAATGCATCAACAGGATGAAAGTTAAAATGTTCTAATATCTCAGTAAAAATAATAACATCAAATTTTATATTCCAAGGAATTTGGTCTGTTTCAAAGTTATTTAAAGCAAAGTTAATCTTCAATTTATTAAATAAATTTTTGGGACAAAAGCAATCCATAAAATCAACTGCATATACATTAGACATTGGAAAGTATTTTTTTGTAAATACTGATAATGTACCGTATGCGCTACCAACATCTAACACATTAATATTTCTATTATTGGGTGTTTTTTGTAAGATCCATCCAGGAATATGTGCCCAATATGAGGTTTCACTTTTAGAATACACTGTATAGTAAGAATCTGGAATATTTTGTAGTATAGTGTTTTGTACACAAGATATTTTTTTTTGTGTTTCTTTATCTAGAATACTTTTACAATGATTAAAGTATTGTGGGTATACGTATTTTGAAATTTTTTTTAATAGGTACTTCATAATAGCTCTTGAAACTTAAAAAATGTTTAATTAAAGTATGATACTAATATATAGACCAAACAAATAGTTTTGTATACTAAAAAACTACTCACCGCATATCGAGTCTTGCTAGACGAGGGAATACTATTCGTACTCAAAGTAGTACTTGATAGATTAATATTGCGTATACTTAGAATAAAGCTCATTAAAAATATAAAAGAACAATATATCTTGAAGAAATTCAAACGATGGAAAATTCCTAAGCATGATATCACGTTTATTATTAAATCTAATATAAGCTATTTTCATCATCTGCCACAACGCCCGATACATATTGCTAACGCACTTGCAAAAGAAGGGTACAAAGTAATTTATATTACTAAAACAGAAGGCAAAGGAGATATTGTGTTTGGTATTAAGAGAGTAAATACAAATATTTTTATAACTGATGAAATAGACGTATTTCTCAAATATTTTACTAATGCTTACAGTATGATTTTGCTTGATCCTACACTATCTCTTTCTCTTTATAATAAGCTCAAAAAACAATCTACAGTCATTTATGATTACCTCGATGATATAGATGAACGAGTGACACTTACTGATGTGACACCTTTTTTGAAGGTACATAATAAAATATTAAAAGACAAATCTAATATAGTTATGGCCTCATCAAAATTTCTTGTGTCACAAGCATTAAAACAAAGATCAGAGGTGCACTTAGTTGAGAATGCCTGTGACACAGGAAATTTTCAAAGTGAGAAAGATATTTCTAAAGTAACCAAGAAAATGCAAGATGTAATTAATTTGCAATTGCCAATAATAGGTTTTTTTGGCGCCTTAGCTAGTTGGGTTGACTATCAATTAATTGAAGACGTTGCAAAGAAAAATACAGGCTATTCTTTTGTTCTTATAGGTCCAAATTATGATAACACCTATCTGCCACTTAAAAAGAAAAAAATACCCAATATCCATTTCATCGGGCCAGTTCCATACAAAAAATTAAAACACTACTCAGCATGGTTTGATGTGTCAATTATTCCATTCTTAGTAGAGCAAATTACTCATGCAGTATCACCAATTAAATTATTTGAATATATGGCCATTGGAAAACCAATAGTTGCAACCAAAACCCAGGAATTAGAGAGGTATAACTCTGTATTATTGTCTAAAAATGCTGACGAATTTTCAGACCATTTATACAACTCAATAAAGGGTAACCTTAGTAAAAACTATTTCTTAATTTTGCAACAAGAGTTATCTTGTAACACATGGCAGTCAAGAGCCAAAAAAATTCTTTCTTTTATTAAAAATAACAAGTATTAATGTACTAATATTTGATTCTAATAGACGAGATTTATGACAAATACAATTTCAATAGTAGCTTACAAGCGTCCGCTTTATTTCGAACAGTTACTTCGTTCTTTGGTGCGAAATGATCTGAATAATTGGAGAATATTTATACAAATAGAACCATCATCTGAAACATCTAAAATGCTAAAATGTATAGAACAATATTTAGCTGACTTTAATACTACAGTATTTACAAATAAGAAGATATTAGGAGCAAGAAATAATCCACATGTATTGTTGGAGAAAGTTTTCGACTCTGGATCTAATTTGAATATACACCTAGAAGAGGATATTATTATAAGCTCTGACATTACAAAATTAGCTCAATGGTATTCACACCAAGATTTAACTTCTACAATGTGTCTCAACTTAGTGTCTAATTCTTGCTTTTCGAGTGGAGTAATTTTTTCTAAAGAACAAAAATATTCCAATTATATTATAAAATCAAAATTATTTAATTCGATAGGATTAATTTTTAACCGTAATCAATGGTTTAAGCATATAAAAAAAAATTGGATGAATTTGCCTCAAGATTTTTGCAATCATAATGGAATACCCTTACAAGGATGGGATATAGCTTTATATGATTATTTATTACATACTAACAACTTACATACGATGTCTTGTTTATACCCCAGAGCAACACACACAGGAATAGATGGGGGAGAGCATTGTAGAAAAAATTTCTTTTTAAAAGCTTGGGACAGAGTATCTATTTTAGAAGGAAAGAAGACAACTTATAATTATAAAATTGCTATTTATTCTGATATAGATTCGCAAAACATGCTATCGTTATTATATCTATGGGAAGAAATGGCTCAATCACTCATAACAATAAAAAAATATAGAAAAGCTGTAAAAAAATATACCTGGTTGTTTAATATCGCTATATTTATGAAACAACACATACCTAGAAGTGTAAAAAAAATAATAAAACGTGTACTCAATTAAAGAAAGTTATTGCAGTACAAAATTTAAAAAAGCTACTACGGGGTAATAAAATGAAAATAGTTTTAGATATAATTGGGGGGTGGGATTTTTTTATGCTTGATCCCATAGGGAAAGAGTTAGTATCAAAAGGAGTAGAAGTGGTTTACTGTGTACCTATAAAGAAAGAATTGGGGCAATATTACAATTCCTTTTTCCATGAAAATAGATATAAATATGGATTGATAAACTGTACAGAGGAAAAACACTATGATGCAGATGCTAGAATCACTTTGCAGGGTGCTAATCCTTTATATAAGAAGAATATTAAGATGCAGTATGCTATTGGTTGGTTTTATCAGACTTCATTTGTTATGTGTGAAGAAAATCTAAAAGGTTTTGATCACGTTTTAGTATATGGTGAATCTAGTAAAAAATCGGCACAAGAATATATATCTTCAGACGATATTTCTATAGTAGGAGTTCCCATATATGATAAGATTTTTAGTAATCACGATCATGACACTAATACAGTAAAATCATTATATAAATTAGACGATAACAAGCCTATAATTACTTATATAACAACGTGGGACGAACATTGTGGAATAGATTTATTTTATAAGCCATTACTCAGGCTATCTGAGATATATAATATAATAATACGTCCTCATAGAAGTTTATATACAACCGGGAAAAATTCTTCTTCAGGATATTTTACACGTTACTGTCCAGAAACAGAAAAGAGCTATCGATTCAATCAGAGAAAAAGGATACGCAAAATAAATGATATTGTTAAAAATCAACAATCTAATTTAGATTCATTATATTCTTATGAAACCCTATACAATGTAGCAAATATTTCTGATTTAATAATAGTAGATGCTAAAAGCGGGTCTCTTGCTGAAATATTATTATGCAATGAAAATATACCAATAATAGGACTCACTACTATGTCAGAACAAGAAAAAAATAGCAGATTTTACAAAGAGATATATGATATTTGCCCAATAATCAATGATTCTAAAGAGTTGATAGCCACTGTAGATTGTTTGCTAGATAATGATAAATACTTAAAAAGGCGCAAAAAGATAAAACCCTACTTATTTCGTAATAATGAAGGAAATGCAGGAAAAGATGCAGCAGATTGTATTTATACATTACTACGTAATTTTAGAGGGCCCCGTCATTGTATTTATACATTACTACGTAATTTTAGAGGGTTCTGTCAAGTTAACGGAAAAAGATTATAAAGGAACAGTATTCTTGAATTTTAGGCAGCAAGGAGTGTAGTAGTCCATAACATATGAGACTCTCACATGTAGTTTCAATACATATGAGACTATTTTAAGTCGCTGTAGATTAGTTGATTATAATGCTTATAAACACAACCCAAACCAACGCAAAAACCAACGCCCGTTAACTTTTTGTTTACATTTTGCGTGACTTCCACTAGTATTTGCCTTCATTAAAAAATGTCCTCTTATGCTTAATCGTATTTTTAATCTTTTCATAGTACCACTACCACCTAGAGTGAACCGCATCAAACATCTCTCAACATTTATATTCTATCTGTTTATTCTAGCAGGGGTAACAATAGTTGGTGACTCGCTTCACTTAGCAGAACCGCTTAGGGTTTGCATCGGCGGAATATATCTACTTAATCTTTTTATTTTAAAAGTGAAAAGACTGAATGATATAAATTACAGCGGTTGGTGGGCTTTGATTCTTCTAATTCCAGTTTTAGGAGTCTTATTTGGCTTAGCTCTCTTTGTTATTCAAGGAACTAAAGGAAACAATAGGTTCGGGCCTGAACCTAAAAAAGCAAGCAAGCTAGAGTATTTTATAGCTTCCTTTCCGCTGTTACTGCTAGTATTTGGTATTCTTTATAAATTCCTCGTTGAGCCGCTTATAATGCTGGTGATGCTATCTTGGTAAACATACCTCCCCCCTCTACAATATCATTAATTTTCTTGCTAAGAACAGGCTTTCACCTTATATTGTAAGCATAATGCAATAATTAGAATCATGAATTACCCTGTTTTTTTTGCTTTAGTAGTTTTTATACTTGCTGCATCTCTCTATATAGGGAAAAAAAGTTCTGTAGGAATTAAAAGCCAAAAGGATTATTTCCTAAGTGGGCGTAGTTTAAGCCTATTCAAAGTTGCCATGACCATACTTGCTACTCAGCTTGGTGGTGGAGCAATAATGGGTGCTGCTGAAGCAGCATATCATCATGGTTGGATTGCGATATCTTATTCTCTAGGTCTTGCAATTGGTTTAATAATTCTTTCTCTTGGAGTTGGAGCAAAATTTCGTAGGATGAATATTAGCACTATTCCAGAGATATTTAAGAAAGTTTATGATTCGGAGTTCTTAAGATTATTTTCTTCGAGTTTATACGTAATTTCAATGTTTTTTATTTTAGTTGCAACCGGTGTTTCCGCAAGGAAATTTTCTCTTGCGATAGGTTATCATAATGATATTACTTTCATCATATTTTGGCTGATAATCATTGCTTATACTACAACAGGTGGATTAAGTGCGGTTACCAGAACCGATATACTGCAGGTGATTTTTGTTTTAGTCGCATTTGTGCTTACTTTTCTATCCTTAGCAAGTTCTGATATAGTCTATTCTGTAAATGCTCCATCTGTAGATATGAAGAATGTGCCTTGGATGAGTTGGCTAATTTTTCCTTGTTTGTTTGCCATTACCGGCCAAGACATGGCTCAGCGTTGCTTTGCTGCAGAATCACCAAAAGCTATTTCCCGAGCAACCGCTTGGGCGGCAATTTTTCTATTAATAGCGTCTCTTCTTCCAGCATACCTAGGAGTAATTGCTTACAAAAGCGGGTTTGAGTCAGTAGGAAATAGCAGCGTGTTAATAAACATTGTAAACAAACTTACAAATCCTTATATCACTAGCATCTTTGCCTGCGCTATATTGATGGCAATACTTTCTACTGCTGATTCGCTGCTTTGCGCTATTAGTTCTAACGTAGCATTAGACTTTTTTCCAATGATAAGAGGAAAAAGCATGAAATCTACAAACGTTGCAAAGGCAATTACTGTAGTTATTGGTTTAAGCGCGATGCTATTTTCCTTTTTTGCTGAAACCATCATTCCAATAATGGTTATAGCCTATGAATTATCAATGTGCTCTTTATTTGTTCCTGTAATCATGGCTGTTACCCGTAAAAATCCTCCTACAAAAATGGCTGCCTATTTATCATCTTTCTCAGGTATCTTTGCATTCATAGTCTTGAGCTTATTTTCTCAGTTCCAGTATAAAGCAATCATGGCACTAGTAATCTCGCTATTTGCATTCCTAGTTACGGAAAGCCTAAAGTCGTGTAGCCAGAAAATCTTAAAGTAACTATAACGGCTTCTAATTAGTTTCTAAATTCATCTATTCGTTCAAGATGTTCAAATTCATTGTAGGCAGGTTGTTTAGTTTGGTTTGGGCAAATGAGATAGGCTGTATTTTCGTCCATATAAATATTAATTAATTTTCTAAGCCCTTCGTATGTATTGTGGATTAATTTTTTTGTATTTTCTTTGATTGGAACGATATTGCCCAGTTTGCTGCCGGTCGCCAGTTGAATGTAGATTAGCTCTTCTGCGTTAGCCAGATTCAGTTTGAAGCCGTTATTTTCAGCTATGAGGGCTTCTAATGGAAGTTGGGGAGAAAATCCTGTTGTTACATCTGTATTGGTTGGAAGAGCGCCCGTTTTGAAATCTGCTATAGTTGCGTTGCTTTTTCTCATTTCAATTCTGTCAGCTTTTGCGGTTAAAGTAAAAGGACATTGGGGGGTAAATATTGTCAAGCTTCCCCTAATCTCGCTGTATATTTTTGCTGCTTTATTTTCTCTTCTAAGTTCTTCAAATTCAAGTAACCACGTTGCGATTTTTTTAAATCTTGGTAGCCAAATTCTTTTTATAATGGGTCTGTGACTTATGTGGTTTAAAGTTTTATTTGCGTATTCTATTAGTGTTTTTAATCGATTATCTGGTGATATACTGTCATATTGTTTATTAAATGTATCTATGACTTTATGTATAAAATTGCCGAATTCTAATTGATCTGGTAACTTGTCGATAGCCTCTAGTTTTTGTAAATTTAATATTTTCGTCACGTATATGCTATAGGGATCACGTATCAATTTTTCGATTTGAGTTACTGATAATGATTTTGGTCTTAATTTTACCTGAGGTTTTGGTTCGGGGGGAGTATATGTAATAAAATTCTTCGGAGTATAAAAATCACGAGCTTGTTTTTGCAAGTAATGGTTTTGTGGTTTTATTTGATTTAGCTTGTGGACTTTTTGAGCCACTACTTCAAGTTTCGTTAGCCATCTAGATGCAATTTGGGGCTTGCCATCAATAACACTAGACCTAGTAAGCAAAACCTCTTTGTGGTGCATCAGGCAATAAAAATCATGAGCCGATTTCCCAATTTGTATTTCTGGTTTTGTGAGATCAAGTTCTTCTGCAATTGCTGCATTAAACCAAGGAGCAATTGATATGTTTTGTGGCCAAATTTTTTCATTGAGTCCTGCCAAGATCACATAATCGAAATGTAGTAATCTGCTCTCAATGGGATTCAAAATATGAACTTTAAATTCTTGTTCTACCGCAGGATATAAAACTTTTTCTGCTAGATATGCGGTTAAAATAGATTGAAATTCATGCACAGCAACAGTTCCTATGTTCTGTGACGCTGTAATGAGTTCTTCAAAGGGTTCAGCCCATATATCCTTTTGTGCTGATAATGTTTCAGCTGTTTGTAGTAAGGCTTTTAAAGTGTCTATAAAAATTACTCTTTCTTGTGAGAATAAATTTATTATGTTGCTGCAAATATTTGATAAACCCTCTAGAAACGTTACTAAGTTTGCATCGCATTCTACTAATTTTATTAATCCCTGCAAGTCTTTGTATTTACAAATTCCTCTGAGGTATTTTATTTCTAATTGATAAATTAATGACTTTGATTCTTCATTACTCAGATCAAATAAAGGATGCTTTATTAATGTAGTTAACGTAATAGGAGAGAAATTTTGTTGGATTGCATTAATCAATGCGTGTATTAGATCTCCCTGGGGGATAGAAGATAATGTAGCGCCATAAGAGTCATTAATTGTTATATTCCATAATTTAGTCAGTGTCTTAATTCTTTTGATTAGTTTAGGTTCATATGTGACTATTGCTATTCTTTGATAATTTTGATCGAGCAACTCCTTTATCTTCATTGATATTACTAAAGCTTCTTCTTGCAAGCTATTGCATTCTATATACTCTATTCCATCCAACTCACGAAAATCGTTAGGAGTTAGTTCGTGCCAGAAAGTACTATGATTTGCAGGACACATTACCGTGGAAAGAAAGGATGCTTTTGTTTTATTTGAAATTGTGGGCTGATGCCATGAGATTATTTCATTTCTTTTTATCCCAACTTGTTCAATTAAAGACTTTAGCTGAAATGACGGATGATACTCATTAATACTACGCCAACTACTATCGGGTAGATTAGTATCAATAGCGTTTAATACTACAAAACCATTATCTAATCTTGCTATGGTTTGCAGTAATTTAGCTGTGGTTCTAACGCTACCCGTCGATCCAGCAACAATAACTGGGTATTGCGGAGGAGCTTTTTCCCATTTTTGAAGTACTTTCAGTGTGGATTGATTGTGTGCCTGAGCAAAGCTAGCTTTGTTTTCTTGACGCAGTGAGTCTGTCCAGTGATCAGCGATAAATTGCAAATTATTCACTAATTCCTGAGCGTGTGTTGGTATGTCTCCAAAATTTATATCCTTAATTTTTTCAAGGTCTATATTGTCTTTTTCGAATTTGGTAATGATTTTATATAATTCAGACGCTGTTGAGAGAGCTTTATTATAATTTATAGACGTATTTTTATACAGAGCATGGGTGAGATATAATTTATATTCTAGAGCTGTCAGGAGTTTGTAATTAGGTAAACTATTATCAGTTAACAGATGTTTGCCGATTTCCGCCAGAGGAAGTATTTTAGGAAAATCATTGTCAGTAGAGATAAGGTGTGTTTTTAATTCAGCACAGGCTCTTTTGGATGGTAGTGTTATAGTAATTGTTGCTAAATCAAACTCTTTTAATCGGTACTTTATTCCTTCTATTAAAGTTGATAGAAAATTTTGTCCGGCTTCTATGTGAAATACATTCATGTTCTCAGGGGCTTATTTTTTGCTACTGCAGTATATTAAATCTCATGTTTATATAATATACAGCTTTAAGAAAAACAGCGACATTAAAATAATTTGTTGTTGTAATTAGGGTATATTCTCTATATCTATTAGCTTAAAGATTAATAAAAAATAATTAATAACAAAAACAGGAAAAAATAATTATGAGTGAAAAGGGTATTCAAAAACAAATAATCACTGTTGGTGTAGACGGTGCGATTGAAAATAGTTATATGGCACTATGTCCAACTTTAGACTCCGCCATTCAACTTGGAGCTCATGTAAATGATACAATTACTGCATTAACAGCAAAGTATGGTTGCTATTTTGAGCCTCAAAGCACCCCAGACTATCTTCATATAACGATTAGAGGAGGAAAGCCAGAGTGGGGTTCTATAGGAAAGTTTACTTTAGATCACCTAAATGCTGCTGCTGCAATCGTTGATAAGCAGCTTCCCATTCAGATAGGGGGTATAAACATTTTATGGGGAGAATCGGCAAAGCGATTTTTTGTAGCGGTAGAAGTTATTAAAGATATAAGCTTAAAAGAGGCATATCAACAAATGGGAATTGTTGATTTTTCAAAGGTGAAGGTTCATTTTACTATAGGATCTCTTGATCCCAAAGTAAGTGTTATTGAATTTGATCCCAATTCGCTAAAAGCTCCTGGACAACGATATGTTTCGAAAGCGGCGCTACTTCCTTACGAAACAGAAATTTTTGAAGATATTCCCTTACCAACTGATTCGATTACGGTACGATTAGGGTGGGTGCATTTTGCACCATTTAGTCCATTGGACTACAAAACTCCAATAGCAAACAAACAAAACTTTTTTTCTGAAGCTCGTTTAGCTTTACTAACGTGGGTGGCAGAGAAAGACAATCAATTTCAAGATACAATAACGGAAGAATATCCTGGTGACGAAGATAGCAACATGCAGGGAGAAGAGATTGATCTCTCTGGTGATGTTGTGGATACAGGAAACTAACAGTTGTTAAAGCGCTTCTATTTGTATAATATTTTCCTTATGACACTAAATTACTAAGGTCGATGAAATTGTTTAAATCACTGTTGTTTGTAGCCATATTGTTAGTAGCAGGATATGGGCATACAGAAAACGATGCTTTATATAACAAGATTAAAAAATTGATTCATTCTCAGGGCGGAGATTTGAATGTTGGTATATATATCAGGGATCTTAAAAAGAATAAGACTAAATTTGCCATTCATCCAAATAGATTATTTATTCCCGCAAGCACAACAAAGCTTTTTACTTCTTATATGGCACTAGACTATTTAGGGGCAGAACATAGGTTTAAAACAGTGTTTCTTGCTGATGAAAAAGCAGATAAAAAGGGGGTATTGAATTCAAATCTGTATTTAAAATTTGTAGGTGATCCTACTATAAAATATGAAGATTTAAAAAGTATCTTCGATAATTTACATATTAATAAAATAAAAAAAGATATCATAGTCGACGATTTAATAATGGATAATTATGGAACCGCTCCTGGTGGTCTTACATGGGATGACGAACCATTTTGTTATGCTGCTCCTAAAGGTGCAATTGTTGTCGATAAAAATTGTAGTAAAGCATGGATGGAGCCAAACAGCATAGGAAAAGTTGCAAAATTAGAAATAGACAGACCGTATGCATTGCGTATAGAAAATACCGTAAAAACAGTTATACCTAGCAAATTAGAATGTCCTTATAAATCGAAATATATCTCGGATAATAAATACGAGGTATATGGTTGTATGCCTAGTAACATAACAAAACCGGTGAAACTAAACTTTGCTTTGCAAGATACTCATCGGATGATAGAAAATTATATCACCGAAACATTGCAAGAGAGCAACATTAAATTCCAGGGCAAAATTAAGTTTGGCAAGGCAACAGGAAAGACAGTCTTATACAAACATGAATCTCCTCCTTTAAAAGAGATACTGGTAGAGGTATTGCGAGACTCGTGTAATGTTTCTGCGTCTTCGTTATTTAAATATATAGCAGCTAAACATACGGGCAACCAGGGAACAGATGAGGATGGAGAGTTAGTCATTAAGGAGTTTTTGCGCAACACTGGGCTTTCTAAAAAAAGTTTCAAATTTTATGATGGAGCAGGGGAGTCTAGGTATAATTTAGTTTCTCCAAAAACATTAGTGGAGTTATTAACCAAGGTAAATGCTTCTCCTAATTTAAAAGAAATATACATTAATGCATTAGCTAAGTATAGCAATCCCAAAGGAACGCTTAAATATAGAGAAATTAAATCCCCTTATTCTAAATATATTTATGCTAAAACAGGTAGTTTAGAAAATATATCAGCCATAGCTGGGCTATATTTACCTCCAAAAGGTTCGCAATATGCATTTGCGATAATGATTAATAATCATAATCTTTCTTACGAAGACGTAAAATCACTTGAGGATAAAATTATCTACTTGCTATTAACGCATTAAAAAATGCACGCTAACTCTATTCTTTTCCGTGTACTCTCTGAAAGAATAGACAGCCAAGAATTGAAGTTTCGTATAATAACATCATCAAAGCTGCTAGCATAAGCTGACTTAATACATCTGGTGGCGTAATAACAGCTGCAACAATAAAAATAGCTACAATTGCAAGGCGCCTTTTAGCTTTTAATGCTGCGATCGAAACCAATCCAAATCTATTGAGCAAGGTTAAAATCACTGGTAACTGGAAGGCTAAACCAAAAGCAATAATTATTTGTATAGATAAAGACAGATATTCGCTAATGCGTGCCTCTAATTTTACTGGCAATCTATCGATTGAACCGAAACTTTCAAAGCTTAGAAAAAAATTCCAAGCAGAAGGAAACACCCAATAATACGCTACAACAGCACCAGTTATAAACAAAAAAGGTGTGGCAAATAGGTATGGTAACAACAGAGCTTTTTCGCGTTTATATAGGGCGGGTGAAATAAAAATATAAATTTGAATTGTGAAAAATGGCAAAGTACAGAATACAGCAAAATAGCAAGCTAACTTAATATAGCTAAAAAAAGCCTCGGTTAAACTTGTATAAATAATATTACCCTGCCTACCTTCTTTGGTATAAAAATTCGCCAAAGGCTTTAATAACAGCTGATAAATCTGCTCAGAAAACATGTAGCCAACAGCAAAAGCGATTATAAATACGATAAATGCATAGATCAATCGCTGACGTAGTTCTAAAAAATGCTCTCTGAATGTATCTTTTTTCATTGTATAAATTAATACTTTTTTAATATAATAAAGCTATAATACTAGAAATAACAACTTTTTATTATATTTTTACTATGTCACCAAAAGATACAGCTCTGCTTGATAATATTTTCGATATGCAGTTTAATCATAACTTCCTCTTATTAGAAGGAGCCTCAAGCAAGGGGGTAGGAGCGTTAATATTCCTTAATGCGGAAGCTATGAATCAATGGTATGGAAGTTTCTACGGCAAAAGCTTAGGAAAACTTCTTCCGACTCCACTCGGTCTTATAAAACCAACTGGTAATATACCTTTTCTTTCTGCTAAGATTGGATCACCTTGGTTTTCAAGAGGAAGATAACAAAATCACATCAATGTTTTTTTGTCTGTCACGTCTTTATTGTTATGATTCTTCATTTGTTCTTTATACTTATGTAGTTGCTTCTCTACCTTATGAAAGGCAGCATCAAATGACTTGTAGGCATCGGTAGTTTCTGCAGTGCTAAACGCATATCTTTTTGCAGCCTCATGTAGTATTATTTCAGCCTTAAAAAAATGATCTTTTTTTTCAAAAATAACCTTTGCATTTAGTGCAATGGTTACATACTTGTTAGATATTTTATTTAATTTTTCCTCTGCATGCTGTTGTAAAGCTTGTCCAACTTTCATTTGGTGTCCCGAGGTAATAATTTTCATAACATTCTCCTTCTAAGATAAATAGCCAAGCCTATTATGCGCTATTCTCGTTTGATTATTCAAGTCTATATTTATAATAATTCCAAACGCAATCATCGTAGTTCCTAGAGCACTGCCACCATATGAAATTAAAGGAAGTGGTATACCAACTACTGGCATCAACCCCATCACCATGCCTAAGTTGATAAATATATGCGTAGTAAAAATAGATATAAGCCCAAAAACCGTGAGTTTTCCAAAAAAACTTTTGCAATTTGTTCCTACATAACAAACTTCAAGCATCAATATAAAATACAATAGTAATAAAATCATAGATCCCAAGAAGCCAAATTTCTCAGCAAATAAAGGAAATATAAAATCAGTTTGATGTTCTGGCAAAAAGTCTAGTTTACTCTGCGTGCTTTCCAACCTACCTTTACCAAATAGCCCACCTGAACCAATGGCAATTTTAGATTGTATTATATTATACCCTGCTCCTAAAGGATCTCGTTCAGGATCAAAAAAAATCAGTATACGTTTTTTTTGATAATCATGTAAATGACTCCAAACAAACGGTGCTGATACCGCAAAGCTAGCGATAGCAACAAAAAATTTGGATATATTGACTCCTGCTAAAAAAAACATCACAGCAGAAATTATTCCAATAACAATAGCTGTACCTAAATCCGGTTGTTTTAATATGATTACTAAGGGTATAGCACCTAACATTATTGGTATAATCAAAGAGCGCAGTTTGTTTGTCTTGTCAGAACCAATAGAGTGAAAATACCTTGCAAAAGCAAGAACAACCCCTATTTTCATTAATTCAGAAGGCTGAAACCTAAAAATACCTATATCCATCCATCTAACGGCCCCCATTGCTTTATAGCCAAAAAAACTTCCGACAATTAATAAAGCCAAAGAGACCGCATAAATATAATAAGAAACATTAAATAGAAATTTAATATCAACCAATGCAAATAAAAACATTACGGGTAGAAATAAAATAAAATATAACAGCTGCTTTTTTAAGGTAGCACTTATACTTCCAACAGAAGCATCATACATTAACAACATCCCAATAGCTGATATAGTAACTATCAAGAACAGAATTCTTTTGGGTAACAGGGTTAGTTTCTTTTGTAATGTATTACTTTGCAGCATTGTTATTATACTTTATTTTGTTTTTAGGAAAAATGATAACTATTTTTGTTCCCTTGCCCACCTTGCTATTTATTAAAAATCTTGCGCCCATTGATGTCAGTAAGCTTTTCACCAAAGGTAATCCTAAGCCAAAAGATTTTATTTTAGCATTAGCTTTTTTTAAATTAGCCCCATATTGACGCATTGAAGCTTTAAGCTCTTTTGTGCTCATACCATAGCCCTGATCTTGAAAGCTTATTATCATTTGTTTTCTATATATACCAATATCAACGGTCAGCAAGCTGTTTTCTGGCGAATATTTGATGGCATTACTAATTATATTATTAAATATTTGCAAGAGCCTTTTAGTGTCAGTTACTAAGAATGGCAAGTTCTCAGCAAATTTAGTTTCAATGTTTATTTTGTGATTATAACTAATATTATTTACTTTTATTGCTCTTATTATCAGCTTCTGTACATCAACCACAGCTTCATCGATTTTAAAACTACCTTTTTCGATCTTCATGTTATCTAGCAAATCATCAATAAATTCCAATAATTCCTGCCCACTTTGATGTATACTTTGAATATAATCTGTGTATTTCTGATTAATGGGACCAAATATTTTATTGGATATCATCTCCGAGCCAGAAATAATGAACCCAAGTGGGGATCTAAGCTCATGGGCAGTGTATGCCAGAAAATCTGTTTTAGCTTGAGAGGCATCAAGCGCAACTTGTCTGGATTGCTCTACTCTGCTACGCAATGTTTTTTCTCGCCTGTAAATGGTTATTATTATAGCCACTGCCACCATAGCAATAGCAAAAATCTCAACAACTCGATATGTTATATCTCTCCAAAAACTTTCCGTAACTACTTTATTATCATAATGAAGATATATTACAAAAGGATACTCTGGCATTTTGTATAAATAATAATTTGTACCGTCTGTTAACATATCAATTTTGGAAAAAGTAGTAATATTATCAAAGGTAATATTATTATCATCAAGAAATTGTTTCAGCGCCTTTGGATTAATAGGATTAGTAGCGTAAACTAGATTATTTGGCGATTGCATAATTATATCTAAATTAGTATCCAATAATGCAAAATAAATATCTGGATCCTTAATGATATTGCTCAATGTTACGCTTAAATTGACTAAATCAAAACCAACACTAAGTGACCCAAGGTATTCTCCTTCATCCTCCACGCTTATAATAGCAGGAATTAAATATCTCTGACTAGTAAAACCAAATGTAGGTGCGCCTATAAGCATTTTACCGGGGTGCTTTTTTATGTTTTTTGTATATTCGCGATTGGACTGATTTGAGGGTCGTGTATCAGAACCCGTTAAACTATCGATTCTTCTTATATGTTTATTATCTAGCCATGCAAAGCTTGTCCAAGACAGAACATTATTCAAGCTAGGGTTCACAGAATACTTAGTAATAATGTTATTAATATACTCTAGATTTTTATGATTTTTCTTAATTTGCAAAATGATCACCTTCATCACAAATTCAGTATGTTTAACTATGTCAGAGAATCTTCGTTCAATTCTTTCGGTTTCTGCGGCTAATTTTTCGTTTAAATTATCGTAATTCAGCTTATATTCACTACGCGCATAATGAATAAACAAAGCAAATATTGTGATCAACATTAATGAAACAGGTATAAAATACGGATGAGGGCTCTTTATTAGTTGAATTATATGTTTAACCTTAGAGCCTATTTTCATGGCATGAGAAAATAATATTTCTGCACATTGTACTCTTCATTTTGCACAACAGCAAAGCTTTATTAATGTGCGTACAGCTCTTGTACAATCTCCTGCCAAATTAAGACCTTTTTTAGACATAGCGTTTGTGTAAAAGTAAATTTTCAATATCTGCTGTTGCTGGACCCTTCTATAACCAGACAACACTCTCTTGGTATTTCCTTTAGAAACCTGGAAGGTAAAGGATTATTCCATTGGTTATACATTCTACGTGAAAGAGCATAAGAGATATAAAGTTTTCTTTTTGCTCTGGTAATTCCGACATAAGCAAGCCTTCTCTCTTCTTCTAAGCCCTTTTGTCCCATCTCATCTATAGCCTTTGGATGGGGAAATAGACCTTCTTCCCAGCCGGGGAGAAATACTGTGTCGAACTCTAACCCCTTAGCAGCGTGTAATGTCATAATATTTACTACATCCTCAGGCTTTGCTCTACTGTCATTATCGCTAATTAATGATATATGCTCTAGAAACTCTGTGATGTTACTGAAATCTTCTAAGGCTTTGGTAAGCTCTCTAAGATTTTCAAGTTTGGTTGATGACTCGACAGTTTCTTCACGTGATAACATATCTTTATAACCGGATTCTTCGATAATTCTCTTGGCCATCTCCACGTGGTTTAGCAACTGAAACTCTGATTGCCACTTCTTAATTAAATTAAGAAATGCCTTTAATGAATTTCTGGTTTTATTGCCAAGAAGATTAGTGTTAACAAGAATATGTTCGGCTGCGCTAAATAGCGAAATATATGTATCATTAGCAACATCTCTGATTTTCTGAATAGAGGTCTTACCTATACTTCTAGCTGGTTTGTTGATAATTCTTTCAAAAGAAAGATCGTCGTTTTGTTTTACTGACAGTCTAATATAAGCCAAGATATCCTTGATTTCTTGTCTCTCATAGAATTTCAAACTGCCAATAACCTTATATGGAATCAAATGATTAATAAAAGATTCTTCAATAATTCTTGTTTGAAATATCGCTCTGACCAATATAGTATTTTTATTCATTGTAGTATTATTAACTCTGCCACTGAGCTTTACTTCATTAGCTATAAAGTTGGCTTCTTCTTTGTCATTCCAACAAGATTTTATCACTACTTTTCCTTCTGATTTTGCTTCTGTCCATAGAGTTTTGCCATGGCGCATATTGTTATTAGCAATTAGAGAAGAAGCGGCTTTTAATATATTACCGGTGGAGCGATAATTTTGTTCTAATTTTACTATTTGTGCTTCTTGGAAGTCTTCTTCAAACCTTAGAATATTACCTACTTCAGCACCACGCCAACCGTATATTGATTGATCATCGTCACCAACACAACATATATTATGCCGTGGTTGTGCCAGCATTCTTAGCCAAATATATTGAGCAGTATTAGTATCTTGATATTCATCAACCATGAGATATTTGAAATTAGCTTGATAAGACTCAAGTATTGCAGCGTTTTTTCTAAATATTTCAATGTTTTTAAGTAATAAATCACCAAAATCCACCGCATCCATTAGAGAGAGTTTGCTTTGATATACTTTATAAACCCTAAAAGAAACGCGTTGAAATTCTGATTTTAGATCGGTATTTGTTACTTGATCTGGCCCTAGAGAAATATCTTTCCATCTTTGAATAGTAGCCGCAACTATTTTTGGATTAAATTGCTTTGAATCAATGTTCAGATCAGACATGATGATTTTAACAAGTTTTGTTTGGTCATCTGCATCTAAAATTGAAAAGTTTTCGCTTAAATTTGCTGCCGCTGCATTTATCCGTAAAATTTTGGAAGCAATAGAATGAAACGTTCCAAGCCAGGGTAGCTGATAAGGATGCATGTTAAAAATACGTATACGCATTTCATTAGCAGCTTTGTTTGTAAAAGTGGTAGCTAGAATCTGTGAATGAGAAGCTTTATTTTGCTGCAATATATGCACAATTCTATTGATAAGCACCAAGGTTTTTCCTGTCCCTGCGCCAGCAAGCACCAGTAACGGACCTTCAGTAGCTTCTACTGCTTGCTTTTGTGCTGCATTTAAAGCAAGAGCTTTTGTTTGTTCTTCTAACTGCAATTTATTATCTATATTCTAAGGTTATTTGAAATTGTTGGCGTAACTATTAGGCTTTACTACTTTGCTGTGTGGCTCTTGTATTTCATAATTCATATTATTTTTTTTAGCAAAATTAACTGCATCTTCTTTTGTCTTGAATTCCATGTGTGTCTGTTGAGAGGTATCGTTTGAACCAGTCCAGCCAGTTAATGGATCAATTAATTTCTCTCTGTTTACAAAGTCTATGTTCCAATTTTTGTTGTTTTGAAATCCCGCCTGCATTACTGACCTGGAAGATTTATATATTATTGATTTCATCGCACATACACTTTATATTAATATCTTAGTATATTTTAGTTAAAATATTTTACAAGGTTTATACTAGATGAATGACAGTAAAAACATAGAATCTCTGAGTTTTGAGAAAGCGTTAAGCGAGTTGCAAGACATAGTTAGAAATATCGAAACGGGCAAAGATGGTTTAGACAAAATAATCAATGATTATGAGCGTGGTAATGCGTTAAAAAAACATTGTGAAAATAAACTTGCTGCAGCAAAGCTTAAGGTAGATAAAATCATAAAAAAATCCGAAGACGATTCTGTTGCATTGGAAGAAGGACTTTAAAAGTGTGTTGCCATCCGTCGTATGGCATCAGTGTCACCTGATTAAGCGGGAAAGCGAATGTTTCTTTGCAACTTCAACAAATGTATGGATTAGTTTTTTGTCTTGTGCATTTTTTTGATACTCAGGATGCCATTCTACCCCCATACAAAAAGGTTGATGCTTATGTTCAATTGCTTCAATTACACCATCATCTGCTACTGCGCTTACCACAAGATCTCTACCCACTTTAAGCACCGCCTGATGATGATGGCTATTTACTTTATATACTTCTTTACCAACAATTTTATATAAAAGAGAATCTTTAGATACTTTTATATTATGCCAATCTTTGCCTATGTCGGTCATATGTCTATGATCAATATCTGTATCTATATAAGAATCGATATCCTGATACAACGTTCCCCCTAAGAGTACATTGAGTAATTGCTGTCCTGCACATATGCCAAGAAACGGCACTTTTTTTGATAAAATTTGCTCTAGCAATTTCATTTCAAATTTATGACGGTTATCGTATTCTACAATTTCTGCTTTAGGATCTACGGATTCTTGATAATAAGTGGGATTGATATCATAGTTTCCTCCAGGCATAATAAAACCATCAAATAGCCGCGTGTAGTCCTCAATCAAATTATGCTCATAGCTTATATGAACGGGAATTCCGCCATTATCTACGATTGCTTTAGAATAATGTGCACGCAATGCATACCACGGAAAATCAGAATATCCTCCCTCTGAGGTATTCTTTTCATCATAATCCAGAACTAATGCAATTAGTGGCTTTGTCATTTACTCATCTTATCAACGCTACTAATATATGTTATAAGAGTATAAACCTGAATGCAATATGAGATATAATTCAATGTACTACACTATTGCTTTTTATGGTTCTGTCGCGTCTGCTGCAAAGTCGCTTGTTTTTTTCTAGAATACAAAAAACTTTTGGAAAATATAGCAATGATACAACCAACTTCAAAGGTTCTGTCGCGTTTGTTGATGAAGATATTGAGAGAAATTGCCCTGGGAAGGAAAGAGGTTTAATTGTTCAAAAACAATTGACTTTCATCTGGTACTTTTGTGACCAATTTATGATTTTTGTGTCTCTAGTTATCAGGCATGCAGATAATAATTTTGTACAGGACTTTCTCATTTTGCCTCAAAAACGATTGAAGGATTTCTCATCTGTTGAACCATATATTCATCTAATAATCTATTTTTAACCCGATAAATAGTAGTCTTCATACTTTTGGCAAAATTCTTCA
>Ga0233431_1000729_pt1 | contig 67048 bp, 60 predicted proteins | sample SI_118_April2016_FD_179867 | JGI IMG/M metagenome (GOLD analysis project Ga0233431, IMG submission 179867) | Seawater microbial communities from Saanich Inlet, British Columbia, Canada - SI_118_April2016_200_MG | ecosystem: Environmental > Aquatic > Marine > Inlet | place: Canada: British...
TGGCGCGCGGACCGATAAAAACATAGTCCCCGATTGCGACTGGACCGTCCACGGCGTGGAAGTCGGCGGCACTCAGATCATGTTCTTGGTTGTAGATCATGACTTCGGAGGCAATGTCAGTGTGATTACCGATTGTGAGCTTCGCACGACCATCAAGAAACGAGGAGTAGCCAATGATAGTGCCCTCACCGACTGTGATCCCACGCGGATCAAAGACGCGGACTCCGGTATGGAGAGTGCTCTTGCTGCCTAGCTTGAGCCCAACAAAACGCCAGATGAAATTTCGGATTGAGTGGAGAGGGATCCAGGTTGTGAGGTGGAGACACATGAGGGTAAAGTCGAGGAGATACGACTCGAACCGCTTGATGATTTTAGTTCTTGCCTGCAAAAATGAAAGAGGCTTACCTTGCTTGTCTTTGATCATATCAACTATTGTACCGCAAGAATATCCAATATGTGTTGTGAGCTAATTCTAATTAAAGATCTACTGATCAAGAGAACACAACCTAACACCAGAAGGCAACTCGACAACGTTGCCGCACGGCCCGCACATAGCATCTCTACTACCCTCAGTTCCATGGCCTTCGTCTCGAATAATCTTTGCATTACCAGTGTTAACAGCAACAATAAAACTAGCCATTACTAGATCTGAAGCTTCAGTGTCCATATTGGGATACATGAGATTATCATCTTTGTCTCTTAACTTGTTTAATCTTACTGAATGACCATCTTTTGTAAATTTTTCTAAGGCTTCTTTGAAATCTATAATGCCAGGATAATCTCGCCTGATGTAGTAGGCATGATGATTTAAGACAGGAATTTTTTCATTTTCAGACATGGCGAGTATTTTACCACCAGGTTTGTTGCGATTCCATTGCGAACGTGGGATGCCTAAGAAGAAAGGTTGGTAATCACCTTGAGAGTTTCGCTCGCGCATTTGTCCCAAGAGAAGTTTTTGACATGTTTGAGACCCTTCTTAATGTATTTTTCCCGGTCCTGCTTGATCTCGAGAATGGCTCGCATAATATCAGCTGGGTCGGATGGATTAAAGAGTAGTCCTGCTTTGCCCACTACTTCTGGTAAGGATGAGTTGTTGCTCGCGACCACTGGACACCCTGAGGCCATGGCCTCGAGAACTGGAACACCAAAACCTTCGTAGAGTGAGGGGAGAACATAAACATCGGCGTGAGCATAGAGAGCTTGCCTTGTGCTCTCTGAGACATAACCTGTCATGACAATATCCTTATGGTCAGGTGAGTTCTTGATCACATCCAACGTGTCCTCTGCCAGCCATCCTACCTTGCCAGCAAGGACTAGCTTGCCTTTGTATCCCCCCTCTTTGAGCAAGCGAAATGCCTGGACGAGTTTGATTACGTTTTTGCGAGGCTGGAGGGTACCTAAGAATAGTATGTAGTTCTTAGTTCTTAGTTGGTAGCTGGAAAGAGATTGTTTAGGAATTTTGTTTTTTACGTTAAATAACTCGGAATTGTAGCCGTTGTGGACAACTGTGATCTTGCTCTCAGGCACCTCGTAGATCTTAATGAGATCATCTTTTGTTGCCTCAGAAACTGCAATGACGCGGGTGGCCTTTTTGACTGCTCTTCTGGTCCAGGCACGCAGCTTATATAGATCTGACTTAAAGAATAGCGAGGGGAAGTACTCGTATGCAAGGTCATGGACCGTGACAACTGAGGGGGAGCGGGTAATGGGAGGGAGATAGTGAGCGGGGGAGAAGAAGACGTCATAGTTAGTGTGAGTGAATAGATGAGCAGGGAGTGAGAATCGAGTCCATGCCCTACTTGGTTTGAGAATCTTGTACTGCCAGTTTTTCTTCTGGTCTGGAAGGTGCGGGAGAGGAGGTGACTTGAGTAATAGTGAGTAAGAGTGTCGAGAGGAGGCATGTAGCCTGGTGAGAATCTCGCTGGTGTACTGGCCTGTGCCGACTCTGCTCTCTACATTAGCTTCGTTGGCGTCGATTGCGATTCTCATATGAGTTTTTTGTATACCTTGATAGTGTTCTCTGCCGTACTCTTCCAAGTGAAGTTCTTGGCTTGTTTGAGTCCAGATTCCGCGAGAGTCGAGCTGCTCTTGAGCGCCTTAGTAATCCCCTTGGCAATACTCTTTACTGAGAGCGGATCAACTAGGACACCAGCACTCCCCACTACTTCGGGGAGCGAGGATATATTGCTCGTGACAACTGGAGTACCACAAGCCATCGCCTCAAGAACTGGGAAACCAAATCCTTCGTAGAGAGATGGGTAGGCAAAAACAGAAGCGCCTGAGTAGAGAGCTGGCAAGTCAGTGTCGCTCACATATCCCGTGACAATCACGCCATCAACCTGAGACTGATCCTCTCCCCAGCCATAACGACCCGCAATAACCAGTGGTGGGGTGGTGGAGTCTTTTGCTTTTAGTAACTGATAAGCCTTGATTAATCTCTCGAGATTCTTGCGTGGTTCGCGAGTAGCGAGAGTGAGGATGTAGGCCTCGGGCAAGCTGTACTTATTTTTCACTTGTTTAATTTTGTTGTTCTTCTGGGGTGTGAAGCCAGATCCTACCCCTGGATATACGACGTCGACCTGAGCTGATTTAAGATGATACAAATCCACGAGATCATTTTTTGTACTCTCGGAATCTGCAATAAAATGAGCACCTTGCTTGACTGCACGAGCGAGTCTTTTGGTTTGGGCGCGCATGACCATAGGCTTAATGGTTTCTGGATAATAGTGGAAAGCGAGATCATGAACGGTAGTGACAATCTGGGACGAGGATCGGGGATGAGTCCAGTCTGAGGCGTGGATAAGATCCTGTTTGCCAACTAGATTATTGAGCGAGAGAGGTGTGTAGTGCCAGATAAGGGAGGAGATTCTTGGGGAGAAGGGGGAGAGTTTCCAGGTAGCTCTGGACCATGGCTTTTGGCGACTGCGGATCCGGAAAAATCCTCGGTTGCGCAAGGCTCCTGCGTAGTAAGTGAAGTGGAATGGGGAGTCAAGGGTAAGGAGAGCGCGGGCCAATTCTTCTGTGTAGCGGGCTACTCCGTGGCCAGAATAAACCATCTGTGAGACGTCGAGGGCTACTTTGTGTTTATTATTTTTCATAGATAGAGAGAGCAAGTCCAGAATAGGTCTGCTCTGAAACTAGATTATAGCCTTGTTCAGCCAGATTCGCACGACCCTGGAGAGATGTGTCAAAGATATCCTCGACATATTTGATGTAAAAAACCCGATCAGTAGTAAGAAGTTCTTGGTTTTTGAGCTCAGTGAGGGGGAGATGAAGGTTGTAATATCTTAGCGGGGCGTTTTGAGCCAGACTGGGGAGAGCGACGATCCCATCTTGACTGTTGAGATAGCTAGTGAGTGAGCGCCAGTCTTCGTGATGAAAAGCAGGACTCAGATAAAAAATTCCGACAAAGACTAGGTTAAGGACGACCATAAGAACAGTCACGGTGCGAGGTAGCTTGGAGAGCCCGAGCGCAAGAAGTGTGAGAAGGAGTGGAACTAAGAACAAGAGGCGAAAGTATGAATAGATTGGGACAACAAGAGAGATAAGTGAGGCGAATAGGACAGTACCGATAATGCTTACGGTGAGGAGAGTATACTTACCCTTAACTCTAGTGAGAATGTGAGAGTGCAAGGCAGCAATGAGTGCAATAATGCCTGCGTAGAGATATTTGTTAGTGAATGAGATTCTCCCTATTACTGCCTTAACCCAAGTGAGAGCAATTGCCTTGCCACTAATCCCACCGACTACCCTACCCCACTCTGGAGAGTGGCTCATGGTGGAGAGCCCGATTCCGATCGAGTCAATTAAAGAGGGAAGCCAAGGAATAAGGGATAAAAAGGTCAGGAAGGCGAGGCGGGTGAGCTGCCATTTTTTTTGAGATACCACGTATGCTAACTGGAAAAAGATGATGATCCAAGCGAGATAGGAACTCCACAACGCAAACATTGTGGAGAGCATATAGCATATTGCTAATAGCTTATGGCGTTTTTGAGATACAAGAAGGGAAAGTAAGTAATAGAAACTGGCCGTGACAAAAAATGTGGTCATCATGTAAGTGCGTCCTTCGGCAGAGTAGTAGATCAAGAGTGGATTGGTTGCTAGTAGTAAGCCTGCGATAGTACCAGCTTTCTTATTTAGAGCTGAAGCCAGTTTTCTACCAAAGTAAACTGTACCAAGACCTGCTAAGAGAGATGGTGTGCGGAGGGCAAACTCAGAGAATCCTACCAGAGAGGTCCAGGCCGAGAGAATGAGGTGATAAATGGGAGGCTGGAAGTCAGAGAGGGCGTAGGTGAGAAGCGGACCCATCTTACCCATCAGAGCGAGGGCTTGGATACTCTCGTCGAGCCAGAGTGAGCTAGTCATAATGGGAAGGCGGAGAATGAGGGCTAAAAGATAAATCATATTGTTTCTACAAACCTGAATCAAACCTGGAAGATGATTTTGGTTTTGCCCGAGTATTCTCGAAGACCCCAAAAATATGAGCTGAGAAAACTATCGGAGAGAAAGTGATGAATGGGATAGAGAAGAGTGCGAAGAGATCAAAAACTATCTTCTTGAGTCCAGTCCTAAAAGCATAGTTATCGAGCCTACCACCCTTGAGCTCGACTACTTTGTAGTGAAGGATGTTGGCGATCTTGCGTGCCTGGTGGAAAGTAAATTGATAAGTATGCCCCCAGGGCCCAAAAGCAGTAGAGACAAATAATTTTGAGGGAAAAAAGGTCAAGAGAATACCATTGAGGAACCAACCGGCGTTAGGAAAAGAAAAAATAATCTTGCCCTTGGGAGATAATAATGGTTTGAGATCATATAGAAGAGTCTGAGGAGAAAAAAGATGTTCGAGGACATCCGAGAGAACGATGATGTCAAATTTGTTATCAAAAGGAATGGGCTCTCTCTCCACATCGCAAGCCTGGTACTGGATCTTGCTGCCAACAAAAGATTGCTTGGATCTCTCCTGGATGTCAAGTCCATAGAGATTGTGATACCCTTCTTCCTCTAGCTGAAAAAGGATCTTGCCGTCTGAACAACCGATATCAAGAATAGTGGAGTCAGGTTGGGCATGTTCTCTAATCATATCTAAAACGATGCGGTGTTTGTTGATCATGCCGAGTCCATCTGTATCGTTATCTGAAAAAGCAGAGACTTGATTATCAATAAACTGTTTTTTGATGCTGGGAGAGGACTTATGACTCATTTGCTAAGTTTACCACTTATTAACATTTCCAAGATCCCGAAAACACGACCATAGTCATAGATTATTTTGAACGCGAGATACTGGGGGTTGAGGCGAGTAATGGACCTAAACATACCCACCATAATCGAGATGGGGAGAGTGGAGCGCAGGACTGCGTAGAGCGCGCCAAATAGACCTAGTTTGTAAGGACGTTTGGCTGCCCATTTGGCCTGATAGTAAATCTTTTTGTAAGAATCGGGATTGTGGTGATAACAGAGTGCGTGAGTCGCAAGAGGCCTCTTGCCGAGCTTGTGGAAAAGACTCCAGGTATCGGTGTAGCCAATGTTGTCAAAACCCCCCACCCCCTCAAACTCGCTCCGGAGAATAGCCCGGTAATCGGTGCCCCATTTTGGTGGGTTCTTGGGGAATCTAGACTGATCCTCCCACCCTTCCTCGATATTCCAGCAACGTGCAAGAGGATTATCCCAGTTGGCAACTTGCTCGAGAGTAGTGTAGGTGCCGATTGCATCTCCTTTCTTGATAGGAGTAATGAGATCGCGAACATAGTCGGGACCGAACTCCATATCAGCATCAACGAAGAGAAGAATATCAGAACTCGCGTACTCGGCGCCGAGGTTGCGGGCGATGGCTGGACCCTGATGATCTTGCTTAAGCAGCATGATCTTGTCGGAGTAGTTAGTAAGAAGATCTAGGGAGTTATCGGTAGAGCCGTCGTCAACCACGATCAGTTGGATTGGAAGGCTTTGGGTGAGAAGTGAGTCGAGCGCGGCGGGCAAAGTATGTGCGCTGTTGTAGGTCGCAAGAACTAAGGAAGCGACTGGCTTAGATGAGGGCATGGAGCTCCTTCTCAATACTATTTACGACTGTAGCTAGATTGTATGGTTTGAGATCCTCGGTATAGTCAATCTTCCTTTTGCCTTTTACGGCACGCTCGATCCCACGAGCAATATCGACTGAATCGTGTGGGTCCACAAAATAACCTGAGTTGCCAATAATCTTGCGTCTGATCGGGTCATCTGAGGCGACAATGGGTAGTCCTGCTGCCATTGCTTCTAGATAGACCCTGCCAAATGCTTCTTGTGGGTCTGGAGTGAAACAAAAAATGTGAGACGCTCGGTAGTATGCTGGGAGCTTGCTGGGCTCCAGGTGCTTGATCCAGGAGAACTCATTGTCTAGCTGTGAGAGATCTTGGGTAATCTCGTCTTCTAGCTCACCACTACCGATCAGAAGGAGGGAGGATTTGAGATAGGAAACTGCCTTGATAACACTCGGAATGTTTTTATAACTAGTGAGAGCGCCAACTGTGAAAATGATGGGTCTGACAAGATCAATCTCTGCTGGTTTGGCTGACTGGAAAGGCTTGATATTAATTGGGTTGGGAATATGAATAGTCTTGGTGTTTGAGTGAGCGTGTTTAACCGCCCATGTGAGAGCTTGTGGGGTAAGGGCAATAAAAAGATCGGGTCGAGCGTGGAGGCTAGCGAGATCATCATGTCCTATCCCAGCTCTCCCAAAAACTACTGTCTTGACCTTAGGGAATTCACGTCGAATTAGCTTAAGTTGAGAGGATCCGTTAACTGCAATGATGACCTCGGGGTTGAATTTCTTGATTGCTGAGAGAGAGTTGTTGGTAAACATCACCACCTCCCGGCTGGCTTGATTGAGTCCGAGACGAAAAAGAATTTTCTGGAAAAAGTTGTCTGGGGCAGGAGGAGGAGGTATATCTGGACCTGAGACTTGCTGATGTTGATACTTTTTCTGAGAAAGTTTGCCGGCACTAAGAACCAAAATATCGTGCTTATCGGAAAGTTTGGTTGCAATAAGGTCCGTTGAGATCTCACTCCCCCTGTCTACTAACCCAAGAGTCATGTGGAGAAAGAGCAACTTCACAAGAACTTTCTTTTTAAGTGTTTTACCGGAGTAATGAGAGAGGCCAAGAGCTCATAAGTGAAGGAGCGTTTGATAGATGGGTCAGGGATAATATTGGGCCGAGGGAGGGAGAAAATCTCGGGGAGAGGTGTGGTAATCGGGAGCCCTTTCTCGACTTTGTATTTGTGACGGTGAAGCACACTCTTAAGATTGGCACCAGCACTAGAACGCTTGAGATACATGGCGTGGTGAAGATAGTTGTTGGTAATATACCAATTCTGAGGAGCGCGCTCACGCGTACTAACACCATCTTGGTCAAAAAACCCTTCGAGTGGATAATCACCTTGGTAGTGGAGACCCTGGATCTTATCCCTGTTAACTAGGCGAGTCACGAGATGCCCATGCTGCCCGAACAGACTATACTCGCCAATAGAATCTTGCTGATGATGATAAATGTCACCAAGGAGGTCGTAGCGCCTGACTACTATTCCCTCGAATTTATCAGAATTGACTTGCCCAACAATCTCTTTGGCTAGGTGAGTGGAGTAGATCTCGTCACCATCGATTAGCCAAATCCAGGGGTTCTTGGACTCCTGAATCTGAGCTTGCCTAACTGCAGTGAGCTCCTTGGGAGTAGAGATCTTGATGGTAGTCAGGTTAATCTTGGGATCCTTAATGCTCCTGATAATCTCAAGTGTGTGGTCGGTGCTGCCAGTATCCGTAATTAGCAATGTATCAACGTAGGGCAAAATAGAGTTAATAGCAAACCAGATCCACTGATCCTCATTTTTGACCACCATGTGGGCGGCAATAGAGGTCACTTCTTGGTTGCCTCGACAATCATAATCATGCCAAAGAGTGCTGGAGCAAGCTTGAGAAAAGGAATATCAAGGCGTCGTCTAGAAACTGGCAGGAATGATGTTTCTGTGAATCCTGTGGCATCTAGGAGTTGCTTGAGAATGTGGCGGTTAAAGAAACGAATGTGCGTCCACTCCCATGGCTTGTTATCCTCACCCTCTGTTTTTGGGAGCGATCCTGTGAGAAGAGTGTATAGACGATACCTCCAGTATCCTTGGTTGGGAGTAGAGATAATAACTCTCCCGCTTGGCTTAAGAACTCGGTATATCTCATGGAGAATATCGGCGGGAGTAAAGACATGCTCAATATTATCTCCCCAGAAGACAGTGTCAAAAGATTTATCCTTAAAAGGCAATTTCTTCTCTACAGAACCAACGACTCCTTTGACTCCACGCTTTTTGGCATTTGCAATCGCAGTTTCGGAGATGTCCAGCGCTGTAACCTGGCATTGATAATTATCTTGGAGGTAGCTCCCGACGATAGAGTTGCCGCTTGCAAGATCTAGAACCTTTTCTTTTCTCCTGAATAATTTGGGTAGTACCCAATTTCGTTCATACTGATCAAAAAGTTCGCCACCTGCACGAAGAGTTCGCTTAACCCACTGCTTTTCATATTTTTCGGAAATTTGGTTTTTTGTCATAGGCTCATTATATTCAATTATCGTGAGATTTTCTGTAGAGAAAAGTTTGTGAGTCTATCTCCTCGTGGAGGACGTAGTAGTTATCTATGTAGTTAAGAATAAGTTGGGGAGCTGAGTTGCTACCTAAAAGAATATATACTGGCTGAGAATCAAGTAGCTTGGAGACTGTTAACTCCTGCACCCCGGGATAGTCATAATAGAGAGGAGTGCTGGGATAGATAAAGTCTATATTGGGATACTTGTTGATCAGGTAGTACCAATGATCCCAGGAGTTGGTGGTAAAAATCGTCTCATCTCCTACAATGTTTGTAATGTGCTGTGACTCAGAAATAATTGTCTGCTCGATGAATCTAGGAGGAAGGGCGCGGTAGTCATGATAATATTCCAAAAACACTAGTAGGCTAGTTATGGAGAGAATGGTAATAATTAGGCGCCTGCAAGTGATGATCTTGATATTAGTTAGTAGTAAAAATAACAGGAGTAAAAGGAAGTTGAGCGATGGCAAGACATGAAAAAGCTCGAACCTAGGCCAGATTCCAATTAGAGAAAATAGATACCACACCATTAACTCTCGATGCTGACGTGGGATCTTGGAAGATTTTTGCCTCTGGGCAAAGAATGAGACTGCTAACATAACGATGGGAAGCAGAAAGAGAATAAGTTGGTTGAGCTGGGGTAGTTGTCTCTGGCCAGAATGACTAGCCATATGCTGAATTGGAAATAATAGGTTTTGCTGGACTGCAGTTAACCAACTCTCTGTTGGGATCATTAGTAGGTATCCAGCAATAGCCAAGAAACCACTAAGGAGTATAAATCGAAGAAATTGTCTTGAGCTATTTAGTGAGTACATTATGGGAATTAGCATAACTACTGCAGTTTGTTTGGTAAGAATCGCGAAAGAGAAGAAGATTGAGGCAAGTAGTAGTCGACCACGATAGATCATACTGTAGGTAATAAACAACAAGGGTGTTAAGAGGTGGTCAAACCACAAGCCATTTGCTTCGTACCTAATCTGCCAGATGATGAGAAGAAAGGAGACAAATATAAGCAACTTGAGTGAAGAGTGCCTTTTGCGAAGCTCTGTGACGAATAGTGACAAATTGAACAGTAGCACTGCTGTTGTAATTAACTGAAGCATAGTCACGTCCCAATGATTTGAGGAAACTAAAGAAAGAATTGAAAGCAAGAGAGGTGGGTAGACAACAAAGATGTTGGAATAGTATGCAAATCCACCTTGGTGCAGATATGGCCAAACTAACATCTCTGGCCAAGCCGTAAATTGAGTGCTATATAGCAAAACCGTGAAGATGGCCGACAATAATATTAGGGGCTTGTGCCTTGTCATTAACTTTTTGATGGAGAAAAGTGTTCTTGATATGATTTCTTCGCAAAGAGAAGGGTGAAGATGAGAATGGCTAGTCTAGTGATAATCCTGGCATAACCTGCCCCAATAAGACCAAATGGTGGGATCAAAACTACATCAGAAATAAGGAGGACTATGGTACTCAAGATACCCGAGATTGCAAAATAGGTTGGCTTGTTGAATAGGTAAAACAATGCAACAAAAGGAGAAGTTGCAGTAAGAAGAGCGGTCGAAATGAAAAGTAGGTTCAGAGGGGCAACGGCATCAAGATATTCTAGTCCGACAGTGTAATAGATGGCGGGGTAGCTCAATAAGGTCAGGAGCATAATTCCAACCAGAGAAATTACCCCAATAAGGTAAGCTTTTTTTAGATATGCTTGTAAGTGATGCTTACTTTTGTAGGAGGCAACTCGCACGTTGAGAACTGAACCGAGAGACCAACCAATTAGGCTAGCGACTGTAGCGATCCTCACGGCAGCTGACCAGAGACCTGTTTCATGACTTGAAAGATAGTTCTGCACTATGATGACGTCGATATTGTCGGCAATGGTAGCTGAGATAATTGCGATGCTGGTCCATTTGGCAACGGAGATAATTTTTTGCGCTCTATTCTTATCTAGAACGGGTTTGAAATATGTTAGTGGTAACTTGACAAACCCGGCAATTCCTCCTGCAAGTGGCATCAAGAGATAGACGAGAGTTAGAGGGCCTAGAGCTATGCCAACTGACATAAAAATAACTGCATAAAGAAACTTGCCAATTGATTGGATAAAATTGGTCAGGACTGAGTAAGTGAAAAGCCCTCTTCCCTGCAGGATCACGTTAATATATTCGTAAAATATCACTGCACCTGAGAGCAAAAATACCCACCTTACCAGATAGTAGTACTGTTCAAGCTGAAGAACTCTGATACCTATCCATTTGCTGGCAATTATCCCAAATACCATAAGTGCCACAGTCAAAGCTAGTTTGAGGACAAGGCCTGTTTGAATCGTTTCTTTGACAAAGGTGGGATTATCTTTGTGTTGAGATATTTCTCTCTGAACAGCGATGTTAACTCCAAAGTCACCAACTTTTGAGAGAATAAGTAATAAAGAGAATAGAACTGAGAATATTCCGAACATTTCTGGCCCGAGGGAGCGAGAGAAGATAATCATTGCGACCGCAGAAATAGCAGTGGCGGTTATGTTACCTGCCATCATCATCGTGGCTGAGCGAACCCCTTCAGATCTAATAGTTTGGAGTGCAAGTTTTCGGATTCTATCCATGGACTCATTATAGACCAGTTATTACTTGAACTGGGTCAAGAATCCCCAGATCCTCTCCCACATAGAAGGTTCGGCGCTGGCTGGGACAGAGCTCGGGGTAACGTCGAGCGGGTTGTAGGCCAGAACATCCTCGACAGAGAGAGTGTTGTTAAGATTGTGATAGATCCCGATCACGACAACTGGCTTCTCGACCAGGCGATGAGATGAGTCAAAATCAGTGTCATACTCCAACATATAGACGTCACTGGTGGGGAGAACAAGAATGTCATGAGATTCGCTAGCAACTCTTACTTCGTGGATCATGCCGAGCTTGCTCATGGGCTGGTTGACTCCCCTGCCCTGCCAGAGTCTGTATCCTAGATAGATCACGAGCGGGAGAACTAGGAGAGGAATCGTGAACTTGATATTGATGACAGTGTTTTGGCTTTTCCAGATCCTCTTGAGTGCGAGCCACAGACGACCAATGGGATTATTGATCCGCAGGTTTACGTCCAGTAAGGGATCTTCTAGGTTCTCAGATTTGGTGACGTCAACGTCGATTGCGTGTACTCCATTGATTGAGACAGATCTCCCCACCTTCTTCTTACTCTCGCTTGCGCGCTCTGCAATATCAACAATGTCTTTTGCCATTACTATCAATGTACCAAATTAGCGGGAATTGTCTAGTTGTGTCATTCTAGTTTGACGAGGAGGATTTGATGAGTCCCTCAATGATTGGATGTAGTGCAGTGAAGCTGTAACAATGCTCATGTATTGAATATGCCTTTTGTCATCCATAGCTGGATTATCTACCTCATTATCTGTTTGAATGCCGGGATGTCGATAGGGAATGGTAACGCTGCCGACTTTTTTGCCTTCATGGAGTGCACGAATAATAGGGAAGAAGGTTGCACTATTGTATGCGCCAGTATTTACATGCGAATGAAAATCCGCAGCCGCACCAGAGCTTGCCTCAAACTGATATCGACCCATAAAGTATGGCAGAAATTCCTTGCGAAAGATTCGTGGTCCAAACCAAGCATCAAGATCCGGGTCGTTAGGAGGGAGAAGATCACTTATTCTCAAAAGATGATTAAAGCGAGTATTGGCTCTCGTTTCGTAAGCAACCTGAGCAGCCGGATATGTAGAAAAACTCTCTTCATCTCTGGCGGGGACAACCAGATCACAACCCTCCTTGAGCATGGCCTGCGTAGCTTGCCAAAGACAGGTTGGAGTGAGAAAACTAATCTTCTCTGGCTCAGACCAAGCGATGATCTTAACCTGATCTAATTCTGCTGCAGCTTGGAAAGCCTCTTGACGAGCAGGGTCCATTCCTCTTTCTTTTTGAGTAAGAACTTGGACATCCAGCTCATTAAGAGCGGATCGAAAATCACTACCCTCGTCCCCACCATCAACAACTAGTGTTGAGTGTCCCAGCTCTTGAGATTGAGTGAGTAACTGTAGAGCTAGATCACCACGGATTTTGTCTGTGTGATCTGGACTGTTGAGATCACCTGAATACCAATCTGGATAAAAGGTGGTTGTGACTACTGCCAAAGATTCTGGGTGTCGTGCGAGCTCACAATTTGCCAAATCTGGGTGTAACTCTTGTTTAGTCATGTGAGTATATTATTAACTTCCAGCTCTTCTGCGTCGAACACACGTCCTTGTTCGATTTTTTCTAACGCACCTATTGCGAATATGGCGATAAGCATAAGAGGTGTTAAATACTTTGCTTCTGTACCTGGGTCGACAACATCAAAAAGAGGCAATAATAATATTCCTGCTATATATGCACCCGTAAATTCACTCATGCGAGTTCCTACCCATGAACGTATTTCAAGCCGTTTTTTATGCTCTTCTAAACTATTCTCTTTGGTAAACATATGGGTATTATATAGTGAGGCCTATAGTAATTCAAGGCTAAACAAATCTGATCTGGAGAGTCTTACCTAATGCCCTGGCGATGCGATCAACGAGCTGGATTGAAGGACTAACACTCATAGATTCGATCCGGGAGATCACGGCCTGAGTAGTACCTGCAAGCTTTGCTAATTCCTGTTGTGTTAGATTGTTAGCAATACGCGCGCTAATAAGCTGTCTTCCCACTTGATATTCAGTCTCACTGTTTTGCCACTCCTCTTCAAATTTGGGAGATTTGCGTAGCCTAGCAATTGTGCGATCTAGATCGTCCTGTTTTTTATTCATAATTTGCATTATATCTGATTAGATATAAATGTCAAGTGATCTTTGTTAACTGCTTTTGCCCAAACACTAGATCTTTTCTGCTAGTTGATCTGCTAGTTTTGCGAAAAATATGCAAGATATAAACTATACTTTTCTTTTGATAAACAAAAATCCTGGTATTATGCTTACCAAGAATACGCACTTCCCAATAATCATATCCACGCATTTTTTTAAGATCACGAATAGCTGGACTAACTCCATACTCTTGCAAGTATTGGAGTTTGCGAGCTATCTTACGTTGCTCTGCCACAGAAACCTTGTCCAAATACCCATCTAGATCAATTAGATAATCTATCTGATAACTCATGCTCAATCCTTTCTCACTAATCCATTACTAACTCCAGTATTACCCATATACTACCCGAAGTCAAGTATTGCAAGAAAACTTAGAAATCACATATGACATGATGATGTACATGCTTGGCAAGATTGGCATGAGGTAACGAGGGAAGACGAGACGGAGAGAGATAAATGTGAGATAAACGATGATCCAGGTGAAGTGAAGGAGAATTGTTCTGTTGGCTCGAAGACGTTTCTGAAAGAGTGAGGTGAAAGTTGCAAGAAGTGAGAGAGGCCAGAGCAGGCTCCAGCCGGGAGCTGGAATAAGTCCGTGATCTCCATACCACTCACGCCACTGACCAGTTAGGACTATGCGAAAGATCTCTCCTTTGGGATATTCTGGTACGTATGAGTGGTAGAGCCTGAGAATACTAACGTGAAGCTCCACAAAGTCGACTATGCTATGACCACGAACAAAAAACATGATGTAACCAGCTAGATAAGTTAGCAGACTGATATATGAGAGTTTGATGAATCTGATAATCTTCTGTCTATCTGAAACATAGAGATAGATAAGGGAAGAGATTGCTAGAACTAGAGCAACAGAGAATGACTTGGAGAGTGCGATGAGTGCCAGAATGACCATACTGAGCCTGGGCCGAGTGGAAAAAATGTAGAGATAAAGAGCGATGAGAGTAGTCTGGATGAGGTCGAGGTAGGGACGCACAAGCTGCTCCCGAACGAGTTGATCAGATACTAAGAGTAGTGGGGAAGCGAGAGACCACCACCTACTCATGAGGCGGCGAGAAGTAAGATATGTAAGAAGAAGGAGAGAGGCAAATGATAGGTACTGAACTAGCATGGGACTGCCAAACAATAGTGTGGAGAGACCAAAAAGATATTTCCCGAGTGGTTGAGTCTCTGGATTGATGCTTGTTGGGTCTGAGCCTTGGATGTATTCGTACCCGGCGAGAGTATAGAGATCGGAATCGCTAATATTCCCATCGAATATACCTTCCTGATTGCAATACGTCCGATATGTGGAAATCATCTTATCCCAGCCATGTTGAGCTCGATAGTCTGGCAGGCAATATTGAGAAAATGAATATTTCTCTTGAAGATGAGAGACGTTGAGTTTGTTTAGATAATAAGATGCGCCAAGCATGAACGTGAGAGTAAGAAAGGCGGCAAATATTACCTTGAGTTTGCTATTAGACATTGAGTTGCATCCATTGAGTTCATGTTTTGTAAAACAAATATTTTGGGGATATCAGATGATTGCTGGTAACAATTATCGAGGACTTTTGACCAATTAAAGACAGTTTTTTCAAATTGTGGAACGTCCATATCGGTAAGGAAGGTGTTGTAGATAACAATTTGCGGGGGGTTGTTAATTACCTGAGTGTAATACTCAAGCCTTTGCCATTTTGCAAGAGTGATGTTGGCGAGGAAATGCCTGGTGCAGGTCCTGCGTTGTGTGTGTACCGGAGCCTCAGCTGCCCCCCAGCCGTAAACAGAGACAATACAGTCACTACTTGTAGTGTTCTCTAAGATGAACTCCTCTTCTGGCTTGAGCTTGACTTGCCAAACTATACTTGTCGGGAATTGTGTCGGAATATAAGCAAGAGCGAGTTTTTGATTTGGCAAAACGACGATAATAAATGTAAGTAGGAAGAGTGTGCTGACAACAAACTTTGAAAAGCGACCCTTTAGGACAGAGGTTGTGAGGGATGATGCCCAGTCAGTAATTATTGCGATAGTAAGTATTAGGGGAGGTATAATCTGCACCAGGTAGTGTGAGCTAATGCTCCGTCCTGCTGCAAAACCTATAAAAGAACCAATTGAGTAAAATATAACCACAAGCTGAGGAAGATTGACGCGGTTAATGAAGGTGAGCTTGATAAGTGAGATGAGTGCGCCAAAAGATAGGAGCAAAATAATAGCAGGAGCGTAATTTAATTCTGTGATGAGCTTGGAGATAATGGTGATAGTTTCTGGGGTGTGAATAATTAACTGTCTAATATTTAGGAATCCAGATTTGTATCTAAGCACCTCTAGATATGATGGGAGAGCGCTACTTGAAAGTAGATATGCTGTAATAACTGCGAGGCTTGAGATAAATCCCATTACAAACTTAAGTGTCTGAATAATTACTGTTTTGTACTTAGCTTGTTGGAATGCAAAAAGCATAAAAGGAATGATGGCAAAAACAGTGAATCCAAAAGGGTCTTTCATTTGGCTTGCCGTGGCAAAAGCAAAACCTGACCAAAAAAGACTAGGCTTGTCCTGAATAAGCAGTTTTAAGCCAAGGAGGGAAAGTAACAAGCCAAACATCTCAGAGCCAATTAGAAGTGACTCTATCAGGGGAGAAAATAGAATTATTGAGATAATGACTGTTGATAGGAGAGAGTACTCTCTTGAGAGAATCTTGGTAGTAATCTTGTAAAGTAGTAGTGATATCAAGAAGTTGAGAAGTAGGTGGAGAAACTTGAATGATCCCAAGCTTTGGCCAAAAATACTTGCCCAAGAACTAACTACGAGCATAATTCCTGGCGGCTTGTATTCCCAGTAATCTAGATAGGGAACTCCGTTATTATTAAGCGGAGAAAGCGCAGGTAGAAGAAGCGAAGCTGTGTCGCCTGAGAATTTGTTATCAGGAAATCTGTTAACAATATTTAGCACCGGAAGAATGGCGAGAAGAAGAATAAATATTATTTTTTGAAGTTTTTTTGACTTTAGCTGCATGATTGCTATTTATGATTGCGATTTATTTTTGGAGAATAGTGATTTTGCCAGGATAATAACTGAGGCGAAATAGGTGCTTATCCATAGATACCACCATGATCCTTTGACCAGAAGTGGCTTGTATTGACTCAACTGAGTAAGCAGTGTGGGAATGGAGGTTAGATCGTAGTAGCTATTAACTAAGGTGTGCATACCTCCAAGCTGGAGCCAAACAAATATGAGACCTATGAGAATAGCGAGAATATTTTTGATCACGCGATTATCTGTAAAACTCGTGATGCCAAGTATGACTAGTGCCAGTTGAGAGACTATTAGGGGATAATAATATCTAGCCTGAACACCCAATGAATATCCGAGTACGCGTGCAAATTGGTAGTCGTAAAGGAATATCCCCATTACATAAACAATGAGAGAGAGAATGAGGAAGGTGGGAATTGTTAACTCTGAGAATCTCTTATGCTTGATTTTTTTGAGATAAATTACACTAATGCCAATGATTGATACTAGGACTAGTCGATTGGATAGCTGCCAGTAAATACTAGGCAGTACAATGCCAAGCCACTTAAACACACCCCAATACCAGACAATGTTTTGTGAGTTTAGTTTGTGAAAAGAAAATTTAGCGAAAGCTATTAATGTTGGGGGGTTAGAGGTTGTGGTGGTTATTAACTCGGCCCCAGGCAGCGTACCACTACTTAGGAGTGAAAAAATCTTAGGGAATTCTTGCCATCCAGCAACAAGAGCGATAATAACTATCACTCTCATGAGAGCAGAAAAATGAGATCTAATATTCTTGTCCATTCTCAGACGGAGTACTAAGGCAATCAGGAGAATGGGAACAAATAAGTATCCCTGGGTTTTTGTAAGGAAGGTGAGGCCAGCGACAATTCCGATGGTGTTGGCTAACCTTGCACTCCACCCGGCGTTAATCACTCTGAGAGATAAATATATAAGCATGGTAAACAAGAGATTAAATAAATTGTCACTGTTTACACCTGAGCCTACAAAGGTAAGCATGGGATGGAGAGAGGTTGTAATCGCAAGAACTGTGGGCAAATTGCTTTTTTTGGGAAAAACTTCTTTCCCAATAAGATATGCAAAATATATGAGAGTAGTTGATAAGAATATGCTCCCGACCCTAACTAGGAATAAGCGAGAGATGATATCCCTGTTTTTTGCGATCCGATAGAAGATTGAGCTATATGCGTAGTAGAGGGGTGGGTATCGCGCAGCTTCTCTCCAAACGTATGAAGAGGAGTTGGAGTCACTATTTAACTCACTGATAGCAAGTTCGTTTATTCCGAAGAGAGAGTCTGAGTATTCTGGATGATACTCGCTATGGTAGGTATATTTATTGTTCCCGAGTTCATCCCGATATGTCCCTAGCAAATTTTCAGTTTGTAATAGCTCCTCAGACAAATCATCTCCACTCCCTGTTGGCATCTTATCTTCGCTAGTGAAGTACTGTACTGAAGCAAGGTGAGCTTGCTCATCCGGAAACTCTAAGGGGAGAACTACCAAACTCCAGGTGAGTTGGATAAAAAAAGAAGATAATATGATTAAGAAGATTTTTTTATTCATGATTGTTTGGAATACCAGGCCCAGGAATCTATAATTGCATCATGAATATCCAGATGTATTGGCTTCCATGATGAGATACGCTGGAATTTGCTTGAATCTGCGATCACCCTGGGTGAGTCACCCGACCTTGCGCTAGCGAGTTTGGTCACGATTTTTTGACCAGTAACTTCCTCCACAGCCTGAATAATCTCCATGACACTATATCCCCTACCCGTGCCTAGATTGAATAAGTCTGAGGAGTTGCCGCCCCTAAGATAGGCCAAGGCCGCAATGTGGGCATTTGCCAGGTCATCGATGTGAATATAGTCTCTGACACAAGTTCCGTCTGGGGTAGAGTAACCAGTCCCGAATATCTCTAGAGCCCCTTCCCTGTCTGAGACTACCCGAAAACAGTTGGAGATAAGGTGGTGAGAGTGTTCTGGATTTTGGCCAAGGTGACCTGCTGGGTCAGCTCCTGCAACATTAAAGTATCGAAGGATTGCATAGTTGGAGTTGCTAGTCTTGGCCGAGTTAATGAGGGAGCACTCTGCCTCAAGTTTGGTGGCTCCATATGGATTAATTGGGTTTGGAATGCAGTCCTCAGTTATTGACTCAGACGAGACCTCCCCGTATACGGCAGCAGTACTAGAGTAAATGATGTGAGGGACTTGCTTGTTAACAATATAGCTCCATAGTTTTGCAGATTTCTCACTGTTGTTGAGCTGATATTTTTCTGGGTACTTGATGGACTCTGGCACGCTAATAGAGGCTGCAAAATGAATGACAGCATTAATCTGATTACGCGCAAACACTCGATCAAGAATAGTGGGGTCTGCAAAGTCACCCACAACTAACTCAGCTTGCTTGGGGAGGACATCTCGCGATCCAGTTGAGAGATTATCAATGACGATTACTTGCTCTCCCATCGCTATGAGCTTCTTGACAGTGTGGGAGCCTATATACCCACAACCACCTGTTATAAGTATTTTGGTTTTGTGCATGGATCGTTACCTGTATATTCTTGAGCTAATAATCTATAATTAGAAATCATTATAGTATAGGATCTCTATGAAAGGGCGTACATGAAGAGTTTAGTGTCTTTGGTGATACCAACATATAACGAAGTGGGTAATCTCGAAAAGCTATATGAGGAGATTGTTAGAAATCTAAGTAGTAAATACAGTTATGAAATAATTTTTGTCGATGATGGTAGCACCGACGAATCTCTAAAAATCATCAAAAAAATAAAAAAGAATGATAAGAGAATCAAGTTTATTTCTTTTACAAGAAATTTTGGCCACCAATACGCGCTAAAGGCAGGTCTAGATAACGCGAAGGGAGACTGCGTAATTTCTCTGGACGCGGATCTTCAGCACCCACCATCCATGATTTCAGAAATGTTAAAAGAGTGGAAAAAAGGATTTAAGATTGTGTATACAAAGAGAGTCAGGGAAGACAATACTTCTTACTACAAACTGATAACCTCCAAGCTTTTCTATTATATTATTAATAAGCTATCTCAAGTCCGGATAGAGTATGGAATGGCTGATTTTCGCTTACTGGATAGAAAAGTCGTTGAGATCATCAAAAATACAAGTGAGTCGGCTTTTTTCTTGCGCGGATTAGTTGCATGGACTGGCTTTCCAAGTAAGTCAATTACCTACACGCCAGATGAGCGATATTCAGGGCAAACCAAGTATTCTCTCCACAAAATGATGAATATGGCGATTGATGCGGTCACGTCGTTTAGCATTGTACCTTTACGATTAGCTACTATTCTTGGATTTTTTATCTCACTAGTGAGTGGGATATATGCCTTGTACGCAGTGATTGTGTGGATTACTGACAGCAAGGTGATTACTGGCTGGCCATCAGTAATAGTGAGCGTTTTGTTTATTGGTGGAATGCAGCTAATGATGTTGGGAATAGTGGGTGAGTATGTTGGGAAAGTGTTTTTGGAATCAAAAAAACGACCTCTATACATTATCGGGGAGATGGAGTGACGAAGAGGATAATTTTTCTTGCTTTTAGCATTGTGGTAGGAATGTTCTTGGCTGGGAATAATCTAAAAGCCGAGTTTGGGCCAATTGATGATCATGAAGTTGTTAACTGGCTAGGGGCAGATAGAAAGATACTGTTAAGTGAAATTCCCCAAATGCTCAAGGAGACTGAGCTTGGTAGATTTGGCAAATATGCCAGGTACAGACCCAGCTACTACACACTCCGGATCGGAGAGAGCTATCTGTGGGGAGGCAATGCTAGCCTGTGGTACATGGCAAGAATTGTGATGTTTGTGGTGGCTATCTATCTCACATTACTAATATTATCGAGTTATGTCTGGTGGCCAGTTGCCCTATTTGGTGTCTTACACATACTTGAGCAAAATTATTGGGGAGATATCTTATCTAGACTCGGACCATCAGAGATTTACTCAGTTCTAGGCCTACCTATGTATATATATGGACTAATTCGGATATGGAACCCTAAGAGCACTAATAATAGAGCCATGTTCATCATGTACTTTGTGGGGTTTGTGATTTGTGTCGGGGCAAAAGAGAATTTTTCTTTTCTGTTGATACCAACCCTACTCTTATCTGGCAGGCTTATCAAAGAAAAGCGAATGAGCGGCTGGAGACTAGCAGGATCGATTGCAATGATTGGTTATGTGACAACTATATTTGCCTCGATTGCGATTAACACCCTCAAGACAAGCAGTGATATCTACGGAGCGGATGTCTCAATTGCGTCGCGGCTGATAGCATATATTGATAGCGTTAAGAATATAATCGACGGATTTGTGACAAAACCCATGTTCTTTTCGGCAATTGCAGCCATGCTACTAATACTTGCATATATCCCAAGAGAGCGAATATACAAGTTGTTTATGACTAGCATCCGCTATGCTGCGGTGGCGGCAGCGTTTTTGCTAGTTGGAGCTTCGCAGCATGTTTATTACGGGGCAATATTCCCCACCAATATCCGATACGATTTCCCAATCTTAGTCATCCCAACCATACTAATTATTATATTGACTAAGTATTTGGTAGCGGCTACGAGTGATCTTGGCTTAAAAATTGCTCGACCCGCAATATATCTAGGGACATTGATTGCAATAGCTCTTCTTATACAACCGACCCACTACCTAGAAACCAGGACTAAGTCTATCCAGAACGTCGAGATGACAACTAGTTTTATGGGTAAGTTGAGAGCTGATGCGAGACGGATAAGTGAGAATCCGTCATCCCCTCTAATTATCAACAGTGAAAGACCAATTGATTATGAAATGATCTCCTCCTTACAACGATTCTTAGTATACTCCGGAGTTAATAGCCCAGTCTATCTTAGATATATATCTAACCCAGACTTACGAGATTCGACCTTAGGACAACTGCTGGACGATCGATTAAGGGTAGTGGCTGATCAGGGAAGTTCTGAGTATATTCGTGGGTTTACTGCGTATAATGATCAGCTAATAATGGGTGACTGTTACAGTATCCTGGTAGGTGAAGTCGAAAGTGAGAGTTGTGTGAACCTAAGTCGTTACTGAGTAAAGATAGAGATAATCTCTGCTATCTCTTGTTGAGTGAGTTCTGGATTGTTACCGAAATAGAGGCCATTCTGATGGATCAGACTGGCGTTTGGACTGACAATGTTCTTAAGATTGGGTGTTAAGTATTTTTTGAAAAATGGCTGGTCGGCCATATTGCCACCCACAACTGGTCGAATTTCGATCTTATCTGCACATTTCCTGACTAGCTCATCCCTTATTTCTTGAGTTTTGCAGATTACAGGAATAGCAAAATTGGAGAGAAAATCCATATGCTCATATTTAATTGAATAAAAGCGATCAGTCTGAGAGTAGATCTCGGGAGCAATTGCTAAGAAGTTTTCGTTTCTTTTTTTGGTGATCTCGTCAATGTGCTTGAGCTGATTATGACCAAGGAAACCGTTAATTTCTGTGGGGCGCAGATTGTAACCAAGATCGTAGAAGGTGTAGCGAGAGTAAAAAGTTGAGTTTACGTCGTGCTTGTTGCGCATCTCCTCTTGTTTAGTAAGAGATAAGTTTCTGTCCCAACCGTGGGCACGAACTAACCTAAGCATAGTAGAAAGTTCTTCGTCGTCAGTCAGGATAGCGCCGCCTTCGATGGTAGACATGTGGTGGCCGACATAGAATGAGAAGGTGCTAGCAAGACCAAAGTTACCCAACTTCTTACCCTTGTAAACTGATCCCATGGACTCGCAATTATCCTCGATAAGGATAATGTTTTTTTCACTGCATAGGCTACTGATCTGATCAAGGTCATCTGAGAAGCCGAGCAAGTTGGTGATGAATAGCATCTTAATGTCACCATGAAGCTCTAACGCTTGAGAGAAGGTGCGGCTTGAGACATTGAGAGTGTCTAGTTCTACGTCTACTGGAATAGCTTCTAGGCCAAGTTGGATGATGGGCATGGCGTTGGTTGACCAGGTAAGTGATGAGAAGGCAACCTTGTCACCTTTTTTAAGCCTACCGAGATTGAGAAGTGACTGGATGATGGCTAGATTGGCGGAGCTACCGCTGTTAACGAATATTGCATGCTCCCTACCCTGGTATATTCCTAGCTCATTTTCAAATTTTTCACACTGCTTGCCAAATGATAATTGTTTGGCGGATGACAAAAACTCGATAAGATCACTGGTAGTTTGTTTTTCGTTGTAGTAGGTAGACTTGATGAGCTTAATCATAACTATTTATTATAAAACAAATCTTGAATAGATTCTGCAGTATTTTTCCAGCTAAACTTGTTGACGATCGATTTCCTGGCTTTACGGGAAGCCTGCTGATATTTATTGGTATCCATCTTCATGACTTTTACGATGGCCTTGACCATCTTACCTGTGTCACGAGGGTCGACTAGATGGCCTGTAACGCCATCAACTACGTCTTCGTTCTTGACTGGATATCTAACGGCGAGAGTGCCGCAGGAGAGCGCCTCTTTTACCGGGAGAGCCATCGAGGTGGTACCAGACCGCTCAGAGTATGAGCATTGGACGAGAACCTTGGCCAGAGAGTATAGCTGGGGGAGGATGTGATAATCAACAAAACCTAGGAACTCAACAGAACTCTCTAGCTTGAGTTCGCTTGCCAGATTACGAAGTTTTTGCTCGGCCTTAGGATTCTTGATGGTTGAGGTGATTATCAGATGAGCTGATGGCACCTTTTTTTTGACTAGTGCGAATATTTTGATCATTTTGTCGGTACCTTTGACGGGAGAGTAATCAGTGCTGTGCACGACAACTTGCTTTCCTTTGTACTTTTTCTTGAGAGCACTGCTGGCAAATGGCTTGAAATGATCGGTGTTAATGCCTGCGTAGGAAATTGCGGGATTGACTCCAAAAATTTCTCTTATGTACTTTGCTGTCGTTTGATTGAGGGTAATTGTAGAGGTAGTTTTTTTAGTTGCTTTAATATCCATTTTTTTATAGGTAAGTGAGAGTGATCTGATTAAGAATCGCTTAAAAATTGGGAAATTGCTGATAAAGTCTTGATCGTGAAAAAAAGCAAATGGCTCAAAAATGTACTGGATATGGCGAGATTGTGTTTTTGCCGCTAGATAATTGCCAACTACGTTCATGGGAAACATGTTTGAAACTATGATTGGTTTTTCACCCAACTCAAGACTACTATTGGCTAGTCTTAAAATTGCAATGTTTTCCCACACAATTTGTATTGGGAGAGTTAGCCAGTAAATGAGAGAAGTTGAGGTTAGCTTATTAAGAGAAAGGAGTTGAACATCAAGCTTGGAGTAGTTATCCATCGCCTCAATAGAGGTGTTTTCGACGATAATAGTGATGCGAAATTTTTTACTAAGGATCTTTATAACCTCGTAGATGAATTTGGTCCCTCCCATCCAGTAGAGGAAATGAGTATGAAGCCAAAATATATGAAGTTGTTTTTTCTTATTTTTTTTCATTTAAATAGTCTGCTAGATGGGTAAAGGCAAAATACATTAGTAGTGGTGTAAATGATAGCATCATTCTGGCAGCTGAGGGGCCAATAGAGGACCAAACGGTGTATTTTTGGGCAAAAATGTAGCCTCCGCCCAAGAGAATCGCTGTGCCTAGAGTAAAAATAATTAGCCATGCTGGGCGAATGCGCTTTCTTTCTCTAATCGTGAGGAATGCTGCAAGAGCGGCAAGTAAGGTTGGGATCTTGATGTATGTAAGATAGTTTTTGACCAAGAAGAGCTCGATCTGGAATAGTTCTTTAAGGTTAAAATTAGCGAGAATTGATCCTAAGGAGATGCTAACCAGTCGTTTATTCGTGAGGTCAACAACAGCATAGGATGTCCAGAGATATCTGGAGAGAAAAAATAAGGCGATTAGGACAGATGATTTAATAACTGATTTTCTTTTGACCATTTGGTAGAGCATGACTGAGATAGTAATAAGCCAGAAGGGCTCTAGAGATCTTGTGAAAAAAGAGGATAGGAGCATAAGAGTCGAGATCGTGGGTGAGTAGTTTTTTTTGTCGATGAGAAAATATATCGAGAAAAAGAAGAATATGGTGTACGGGAGATTGGTGTAGGCGATGGTTGAGTGCGAAAATAGTTCGGGAGATGCAGCAAGAATGAGAGGAAATAGGTGAGTTAGTTTGGGCTTGCCTGATCGTATCCCCCATTTTTCATAGAAAAGTAGCACGAGACTAAGATAGAAGCCAAAGTACACTATCATCGGCGTTGAGGCACCCAAGATATAGCTCCAGGCATGCAAACTAGATGTCATAAATGGATAGCTATAGTAGTAGTCAAAATTGCTATAGGTATCGTGAATGTCGTTCCTAAAATCTTCGATCCGGATGTTTTCTGAGAAGACTCTGCCCCGGAAATCATAGAGAGTGAGAGCGTCCCAGTCTGTGACTGGCCAAGAGAGATTGTGGAGCAGAATGGTAGAAATAAATGCAATTAGGAGAAGGTTGAGAGGAAGCTTGAGGGTAGACATATATTTTGTAAGACTTATTCTCTTCCATACCCCACTACGCACGACTCGGAAGATGAAGTAAGCAAGAGAGATAATAGCTGCAGAGAAAACTAGCTGATGCGAAATGTTAGCTCCCGATATCATAATTGCGGTAAAGACAATGTTAATAAGGGTCGCCCCCAAGAGGAATGAGATCGAGAGAGTGAGGAGTGAGGATAACTTGTGAGCGAAGCGATTCCTGAATAGATCAAGACATGTCCACCCGAGAAGAGTAATTGTGAGGTATCCAGCAAATAGATTGATAAGTGAAATAATCATAACTATTTTATCCTCATTTCCCTAAGGAGATCTTCTCCTAGATTTGGACTCTCGTGTGTTAGCAGACTTGAGAGAATTGAGGCATATCTTCTTGCCTCTTTTTGATTATTCTCTTGCATATTGAGATAGTATAGTCCGACTAGAGACTCTAGATTACTACTCTTGAGTAACAAGGCTTGCTCATAGAGCTCCCTGGCCTGGTCAAAGTCTCCCATTGTGTAGTGATAGGCACCAAGATTAGATAGTTGCTCTGAGGTCATGAGGTCATCGTTATGATCTAGCTTTCCCACCTTGGCAATGGCTTCACCGTAAAGGTATGGGAGAGGAGCGCGATTAGTGTACTTGAGGTATATCCCTAAGATAGATTGAGCGTCAGATAACCCTGCTTGGACGTCAGAGATATTTAGTTGAATAGTGGTGAGTTGATTCTTGATTGTGTTGGGATTGCCCTCATATTCAAAGTCGCCTTTTTCGTGATCATCTACGTAAGCAACGACGCTTACTGAGTATGATAGATTTGAGTTTAGTTCGACTTTGACTAAATTTGCTGTCGCTAAGTCTTCTATTACAACCTCTTGATAGATGTCGTCTAACTCGTTATCACCACCATCTTCTCCCAATGAGACTTCTTCTAGCAAGCTTAAAATAGATTCGCTACCATCAAGTCTTTCTATAATAATGTTGTTGATAGAGGCATCCAAGGTCCTTGGTAGTAGTGTTTGTACCTCAGCAATGGGAACAGGTAGGATCGGCCAGCCGTAAAATGATTCTGAGGATGGGTAAAGGATGGTATTGCCGGCGGTAATCATAATCCAGTCTGCAGAGTTGAGTGAGGAATAAAAATCCTCATTTGTTGCGGAGTAGAGTTGTCGTGGATAGAGAAAATAGCGAAGAAGTAGCTGATTACCCTCCATTTGCCAGGGGTTTTCCTGAGGTGGATGGGCAACTGAGGAGTCTTCTGGGACTACATCCTGATACAGAACAACATGATCATAGTAGTCTCCCCAAACCGTCTTCATTCTTTGACGATAAGTTGCCGTATCCTCCCCTACTAGACGGTGGATTAGGCTTGGGAAGTAAGCTAATGAAAAATAGACAGTGCTGATAAATGAGTAAACTATGATTACTGCGGTGATAATGGGGACAGGCGATAGTTTTTTGGGTTTGGGAATTATTGAGGAAAGATACATTCCAGCAGAGAAAGTCAAAGTGAGGAAGGTTATCTCTGGATGAATGTGAACGTGGGAGAATACATATCCGGTTCCATTTCTTATCTCTACAAGAATTAGCAATAAATATATGGTGCTCGCAAGTGGTAGTAACACTATTCGATTAAACCTTGAGATAAATATGTCATCTTCTGACTTAGTCTTATGCAGCCAGTTAAGGAAAATGGTCATGACAATTAGAATCTTGATATCTATTCCAATAAAGTTGGAAACGAATCCATCGTATAAATATGCTTCTGTGAGAGAAAGCAATATTACCAATAAGAATATATGTCTATTCATGCGTATAGGTATAGACATACTTTTGCTAAGTAATCTTCTAAATGATTTTGAGTAATGCTTATCCATATATATTCATTCTAAATTACTTCGGTAAAATAGCTACAATGTTAAGTATTCGACTGTTAATGTCTCCAAGTGGAATTTTGGACAGCTTACCCCCCTCTTTGAGGATGTAGGTTTTATATCCACAGCTATTCAATAGATCCAGTGTCTTCGTGTTCGAATGACCATAATTACGCGAGTTTTTGTTTAACTCTACAATAATAACTGCTATTTTTTTACCAAGGAGTGCTTTTTTTGCACCGAGTAGGACATCATATTCTGCTCCCTCAACGTCGATTTTGAGTATTTTAATTTGGCTTATCTTTTCCTTACGTATTACATGATCTAATGTAGTAACTCTAACCTCAATATTGCCTTGTTCGTTATTGATTGTATGTGAAATATGATTCGTTTCAGATATTTTAGTTGTTCTGAAGGTTGATTTTCCCTTTTTACTAGATAGTGCTTGATCAAATATGCGAACAGTATTTACGAGATTATTTAGTAACACATTTTCATATAATCTCTCCCTTGATTGTTGTGTTGGTTCAAATGCAAATATTCTACCCTTGGTAATCTTAGAAGCTGCAATAAGTGACATCTCGCCTATTCCTGACCCAACATCAACAAACACATCGTCACTCCCTAGATTGTGATAGATGTATTCCATTTCTGCATACTCTGGCCATCCTTCATACACGATCAGGCTTCCAAATGAACTATCAGGGTAACAGATACATTTTGTTTCTGGAGTTAATTGTATCAAGGCTGGAATCTTAAATGTTACTTGATTAATTCTCCACCAAATGACTCTAAGCAGGGCAATGTACTTATGATTAGTGTTATTGGGATGGATTGTTATTCTGTATAGAGCTTTAATAATACTCATGTTTTAATTATGATTAATTGCTACATATATTTGGATAATAATATTTCTTGCTATTGTAAATAAATTTTTATTTGATAACTGCTTTTCTAATGCAGTGTCATATTCTGTATTTACTTCGATTTTTGATGGATGAATATACGGAGTGTGTAGTTTCCTGGTGGGTAAGTTAGCTATACTATGAATATCAAACTTGGTATGTGTTGCATTTTTACCAAACCCGATATTTGATACTAAATTTTTACTTGGAACAATGGTAAGCAAATTATTTTTTAATTGACAGAAAAAAAACTGGTAATCCCAAGTGTCAATCTTTCCTTCGAAGCACTTTTGGAAAAGGTTTTTCCAGTATGTATAAGCCCTTTCAGAGTAGAATTTTGTGCAAAATTCTCCCGAATCTTTAACGTTTTTCCAGTCTTTCATATTAACGTCATATAAATCCCAAACTCGCTTCCAGGTTGCCCAGCCCCATATCTGACTATGTGATGAAAATAGATAACTATCATGGATATTAATGCCACCTTCGTATGGATTACTACCAGATATGCTTGATATTCTTGTATTATGCTTATATTTATCTAGTAGCTTATCGCAATACTCAAAGAAGTATATGTTTGGCAAACAATCGTCTTCCAATATAATTCCTTCACTCTCATTTTGAAAAAACCAAGTAATTGCTTGTGTAACTCCTAACTTACATCCCAAATTTTGCTCTCTAAACAATGTTTTCACCGAGCACTTCCAATTTATTTTTTTAACAATTGATCTTGTTTGGCTAATTTTTTCTAATTCACTCTTCGTTGCGTTCTGAGATGGCCCATCCGCTGCAATATATATTTTTTTTGGCTTAACTTTTTGTATTATTTTAAATACTTTTTCTGTTTCTTCTGGCTTGTTGTAAATAATGAACAGTAGTGGCTTGCTGACTTGATACTTTTTCACGATTTTTGCCCTTTCCATCTAAAAAATATAGATTGACTAATTAAATATATAGATAGAGGTATTATAAATATTGCCATACGCTGAGCAGAATTTCCTATTTGATCCCATGTTTCATAGCGAATGCTAAAAATATAAGTCCCGATGAAAAACATTGCGAGAGAGGTAACTATAGTTAGCATAACAACCTTAATGCTAGTTGAGAAGCTACGATAATTATATATGAACAATAATGCTGTAACACCGATCGCGTAGTAGAGATAAGCGTCCGGTCTAAGAATATTAGCCCATATATACTCTAGAACTACCCTAATTTGTGAGACTTCTAGGTTGGCAACTAAGATACGGAGATCGCTAATAATTCCAGAGGAAGAAGGGGTCGCGTAAGTATTGTTTAGTGATTTAAACCTTTGCCATGGTATTTGAACTATCTTTACCATAATCAGATAGGTCAATGTACTTATACCTTTGTTTCGAAATCCCTTGGTGAGCAAAAGCATGGCAGGAATCACAGCTAGCCAAAATGGCTCTATTCTAATCCAGGTGCTGAGCGCAATCAGAAGCATGCCTAGATATAGCCTCCCCCTCTTGCCGTTAATGCCTTCGGCTAGGTATATGTACCCAAGCGCGAGGAAGGTAGCGTATGGGAGATTGGAATAAGTCATGTGCGCTTGTTCATAGATCGCAGTAACAAATCCCAAGCAGACTGTCCAGAACAATGCATAGGAAGGAGAGGTTTTCCTGGCGATTAATGAGTAGAAGATTGTTAGGAGGGAAATGTATATAAGTGAGTAGATGATGGTCGGTGAGTAGAAGCTCATTGAGTATACCCAGGTGTTACTAAGAGAGGTAAATAATGGATAGCTAAAATCATATCCCGTTCTAAATCCCTCATCCATAAAACCAGTGTTGATAAATGAGATTGCTCGATAGTCATAGAGGGCAAGAGAGTCCCAGTCTTTGGCTGGCCAGTATAAGCCGTACAGCAAAACTGGAACCAGAAAGAAAATGCCAAAGAGGATTGTAATGATTGTGGTTATTTTGCCAGACCTCTTAACCAATGGAGTGGGTCTAGTATTCCTTGCTAGATATGCTGAGATAATAAAAAGAACGACAAGGAGAGAGTTTGACTCAAGAGCAGCATATTTTAGCCCGGCAAGATTAGTAAGAAATAGAGCTAAGGTAAATAGTCCAAGTCCGATTAGATAGCCTAGGGCAAGTGATTCGACTCTAGCTGCATCAGGATAGATGAGTCTGACAATGTTTCTCCCAAAAAGGGTAACTAGGATAAGTCCGATAAATAGTAATAGTAATCCCATATTACTCTCCCACCCTGATAAGTCCCCAGTTGGTAGGAGATCCATGCACGCTTGGAGTGTAATTCTCATAATGTGAGGACTGGGCTTGATTATCGTCTGGGTTGTAGATAATTACTTCGCTTGCTGATATGGAGAAGTTAGGCCAAAACGTATCACTCTCAGTTGGCTGGAAATTCTTGGCAATTACGATATATTGGAAATCACCATCTGGCAGAATCTCTTTGTTTCCGTCAAGCTGATTGATAATTTGTCTGGGATAGACGAAGTATCTAAATAGCTGGGCGTTTCCAACTGTTGGGTGATCGTTGGATCTTGGTGGGATAGCAATGAGGGAGTCGGGGGGGGTGTTGTCATTAACAAACTCCGCAAAATCATAAGTTACGCCCCAGATTGAACGCATCTTTTCACTTTTTGATGTAGTTGGTTCCTGAAGCATCATTCTGTTAAAACTTTGTTCGATTGCAAAAGTTGTTGTCAAGTTAGCTGCAAGATAACTCAAGGTAAAGTAGGTGATCAATACACATAAAACTAGATTAGTAACTGTTTTTGGGGAGAGTGATTTAATGACAAGTAGCGTGGTTCTTGTCTTGGGGAAGCTAGGAATTAACTGAATTAAGATTATGCTTGCGCCAAAGAGAATTACCAGGGGGAGAAGCTCGGGATGAAGATGATACTTGGTGAAGATATAATTATCGTAGTTTTTTGCCTCCACTAGCGGCAAATATATCCAGGCAAGAGATGTGACTGACAGCAGTATCTTGTTGAGAAAAAAGATTGAGCTGTGGAGTCTTGATTGCTTACCATCTTGAGATAAGTGCAAATATACTAGCAGGCATGCTAGAAATAGCAACAGAATTATCCAAAGGGGCATCCCCGTATGAGTTTTGAGGAAGCCTTGGTACTTGTAGACCTCAACAAATGACAATAGATAGCCCACTAAGACAAGCCAAGGAGCTTTGTTAATTAAATTAGTCAGGTGTTTTTTTTGTACCATGCAATCGTTTCTTTCAAACCTTTATCAAAATCCGTGCTAGAAGTAAAGCCAAATTCTTCTTGTGCTTTTGTGGTATCGAGCATGCGTCGTGGTTGTCCGTCTGGCTTGCTCTTGTCCCAAATGATCTTGCCTTGATATCCTGAGATTTTGCTGATTTTTTCTGCCAAGTCTTTTATCGAGATCTCAAATCCTGCACCGAGATTAACTGGCTCACTCTTGTTATATTTCTCCGTAGCTAATATTATGCCCTCTGCGGCGTCATCGACGTAGCAAAATTCGCGGGTAGGTGTACCAGTACCCCAAACAGTGACTGTTGACTCACCACTCTCTTTTGCCTCTACGAACTTTTTGATGAGTGCAGGGATGACATGGCTACTGCCCTCATCAAAGTTGTCACCTGGACCATATAAGTTGACTGGGAGAAGGAAAATGCTATTAAAGCCATATTGAGCACGGTAGGCAGTTGATTGGACGAGCATCATTTTTTTGGCTAGGCCATATGGTGCATTTGTCTCTTCTGGGTATCCATCCCACAGATCATCTTCATTGAATGGGATAGGGGCTAACTTGGGATAGGCGCAGATAGTACCGATACCGACAAACTTCTTGACTCCCGCAAGCCGACTCTCCTCCATTAAGTGAACTCCCATCAGAAGATTGTCATAAAAGAGTGTGCCTGGGTAGTCCAGATTGTAGCCAATACCTCCAACGTTGGCAGCGAGGTGGATGACGATATCTACCCCCTGCACGACTTGCTTACAAACCGCCTTATCCCTGAGATCATATTTGCTACTGCGGGGGACAACAATATCTTTTGCTCCTCTCATCTCTAACTTTTTGACAACCTTAGAGCCCAGGAAACCGGCACCACCAGTAACAAGAACTTTTTTGTCAGACCAGAAACTCATGACTCGAGTATAGCATCTGAAATACAATTACTTAAGAAGATCGTAGACAAAACGAACTAGGCCAGAGTGAATCTTGTGAAGGGAGAGGTGGATGGGGGTAGCACCGTTTCTTGCCAGGGCAATATCTCCCTCATCCATGAGTTTGCGTCTGCCTGTTTGTGATTTGCTATTTTGCTGATCTCGAAAGCCGGAGAGGGCCACCTTGAGATCATGTGGCTTGTAGTGCTTGCTCATCCTTAGCCAGTAATCGTAGTCCATCACGTAGTGGTACTTATCATTAAACTCACCTATCTTCTCGTAAACTCGTCGAGACCAGAAAGTAGAAGGCTGCGGTAACATCGAGTCGGCAACCATGAGAGTAGTTCTGGAATATATGGCAATAAGAAAGCGTTTGTAGCCAGAAATTATCCAGTTGTTTTTGCTAACCTCACCCTTCTCGTTAATAACCAAGCAATCCCCCGTAATCCAGTCAGCACCTGTGCGGGCGTAATACTCCCCCACTCTCTTGAGGGTGCCGGTGAGATAGATGTCATCAGAATTAAGATATGCTAAGACATCACCTGACGTGAGCTTGAGACCTTTGTTAATAGCATCAGTCTGTCCCTGATCTTTTTCACTAACCCACTTGAGCTTGTTTCCGTAACTTTTGAGGATCTTAACAGTGTCGTCAGTGCTGCCTCCATCGATTACGAAGTATTCTAGGTTCTTGTAGCCTTGTGAGAGGACGCTATCGATCGTATCTTTGATGTACTGACCCTGGTTGTAGGAAGGGGTGATAATACTGATCTTGGGAAGCTTCATTTGGAGTCTGCTTGCTTAATTGCCTTGTCTCTCACTACCTTCTCAAGCTTTTGTCTGAGCTTATTGATTTGGATGCGATTCTCAATTAGAAGTGCATAGGATCCCATAAAGGCAAATATTACAATCACGTCTGTGAGGCGATTAACCTCGAATATCCTTCTGAGAAAGTTAGCTGATGACTCGACAGCTACAATGATGCCCAGGGCAAATAGGCTTAACAACCATGACATTGCCTCTACTTTTGGGAGTTCACCTTTTTTGTAGTGAATCCTCACGACATACATCATAAACAAGATGAATAGGACCGACAAGATTTGGATTCCTAGCATTTTACCTCCATAGCCAATATGGCAATTTAATTAGTATTCTAACAGCGTCTAGCATATTAAAGCCATACTCCTTACCATGATAAACTGTACTGATAGGGATCTCAGTGAAGTTAAGGTTGCCTTTGGCAATCCTGACAGCGATCTCTGTCTCTACCTCATAACCTGCTGAATGCCAGATAATTTTGCGATAAGCTGAGCGAGTCATAGCCTTGAAACCAGAGGGGATATCGGCAATGTAATGGCGAAAAAGAAGATTGATGAGAATGGAGATACTTTTGTTACCAAGAACTCTCATTAATGGCATCTTGGCATCTAGCTGACGAACACCTAAAACTATGTCCGCTCCTTTATTAAGTGCTTGCTTGAAATGCTTGAGATCTCCCACCTCATGCTGATCATCACCGTCCATAAAAATGACTGCATCGGCACCCATTTTTTTGAAAGCATATTGGCAGCCTGTTTTCATTGCAGCCCCCTTGCCTAGGTTTACCATGTGAGAGAGGCACTTGACGCCGCGCTCCCTGACTATCTTCCTGGTGTTGTCCAAGCTACCATCGTTGACTACGATGATGTTTTTTTTGCCAACCCCAGCTTCGAGCTTAGTTAGAAACCTCCCAATATACTTGGCCTCGTTATAGGCGGTAATAATGACGGCAATCTTCACTGGTTCTCCAGATTATCGGCTTGCATGTGGACGGTGGGGAAACCAAATGTGCGAAAGATCACCCGTCCATCATCCCGAGCAATAATATCTTGCTCTCCGTACTCAAATAATGGCTGAACTATTAGAAGAGTGTTGTCAGGTAGATCCATCTGCTCTATAGGACCCTGAGGTCTGATATCGCCGAAATAGTACTTACCCAACTTGATCATAGGAACACCGTCAATCATCAATCGATTATCTTTGGCCTTGCGATAATCGCGCGGATCAACCTGGTTGTAGTAGGCAAAATACATGGAGGTCTCACCGTAGCTCTGAGTAATAATAAAGTGGTCATATTGATCTTCCCTCTCTCGCGCGTATTCAATAGCCTCAAACATTGTGGAGTCATACCAGTACCTGCCATAGCTGGGATACTGATAGACATATCTGAGAGTCCAGTTGGCAAAAGATAATGAGTAGGCAAGAAGGAGTGCCGTAAACAATAGCTTACGAAAACCGGATGTTTTGGACCAGAGAAAAATTTGGACAAGAGCATATCCTGCAAAAATCTGAGGAACTGGAAGCATCGCTAGACTGCGCAAACCATAGGCAGGGCCAACGAGCGCGGTTGGGATAGGGGCAAGGAGTAGCCAGGCGATCAGGAGTCGCCAAGCTTTTTGTTTTTTCTTATACAACAAGAATATACCCAGGAGAATGAGAGGGGCGTCGATGAGATATAACATGCCATGGTTGGCGAGACCGTAGCGGAGATTGCTATCTCCTCCCACAAAGAGGAATTGACCAGAGAAGTTGTCAAAATAGTAGGTTACAAAATCCTGGAGATGATACGTCGCGCGATTCTCAGTTAGCTTGGCCAGGGTACTCTTGGGGTTATCAAAGAAATTGCGACCGCGCTCTACCCGAGGAATAATTGTCTTGTCAACGAAAATGTTGATATTCTGGAACCTGACTTGCCCACCAGCAAAGAAGGCTAGATAGAGAGCGGGGAGAGCAAAAACTAGAGCGACCGACCAGTAGCGGACAAATGGCTTGACCCACACCTTAACCTGCTGACCCCAATGAGACCAAAGCCAAACTAACATGAGAAGAAGGGGGGTAAACATCTTGGAGGTGTAGTAAGTATATGCGGCTAGTGCGAGATAGAGGGCGGAACGTGTGAAACGACTCTTGAGAAGGTAGTAGACACTAGCCAGGCCAAGAGTGAGGGCTAGATTGGCTTCGTAGCCACCGCGACTGAGATGAATGTGCCACGGAGTGAGAGTGAGTAAAAGGGAGGCAATGAGAGCTGTCCCCTCCCCCAGTTTGAGAATGAGGACAAGGCGATAGGTCAGATAAACTGCAATGATCCCAGCGATGGCTGAAGGGATCCTAACTGAGGCGGGAGTAGGACCAGTAATAAGCTGAACGAGTGCCACGGCGTAGATGTAAACTGGGTTTTTTTGGTCACCCCATGACTCAAACTGGAGAGGCATAAACTTGCCAAACTCGTCTCGACCAGTCTTGACGATCGAGAGGGCGTTGTAACCGATTGCGATCTCATCTCCGTAGAGCGAGGGCATGTGGGTATTGAGATAAGGGAGTCTCAAAGCAGCGGCGAGCAAGATAATGATGGTGATCAGGCGAGTGCGATGTTTCATGATTATTCTGGGCTACAACTATTTCTAAATGAAGGATTGTTTTCTAGTTCATGAGTAACAACATCGTCCAAATCATGCACTTCGTGGAGAAGAAGAGCTTGACTCCAAGACTTGCCAGCGAATTTACGAATTGAGGCAAGATCATTTATTGGAGTAGAAATAGTCAGGATTTTTCTAGCATCTTGTGTGCGGTATTTCTCACAAGCCAGATCTTTGATGTTGGCGTGTCTTAACTCGTATTTACCTGCCTGGACTAGATGAGAGAAACCAAAATCATCGGGGGCATTGCGGATGCCGCTCTGAACTTCGCTTGTAGTAAGGTCGCCATAAAAATATGGGGCAAGTGGCCCATGAAGTTCAGTGTCAATAATGTAGTCATAATCAGATGAGACGCTCTTGACGTAGCCAAAAACGTCACGTGCGTCACTGGTCCACATGAGATCATTGCTATGAGTAAAGACAAGGAAGTAGTGACTGAGTGACTGAGCGACAAAAAACAAGATAATCAAGAGATAGCCAAATAAGAGGGGGATAGCATAGCGCTTGAGATATTTCCCAGCCCAAGTGAACAACCCCTTGATGCCGATGCCAATAATGAGGGAGATAATATATAGGGCGATAAGAGCCATTCGCATGTTGATATTGTTAGCTAGAGCGGCGGGAATGAGAGAGATTAAGATTGTAACTGCATAGAAAAAATAGAGGGAATCCTGAGGATTTAGCTTATTTAACTTGTTTCTAACAAGTGACTCAAGGAATCTTTTGCATGCGTATCCAATCGAAAACAAGCCAACTAAAAAGAGTGGGAGTATTGGGTAGAGGAAGGCGCCGTAACTCGCGTCAAAGCCATACTCACTCTCAGCCTGCAAAAATAGATAATCAGATCCGAGATAACGGTAATAGGTTTTGCCAATGTTAGTTAGTTTCTCAACTGGTTTGTTCCAGAGTCCGTAGCAAAACTGGGACTTATCAGCGTTTCGCATAAAAGAGAGATAACAGTATTGCCTCTTCTCGTCGATCTCTAGAGTTGCACCTTCTGCGGACTTATTATTGTAGTACTCGAGTCGGTTGAGGCCCTTGCTAGACGTCAGATCACCTATCCAGCCGAGGCCAATGAAAAGGAGGGCGAGAATAAGCAGGAGGGATTTTTTGAGTTTGCTAATAAGTGGCCATGACTGGACCAGAGTTGCTATGATAATTGTGAGGATTGCAATGTAGCGAATAGAGGCATACCAATATCCAGCAAGACCAAGCATGACAGCTGCGAGAATCCATAGTCGGGAATCCTTGGCTCTAGTGAGAGTTGCACGCGTAATGAGCCAGATCCCAACTGCAAAAAATGCCATCGCACTAAATGCCTCGTAGAAGATCCGAGACATATCAAAGTGCCAAGGACTAAAAGCAAGAACAAAAACAGCAAATAAGAGACCCCATTTACTTCTCTTACCCCAGAGTTCTTTGAGCGTGAGATAGAGCATGAGGAGACTCACTACACCTGCGACTGCAGAAGGAAGATGAGTAACTAGGTTATCCATACGGCCGAGGACCTTGCTCCAAAATGCCATGGAATAGACCAATCCAGGCGCCTTCCACTCCCCGAATGCCTCAAAAACTAGTGGCCAGGGCTTGTTCCAGGTATCTCTACCGGTCTCGGCAATTGCCTTTGCGTCGGCGGCAAAACCCACCTCGTCGATGTGGAGGCCGGGGGGAGTACTACCGAGCTGGTAAAAGCGAGAAAATAGGATGGCAAAGAGAACAAGGATAACGAGGAAATATTTGGAGAGGGAGGAGAGTTTTTGCATATAGATCATTATACCTAGTTTTGGACGACGACCCATTTCTGGCAAAACTCAGCTCGATTCATGGTCTCTAGATCAAAGTCTGAGTGAGTGGTGGGGTGAACATAATTATTTAGCTCATCACTGTCACAGAGCTGATCACCAATGATACGACGCAGTTCACCACTATCTAAGGAAGATACGAGAGAGCGAGGAGAATTAGTTGAAGATATCAGTGATACAGATGGACAAGCAAGAGAGCGCTCAATGGAATCAAAGCGAATAATAGCTGTGTCATAATCCTCAAGATCTTCTGGACATCGATTGGTTATCGTGAGGTTCTGATACTGATAGTTGTCGTCGTCAGATGGGCTGTAGCCATTATTAAAGCTAGTGATCAGCTCACTAGTGATATCCTGATTGACTAGGACGATGTTGCTATAAACATACCTCGGCTGATTATCGATAATAAGAATCTTGACGTTAGGAGATAATCTGACATAGTTGGCAAGCAAGCGCTCATCAAAAAAGTGAGCTTGCGCATTCTCAATCGGAGCAGTGAACAGATAGTGATAGGCAAAGTTGAGAGTAGAAACACCAAATAACACAGCAAAAACGTAAGGATATATCTTGAATATGATCTTAGATTTCTGCTTGAGATAAATGTAGATGCCATAGATGCCGTAGGCCAGAACAATATTGAGGATTACTAGATATATTGCTGAGCGAAAGGCCATAGAGTCGTTGAGATGTATCACAGTCGCTGTGGGGGAGAGGATGAGCAAGAGCAGAATAAGGAGGTGGGGACGAGAGTGACGGACTAGAAGATGTCCTATGCCATAGAGCATGAATGGGAGTGTAAAGGGATAAAAATAACCCATCCCAGCTGAGAACACCCCCATGGTTTCGCCGTGAATAAACAATAATTGAGGAGAGATAAGAGTAAGATATTTGTCTCTGATAAGCATCAATAAGCTGAGATATTTGTTGCTGAATATCTGTTTGGCAAATTCGGGAGCTAGGGAGAGTGTACGCTCAGCATTGACTCCACCACCCAATCTATCGATGTTGGTGAAGATGAGCTCACTGCTCCGCCCTCCATAACTGTCGTAGTTAGTGATGGTGCGGATGAAGAGAAATGCGATCCAGGAGATGGCAGGTAGATAGTCTGTCCAACGACGCTTGGACTCTGCAAAGAAAGCAAGATAAATCAGATAAACTCCAGTTAACATGGGGAGAGCGAATTTGTATCCATGATAAGTAAAAAATCCGATAGCAAAGGTCATAAAAAAGCCTATGAGGGAGAGTGGGGATAGTTTGCGTTGAGAAAATAGAGCCAGACATACCCATGAGGCTAGATACCAAAAGAGTGAGGTAGGTTGCTCGAGAGCGGTACGAGAGAAGATCACATGCCATGGGGAAAGATACAGAAGAATAGCAGTAATAATAGCGATAGGTCGCTTAACTCTGATAAGTAGTAGCCAAATAAGGACTAGCAGAGGAGTAAGAGAGCTATAGATAACGGTCATAAGGCGAGAACTTGCGGGAGACTGGGGTAAGAAGCTTAGAGTGGGAGTGTTGATGAGTGGGCCAAGCTCAGACATGGTCCCGGTGTTGGGCAAGAAAGAGAGTGGATGCCAAGAACCCTCGATGTCACGCCCAATTTCTATCACAGCGTGGGCCTGGATGACGTTGTCGATCTCATCATGAGACAAAGAAACTGGGACTGTGTTGAGATAGCTAAGGCGAAGGAGTAACCCTATGATAACCGAGATGACAAGTATTATGAGAGGCTTCCTGTATTTCATAAGTGACATTATATAGATTAAGCGACAAAACGACCTATGGCAAATAGTGAAAACAAAGATATTAGTCCCAAAAGAGAAATAAGCTGCATAAGGAATAAATTTCTCTTGCTTAGTTTGCGCGCGAGAATGTAATAGACCGGAAAGATCACAAGAACATATCGGGGGAGTGAGGTGAGTGATCCTGTCAAAGTCGGAATTAGGAGGGCGCCGAGCGCGAATATTAGCTGAGAGAAAGGAATGAGTTTGTAGCCAATTGCTAGAATACTGCCAAAGGCTGCCAGAGAAAATAACTCCAGGAGCGAACGGAAATAAACCCAACTGGCTGGCTCGACAGTGAGGAGGATCTTGAGATATCGATAAATAACCTGAGGGAGAGTGATCAATCTACTATCGTACCTATCAACTCCAAACATGGGTAGTACGCGCATAAACATCAAGGGATCAGCGAAGTCCCGGTAGAGATATCCCATGTAGAGCATCAAGCCGCTGAGCGAGATGGCGAGTAGTCCGAAGATTCTAAAAATCTTGATCTTATGACCCGACTCTTTTGCATGCAAAATCATCTCTACGAGCAAACTAAGTGAGAGCAAGCAACCAATAACTCTAGTGCCAGAGGCAATCCCTGCAAGAATTGCTGCTGCTAACCAATGCTTCTTCTTGACCATATAGAAAAACCAAATGGAGAGAGCGAGAAAGAGCGACTCGCTATAGACGCCAAGAAAATAAAAACTAGTTGGGAAAAATAGCATACAGCCAATGGCTAACAGCTTATGGTGGGGAAATAAGCGGTAGATACCAAATATAGCAAATATGAGAGTAATGATACTAATCATGACCCCGGCAAATAATGGTGAAGGGGTGATGGGGGTGAGAGCTCTAATCATGAGTGGGTAGACTGGGAAAAAGGCTTGAGTGCCGGTATCTTGATAGCCGTAACGCGCAATGCGCAAGTAATGAATGCCATCAAAGTGTGCAAAAACTGAGGAGGCTCGAGAGTAGTGAGAAGTGAGTTCTGCTTGATAATAGGGGAACTCAATATTGAGATCCCTTTTGAGGGAATAGTTGAGAGTAAGGGAGATTATCCCTAGCCAAACTATAACAATGAGACCTAATCTAGTTAGTGTTGGTAAGTACTTTTCCATAAACTTCGTATGTAGCTCTAGCTGTTTTTTCCCAACTAAAATTCCTGGCGCGAGCTTGCCCTTGTGAACTGAGTTTTTTTCTTGCCCGACTATCCCGAAGAAGCATCTTGAGAGAATCGAGTAATTCCTTTTTGCTGTGAGGATCAAAATATGCGACTGACTTACCGCCAACCTCAGGCAGACTGCCCTGATTGCTTGTGAGGACGGGGCAGCCCTGATTCATGGCTTCGAGGATGGGGAGTCCGAACCCCTCGTACCATGAAGGCTGAACATACAGGGTGGCATGCGCGTAGATATATGGCATGTGGTGAGTGGGGATGTAGCCGAGCATCTTGATCCGATTTTTGGCAGGAGAGGCGGCAATGAGTGACTCGATCTCCCGATACTCTGGGATATCGGGCTTGTCAGAGAATACTTTGCCGACAATGACGAGGTGGAGGTTGGGTTTGTTGAGTTGGGAGAAGGCATTGATAAGTCCTTTGACATTTTTGTTCCAATTGATGTCCCCTACGTACAGTAAATAACGTGGAGGGAGGCTGTATTTTTTGATAATTGGCGAGTTGAGAGTGGCTGTTTTTCTGATTATGATAGGGGCTAGGGGAACGACAGTGATCTTGCTCTCTGGCACATTCATGATCTCCTGGATATCCCGGCTCGAAGACTCAGAATCAGTAATGATGTGGTTGACCCCTCTAAGGGAGCGTTTTTGAAGATTGTATTTGAGGCGGCCACGCAGTCCAGGAGGGAAATGAGAGGCAAATTTGAGTGGAATGAGATCATGAATTGTGACAATCGTGGGTAGAGGTTTTCTGTGAGGTAGGGTTAAGAAGTGTGGGTCAAAAAATGGAAAGTGAACTAGATCAACTGAATCATGGTAGCAATTACCATCTTTTGCCAGAAACGTTGAGTCAGGAAAATTCTGCTGGAGAGCCCTGAGTAGCTCTCTAGTATAGACCCCTACCCCCCTAGTTTGTGAGGCTGAGGAAAGCGGCGCAAGACTGATTGCGACTTTCATTTCTTCCTATCCCTTGTGAGAACATATAGAACTGAGATAATCGAGCCCAAGCTAATAATGTTAGCTATGCTCTCAATATTGGAAGATCCAACGTAAACTCGATAATCATGAGTTCCTGGATTGAGCATGAGACTGATAGTGCCATCGTCTCTTGGTGAAAGAAGATCGTCAGAGTTATCTCCCTCAACTTGAACGTGCCAGGAAGGGAAATAGTTTCTGAGGATCGTTAACTCCCCGATCTCTTCTTTGTTGTTGGCGGTAAAAGTGATGTTGGTGGGAGTCGCAACGACACCCTCCAGAATAATGTTGCCTGAGCTAACAAGAACATCGTCTGATTTGTAACGAACATCCTGAGGTGACCACATCGGGAGAATCTCGGTGCGGAATGTTGTGGCAGTTTTGGTCAAGTACAATGTGTAGAGAGAGCCAAACTCTTCTTCGTTTAGAAATTGGATTGGCCTCCTGTAATTGCGCACATTAAAAAGAGCAAGGCCTAGAAAGATTGTAATCAAGATGATCTGGAGTTTTTTGGACTTGAAACTAGAGAGAAACACGAAGGCAATGAGAGGGGCAAGAAGCGTAGTGAGGAATAAAAATCTCCAGGGAAATTGGACAGTTTGTAGGAGAGTAAGAGAATCCCAGATATAGAATGAACGAGAACTCATCATAAAAACTGTAAAGAAAAATGCGAAGACTAGAAAAATATTTTTTCTTGTCCTCTTCTTTAGAGCAACAAAGATTGTGGTGAGGGCAACTACAATAATTTGAGCCAGACCCAGTTGGAACGAGACCCCATCACCTGGTCCCGGCAATGAATACCAGTAGTCCCATTTACCATACAAAAACTGCTTTAGGTAAACGAAGTGTTGATCGAACCGGAAAGTAAAGTCTTGGTTGTGAAAAGAGTACAACATAGTTCTCTCAACAATCATGGGAAGGAGAAAGAATGCGGCAAGACCCAGGCTGAGCGCGAACGAAAGCAATGCTCTTTTGGAAAATAGCTTGGCAAAAAACAAATAGGCAATAAGAAAAGCCATGAAAAGGAGGCCGAGGAAATTGTGGGCAATCAAGAGAAGGGCAAGTGGGAGAGAGTGATACCATCTGAGAGCTTTTTGGTGGCTAAGATCATGAAAACTTACTAAAACCCAGGGAATAATTCCCATTGCAACGACTTCGCCTAGAGCGCCGCGAACAAAAATATTAAGAAATTGATATGGAGTTGCTAGATAGAGAGCTGCTGAGAAGAAAGCGAGCATCTTGTTCTCTCTGGCAAATAGCTGGTAGATACCGAGTCCGCCGATGAGATAACTAACAAGAAGAATTAGTTTTACTGCCAAAACGGAGCTCATACCCGACAAGATCAGGGCTGTGGAGAGATAGTAAGGAAGTGGATAAATAAAGTTAAAAAGAGGAATGCCATAACCTTCATCAAAATTGCCAGCCCATCTGAGAGGGAACTGTCCTGACTTGAGCATTTTGACAGCTTCGTCTGCTCGTAGGATATGAAAAACTCCATCGTGAGAGGCGAACCAACCAGGATTAAAAAGTGAAGAAGCAAGGATTAAACCTAGAATAATCAGAATTACTGGGAAGAGATACTTCTTCATTAGTTCCAGTCTTTTGCGATGCTTGGTTTGGTCGCAGTTTTTGAGAATTCCCAGTACTTAATGTAGGAAGATCTCAAATGAAGTCCAGAATAATAGGCAAAAACAAAACCAGGAAAACCATCCTGAAAACCTTTGTGGCGAAGATAGATCTCGAGGAATCTAACAATAGGCTTAACCAGCATGTAGTTAAGAATAGTTGGTGTGTCGAGTTGCAACTTGCCTTGTTTGAGCCATTCCTCAGCTTGGAGAGTAGTGTAACGATTGCTGCGCAAGAGATAGCGAGAGAAGTTGGGGTCGGCAATGTGAAGGAGATCTTCTACCAACTGCCCGGTCATGCCATCTACCTCCATGAGTTCGTGAACATTCTTCTGTGGGAGCTTAGCCTTACCCTTCTGAAAGAGTCTGATGACCGGATCGGGATACATGCCACCCTTGTTCATCCAGCGACCGAGGAAATAGTTGCGACGATTGAGTTGGAAGGCGGCAGGTTGGGTGGTGGGATCTAGAGAGATCACTCTCGAGATCTCTTTGGCGAGCATGGAGCTCACTCTCTCGTCAGCATCTAACTGAAGAATCCAGGGGTTAACACAAGCGTCAATTGCGATCTGCTTGTTGATGTGAAAGTTGGTGCGGTTGGGTTCGGTAATAACTCGCGCTCCATACTCGGCAGCTATCTTGACGGTATTATCAGATGAGGAGCCGTCTACGATAATAATCTCATTGGCAATCTCCCTGATACTTACAAGACAATCCCCGAGAGTACCCTCTTCGTTATAGACTGCGAGGGCAATTGAGAGAGCTGGTTTGGTTGGTTGCATGTGATAAGTATATCCTACGCCCTAAATTATGGGAAATTAACTATCTACCGCTAGTAATCGTGAAGGCGTTGGTGCCGTTTGGGAAATCAATCTTATCGAGAATCGGAGTATCAGCCCAAAAATCGTCACCTTTGCCGACGTAGAGAGTGCGAGACCCATCACTCCCTCCATCCCACTCCATTTGCTTGAAGGTGTATTTACCAATTGAGTATTCCTCAAGCTGATCAACCCAAGGGAGACCAAGCAGCTGATAATCAAGGAGTTTTTTGCTATCTTCCTGAAAAATTCGTGGATCAAGCTGAGAATAAAAAGCAACAAAGACGTGTGGCTCGCCGTAGGCTTTGGTGAATATTATCTGATCATATGAGTCCTGGTGAGCGTCTACGTACTCAACTGCTTGGCTGTATCCTACTTGCCAGTCTCTCGCAAAAGCGCGAGGGTACCAGGCATAATAAAGGAAGAAAAAACTAAAAACTTCGATAGCGGCGAGAGCATAAAGCAGGTTGAGATATTTGAATTTGATTTTGATTAAGTGGGTCAGACCAAGCGCGGCAAGGATTTGCCAGGCTGGAAGAGTAAGGATGCTTCTGAGAACGTGATAGGGATCTTTGGTGAGCGCGGCTGGCACAAAGCCAAATACGATAAGCGCTATGGGGAGAGTGCGGGCAAGTCCTCTGTATTTCCCTAGCTGAGTGAGACCTACTATGAGAAGGAAGAACTCAAATAAGTAGATAACTCCCCTATATGGGAGACTATGTTGGGGGCGGATGCTACTGGAACCTAGTAGAAAGTGGGGGGATAGATAAGAGGTCCAGTTGGAGAAGGACTTGGTTACCATGAAAGTATATTTGTTAAATACAACCTTATTAAGAGTGTCGGGGAGAGGGAAAGTATCCCGATAGTGATAAAACTCAGTAACTGCTTCGGCATCAGTTGTAATACCAACCTGCCCATACCTAGCACGTCCATTACCTGTGGCAAAATCAATGATCATGGGAGTAGCCATTAGAGCAAGGGTTAGAAGAAAAATGAATATTTTGCGAGGTTTGACCTTCTTGTAGGAATATGTGAGAAGTACGCCAACTATAAGCGGTACCAGGAGCTTGGCACTATTGTAGGTGTACGGGGCAAGGCCAAAAAAGAGGGCTGAGCCCATGAGATGTTTCCACCTACTACTATCGAGAGACAATAGATAGAGATAGATGCCTAATAGGAAGAATAGCAAAGAGACACCTGCCTCAAACCCAGGTCTCGAGAGCATAAGATGCCAGGGGGAAATAGTCAATAAAAAGGCTGCGATCAGACCTACCTTCTCATTGTATAAGTGCTTGGCCAACAGATAAGTGAGATAAATTACTCCAATTCCGGCAAGAGCGGCAGGGAGTCTAACTCCCCAAGCGTTGAGACCAAAGAGCTTGATAAAGGGAACTAGGAGATAGATATAGACCGGAGATTTCCATTCACCATACGAGCGAAAGAAAAGGGGTAGGGAGTCTCCCCACTCATCCATTCCAGTTTCCATAATTGAGTAGGCGGAGTATCCCATCGAGACCTCATCCCAATTAAGAGCTGGTGGGACAGAGGACAAAAGAAACACGCGAGTCACAAAAGCCAACAGTAAAATCCAAAATAGTTTTGGTGGAATTATCTTGCCCATACCTCTAGGATATCACGATCAGAGACAATGGAGTTAGCTTGCTGTATGCGGCGCTTGCTGAGCGCTTCTGGCAACTTGAATAGTGCCTTGAGTAGTGGAAGAGGATACCTGTATAGATAGTATGGGAGATAAAGGAGATGCTCTAAGAGCATTTTTTTGTCGGAGATGTTTTTCCAGATAAAGAGGAATTGATTGCGCTGCGCTGTGTCCATCACAAACTTCTTGGTGAAGTTGCTTGCGATCACACTCTTTTGGTGATCGTGCACACAATGACACTCAGGTGCCCAGAGAACTTTCCACCCTCTCTTCCATGCAGAGTAGCCTAGATCCGTGTCTTCCCAGTAAAAAGGCTTATAAAGAGTGTTCATGCCACCTAATTGATTCCATTTCTTTTTGTCAAAAGCTGCCTGACCACCTGAGGCCCACAAGCTAGAATTGACAGAGTGAGAGTTGGCTTTGGTAGGCTTGACCTTGAAGTGATGGAAGAGACCCTTGTTCCATTCCCCTCCCATCCAGGCTTCGCCTGAGTTAAAACCAACTGAAAAAACATCCTTGTCATCAAAAATATCTAGGCATTTCTCAAAGCAGTCCACGCTGGGTCTGACATCTGTATTAAGGAGCATGATGAGATCTCCCTTGGCAAGGTTAACCCCTTTGTTAACGTTGGCGGAGAAACCGAGATTCTTGTTGTGGTTGTAGGCTCTGATCTTCCCTCGCTTTTGCTCTGACTGCATAAACCCCCATGAGTCGTCGTGTTGACTATTGTCGTCAACTATGACGATCTCGGCTCCTACACGGGCAGCGGCTTTGTAGACATACGGCAGATTTTGCTTCATCTGAGTCTCGCTGTTCCAACTGGGGATCACGACGCTGACTTTGACTTTGCTTTTGTTTATCTTCATCTGCTTATTGTATACCAAAAATAGTTACTCTTAGGCCACCAAAAACTTGCTCTCCAAGCTTGTCAGTACGATCAAGAAGAACTGCTATCTTATCTGACTCGGTTACTACCACGATCACTGGCGCCTCGTCTTGCATGCTGACTCCATGTGTTTTGAGAAGATAACCAATGCCATCACGCCTTCCTGGAGGTGCTTCTAATCTGAGGTTGATGATATCACCGTATCCAACTATGTAACTAGCAATATCCTGTTTGACTCGCAAGCTAAATGGTTCTGTAATGATAGCTCGCTCATTGAGATTGCTAACTATGATGAAGGCGATCAGGAGTGATATAAATATTTTTTTGGGTATAGTCTGCGCGCTCAACCTGGTAACCAAGAGCAATATTAGCGGGATGAACATGGGAAGGAAATAGTATTCGGCAAAACCTAGATCTCGATAGATGATAAGCATAAAAGGAACAAAGACAAGGATAGATGCACATAGCTTGGTTAGTGAAGATGCTTTTGTTACTAAAAGTGAAGAAAGTGCAATTACCAAGGATGCGATTCCTAGATAATTAACTCTAGAGCCAACTAGTAACTCTGAGAGAGTGTAGTCAAGTTTTGTAAGAAGAGTGGTTACAAAAATTAGGAGCTCGGCATGACCTGTACCACCACTAAGAAAGCTTATTAATAAGTGAGTATTGAGAAAACCATGCCTGAGATCAAATAGAAGAAGGGGTGTAAGGGGGAGAAAGAGGAAAAAGAGGGATAGTAATTTTTGTTTGTTTGTAAGGCTAAAGAAATATTTCGCCCTAGAGAGAACTAATAATCCTGCAACTCCAACGATAGAGAGATGAATGTGAGTTGAGAATCCCGCCACAAGGAAGAAAAGATATTTGTACCAAGACTTGTGATCTATATTATCCCAAAGAATAATCATGGTAATCATCCAAAGACTGAGAAGAGATACGTTCCATGGGACATGTGCGAGCTTGATGAGATAGGGAGAGATCATCCAGATTGTGCTACCAAGAATACCCTGCAATCTACTGCGTTTGGCAAGATATAAGTAGGTGATGAGACCAACGGAAACGTCAAGAATTAGTGATAAGATCGCAAGTCCAAGAGGATTACCGCTACCAAGAGCTAAGGCTACTGATCCAAGATAATAATAGAGTGGCCCTAGGAAAAAACTACCCTCCCCTCTCACAACTGGACCAATGAGAGTTGGTTTGCCACCTATAATGTCAGACATGACTCCGACGTCGCGTGCTTGATCCCACTCAAAAGTGGTAAGACCTGATAGATTGCTGCTGCGTAAATAGATGCCCAGAACAGCGAGGAGGATTATTGAGAGATACTTAATAATATTTTTCATGATATGAGTTCTATTAGATTTTTTCCAAAATGTTTCTTGCTAAACCTCTTGACATCCATCTGGGAGGCAATGTTCTGATAACTCAAGAGACTAGCCACAACCTTAGTTGTTAGCTCCACTAGATTATCTAAACTATACCAGTGCAAACCCTGGTCACTAACCACCTCATTCTGACCCCCTTTGGGGATTACTAGAGGAACGCAGCCGGCAGTGATTGCCTCGGCTGTGGTGATCCCAAAATGTTCGACTAGGTCTGGATTCTTGTTTTGATCAACTTGGTAACCTGCCCCGTGCCAGAATATACTTGCCTTACCATACAACTCAGACAAGTCAGAGTAGGATAGGTTGGGATAAAAATCTATGGGCAAGTCCCCGGCACTCTCTTGGAGCTTTGCGAGCCAAGTATCATCACTTGATCCTCCAGCGAGTGCAAGTCGCCAGCCATCTAGCAGAGGACTGAGCTTGGCAAAGGCTTGAATCAGGATATCCTGCTTCTTAATGTTAACCGTTGGTTCGAATCTACCAACTGAGAGAATGAGTTTTTCTTTTGCCCTAGTCTTAATTGGTGTGACTGGAGGATAGATAACAAGTGAGTTGGTACGATATTCCTGGTCGATCACTGACTTGGTAAAGTTGGAGTTGACGATGATTCTGTTAACTCGCTTGAGCTTGAGTTGGGTTGCAAACTTACCTCCCCCGACATTATGGAAAGGTACCTGCATGTGAATGATGTTTGCCTTGGCTCCCAAAAGTGGGATGCTCCCATCGGAAAGATAGAGTACGAGATCATATTCGCGGGTTGCCTTGAACATTGCAAGAGGGCTGCCTTGTGAATAAAGTGGCATGATACTAGTATCTAATTGAGGGTTCTTGAGCTTGATATCCAGCAAGTTAGTGAGTTTGCTAATCTGCTCAAGATTGTCCCATGCGAAATGTAGTTCGTAGCCTGCGCTTTCGATGACTGAAGCGGCTTCGAGCATATATCTCTCCCCTCCCCCGAGATGATCTAGGTACGGGGTGACGATGAGAGCTCGCTTCACCTTTGTCCTTGCTGTTTCTCAAATAATCCTTCGGCATGCTCTGGATTTTCGGGATGCTGTTGCATCTCGAATAACTTTGCGTAGCTCATAAAGACCGAGAAACCCTGGTAAATACTCTGGATCAGGCCGATCTTGCCGTCAAGTAGTCCTGCTTTGAATATGCCTCGCCTCACCATCTCCATCTTGAGTTTGCGCAGAAGAGTGAGTGAAGTAACTGGTGCCATTTCTCCGTCATAATACTGCTCTGCTTCTTTGTCGGTATACCTGTCAGTTTTGTTGACGATGTACTCCAATGATTGATCCTTGTGATGCTCCATATGATTCCTGAGTTGACCTAACTCACCTCGGAATGTTGGGGTAGAGTGGATGTCGGTGGGCCAATCCAAGAAATCGGCCTTGCGAAATAACCTAACCACGTAGTCAGTGCCCCATCCCCCATATTTAAGTGGGTATCCAAGAGAGAAGTTGAGACGAGGAAGCTTGTAAGCTGGTGAAGGAGAAGGTGACTTGATAATTGCGACAATCTCACCCTGCAGTTGAGGAGTAATAACTTCGTCAAAATCCATAATGAGAACCCAGTCGCCCTTGGCATCACGTACCTGCTGGGCACGAATCTCTTCGACAACGCGAGAGGCTGGACGAGCGATAAAGATTAGATTGAGATTGTAGTTTTTTGCAAGCTGAAGCAGACCTCTATCCTCTTTCATCTCCATCGCATAAACAGTGATGTTGTCGGCAAAAGAAATGCTCTTAAGCAGATTCTCAAAGGTATCTAGATTATCTTCTGGGGCAATCTGAGTAATGGCTGAGAGTGTCATTTTGCCTCTTTCTTGACCCCGAGATAATCACCTGACTCAGATACAATCTGATACTCAGGATCTAATAATGAGAGATCATCGCGAACTAGCATGATGACACCATCTGGATGATCATTGAGATAAGCTTGGAAGTAATCGGTGTTGTAGAAGAAGATGACCTGATTCTGATAGTAATAGAGCGTAGAGGGCGAACCTCCATAGCGAAAGCTCGAGCTTATTCTCTGAGATTCGGGCAAGATGGCCTCGGCAACGCGCTCCGAAGGAGAGACCAAGACAACGAGTGGGTCACTACTTATTGTGGAGAGAGCCCGGACTACTGTCAGTTGATTGGTGGTGGTGGGGGTAGAGCGAGGATAATCAACATATCGATAAGCAGAGAGAAGGGACTGGGCGAAAATACCGATTGCTAGAATAGCTATAACTTTTCTCGCTTGTTTTGAGTTGGCAAAATAGGTAATAGCATATCCACAGAGCAAGCTGACCGCTGGATAGACTGGAAGAATATACCAGAACAATCTCGTGCGTGCGAGCGTAAAAACAAGGATGGGAATGATCAGCCACCAGAGAACTAGGAGATCCTGAGCACTGCGTGAGCGAAGATATTGGCATAAGACAAAATATCCCCCCAGAATGGCAACTAGGATAACTCCTATCCCAAGATTCTCGTAGAGAAAATTGAGATAGTAATACCTACTCTCGAGATGAAACTCGATTGGATTGGTAACGCGTGCCACAACCTGTTCCAGGAAGTACGGGGAGATAAAGTCGTTTCGATATTTGAGATAGGAGTAGAGATGCCATGGAATCAAGAGGAGAGAAGTCAGAATAGCCGAGCTTGTGAGATATTTTTTACCTTTTGTTAGGAGAAGTGGCAAAGAAATAAGGACTGCGAGCAAACCAGCAACCCCCTTGAACCAAATGCTAAATGAAATAGTGAGAGCAAGAAAAATTGGTGAAAGATCAAAAAGGAGCACTACGCAAGTAGAGACAATACCCAAGAGAAGCGGCATATCGGTATTGAGTGCGCGAGATCGATCCAGAAACAAACCAAGTGTCCCCAAGATGCCAGCTGAGATCAAACCCATAATCCAAGAAGAGAGTTTTTTGCCTATCAAGTAAATGCCATAGAGAGTGAGGGCGGCAAAAATAGGCATGGCGAATCTAGCGCCAAACTCCCCTCCAAAAAATGTCAGGCCGAGACCGGCTACCCAGGAAATACCGGGGGGCTTTTCGAACCAAAGGTTACTATTGTAGGAATTGGTCCAGATATTACCATAATCTATTAGCTCTCTCCCGAGTTGACCATAGATTGCTTCGTCCCAGTCATAGAGAGGATCTCTCCCTAAGCGCAAAAACAGAAGCAAACCAAAGAGAACAAAGAGTAGTGGTAGGATTTTATTTAGCCATTTTGGCTGAGATTGCAAAGATTTTGTCATTCTTGTTCCCAAAGTTGTTTGTTAAGAAATCTAAAAATGCAGCGCGTCTGATTGGACTACTCCAGTTGCGGAAAATAGCTTCTCGAAATAGAGCGAACTGGAGCCTAAGAGAGCCATATCGTTTGCCTATCATGAAGCGATTGCGAGTGATGTAGTAATCAACTAGTGGACTACCAGAAACAGTGGTTGAAGAGTTTCGGTGGTAAACCATGAGCTTGGGGTTGTATTTAACTTCAATCCCGGCCTTAGCTGCTTTGAGACAGTAATCTGAGTCCTCAAGATATAGAAAGAAAGGCTCGTCCAACATGCCAATCTTCTTAAACACTTTCCTGGGAACTGCAATGTAGCATCCAGTAATGAACTCAACATCCAGCTCTTTGTCATGTTGACCTTTGTCTACCTCATCGACTCCGAAGTGGCGGGCTATAGCCATGCCCCAGTCCATGTAACCACCGGCATACCAGATGACGTCTCCCCTACCTTTTTGTTTATCATGATACTCATACCCCTTGGCGTAGTAGATCTTGGCACCTGCGATGCGATTTTTGCCATCCACGTACCTGAAAGCTCGGTAGAATAGATTGGGGTCAACCTCGGTGTCATTATTGAGAATGTGCACTACCTTGGCACCCATTCTCAAGGCCTTCTTGATTCCGATATTGTTACCAACTGAGAAGCCCACATTGCCACCTGCATCAATTAGATCGAGGTCGGGGAACCTTTTTTTGAGCTGGGGAATCGAGTCGTTGCCAGAACCGTTATCGACGACAATGATGTGAGGCTTGTCCTTAGAATTGTTGATTGAGTTGATGGCGACTTCTGTGTCTTCCCACTTCTTGTAGTTGATCATCACAACTGCGTGTTTGATCTTGCTTCTCTTCTTTTTTTTCATATTACCTTTCTGATTATTTTGTCTTTGAGACTCGACTTACCTATCTTACTTGTCCAGTGAAGAGACTCTTTGTAGCCATGACGGAAAAACTCCTTAGGATGACTGACTAACTCATTCTCACTTGCGAGACTCTTGTACTGATTCTTTTCCCAGTAGAAGAAGAGAACAAGATAATAATAGATTAACTGTAAAAATGCCAAGACAAATCCATGCATCCCATCCTTGTATCCCTGGTCAAAAAAGAAACGAGAGACGAACTCAGAAACTGATCTTTTCATTGTATGCTGGAGAGTGATTGGTTTGCCCTGGGTTATGGCATCACTGGCTTCTGACTCTGCGTAACGAAAACTCCTATTGAGATAGTCTGAAATGCTGGTGTAGTTCTCGTGGATGAGGGCGTACTTCTCTTTTGGCTCGAGTTCTAGAATATCCCCTTTGACATCTGGTTTGGCGTGGATGTATTTGGGCCAACTGACTTTGCTTTTTTGGACAAACCGGATCTGATGATCTGGCCACCAACGACTATGTTTGATCCATTTGCCAAAAACAAAGTTCTTGCGAGGGATCTCAACTCCTGCATACTCACCATCTTTGGCAACTTGCTGGAGAATGGTTTGGAGAGACTGGGTGAGTTGCTCATCAGGGTCAATCACGAGAACATAGTCGTGCGCGGCGTACTTGAGTGAAGATTGCCTAATCTCTTCGACTATCTCTACCCTCTTATGAGAGATGAGGTTGGCCTTGTGCTTTTTTATCACATCCTTTGTCTGATCATTACTCTCCAGATCCACTACTGTAATATCATCTGAGAATCCCTTGAGGGAAGTTAGGCAGCGATCTAGACTCTCCGCTTCATTATGGGTGACGATAATTACTGAGATATTAGACATCGTGTAGTTATTCTACCAGAGTTATGACTTTTTGAAGGAATTGGCGAGAATATTCTTGACTTCGGCCTTGAGGAATTTGCCATCTAGTGTGTAGATGAGAATGGAGTAAACAATGATGCCAAGGATGATAGCTAGAATAAGTGTAAATAAGCTCGTGACAAAGAACTTATTAAAGAGAAAAATGGTAGATGCCATGACAAGTGAAGCCAAGAGAGGAATGCGGATGGAGTTAAGAGTATTGACTTTAACCACCTTGTTCATCTCGCGAATAACGAGCGGGAAGGTGAGGTAGGTAATAATGAAGATAGTAATTGTAATACCGACAAAACCAACATACTTGATCATCGGCAAACCGATCCCCCATGTCATAAGAGTGTACAAGACCATAAGTTTGAGGACTACTTTTGGCTTGCCAAGTGCGTAGAGTGCGTTGGTGTAAGTCGTAGTCACGATGACTGGGAGAGCGGCGGCAAGCAACCACAGGAGTGCCGGAAGAGCTGGGAGCCATTTGTCACTTTTGTCAGCGTAGAGATACTGAAGAAGGCTAGTGGAGGTGACCATAAGCCCAGTCACGGCTGGAAAATACAGAATACTCATGAGATGAGTTGACTTCTCTAGCCAGCGACGGAGGCGCGCCTTGTCATGTTGAATGCGAGAGTAGGTGGGGAAGGTGATTCTGGAGACAATCGTGATGATCTCCATTGGACGACTACTGATATTCTGTGCCAGGTTAAGAAATCCGACGGCGACTGGACCATAGAAAAAGGCAATCACAGTTGGGGTGATATTATCCTTGAGGAGTGCAAGGAGAGAGTTGAGTTGATAAGGTACGCCAAAACTAAGAAGCCCTTTGATCGACTTTTTGTCAAACCCCCACCCCATTTTCCAAGGAGCAATAATATTAAGAGAGACTGCCCCGAGAAATGTTCTTGCTAATACTGCAACTGCTAGACTCCAGACACCATATCCCTTGAACGCCATAAAGACTGCTATTCCATTGTAGGCAACAGTCTCTAGGATCTCTGGGATAATCAGAATATCAAAGCGAAGTTTGCGTTCAAGAAGAATCGAGGGGATAGTTTTGAATGAAGTAAGGAAGATGCTAAAGCTGAGCGCTCTAATTAGCCACATTCCCTGTGAACCCAAGTCGTAGATGTTGGAAACATACGGCGAGACTACCCAGGCAATAAGCATGAGGAAAGTTACCAATAATTGCTGAATGGTGAAGGTGGTTCTGATGTCCTTGAGATCAAGCTCTTCCTTTTTTTGGATCAAGGCAGCGCCAAGACCAACATCAGAGAAAAAAGCGAGGAAAGTAAAAACGATAAAAGTAACAATCGCAAAGATTCCAAAAGTTTCTTGGGGAAGGGTTCGCGCGAGAAAAATGACTCCAAAAGTATCAATTACCTTGAGAATGATACGTCTAAAAGAAAGTGTGAACACCCCCTTAAAAGCACGTTGTTTGAGATTATCTAGATTTGACATATAGGTATCCTACTACAAAGAGAGTAATAAGCGAGATGAATGAAGCAATGCTCTCTAGAAGAGTGTGTGACTGAGTAATAACTATCTCGTGAGAATCGTCAAGAAGATCAAACTCAATAAGCCCATCTTGACTTGGACGTAAGGCTAGTGGCATACCATTATCAGTAGCTACCCAAGTTGGGTAGTAGGTACGAGGGAGAACAAAGGTGCCGGGACCTTCTTGGCTTGTTGGGAGAGATGGAGCTTGAGACTCGGGAAATGAGGACACCCAGACAGGCAAGAATTCTGGGACTTTGGCTGCTAACTCATTTTGCAAAAAAGTTGTGTTGGTAAATTCCTGATCACTGTATGGTTTTTGAGCTTGAGGTGAGAAATACTTGAGATTAAAAAACAGTAATAACGAGATTGTAAGGATGGTGTAGAGGGTGCGCAACTGAGTGGACTTGAATAGTGTGACTGAGAGACCCGCCAAGACCGAGACTGCAAGAGAGATGAGAGCCAAAAATCGCCAAGGAAACTGAATGACCTGCAATACAAAAATATTATCCCAAAGGATTCTCGAGAATGAGGTAGTCATGATGACAGAGAACAAGAGAGTCACACCGGCAAATAGAGCGAGAGTTTGAGCTTTTTTGTGACGGAGACCCACAATGACACCGAGGCCGGCGAGTATTAGGTGAAGTTTGCCAATCTTAAAAGAAATCCCATCCTCCAAACCAGGGGCAGATCCTCCAAACCCCCAGACAGAATCCCATAATTGAGAGGGAGAGACGAAGTGGAGTGAGTAGTTGGTGAGGCGAGAGAGAGCGTCGACCTGGACGAAGTCTCTTTCAAAAATCAGCGGTAAGAGATAAAAACTTGCCAGCAACAATGAGAGCATGGCTGTGATTACTACCCTCCTGAGATGCTTGCCTTGATATAGCAAAGTCCAGACCATGAGAAAAGGAGCAACGAGAAGTGGAATCAGGTTGTGAGAGAGAAGAAATAATGCCGTGATTACACTAGTTACTCCGACTCGTCGAGGGTTGAGAGAGCGCCATGCCCAGAACAGCCATGGCAATAACATGATCGCAAAAAGCTCAGCATAAGAACCTCTGACAAATAGTCCGATTGCACGATACGGCACTAACAAAAAACTAACAGCTGAAAGAAGACCAACCAGATGACCATACCTCTTCATCAAGTAGTACATGCCAATCCCTCCCGACAAACTGATGAGGATCAGGCTCAGTTTGAGAGCGGTGAGGAGAGTTGGGGTAAAAATGCCAATAAAAGCAACTAAGTAATAGAAGGCAGGAGCATAAAAATGAAAGAGAGGATAACCATAACCAAGGTTGGCTGTGTTGGCCCAGACTGCAGGAATCTGACCATCCATCAGAGTCTCTCTGAGTAGATAGACTCTTCCCAAGTGAGTTGGATCATGCACATCGAAGAAGCCAAACTTGAGTAATGGAAGGCAGGTTAGAAGGAGAACTCCTAGGATAATTAACCAGATGAGAGTAGATTTTTTTGGCATATCCTATGGGATGAGACGATACAACCTAATCCAGCTGTCATCGTGTTTTTTGTATGCGAGAATCTCTTCTAAGCCAGGAGGGGTTGAGTCAATCTGAGTATTGTTGAGAACAAAGTAAATAGTGTTTTCATCTGATTCTCTGGCACGAAGGTCTTGGGGGGGTATTTCGTTAAGAGGCCAATAACCAGTGATTGTGAGATTGTTGAGACCATATGTATAGAGCTCGAGACCGTGGGGAAGGAGACCAAAGGTTCCTTCGGTGCCAACAATAATCTGTTGTCCACCGGCACTACGAGCCTCATCTGTGAGGTACTGGCTAATCTCCTTGACCCCATTTCCAGAGGCCCAGCCATCTGTGTAATCAGCATCATCTGAGAGGAGTGGGGTCTCTAGCGGGGAGGTGATCGCGAGAATAATAAAAAACATTGGCATAATGCTCAAACCAAGACTGATGAGAAATGAGCGCTTGAGCTCAAGGCGCGAGACAAAATAAGCTACGAATAATAAGAAATATGGGACGACAAATAGAATGTAGCGTGAGCGATATAAACTAGCGATTGCAATCTCTGCTGCAAGAGGAACAAGAAACCAGACAGAGAGATGGAGAGTTTGCTTGAGATTCTTTTTGCCCAGTTGATAGGCACCAAATAATCCAGTGAAGGCAACAGGCCAAGTAAGATAATGGAGAAGCCACCTGGTGGAGTTAACGATGTTTTTGCCGAGACGAATTGGATCTTGAAGTATTTCGGCGATTGGTACTGCGAAGTCATTGTTTTTTTGGATGATAATGTGCATCCACGGAGAGAGACGCTGGATATTGTAGATCATTTGTGCGAGAACAAAGATCAGGAGATATTGACCAAGATATTGCAACAGGGAACTACGCTTCTGAAGTGAGGTGTGATTGGTGATCAATCCGGCTGGGAACAAATATAAGTAGATGACTGCGGGTGATTTGACTAGCATCGCTAGGCCAATCGTGATACCGATAATCAGAGCTAGATCTAGGCGAGGTTTGTTGTGATAGATCAAACTCAAGCAAAAAATCAGAACACCAAAAAATGTCAGCATGCTCCCGACTACTGCAAAACGATTGTAAAAGAAAAGGAATGGAGTAATCGTCCCAAAAAAAGCAGCCCAGTATGCTGTACGCTTGCCCCCCGTAAGAAAGCCTGCATACCACATCGCAATAATCGTACCAAGACCAGATAGGACTGAAACTAGACGGATTGCGAATAAGGGGTTGTTAATAATCTTGAGAAACGGCATTGCGATCCACATAAATAATGGCTGCTTACCGTCAGTCAGAGAGATGAATCTCCACGAAGCATCGTATAGTGAGATCTGAGACCAGCGACCGTAGATTGCCTCATCGACAAAGATCGGAAGGCCTGTGAGGTTGGGGAGGGTAATAACAAAGTAGAAGATGAATATAAGAGCAATGAGCAGGTAGTCGCTTCGAGTAAGAGTGGGGAACAATTGCATTGTCATAGCTAGATTATAACAAGGTTAACTTCTTCTATGTTTGGCAAAGATTTTTGAGAAAAATAGATAGATTAGGGGTGCGGCAAAAGTGAGTAGGAAATTGAACTCCCTGGTGTAAGTCCAGAATCCAGTTGAAACATAGGGGAAATAGTAATAGAGAGCAAGAATCGTCATAAGAGAGGAAAAGATAATGGTAATGCGTGAATTAGTGAGAAGTGAGGCTGTGAAGAACCAGATCAGATACCATGGCTGGAAACGATCAATCCAGATTAGGAGAGGAAGATATAGTAGCCAGGCTGAGAAAAATATAATCTGATCTTTGCTCAGGTACCTCTGGAGAAAATATGCAGGAACCATAACTATGGCCATCAGTTTGATCGAAATTCCATAGAAAAGCGAGATAAATGATTGCTTGTACTTGTTCTTGAGAAACAAAAGGATTGCCAGGAGATAAAAAGCCATCATGATCCCATCATTGTGACTGTTAACGAGCGTCTCGAACAAGATCAGAGGATTGAGTGCGTAGGTGAGCTGAAGGAGGGGAATGTTTTTGACTGATTTTAGCTTGTGTGCGATCTCCCCTATCAGCTTGATACTCCAGAGATAGAAGCCATATGGAATCAGCTTGGCGATAAGGAGAGAGAGCGTGAACTTGCCAAGACCAAGAAGGTAAACTGGAGAATAGAGAAGGGTATGACCATATCCGTAAGCTGCGGGAGTGTGGACCCAGCGCATAAATCGAAGCCATGGATCTCCCTCAAAATGGAGAGGCGGGTATATATGAGGGTTGGCATGATAGTGCCAAATGATCTTGGAATGGAACATGTAGTTATAGACGTCATAAGAGAACATGGGATAGCAAAGAGTTAAGATGAGCGAAAGAATAATAATCTTAGGCCAAGGGAACTTGGTGAGTTTTTTGCCAGACTTAAGAGTCCACAAATAGAGGAGGGCAAAACCGAGGGTAAATAATAAATAGATATTGCCAGATAGAGGACGATCAAAATAAACCAAGTGCTGCAACTTGGAGATGAGTGAGAGAATGCTGGGGTTACTGGTTAGAGTGAGATTGAGATCAACAAAACCATATGAATATGCAAAAAAACCTAGTGTTAACAAGAGATAACTAACAAGAATTACAAAGCTCATAAATCGTATTTATGGAGAGTGTCGTTAACCCTGACGCGCATAATCTCAAAAAGCATCTCCAGAGATTCTTTGACAAAATTGCGAGACTTGCCGAGAGTGGTATCCTCGTTTTTCCAGATTACCCGCACTTCTTTGATACTTGCTCCGAGTTTTTTGGCGATGTGCAACAACTCAACGTCGTAGGCGGTGACTTTCCAGCCAGAAGCATTGTTAGCTCTCCCAAAAAGACGCATGTGTGAGAATATATCTCTTGCAAGACTAGTCTTGATTAACTTGAAGCCACACTGGGTATCTTTGATCTCGGGTAGCAATATCAAGCGACGAACAAGAAGGAAGACTATTGAGGCAAGCTGGCGAATAGGAGTGGTGTCAGTACGCTTGACTCCCCGAGAACCTATGACAACATCGTACCCTTCTGTAGTATGTGGAAGTAACTTGCTGAGCTCTTTGATAGGAGTCGACTGGTCCATGTCAGTGAGGAGTACGTGCTCCCCCTTGGCCTTATTGATACCAGATCTCAGGGCATATGGCTTGCCTGCATGTTGGTTGTACAGCAACTTGATCTCAGGGTTATTGGCAATGAAATCTTTGATTGCAAGAAGACTAGAGTCAGTTGAGCCGTCGTCAGAGATGATGACTTCGAATGTAAATTTTTGTTTTTTGAGATAATCCAAGATGTCTTGGAGTACTCCACGCTTGATGTTCTCTATTTCGTTGTAGTTGGGGATGAGGATGGTAACCTTTGGGGATTTGGTTTTCATATTATTCTTTCTCGATATTTATTGTTCCCACATATGTATCATAGGAGATTCTTTCGTTTTGTACCATAACCCTTTTTTGACTAAACTCATTTATCTGAGGGTGTCCCAGATATTCAGCAATTGAGGGATGGGTGGGACCAGTCAGGAAAAGTAGGGTGGTAGTCTCCTCGTCGCTCGAGCAGGGACCCCTCTCACAGATGACATATACAAGATCCTGGAGATCATTTTTGGGAGGGTTATCAGAGAGGGAGAGGTAGTACTGGATTGTTGTTATTGATGAACCTTGAGCATTGACTGTGTTGTAGGGACGATTGTTGGCTTGAGAAAGTATATAGTCTGAGATCTCAACTGCCCTCTCTACCTGGATAGATGATTTACTGCGCAGATTGTAGATCAGAGTAGGATAGCTCCAGATAAGTAATCCCGCGAGGAAGATGACGCTAATCGCTCTAACCACTGGTCTGGCTCTAGTAGCAAGCGCTCCAAACATAAGTGCAATAGTGGGAAAAAGATGTGAGACATAGTGTACGTTTATGTTTTCTCGAAGAAAAGAAATAGTGATTATTGTGCCTATCAAGAAAAACCAAAGCTGCTTGAGATCTTTGGAATGCTTGTTTCGTCGCTTGAACAAGGCAGGAAAGAGGAGAAGGAGAAAGCTCGCTGAGTTTACTAAGCTAGATGGGACTTCTTTGAGCGCGATTGATTGGCTTCCAACAATACCTTTGGATACCATCACAATATTATTCTTGACCCTTTCAAGATAACCTGGCCCCACACTGTTTTCTGCTTTTTTGGAGACTAGATACTTAAAGAAAGCTTGAGTATTCACAAAATCATGTCGAAGCTCAAAAGCCCAGAATGGAGCTGTGACAATAACAAACCCAGATACGATAAGTAAAATGCGTTTGATTAATTCTTTTTTTGGAATTATTTTTATATCTTGCTTGAGTAGAGCGAGAGCAGTCAAGACTACCATGATGAGAGCGACATAATGGAGCTGAAAGAGAGCGCCGGCATAGAGTCCCAAAATAAACCACTTCCACCGCCCAACATAATCAAAAACAAAGAGAAGAAGGACTGAGAAAAAAGGCACTAAATTGGGATTCCAGGAAGATCTAGAGTAATGGAGCATGACTGGGGACAACGCGTACATAAACCCTGCAACTAAGCCACCCCAAAACCCGAATTTCTTTTTTCCCCAAGAAAAAATAAGAAAGGTGGTTGCAACTCCGAACAGACCTACCATAATTGCTGGACCAGCTGGATGCATCTGAGAGATGAGAAGAGCAGGTGTAATAAGGTAGTAATAGAGAGGGCCCAAGTACATATTGCCCACAGAAGTCTCTGGACCCAGGAGGATTGGGGTCTTGTTGTCTATCATGCGTTTGGCGATCAAGACATCCCTGGCCTCATCACCCTGAAAGATAAATGTCTGGTCTATCCTGTATAGATGTGTAAAAGAAGAAACTAGGAGAAGAATGATCGTCAGAATGGTAAAAAGTTTTTTCATGAGTTGAGTCTTTTCCAGAGAACAAAACTCTCCCTAAGGGCACGAAGAATTACTCTGGGATTACTGCCAGTCTGGATGCCCATCTTACGCTCATAATGGTTGATTGGTGTCTGATGGATGGTGGCCCCATTTCTAATAAGTTTCGTCATGAGCTCAGTGATGGTGATAGCGCTGCTGGTCTCAAGAGTGATGTTGTCTAGCAGGTTCTTGGGGATTAGTTTGTATGCACAGTCCACATCCTTGAGGCGGAGACCAAACAGAAGCAGGTTCCAGTATTTGAGTAAAACTTGAGCAAGGATAAGGCGCAATAAAGGATCTCTTCTCTTGTGGCGATAGCCAATAACTACGTCTGCTTGATCGCGCAGTGAGATGAAGTGGGGGAGTTCGTCAAACTGAAATTGTCCGTCAGAGTCAGTAAAAAAGACCCAGTCATACTGAGCTTCTTTGAGGCCGGTCTTAATAGAAGCTCCGTAGCCAAGATTCTTGGGATGGGAAACCAATTTCACGAATGAGTGCTTCTTGGCATACTCTGCAACCAGTAGAGAGGTGTCGTCGCTGGAGCCATCATCAACTACAATGATCTCGTATTTGTCTGATACTTTTTGGATATATTTGGCGGCGTCGGCGAGAGTTTTTTTGATATTCCCGGCCTCGTTGTAGGCAGGAAAGAAGACTGTGAGTTCTTTTAGCTTATCTCTAATCATCTAACAATTGTAACATTACTTGATTGGAATGGGTTATTGTTTTCTCATGTAGAGACTGATTGTTGTGGAGTCATAGATGAGCTCAAACTGCACCGGAGAAGAGAGTGCGCGAACTGCATCTTCTGTGCCCCATTCTGTTTTGTAGATGTAGTAATAATCGGCGGGCACTGAAGTTATACTACCACCTTTGTACTTGTTGACTACATCTAGGCGAGGTTGATAACTAGAGTTGAGAACCATCAGTTGATCTGTGTCTAGATAATAAGTGTATTTCTCGGCAAGGGCAGGAATAACTGCGTTTCTGTGAACAGGGTTATTAACATAAACTATTCCCGGAGGAGCTTCCTTGAGCACACTGAGAGCTTCTAGCTCTTCGTTACCAATAATTTCTTGATCTGCCGTAAGAAAGCGGAGTTGCTCGAGATTGTTGGGAATCGTAAAGATAATAATCAAAAAAATGATTAACCAACTGCCTCGCCATTTTGAGTGAGCTAGATCAGACAACCACTCTACCAAAAGTATCCCTGAAAGCCAGGCTCCGTAATAAAGAAACTGCATGGTGTTGTACCAGCCGCCATTTTGCACAAACAAGATCGGTGCCAGAACGGTCAATAAAATTGTAAATGAGATTGCTTGATAAAATGGAGACAATTTCTTCTTGAAGATTGAGGAGGCCACATATATCCCCGCCAGAATGCGAGTCCCAAAATTGATAAGGAGAAATAGTCCGAGAGAGTATGCTTCGATTGCCCATAATCTGGGGGAGAAGCTAGTCGCATTCTCATAGAGATGGTACCTGGCGAGCGTCAAGCTATGGTTGTAAAAGAGGAGGGAGTCGTCTATCAATAAGTGAGTCAGTGCAAGTGGTGCCCAACTAAATGGAATGCTAGAACCTGAGGAAACTCCATAAAAAACGAGCAGACCTAGAAAACTACCAGTGATTATCAATAATGCTTGAGTAAGAAAATCTCTCAATGCAAGCCTTTTCCCAACAAACTCTAGCAATTTGAAAATAGAAGTAAATAGGAGAGCTACAACTCCGCCATAGAACTTGAGACCAAAAAGAACGAAAAACAGAATTCCGAGGATGATGGATTGTCTTTTTTGATCCTTGCGGTTAATAAGCATGATGATCCAAAGGATGACTGAGAGCGAGAAGGCAAACTGAAGATTGAGAAACATAGTGGCAGGCTGAATGGAGGTTACAACTGGGAAGCCACGCAGAGACGAGTAGAAAAAAGTGCGATCCTGATAGAGGGTTGCGAGATAACTAAAGGAACTACCAAAATATAAGAAAAAGGCAAGAAGATTGGCTTTGAGAAGGTTGGATGTTCTAGTTTTAATAAAACGAAGAACGCTCCATATATATAAGAGTGCAGCAATAATTGGAAGAAGTTGGAAAAAGCTAAAGAAAGGTGAGATTCCTAGCCTGCTCAAAAGATGAAGGATATAATCCAAGAGAAAGTTGTAACTGGAGAGTGATTCGCCCGCCATAAGAGGATTCTGGAGCGGCCAACTCCCAAAACCAAGTTTTGCGAGACTGATATGCCAGAGAGAGTCATGCAGATGCCACTGACCAATCTGAAGATTGCAGATCCCCGTTGTGCAATGCATAAAACCATTTGGAAGAATAAATGATAGAGAGAGAAACGCAAAGAAAAACGACTGAATAACTAACCACTTATTGAGTCTAAGTTTCTTCATAACGATATTAGTATAGCAGTCGATCGAGCATATGCAGTATGATATGGGTATGAGGAAAAATATTCTTGTAGCAATTGCAATTGCTATCGTATCTCTAGTAGTGTTCTGGTCACCATTTCTTCTCAAGGCTGACAAACTCTGGGGAATTGAGTTAAAAGACCACTCGATGCAGACGATTGTCGCTAATTTTGATGGAATCAACTTCTTGATAGTGGCAAAATCTCTCTACAATCAAGGAATCATTGAGACTGATTATCCGAGTATTTTGTCAGGGAGAGTGAACCTCTATTTCTCTGCCCATTACCCAGGATTCCCACTCATGATTAGAGCTTTTGATATCTTTCTCTCTGGACCAAATGCCCTTCTGGCTGCAATCGCACTGAGCAATATCCTCCTTTCTGTTGCGCTCTATTACCTATATCAAAAGATTACCCCGAAAGGTAAGGGAGCGTTGTATCTGACAGCTTTGGCGTTATTTATCCCAGCTAGGATGCTCTCGATGCGGACAGTGGGTTCCAACGAAAGCCTATTCATCTTCTTTGTTCTAACTTCACTCTTGTTGTCATCTAACAAAAAATATTGGTTGTCGGGAATCGCTGGAGCTGGAGCCGTACTAACCAGAAGCCCAGGGATCTTACTTATGTTTGCTTATGCTGTTCCCCTATTAGCTAATCTTAAGAAAAAAAATAAAATTGATTGGAAAAGCTACCTCCCATATTTATTGATCCCTCTTGCCCTAGTATCTCTATGGATTTTCTACGGACTCAGGTTCGGAGATTTCTTGGCTTACTTTAAAGTTGGTGGAAATATCAACCTCTATTTCCCCCCATTTATGACATTTGGCTCTAACTTTGACTGGATCTCTGGGATGTGGCTAGAGGATATTATCTATACATACCTATTTTACGGCGTGGGAATACTGCTTTTTTTTCAGCACCAGATAAAGAAGAATAAAAGCCTAGCAGTACTTGGATATTTTGCGCTTATATACTACACGATGACCTTGTTTATAGTGCATCGCGATATTGCGCGCTACTCTCTACCAATTGCTCCTATTGTAATTGCGGGGTATGCTCCATTTATTCAGTCCAAGTATCTTAAGTACGCCTTAGTTGCTCTGATCGTCCCAATCTATCTTTATGCCTGGAACTTCATACTCAATAATGTGCAACCGGTTATGGACTGGTCAGCTTTCTTATGAAGAGCAAAGTCCTGACAACTATATTAGTTGTAGCAGGACTGGTTGCGAGCTTGCTAGTCATATTCCCAAGTGGGAGAGAGTATTGTTATCAGGACCAGTGCGGAGTAATGTTCTGGGGAGCTCATGAGCATGATGCTATATGGCATCTAGCCGTATCTAACACCCTATTCTCTAATTTCCCATTCGAGATGCCAAATATGTCAGAGAGTATGATGAGTGGATACAATTATCTCTTAGATATTGTGATTGCGACTACCTCATTTGTTACCCGTATCCCTGCCTCAAATTTATATTTCCAGATCATCCCGATATTATGGTTTGGTCTGTTTGTATGGTTAAGTAGCAAATTTGCCAAGCAATATCATAAGAGCAAATACTATCTACCCGCATTGCTATTTTTTAGTTTTTTTGGGAGCTCACTCGGCTATTTGATCACTCTCAAGAATGCTGGCTCTTTCTGGGGCTCAAGCTCTATCCTCTCTATGCAACCATTGCAGAACCTGCTTAACTTACAGTTTTCCCTATCCCTTTTACCATTCCTGGCAATCTTGATCGGACTGGTGAATAAGAGGAGGAGCGTCAAGGACTATGTTCTTTATGGAATATATGCATTCATAGCAATAGGACTAAAGCTCTATACGGGGGTTGGAATAGTGATGCTACTCATTGTGGACTGGGTAATAAGAGCGATCCGCAGGAAAGACCCAATACTACTATCAACTCCTAAGCTGCTGATTACCGGACTATTCTCGATACTTGCTGTGATAATCTTTTATGCGCCATTTTCGCAATCAACTGGAGCTCCATTCTTACTTGATCCCATGGCTACAGTTAACCCCATCGTAGAGGACTCTAGCCTACTATATCTACCCAAGACTGCTGAGAGACTCTACTCTCTTAGAGGAGTCAAACTAGTAGTAATTGAGCTTTTTGTGCTCGGACTATTCCTAGTATTTAATTTTGGCTCCAGAATATTTGCAGCGTTTGGGCTAGCAGGTAAACAAGAACCAAATGAGATCAGGGAAATAGTTGGCTTAACTGCTATTATCATGCTGATATTGTCTATACTCCTAACCCAGAGGGGGGTATGGTGGAACACCGTCCAGTTCTTGTATGTCTCCCTTTTCCTTTTTAATATTCTGGCAGCAGAGGGTCTGGTGAAAATATTTCAATTACCAAAATTTGGAATAGTGCTAGGTGTCACCATCGTTCTTATTACTATCCCCACAAACATTGATGTTATGAGGTCGTTTTCTAACTTCCCAGGAAATAGCTATATCTCTAGTAATGAACTCTCGGCGCTAGAGTTTTTGAAAAAGCAAGATCCTGGGATAGTACTAACAGGCGGACTCCAATTACGCGGCTCAAAGATAGCTTTACCCCCGCTTGAGGCAACCTACGACACAACATATGTCTCAGCCTACTCTCACAAACAAAGCTATCTCTCAGATCTTATCCAACTCCGACTAACAAATATTGATTATCATGAGAGACTAGAGATGGTAAGTAGATATGATTGCGAAGTCCTTGAAGATGTTAAGTATTTGTATGAGGTAAATGAAAGTCTATACGTATCAAATTACCAAGATTGTGGGAGAGGATTGGAAACAATCTATAGCAACGATACTGCATCAGTCTATCTTGTGAGATAAACTATTTTTTCTTCCAGATAATCTTAGAGTAAGCAAAGAAGTTCCAGAACATGCCGACCAGAATACCGGTGACGGCAAACATCGTTCCGGTGTCAACTGCGAACTTGATAATCGGGAGAGTAAAGAGATTGTAGAAGCCGATATATCTCTCACCTAGAATAGCAATCACTTGCTGGATCAAGATCGAACCACCTGAGGCGAGGTTGAAGGCCACGAATTTTGCTGGTACTTGCTTAGCCTTGAGCTTGCGATCAGCGAAGGTCCAGAGATTGCTAAAAATAAAGTTACTGATAATGGCAGTCTCGATAGCGAGGAAGAAGGCCACCTGGAATGGCATTAGAGAGCGATAGATCTGCAAGAAGGCGATCTGGATGAGCGCACCGATACCTCCTGTGACTGCAAACTTAAAGATGCGATGGTTAAGTATTTTTTCGAGTCTGTTTTTCATGATGTACCTTAATGTATTAAATATATATTCTGAACCTAATTTGGAGTGACCGTGGGTACGATCAATAAAAAGAAATGGTACCTCGCCAATAGTGGCACCTACTTCGAGAGATTTTACTAAGAAGCCGATCTGCCAAGTGTACCCATCGAAGGCGCTGTGTGAGAGCGAGGGGAGAATGTGCTTAACGAGACTTGTTCTAATTGCGCGGTAGCCTGTTGTCCAGTCAGTGACCTTAAAGTTGAGCATTGTGGTACGAATAAATAGATTGCCAGCAAGTGACAGGAACTTGCGGTGTGGGGGCCAGTCCGCAGGTATTGCTCCACCTGGGATGTAGCGAGAACCAAGGACTAGGTCAGAACCAGACTCGATTAGTGCTAGCATTGGGACGGCCTTTGCCGGATTATGAGAGAGGTCTGCATCCATCTGGATGATAATCTCTGCACCCAACTTGTCGATTGCGTAGCGCATTCCTTTTTTATAGGCATGGCCGAGACCAGCTTTTTTGCGATTCTTGAGGAGCTTGATATAAGTCCTAGTCTTTGCGAGCTCTGTGATTGCCTTGCCAGTGCCGTCAGGACTCTGATCATCTACGAAAAGGATCTGGAGCTGATAATTGGTGAGGGATTTTTTGACTTTTGCTATAGCCTTTACCAAGGTTTTAATATTTCCCACTTCGTTATAGGTGGGAATGATGATGACTACTTTTTGCTTAGATTTGTTTTTTTCCATACGAGTTGATCATTAATTTTAGACCATCTCTAAGTGAGATAGCTGGTTTCCAGTTTAGCAGATCATTGGCTTTGGTGATATCGGGACGGCGGCGTGTAGGGTCATCAGCGAGTGCTTCGATTACCTCAACATTTAGCTTGTTGCCAACCAAGTCCTCTACTACCCTAACAGTCTCTGCAACAGAGTACTCTTCTGGATTACCTAGATTAATAACTTCGCCAATGG
>Ga0233431_1000731_pt1 | contig 66886 bp, 58 predicted proteins | sample SI_118_April2016_FD_179867 | JGI IMG/M metagenome (GOLD analysis project Ga0233431, IMG submission 179867) | Seawater microbial communities from Saanich Inlet, British Columbia, Canada - SI_118_April2016_200_MG | ecosystem: Environmental > Aquatic > Marine > Inlet | place: Canada: British...
CTTTATGTTTTTGAGATGTTTTTGTGATAGCTGTTTTTGCTGCCATGTGGATTACCTTTGATGATTTGGACTCAAAGTATCACGAACTAAGCAGATTGAAAATGGAATTATGTAATTAGGGGGTTATGCAACAATGCGCCATCACTTACTAATAAACAAGAATTGTTAATTGCTCGCATCTCATGTGTTTTCGTAGCTATAGTTTCTATTTTTGTAATTTTTTTGCAAAAAGATATAATGGGAATTATATGGCTACTCAGTAATTTTTGGATGCCATTAATAACATTCCCTCTATTAGCAGGGTTGCTTGGGGCTCGAATTAGCAAAAAATCATTTATAGTTTTGGTACTGTCATCGCTTTCAGCTGTAATCATTGCCCGTTTAATCATTGGGATATTTGATCCTAGAAGCGTTAGCGTTGGAGTAATAACCTCGGTAATTGTTTTATATTTTGCAAACAGGAGGTATAAACAACAGCATCCTGAATTAGTAACCGTTGCTCCGCCAAAGGAAAAGTTACTAGCTAGACTAAAAAACAATGCACTTTCTAACAAGCTTCAGTTAGGTTCAATATATATATTTTGCATAGTTATGTTGCTTAGCTATGCAGCGTTGGCATTTATCTTTCCTCAATTATGGCAGGAGAAGGATACTATCTTTTATTTACAAGGCACAGGTGCAACTTTGTGTTTGTTGATGCTGCTTAATGAGCTGTGGATTGATAAAACCAAGAGATCTAAATATATAATTTCTGCTTGGCATTTTATGCTGTGTTTCTGCCTACCATTTTTATCAAGCTACCTGATGTTTGTATATGGAAACAAAGCTTTACTGATAGCTAATTGCGTGCTTTCTGTGATATTACTTCGCGTACTTAGTAACACCGTCATGTCTATAATTCTTACATTTGTAGGTATAGGACTAGGGTATGTGCTTTTTTCTATAGATAGTATGGCCCCAGCTCTGAATTACAATATGGTTGCGGTATATTCCATGAGTTCTATGACTATAGTTATGGCAATATTTTTACATAACAAGAAATATATTGAGAAACAAGTTATAGCACAATTAGAACAAACAGTTGTTGAACGTACGCATGATCTACAAGAGAGAGAAAAAGACCTACAAAAAGCATTAAGTATTAAGACAGAGTTTTTACGCAACATAAGCCATGAAGTACGTGCTCCAATTACTGGAGTAGTAGGTACAGCAGATGTACTAGCAGATCGTTGGCATATTTATTCTGACGAGCAACGTCATGAAGGTATGAAGAGTGTGAATAAAGCGGGAAAACGCTTGTTGAAGTTTATGACTAATATTTTAGATTTATCAAAATTTGAACTAGGCAAGATGAGTATAAACATGTCAGAAGGGAATCTTGAAGAAGTAGTAAAAGAGATGATTCAAGAACAGACCATGCTTTGTATTAAAGATAAAGATATAACATTGGAAACGCATATACAGCCAGGGATAGATAGCACCATCGTTATGGATGAAATGCGAATTAGCCAAGTACTACGCAATGTAATAGATAACGCGATCAGGTGTACTAAATCTGGTACGATCAAAACTTATTTGCAAGAAGAAGGTAATTATTTAAAAGTTACAGTCACAGACGAAGGGGTTGGTATACCAAAAGATGAGTTAGAAGCGATTTTTGGTTATTTTGTGGAAAGCACCAGAACAAAAACCGGAGCAGGAGGAACAGGTTTAGGCTTAAGTCTTTGCAGAGAAATCCTTGACGCTCATAAGGGAAAAATATGGGCTGAAAATAATCAAGATAAAGGAGCATCATTTCATTTTTTGTTGCCAAAACCAGGTATCGTTGAAGAAGAAAAAATAGATAAGCTAACCAAAGGAGTGGTGGTGCTGATTGATGATGATTTAGGTTGCCACGGTATGTTGAATTTAGTTTTTCGAGACAAAGGTTTTAAGATAATAAGCTTGTATGGTGGAGTTGAAGGATTAGATTATCTTCGGAAGCATTCTCAAGAAAAAATAGATGTTATACTTTTGGATCTAATGATGCCAGATATGTATGGTATAAACTTACTGCAAAAAATAAAATCTAATAAAACACTACAACATATACCAGTAATTATTCAGAGTGGTAGTGATGATGCAAAAGAGCGTAAAAAGGCTTTAGACCTTGGAGCTGTTGAATTTTTAAACAAACCTTATGCAAAAGAAAAGATAATCCTTCTTGTTAATAAATACAAAAAAACTAAATAAGAGAACAAATGTAATACGTTCAGAGGTGATCTCCATTGTTTGAACAGCTTGGCAGCAAAGTTATTGAATATAATTTAGCTATTTTTGTGACGAAGTAGCAATATGGTAGCAATACACTTCGATCAACTTTTGAATTTAACTTAAAGTCCTTAGTTTTAATGGTCGGGGCAGAGAGATTTGAACTCCCGACCCTCTGGTCCCAAACCAGATGCGCTACCAGACTGCGCTATGCCCCGAATTAGACACACCAAGATGTGTTGATCTTATTTATTTATACATAGTTATAAACATATTTTCTACACCAATCAATGCTTATTGATTAAAAAAATATAGTCGTTATGTGGTTAAATTGATATCTTAAAAATATGGTGCCGATGAAGAGATTTGAACTCCCGACCTACTGTTTACGAGACAGTTGCTCTACCAAGCTGAGCTACATCGGCTTTTTTATAACGCACACATAATGATTTAATCTATATCATACTCCTATACATCAAATTAACATTCCTAGCAAAGATAACCTATCATTATAATACTCACCAATATTAAATAAAAAAAGGTTATTTATGTCAAAAAATTTTGAGCGTGACTTACAGGCAATGTCAGTAACAATTCCTGATGTACCAGAAAAAAAACTCCGCGCTTAAATCAGTCCCTGGAAGCAGAGCTCCCTAAAAATAAGCAACTTATAGTCAAATAAGGGGAATAATGAATTAAATACTTTAAATTTTCATTATAATATGTATATTAATTAATAATGGAAGTCATAGAATATAGAAAGAGAACGGTGATGGATTTTACAACAGAGCTTGAAGACTTTACAGGAAAATTATTAGTAGCAACGCCTAATACCAGTCCTAACTCATATTTTGCTAAAACAGTTATTTATATAGTTAAATACAGTCAAGAGGAAGGAACTATAGGATTAATAGTAAATCAACCACTACCTTTAAATAATAGCCCTGCCCTTACAAAACACAAAACAACCAATCTAAATGTTGATAATCTACACCTAAACAATCTAGAAACCTATATTGGAGGACCAGTTGACGTAGACAAAGGATTTCTTTTGCATTCAGACCTGGCCTGCTCTACCGAAACTAATAGCATATACCTAACTTCTAATATAAAATTACTTAAAAACATTGCTACAGGTAAAGGACCAAAACATAGTATGTTTTTGTTTGGATATTGCGGATGGGGCAATGGCCAATTGGAAGCTGAAATAAAAAATAATGAATGGCTGCTTTTACCAGAAGATAAAGGAATTATTTTTGAAACTAGTAATATGGAAAAATGGTCAAGGGCTATAGGTCAGCTTAAAATTAATCCCATTAGATATATAAATAAACCTGGAAATTGTTAGCTTAAACTATCATAAAGCGTGTGGCGTATGAAAGATATTATTGATGAAATAAAAGAAGATTTAAAACAAGAGACTTTTTTAAAGCTTGTTAAAAAATATGGGAAAAATTGTCTGTTAGGAGCATTCATAATTGTTTTCACCGTTGTTGCGTATGTGTCTATAAAACAAAAGTATGTAGATGGACAAGAAGAGCTATCCTTAAAGTACTATAAACTTCTTGAACAAAGCACTGTCAACAACCAAAGCGAATATCAAAAGATCCTAGACACCCTTACGAAACAAAACGGTAGTTTATTTGGACAATTAGCTGCATTTGAACAAATAAACAATTTGGTTGTCAAAGAAAAAGAATACGACAAAGCGGTGGGGCTACTTTTAAAACTTTTAACTTCGAGAAATAAGGAAATAACTAATATAGCTAAAATACGAGCTGCAGAGCTTACCCTAAGATATAATTTAGTTGACCACAAACAAAAAGTAATAAGCGCATTAAAAAAAACCAACCCCAAGGAACCTTTTGCAGACATGATAAGTTTTTTCTTGGCTCAAATGTTGATAGAGGACAATCAAAAAGAAGAAGCAATAACAATTTTAACCCGCTTAAATGATAACAATAATACTTCAGAAGGTATAAGATTTTTTGCCAATACCATTCTAAGCTCTACATAACTTAAAAGACATTTAGGATAATTAAAAAAAATGAAAGACTTTTATAAATATGTAATTTTAGCTGTGTTTTTATATAGCATTACTGGATGTAGTAAAGATACTAAACTAACATCAACGGGCACTTACGTAGATTTTTCAGATATAACTTCTGCAGCACAACCAGATAACTCTTTGCAGTATTATAATATCGAGATACCAACAGCTCAACAAAATACCGATTGGACAACCAGTAGTTTTTCTCTTGAAGGAGTATCCGAAAATGTATTAGTTAAATCCAATCTTTCAAAAATTAACACCTATGACTTATACAAGTCTTCAGCCACTCCTGATATGATGCGCAATCCTATAATTTCTAACAATATTCTATTTGTATTAGATAACGAAAATACTGTTTATGCATATGACGCATCAAACCCAGGTATTTTAATATGGAAAAAACACTTAAATAACTCTGGTGCTGAATTTCTCGGTGGAGGAATTACGGTCAAAGATACGTATCTTGCAGCAACTTATGGCAACAAGGACTTAGTTTTATTAGATCCGAGTAATGGAGATGAAGTATGGCGTTATAATTTAAGTAATATATCTAGAGCCGCACCTATTATAGTAAAAGGGGATGTCCTGGCTTTAACTGTAGATAATAAGCTGTACTGTATAGAGCTTGGTAGTGGTCTGTTAAAGTGGACCCATGAAAGCGCAAGTGAAGAATTTGGAATGATAGGAAATGCCTCTCCTGAAGCAAAGCAAAATTTTATTATAGTTCCGTCTTCCTCTGGGCAAATAAGTGCTTTAGATAGCTCAACTGGCGAATTAAAATGGGATACCTTGCTAAGCTCTGGCACAAAACAAGCATATCTAAATGACATAGATATGACTCCTGTTATTGTAAATAAAACCGTATATGTGTCAAATTATAGCGGCAACTTATTCGCTATTAACTTAGCCTCAGGTATTACAGAATGGAGCAATCCCAATGGTGGAGGCAATAACTCTATCTGGATTGCAGAAGACTACATATACTCTATCAATAAAGATAAAAAATTGCTAGCTATCTATAAAGAAACAGGAGCTATAAAATGGGTTTATAATTTATTTTCAAAAAGCCCTACTGATAAAAAATACACAGTTAAATTCAATGGTCCTATAATGGTAAATGGCCAATTATATATTTGCTCTTCTAATGGAGAGCTAATAATAATTGATGCAAAAACAGGAAAAAAAATAAAGCAGAAAAATATTATAAAAGACATATATTCTCCTCCAATAGCAGCAAATAATAAAATCTACTTATTTAGTAACTCAGGTACTTTATCAATTGTTAGCTAAAAAATTTAAAAAAATAAAACAATGACTACAGTTGTAATTATAGGCAAACCCAACGTAGGGAAATCAACCCTATTCAATAAGCTTGCTAATTCTCAAAAAGCCATAACACACAATTGTGCAGGCATTACTAGAGATTATAAAATAGCAAAAGCCACACTTGGAGACTTAGAATTTAATTTGATAGACACTGCTGGGCTTCATTTTAGCAAAAAATTAAGTGACCTAGAAACAAAATTCAACGCACAAACCGAATTAGCTCTTACAAAAGCTAATATAGTTTTATTTGTTCTAGACGGAAAAGACAGTATCGCTGATGAAGATAGAAATATAGCCCGACTTTTGCGTAAACATAATTTACCAGTAATATTGGTTATTAATAAATGCGATTACAAAAAAACAAACCAAAATTTTAATGAATTTTTTGAATTAGGATACAAAGATATTTGTAAAATATCAGCAGAGCACACCATTGGCTTTAGTCATATTTACGAACATATATCAGCATATTGTAGCAACAAAAACGAAGAAACCGTCGCGCCTATTAAAACAAAAATTAAAATAGCAATAATAGGAAGGCCTAATGCTGGGAAATCAACTTTCGTTAACAATCTACTAAACGAAAGCCGATTAATTACCGGTCCCGAGCCCGGCATAACTAGGGATTCTATCTCTGTACATTTTGATTACAAAGACTTTGCAATCGAATTTATGGATACCGCAGGTTTAAGAAAAAAAAGAAATATCCAAAAAGAGAGTATCGAAAAATTATCAGTAGAACAAACTATTAATTCAATAGACTCAACAGACATAACAATCTTAATCGTTGATATCAACAACTTTCTTGAGAACCAAGATTTAAAAATTGCAAGCGTTGTCACAAAGAGAGGCAAGCCCTTAGTGCTTGTAGTAAATAAAAAAGACACCATTAAGGATTCACAAGAACTAGATAGCATAAAGGACGAAATACAATATCTTGCGGGAACAAAACTATCCAATGCAAAAAATTTACCTATAGTCTATATTTCTGCACTACATAAATCTAATTTAACTGAAGTGTTGCGTAAATGCGTTACCCAGTATGGACTATGGAACACAAGAATCCCAACAGCAAAATTGAACGAATGGATTGAGCATGTAATGGAGCATCATCAACCACCTCTCTCTAAAACCGGAAAAAGAATTAGAATTAAGTATATTAATCAAATCAAAATTCAACCACCCGTTTTTAAAATATTCACCAATAAACCAACGGAAATTCCTGTGCATTATATAAAGTATCTAATCAATAAACTTGCAGAAGACTTTGAGCTACAGGGAATACCTATCAAAATCATTAAATCAAAAAGCCCTAACCCATACGCAAACAACGGATAGTAGCGAATTTATTAGAAAATTATCCAGAATACATAGCACTCATATATGTTGGCATTACACCCGCTGGATCTATTTTTTGCAATTCTATGCCGCCACCCGATTCCATTCTTGACATAATGGCAGCCGCCGCCATATCTTCTTCTGGTGTACTCGGTTCTTCTTCCTCTAAAGGAGGGGGTGCTGGTTTATAACGCTCATCTACAGCTCCAGGGGTACTTGTTAAATTTGTTTCTTGTTTCTCTTGTGGATCTTCAAAAGCTAATTTAATTTGATCATCGTCATCTTGCTTAATTTTTTTAAAATCATCGTCATCATCATCTTCTTCTTTATCGTTAAAAACTTTAGTATCATCATCATCCTTTTGATCAGAATTAATGACAATAGGATTAGTTTTTTTATCTTCTTCCTTTTCTTTGGAAGAGCTATTGCTTTCAGATTCAGATGGTTGTTCCCCTTTCTTTGAAGTATCATCTGCAGATTTCTTTTCTTTAGAAGCATCGTCAGATTCTGCCTTCTTAGAATCATCTTTTGTACCACCACCTAAACCTTTCGACCATTTTTTCTCTTTTTCTGCTGCTAAATAAGCTGCTTCTTTTTCCTTTAATTTATCTGAATAACGATTACAAAGCACATCTTCTTCTTCGATGGTAAATACTTCCCTTTCTGCATATAATATCCTTGCTGCTTCCTTAGCAGTCATTATTCCATTAACGACATAAAATTCAGCTATACTATAACGATATTCAATTTCTCTTGAAAAAGGAAAAACCCCCCTGTCGTCTTCATCAAGTAACTCAAGCGCTTTTGTATAAAGGACATTCGCCTCTTGAGTACCTGTTAAGAGGCTTGCGTAACTTAAAAAAATTTGAACCCTATTTCTATCGCTTACTAGGTCAAGCTCAAATATTTTGAGATGTTGCTTCCTTGCTCCGTCAATATCTCCTTTCTGCGCTAGCCATCTTGCAAATTCACAACGAATTGGAAGCTCCTTTGGGTGTTTCGGAGGAAGTAACTGTAATACTCGTTCATAGTAACTTCCTGCGACGCTACTATCCTCGTCCCCTTCTTCTTGTGAAGATCTTGCTAAAGCCAAGCGAGCCCTAATCTCTTCTGGCCCTTCGGGAGCTTGAACTACCACTAACCTAAGCGCTTCTTCACGCTGAGCCATTGCCGAATCAGGCCTTCCCACTTTTGTAAAAAGATCTGCTGATTTATAAAGAATTTCAAGCTTTTCTAAATCATTTAGTCCAAGTGCTTCTAGAGCTTTTTGATACTGAGTTATTGCTTCATCAAACTCTCGTGTTCTTGCCAAAAAATCTGCATATTGAGAAAGAACTTCCCATCTCTCTGTAGCTGGGCACATCATTGAGTCCTCACTATCAGGCTCCCTAGCCAATATATCTTTATAAACTTCTTTCCAGTCGCTTGTTTTCATATCTGTTTTTCCTTTAAATTAATTTTTATGCTTTTTATTCTAAAATAGAACAAACTTATTTTTGTTAAGACATATGCATTTCAGCCTCTGTCTTTACAACTTACCGTTAAGATTCGTATCTCTTAATTAATTTTACTCTGGTTGCCCATTACTAACAATTATTTTTAGTATTAGCAAGTTTTTTTGCATTTATTTACCAGCAGGCTTAGGCGGTGGAGCGCCTGGAGGAGGCTGTGGTGGAGCACCCGGAGGAGGTTGCGGTGGAGCGCCTGGAGGAGGCTGTGGTGGAGCACCTGGAGGAGGAGGTTGTGGTGGAGCCCCGCCTGGAGGAGGTTGTGGTGGAGCACCTGCACCACCAGGTCTAGGTGCTGATGAAGATGGTAGCTTTGGTTGAGCTGCCCCACTAATTTTCCTTAGCATCTTTTTATTGAATTTTTCTAATTTTTCCCCTGCCGCCCCCTTGCCCTCTTTAACCACTCCTAAAGATCGCCTTAGACTTGATACTCCTGTTACCTTCTCAGCTGTTTTTCCAAGCTTCGAGAGACCTGTTTTTTTTGCCAACTTTCCTCCAACTTTTGATGCAAAATTGAGAGGAGCTTTAGTTGTTAACACATTTTTCCTAAAGGAACCTAGCTTGCTATTTTCATCTAGCACCCAACTTCCATCCTCTTGTTGCCTCATTCCCATGCGTTCATTGGTAGTAGTTTCAATATGCCTCCTCAGCCTTTTAGTATCTTCTTCTAAATTCCTTCCACCTGTTACAGCTTTATAGGCTGGATTCAAAGCTACTTTTTGAGCCATACTCTGCATACTACCAGTCATGCCACTAGCAACAGCTCCAATATTAAAACCATCAAGGTCTGCTCCCGCTATAGTAGTTGCAATAGATGGTACTATTTTGGAAAAACGAGCGATAACCCAAACAAGCACTATCAATAGTAATAAATCCTTGGTTGATACTAAAGTGCCCTCTTTTAGTTCTTCTATACGATCGCTGTCATCTTCTGATTGAGGATTAAGATATGGATATCCAACATATCTCTTTTGCGTACAAACATAAGGATCACAAACATTATCGTGGTTACTACCACTAACCACCTGCAGACAATCAGAACCAAGCCCTGGATAATTAACATCTATCACAGCCCCATCTGGATCCTCTGGATTAGGTTGAGTAATAGTATTGGGAGTAAGCATACACGCCATCTTATTATTATAATCAGGCAGCCAAGCATAAATGTCTATATCAACTATAGGGATAGTCCACCAAATTTTCCAACATATTCGATAACCAAATAAATTATGCATCTGAGCATTAAAAAGAGTAATAACAAAACCAGCAAAAATTAGTATAATCAACGGTTGGATAAAATAACTTATCATCTGCTTTATCCAATTATCAAAGAAACTTCTAGTAAGCTTAAATAAAGTAAAGGGTATAAATATTGGCGCCAGTACAATTAATATTGAAATTGCTAAATAACTAACCATAAAGATCAGAACTGATTTTATCACAGTAATCAGTATCACAATAATCAGTATATATATTATAGGGACAAAAAGTAGTCCTTTTAATATTGTTATATGATCCCCAAAAAATAAAGAGAGAATCTTCCTTGTTGTCTCATAAGAAAAAGTTTGATCTATAAAATGATCAAACATTTGTATTCCCGCAACATTAGATATACAGCCCTCTTGATGAACTTTACTAGCATCAATTGCTGTCGGATCTGTAATTACACTTGCCCCACCAAATACAATACTGGTAAGTTCATTTACTCCATTTTGGAAAAAACTGAAAAAATATTTATTAAAAAAAGCCCAACTTTCCCCCGTAGCTACTAACTGCATTATTACTCCTATTTTAAAAATCCTTATTACAAATTCAGCGTTAGTAATTTGTATAACGCCTATCAAAAAACCTATAGCAGTAAAGATTATATAAAGTACCAGCAGAGCTTTGATATAATTTAAAAATGAATTTTCTTCAACTATATTTGTATATATGATTCTAGTAGCGTTACATAACAAAGTTGTAACTAAAGATACAAATTGAGTTATCACACCTAAATGAGTTGTGGCTACTCCTTCTTTAAAGTTCACGGTATAACTACCTGCATTATCTGTATAATACCGGTCTATAATCTTTAAATATGGCCTATAACCAACCTTAAAATCTGTTGGTTTAAAAACCATACCTCCAGCTGGACAGGCTTGGCTGAAAAATCCTGTATTGCATCCTGCCTCAGTGGGATTATCACAAGCATTATCCCCTACATGTATTAATGTTCCACTGAATGGGGCACCACTTATTTCACCGAGGCACTGTAAATTTTCATCCTTGAGCACACCAGAAGGACTAGCGCAAAAATAAAGACCTAAACCCATATAGAATTGTGATGGAAAATTACTAACAGGCACTTTATTAAGTCCCATGGGTTTTAACCCTCCACACCATTTTTTTTCACAAGAATTAGTACAGGTTGTAAATTCAGCTGGTGGAGGCATACTAAAAATATCACCAAAAAGTGGATTCCAACCATTAAACTGATTAAAGTTAGTTTGGCCGCATATTGTGTTGCTCATAGTGTGGCTGTCTAATACATTCTCTACTATCATCACTACCTTATCACCAGTGAGGACGTATTTCGACGAGTCCCACCTGACATATTCATCAGACGACGGGTCATTTTTGTCAATTGGGATAGGAGTTCCTTTTGAATCAATTGTCATTTTAAATTGATCACCAAAATTATCGGGATCAATACATTCTACTGGACCTTTAAAACAAGAGGTAAGGAAAAAAGGTAAAAAAATAGATATCAATAGGATTTTATATTTACTCAACCCAATCTACTTCAGTTAATTAAACGCTCAACTAAAAGTATAAATCATTTCTTAATTTTCCACCAACACTACTGGGCAAAGTTGTAAATTATCTAATAATAGCTGTGTCTAATAGAATACTCGAATAGACAAGGTTAGATTTCGAGAGGAAACTCTATGCTACTTCTTCTTCCTTGCTCATGCTCAAGGCTTTTTTGATAGCACGTTCTCCTTCTTCAATTATGCGAGCCATTTTTTCTTGATTCTGAGGCAAGAGCTCATAGACTACATCCCGTAATATGGTATTACCATTTCTGGACAAATAATCCAAAGGTGTTTTTCCCATATTGTTTTTGATTTGTACTGTTTGAGATACATCTTTGTCGTAACTCAAAATCATTTTTCCTATTCGATTATATAAATTTGTATAAGGTTTATTAATTTTTGCCTTTTGTGCTATGCAGTTAATTATACTATTGCCCCTTCTATCTTGGACATTGGGTTTGGCGCCATTTGTAATTAATTGTTTTACCAATTCAATTATTTCTTCAGAAGTAATATCCTGCTCTAGATAGCTATCTAATCTTCTTATTAATATATGCAGTGGACTAAGACCATTTTTATTTTTTGAATTAACATTAGCTTGCTCTCTTATTAGCATAATAGCTGCTTGTAAATTACCTACATTAATTGAATATTCAATAGGTGTGTGTAATTCTTCATTAACAACACTAAGATTTTCTTTGTCTTGTAAAAGCTCTTCTAATTGAGAAAAATCCTTGTTAAGTATGGATGTAAAAACAACAGGGTTATTTTTTATTTCTCTACTGTTAAGTAATAAATCTTTATTATTTTGATTGTTTGTTTTTTTTCGCATTTTTCTACCTTTTTATTTTTTAATTTCCATTTCAAGTAGCATAATAAGTAAGTAGTTTAACTTTTTTATTGATTGCTCTCTATTCTTATACTACTTTCAAAATAATTCAAGTAGTTTCTAAATATTATTAAATATATTAATAAAAATTTTATTGAAAATCATGACGTGTGTTAAATGCAGTGCTAAGAGTTACCTCATCCAAGTAATCTAACTCCCCACCTATGGGTATGCCATTTGCAAATCTAGTCACTTTAATATTGTGCTGTTTTAGTTTCTCAGTGATAAAAAACGCTGTGGTTTGGCCTTCTATTGTAGCATTTGTTGCTATAATCAATTCCTCAACTTCGTTGTTAGTCACTCTCTCAATTAATTTATTTATGTTTAGTTCTTCTACACTATTTAAACTAGTTGATGATAGAGTTCCTCCTAAAACATGGTAAGTGCCCTTATAAAAATTAGCGTTTTCCAAAGCCCATAATCAACTATAGATTCAACTACACATACTATCCTTTTATCGCGTTTTTTATCTATGCATATATGACATATTTCTGCTTCATCTAGGTTGTTACAGATTTTACATGTTTGAATTATATTAGATGCATCTAATAATGCTTCTGCCATAGGTGACATCAGGCGCTCCCTGTGTTTTATTAAATGAAGCACAATCCTTTTTGCTGTTCTATTGCCTAAGCCTGGTAACTTAGAAAATAAATATATTAATCTATCAATTTTTTTATGCTGCATAATCAAAAAGGCATATTCATGCCAGGAGGTAAGAGACCGGACATTGTGTCTTTTGTATCGTCATCAAGCTTTTTTTTAGCATTTTTAAAAGCTGTAATTACCAAGTCTTCTAACATTTCTACTTCTTCTTTATTGCAAAGAGATGGGTCTATCTTAATTGATTTTATTTCTCCTTTTCCTGCAAGCGTTACAACAACCATTTCTCCGCCTGCGTTTCCAATGTACTCACGAGCTGAGATCTCCTCTTGTGCTTTTTGCATTTTTTCCTGCATAACCTGCGCTTGCTTCATTAGGTTGTTCATATTTACCATTTTATGTCCTGTTTAATATAAATTTTGTATGGCCACCGTGCCTTAAGTAACTTTTACAATATTTTTAATCTTAGCACCAGGAAAAGATTCAAGAACTTCTTTAACTAATTTATTATTTTCTATATCAGCTTCTTCTTGATCTTTTATAGTTTTGAATACATTACTTGAATCATTTGACGTTATAAATTGCCACGTTATTCCCGTCCACTCGTTTAGTTTTTTTATTATTTGATTCGTAAAATCTTTGGATAATTCATCGCTGATTTTAGCTTCAATTCTACCATTTTTATAATCAATTAAATTAACTCCTTCAATTAATTGATAGTATAGAATTAGTTCTTTGTTTTTATAAAACAAGTTAACTACGTCCTTAAAATTTGCTAGCTTTATTTTATTTTGCCAATCCTTTTTATCAACATGCGAAGAATCAGTAGTTACACTTTGTATTATTTTCTCTATTGGAAGCAGGGTAGATGCGTGACAAATTCTGATTATTAATATCTCTAATGTATCCAGCGAATTATGAGTATATTTCAATTCCTCTATTCCCTTAAACAACATTTTCCATATAGAAGTGATATTTTCAATGTCTGTTTTTTTTGCAGTATTTTCTAATAATGATTTTTCATAATCTGGTATGTCTGAGTTTTCAACAAAATTAACTATGGCGAGACACTTGGTTATTTTGCCGCATAGTTGAAGTGACTCTTCAAGTATTACAGAGGCTTCTGTTCCTTTATTATACATCTCTTTCACAATCGAAATAGCGTCTTTAGGATTTCCTGTCATGATGAAATTGAGTAATTTATAATTTTGACTTATATCTGGTAAACCTAATACGCTATTAACTAATTCAATTGTAATTTCTGCATCAGATGATTTATACATATTCATGGTTTCAAGAAGAGATAATGCGTCTCTTATTGATCCTTCGCTAAATTTAGCAATTAATTTTAATCCCTCGTGTGAGGCTTGTATTTTTTCCTTTTCACATATTTCTTCAATATGCTTAGTGATGTCTTGAATAGTAAATCGATGTAGATCAAATTTTTGACATCTTGAAATAACAGTTAGAGGTATTTTTCTGAATTCTGTAGTAGCAAAAATAAATATTAAATGCTCAGGGGGTTCTTCTAACGTTTTAAGTAATGCATTAAAAGCATTATTGGATAGCATGTGAATTTCATCAATGATATAGACTTTATATTTACCCAATAGAGATTTGAACTTTATAGCTTCAATTACTTCTCTTATGTCACCTACACCAGTCCTGCTTGCAGCATCTAGTTCTATTACATCAGGGTGGTTATTATTTTGCATTGAGGTACAATTGTCACAATTTTCACATGGAGTAAGTTCTTTTGCTGTAAGATCTAGATTTGTGCAGTTAATTGTCTTTGCAATTATACGTGCGATACTAGTTTTACCTACGCCACGAATACCGGTAAGCAAATAAGCATGAGCTATTTTATTTTGCTTTATTGCATTAGTGATTGTTTGTACTAACGCCCCCTGCCCTTTTAGTTCTTTAAAATTAGTTGGACGATATTTTCTTGCGAATACTTGATAAGATATTTTGCTCTCTTCTTTCATAATTTGAGGCTTTTTTTATATACTATATATAAAATTAGTTGGTTATGCAACCATGCGCCAAGCAGTTTTATCTGAAAAGATAGTGTGAAGAACTTTATTATTAATAGTATGACCGGGTTTGAAAGTTTCAATATGAGCCCTGATTGGCACCCCGATTAAGTAAAAATCCCCAAGCATATCAAGTAATTTGTGACGCACAAACTCATTTTTATAACGCAATCCGTCTTTGTTTAAAATTTTATCACCGCTAATAACAATAACATTATCAAGGGAAGCTCCCCTTGCAAATCCCTGTTGTTTTAGAATTTTTGCATCTTTTTCAAAACCAAAAGTTCTAGCTCTAGCAATTTCATGTTTAAATGATAAATCTTTAGATGAGAATTTATATTTTTGCGCAGCCACTAAACCATTATTAAAGCTGATCTCAGCTTCAATTGACAAATGATCAGATGGATATAAATTTGTTATAGAATCTCCATCTTTGACAGATATTTCTTTTAATAATTCAATACATTTACGAGACTTGTCTTGAATTTGAACACCCGCACATTCAAGCATGAATAGGAATTGCTCTGAACTACCATCCATGATGGGTATTTCAGGTCCATCTAGCTCGATTACAATGTTATCAATATTGCATCCCCATAATGCAGCCATTAAGTGTTCTATCGTTACTATTTCAACTTTTTCTTTATTTTGAATAGTAGTACCTAATTTTGTTTTCGAAACAGATTTATAACAAGCGGCAACTTTATTATTATGATCTTTTATATCAGTACGAATAAAAGTTATTCCAGAATCAGCAGGAGCCGGATATAATGAAAGAGAAGTAAGCTTACCAGAGTGTATACCCACCCCAACGCAGCTTATTGAATGTTTGATTGTTTGTTGCTTCATAGCATAGTACTATATTCTCTTCCTTAGTTTAAGTATATAAATATTGCTCCTTATTAGCAAATAACACTTTATTACTAATTGTTACGGCCCTACAAAAGCACCGAATTTTAAACATTAAACTTAACGGCGCCGTCATCATGCATCTTATTATCTAGCCGCATTATTGACGGAGCCGTTTAAAATTATTTAAGATTATACAACATCATCGGTATGATAAGCAGATTGTTCCATTTCTATTGTTCCTGGTAAAGGAGTTTTTTCTGAATTATCTTCTTTTTGTACAGTTGTTGTCTCAGTTTCAGATGTTGTATTAGTAGTATTACCTCTTATATGAGAAAAGTTATCAGATGTTGTATTAGCAGTATTACTTACGTTAGTAGTATTATCTCTTATATGAGAAGAGTGATCATCGCTACCAAATATAAAGTCTGGAAATAGTAAGTTTGCTGCTAAATAAGATGAAAATTTTGCGAGAAAAGAGCATGGTGCTGCAAAATCATTAAAATAACTGTCATCAAGTGGTCCTGCAAAAGCACTAACAGCACCTGTAGTTATAGCTAAAGTGATTTTTGCTGCTTTTTTCGCAATATCGTCTTCAGAATTATATTGGGCACCTATCATATTTGCAGGAAGCACCGTTGAAACTAGTACGCACGGCATAAACATAACTGGTTCAAGAAATATTTTAGCACCTTCTTTAATATCATTTGTCATAATAACCTCCTTTAAAGTTTAATCACAGGAAGTTTAACGCATTTGTTAAAAAAAATCAACATTTATTTAATTTAAGTAGAAAAAACTGCTTTTTGTAATCTTCTTCCGTTAACCTGATGCTCATACAATATTCCTTAGTAATTAATTATGTTGCCGCTATACGAAATAAGTATAGTTTTAAGTAAGGAAAGTGGGTTTGCTCTGATGCTTGGTTATTAAGACGGTATCAAGTTAACCCATTACTTCTTTCTCACACTCATCACATAAGCAATGAGAACGGCAAGTATTACACTACCTACCATAAGAGTAGCAAGGGCATTGATTTGCGGGCTAATGCCGAATTTCATTCTGGAATATATTAACATCGGTAATGTTGTAGTGCCAGCACCGGAAGTAAAGCTTGCTATCACCACATCATCTATGGATAACGTAAATGATAACAACCACCCTGCCACCAGGCTTTTAGCTATGATCGGCAATGTAATAACAAAAAACACTTTCATTGGATGTGCCCCGAGGTCTAAAGCTGCTTCTTCTAATGATTTATCAAACGAAGCAAGCCTTGCTAATACAGTAATAGCAACATAAGATATGCCTATGGTAGTATGCGCAAGTATGACAGTTAAACTACCCCTGTCTTTCGGCCAACCTATGATTTGCTCCAAAACAACAAAGATTAAAAGCAGAGAGAAGCCTGTAATAACCTCTGGAATGATAAATGGGGCAGATAGCATACCAATAAATAAAGTGCGCCCATGAAACCTTCCCAACCGGGATAATGCAAGCCCTGCCATGGTGCCAAGTATTGTTGCAATAGTTGCTGAAGATGTTGCTATCTTCAGGCTAGTTAATACTGCATCAATTAATGCTTCGTCTTGAAAAATGCTACTATACCATTTAGTTGAGAAGCCACCCCATATATTTACAAAGCATGAATTATTGAAAGAATACAGTACTAAAATTGCAATAGGGGTATATATGAAGATTAAAGCTAAAGTCATCAATACTTTGTTCAAAGAAATTTTCTTATACATCAGCTTCTTCTCTCTTAGTAATAATTCTTTGAATTACCATTATTGGTATGACGAAGGTAAATGTTAAAACCACGGTGATTGCCGAAGCAGTTGGCCAGTCTCGATTATAGAAAAATTCATTCCAAATCACTTTGCCCACTGTAAGTATTTTATTTCCACCAAGTAGCTCAGGAATAATAACCTCTCCAACGGAAGGAATAAATACCAACATCGATCCCGCTATGATGCCCGGTATAGATAATGGTAAAGTGATTCGAAGAAAAGATACAAAAGGAGTACATCCTAAATCTAATGATGCTTCGATAAGTGCTTTATCAATTTTGTCTATCACAACAAATAGAGGCAAAACCATAAAGGGAAGGTAACAATAAATCATTCCTAGCACCACTGCAAATTCTGAATTAACAAAGTGAACGGGACTATTAATTGCTCCTATATTTAGTAACAATTTATTCAAAACCCCTATATCACCAAGTATTATGTTCCAGGCATATACTCTAATTATTAGCGAAGTCCAAAAAGGCAATATAATCAGTAATAACAAAAAGTTTTTGGTGTTTTTTTTGGAAGTCACAATTCCTAGTGTAATAGGATAGGCTATAAGCAAGGTGCATATAGTAGTAATAAGTGCAAGTTTTAGAGAAATTATATAGGATCTAATGTAAAAATTATCTTCTAGTAATAGCCTGAAGTTTTCTAGTGAAAAATTTACTATCCAATTATTGTTTAGGTCTTTGTGAATAAATAATTTAAACGGCGGTACAGTAGCAGCATATTCGCTTAAACTAATCGCAAGAATTAATAAAAACGGAAAAAGCAATAAAACTATGAGCCATACATAGGGAGGTAATAACAAAATTTTCCGTAATTTATTTGGCTGAAAAGCGTGCATACTTCTACTTTATTAATACTACTCCATCTGGGTAATACCATGAGATATATACCTCCCTTCCTGGAGTAAAATTGGGATTCTTTGTTCTTTCTGAAGTCGGGACTGTAACGTGAATATTTTTTTTATTTTTAAGTTCCACATGATATACTATCTTATGTCCAAGAAAGGCATAGTCTATTATTTTGCCTACCACTTGATTCTCATTTTTAGGAGCCGGCTTTATATCTATTCCAACTTCCTCCGGTCTAATTCCAAGCCATATTATTTGCCCTAAATTCAAGTGATCCTTGCTTCTTGCCATAATAATTTCATTACTTTCTTCTATTTTTATTCCCACAAATCCATCATTATTTTTGAGCTTTACTACTAAACCTTTAAATATATTGATCGAATCAACAAACTCAGCAACAAACCTTGAGTCGGGGAATTCATATATATCTTCAGCTGTCCCAATTTGTAAAACTTTACCATCTTTCATAACTGCCATTTTATCTGCTAGAGTCATGGCATCTTCTTGATCATGCGTAACCAGGATAAAGGTTGTATCCAAGAGATATTGGATTTTTATCAATTCAATTTTTGTGCTTTCTCGGGTTTGCCTATCTAAAGCCCCAATAGGCTCATCAAGCAATAATACTTTTGGTCTTTTTACCAAACATCTAGCAAGAGCTACTCTTTGCTTTTGCCCGCCGGAAAGCTGATCTGGGTTTCTATAGGCAAATGCGCTCATATTAACCATGTCTAATGACTCTTCCACCCTTGCTTTTATTTCGTTTTTGCTGATATCTTTTTCCTGTAACAAACCAAAAGTTATATTTTGCTCAACATTCATATGAGGAAATAAAGCGTATGATTGAAACATCATATTAATAGGACGCTCATACGGTGGTAATTCTGTGATATCTTGATTATCTAATAATATCGTCCCTGAGGTCGGTGTTTCAAATCCCGCGATCATCCTTAGTAAAGTAGTTTTACCACAGCCAGAAGGACCCACAAGAACAAATAGGTCTCCTTTTTCTATGGATAAGTTGATGTTATCCACAGCAATATCACTTTGACCAGGAAATTTTTTAACTAAATTAGATATTGTAATAAAAGTTTTATTTTCTGTAGCATTATTTCTAGATCTTTTTTTAGTCAGTATTTTGTTCATTTATTCAACACCAATTAAAACATTATTCCAAATCCTATTACGTTTTTTTAAGATATCTATTGGTTGCATTTTATTAATATAGGCTCTAGACAATGTTTTCTTCGAAGGCTTTAGAACGGAGTTTTCAAGCAATGATTTATCCATAAATTTTTTTGCTTCAACATTAGACGGTATATGTTTACTGTAATCACTATTTTCTGCGGCAATTTTAGGATTTAATAAAAAATCTATAAATTTATAACTATTCTCAACATTGGATGATGTTGTTGGGATAGCCATTGCATCTATGCTAAGAAAAAAACCCTCTCGTGGTAATATGTATTTTATATTAGAGCCAGAGTTATCTGATCTTTGTACCATATCCCCTGTCCAACCTAAAGCTATACATATACTGCCATTTACTAGATCATCTGGATAATTGTCACTTGAAATATATCTAATATATTTTCGTGCTTTTTGTAATGTATCTTTTGCCGCTTTTAGAGTGTCATCATTAAGATTATCAGGATCATTTCCATTATATAATATTGCTAACCCTATCATTTCTGAGGGAGAGTTAAACCAAGCAATTCCACATTTTGAAAATTTTTCTGCATATTTAGGGTTAAATATTAGCTCAAGACTATCAATAGGTGCTTCAGGATCTATTTCTTTAATTTTATTTGCATTGTAACCTATGCTTGTTGTAGTCCACATAAAAGGAACAGTATATTTATTATTGGGATCAGTTTTTTCGAGAAGCTCTAGGATTTTTGGATCTAAATATTTGTAATTTTTAAGCTTATTTCTATTTATTGGATTATATAAATTCATATTTATCTGATTAAGCAAAAATTGGCCATTAGAGGGGAATACGATATCATAACCAGTATTGCCAGAAACAAGCTTGGCATCTAACATTTCTTCGTTATCAAATACATCGTATATAACGGTAAGATCTGTCTTCTTTTTAAATTCCCCCAGACTCTTTGCAGAGATATATTTTGCCCAATTATATATATATAATTTTTTATGGTCTTCACTGTGGGCAGAATTTATATAGACAAAAATCCACAATATATAAATAAAGACTCTAAACATACGATTTATTCTCTGTTTAATATATGAAGATTTAATATATAATATAAATTTACTTTGTTAAGAGTTTTTTATATAGCATGTACAAGTTCATAATAGAAAAATATGGTGACTAATCAATAATCTGCTATTATAAAATAATAATAATTGATTTTCGAAATTATGACTACTTTTAAAACGAGCCAAAAAAAACTCGACGACGCCTTGCAAACCCTAGGATTACTAATAAAAAAGACAGTACAAATAACAAAATCTAAAGACAATACTAGAGCAGCGCATATAGAAAATTTAAATAAGGAGTTGCAAAAGGAGAATACTTTGCTAAAAGAACAACTGTTTGCAGCGATATCTAATATGAATAGTTTTAAAAATAAAAACAAAATAATCCATGATGATATCGACGAAATAGTTGAGGAATTGGAAAAAGTGGTAAATTAGATGAGAACAATAGAGGTAACTATTAGAGATAACACTCACCGTATTTCGTGTGACGAAAAAGAAGAAAAGCGTTTACAGCATCTAGTAAGCAAATTTAATGAAGAAATTGAAACTTTAGCAAAATCATTACCTAGTGCTGATGATAAAACACTATACCTAATTGCTGGGCTTACACTAATAGATAAACTAGAAACAACAGAATCAAAATCAACTGCCCCTGTTGCGTCTAAAAAACAAGAGCATGATACAGCTATGTCTGAAGCTATGGATACAGTCACAGAGAAAATAGAAAATCTAATAACAACATTAGAAAAGTGTAATATTTCATGAAATTAATAGAAAAATCACTTGATCTTGAGGAAATGAGTACACTTCAAGAAAATATAAAAAGTATTGCCTCAGCAGTAGATAACGAAATTCATAAATTATTGCCAAAAGATAATTCTACGCTAAGTCAAGCAATGCGTTATTCTTGCTTGGAAACCAAAGGAAAAAAACTTCGTCCATTTTTATTAATTGAAACTGCAAAACTGTTTGGCATAGAACTTAAAGATATTATATCTATTGCCGCAGCAACAGAGTTAGTGCACGTATACACGCTAATTCACGACGATCTCCCAGCCATGGATAATGATGATTTTAGAAGAAATAAACCAAGCTGTCATAAACAATTCAATGAAGCAACAGCACTCCTTACTGGAAACGCTTTGCTGGTCTATGGACTTGAACTCATCAGCCAATGTAAACATATTCCATTAAGCAAAAGAGTTTCTCTTATTTATGCGTTAACCCAAACAATAGGCTTTAACGGAACAATTAAAGGGCAGTTATGCGATATAGAGTCAAAAGGACAAAAATTATCGCTAGAAGATATATTAGCACTACATAAGTTAAAAACAGGCAAACTTATAAAATTTTCCTGCATAACCTCTACTATAATCACTAACTGTTCGCAAAATGCAAAATTAGCAATTGAAACTTTTGCTGATAACTTAGGCTTGATCTTTCAAATTACTGACGATCTTTTGGATGTGAAGTCAAAACCTCAGAGCAATGAATGCAATGTAGTAACCGTACTTGGCATAAAAAAAACGCAAGAACTATTGAAAAGCTTAACAAAAAACGCTATATCATCTCTTGAGATATTCGGGTCTAGAGCAGATACTCTAAAAGCTCTTATATATTTTATCTTAAAAAGACAAGCTTGAGCATAAAGCTCATCAATTTATAGGCATCTAAACATGTATAAAAACCTATACATAAAAACATATGGTTGTCAGATGAATGTCTACGACTCCATAAAAATAGGCGATTTACTTAAACCATTCGGCTACCAATTAACAGAATCCATGGAAACAGCTGATATGATAGTCCTAAATACCTGCCATATCAGAGAAAAAGCTACTGAAAAGGTATACTCAGAACTTGGGCAAATTAGAAAATTCAAAGAAAAATTATCAAAAGATATAATCATAGTAGTTGCTGGTTGTGTTGGCCAAGCGGAGGGAAAAGAAATTTTCAAACGCGCACCTTGGGTAAGTATAGTGGTCGGTCCACAATCCTATCAAACTTTACCAGAGTTATTAGCACTATTAGCACGCAAAAAGAAACATGTCCTAAACTTAGATTTTGCCAAAGAAAGTAAATTTGATGACTTACCTAAATCACTTGTGTCACAAGGACCATCGGCATTTCTCTCCATTCAGGAAGGTTGTGATAAATTTTGCAGATTCTGCTGTGTTCCATATACAAGAGGTGCAGAATTTTCAAGGTCTGTGGAACAAATATATCAGGAAGCATTGTTACTTGCCTCACAAGGAAGCAAAGAAATAACCCTGCTTGGTCAAAATGTAAATGCGTATCATGGACTAGCTGAAAAAGGATCCAGTACATCATTAGCACAACTAATAGAGCATATTGCTAAAATTGATAAGATAGAAAGAATCAGATATAGTACCTCCCATCCAGTCGATATGAGCGATGACTTGATTGAAGCGCATGGGTCTATTAAAAAATTAATGCCTTTCCTACACTTACCCGTGCAATCTGGTTCAAATAAGATTCTGGCAAAAATGAATCGAACACACACCATTGAACATTATATAGAAATTATAGAAAAATTAAAAAAAGCACGGCCAGGCATATTATTTTCATCAGATTTTATCGTCGGTTATCCAGAAGAAACAGATAAGGATTTTCAGGATACATTGGAGTTAGTAAAAAAAGTAAAATTTGCACAGTCTTATTCCTTCAAATACAGTCCAAGACCTGGTACCCCGGCATCTATTATGCAACAAATTCCTGAAGACATAAAAAATGAACGCTTACAACAATTGCAGAAATTATTATCTCAACAACAAAAAGAATGTAATCAGCAGTTTTTAGACAAAACTTTAGAAGTTCTTATCGAAAAAAAGGGCAGACATGATAATCAATATGTGGGTCGCAGTGAATATATGCAAGCAGTAAGTGTTAATGATGGAGAAAAATACTTAGGAAAGATTGTAAAGGTAAAAATAGACAAAATCTTAACCTTTAGTTTAGGCGGAGAAGTCATTGAGAATGTGTCTAAAAAAGAGAAATTGGAGCAGCTGAGTGGGGCCATCTAAAATGCTATCACAAATAAATACACTGACCTTTTCTGGTGTGAATATCGCTGATGTGCAGGTGCAAGCGCATATTTCACCCGGTGTGCCTTCCTTTAATATAGTGGGGTTACCAGATAAAATCATTGCTGAATCCAAAGAAAGAGTACGAGCAGCTTTAAACTCCATTGCTTTAGAGTTGCCACCTAAAAGAATTATTGTCAATCTTTCTCCTGCCGATTTAATGAAAGAAGGTAGTCATTTTGATTTAGCAATAGCTACATGCTTGCTTACAGGGATAGGGATATTGTCTGAAGAAGAGTTACAAAAATACATGGTTCTTGGCGAACTCGCTCTGGACTCTAGCATTTTACCGGTAAACGGCGTTTTACCCGCTGCAATTGGTGCAAATTCAAGAAACCTAGGACTAATTTGTCCTTTAGCAAACGGCCACGAAGCCGCATGGTCTGGCAACGAAGCTATTTTAGCCCCTAAAAATCTTATCTCGATGATCAATCACTTTAAAGGCAATCAGATATTACCAAAGCCTACTGCAAAAGCAGCAACTAATAATACCATATACCCCGATCTTAAAGATGTAATAGGACAAGAGGTCGCAAAGAGAGCTCTAGAAATTGCCGCCGCAGGGAACCATGACATGCTGATGATTGGCAGTCCGGGGTCTGGAAAATCAATGCTGGCAAGTCGTATTAATGGAATTTTGCCACCAATGAATGCTAAAGAAATATTAGAAACCAGCATGATTTATAGCGTTGCTGGAGAAATTGATAATGGTCGATTACAACAACAAAGGCCTTTTAGATCGCCTCATCACTCTAGTTCTATGGTAGCTCTAATCGGTGGTGGGCATAGCAAAAGAATCTCTCCGGGAGAGATATCTCTCGCCAATAATGGCGTTTTATTCTTGGATGAATTCCCTGAATTTCCGCGAAATGTAATCGAATCCCTACGACAACCAATAGAAACCAAAAAGGTAATGATTTCTCGTGCAAATTCTCATGTAACCTATCCTGCAAATTTTCAACTAATTGCAGCAATGAATCATTGTAAGTGTGGCAATCTAAAAAATGCTAATAAAGCCTGTGGCAAAGCGCCTAGATGTGCGATTGATTATCAAAATAAAATATCAGGACCAATTTTAGATCGCATAGACATAGTGGTTGAAGTAAATGAAACATCAAAATACGCAATGGATTCAATAGAAAACAATGAAGATTCACAAACTATCGCTAAAAGAGTATTCAAAGCACGCGACCTTCAAGCTCTTCGATATAAGAACTATCCTTTTACGACAAATTCTAAATTAGAAGGAGAATCGCTCTATAAGTACGCTTCCCCGAACAAAGAAGCCAATGATTTACTTAAGAGATTTGCTGAAAAATATCGCATATCCATGCGCAGCTATAATAAAATTTTAAAACTTGCAAGAACCATAGCAGACATTGAACAAATAGAAATCATAGATAAACAACACATCGCAGAAGCATTGAGCTATCGAGGGACTGTTGAATATAGCTCTTAGCAATTTTCTTTTCTAGCCTTAAATTAATAGTGCCCATATTACAACAAGCATTCTATAGAATCATGTTTTGTCACTATATATTTGTAAAATCATCAATAAAACTAATATAATTTTATTATATCTTTTTTACAAAAAAACCTGGAAACACTATGAAAACCGAAGTACCCGTTGAAACAACTTCTATCAAAGTTGAATTTGAAACTGAAACCGAGAAAGGCAGTGGCTACACAGCTATTGTGATTATGGCGCTTATAACTATTTTTTCCTTTTTTATTAAATATGTATTTAACATATTGCTAGCTAGAAATTTGGTTAACCGCGCAGATTTATACGGTGATTTTTCTATAGGAATAAATACTGTATGGATAATAGCTTACGTATTGCTATTGGGTTCTTCTATGAGTTCGATAGTTTTTGTAGGCAAATACCTTAACATGCAAAAACTTAAACACGCCATTTCATATACAAGATGGAATTTACGAGTGGTTAGCGCCATATCTTTTATGTTTTTATTAGTTTTTAGCCTTCTTATTATTTGCTTAATTGGATTACATCTATTCAATCTTCATGCTTTTGAAAAACACAATTTAGTAATTTATATGCTTTTTTTCGCCCCATTTATTGCGATACCCATCTTGTTATCAAGCTATCTTTTATGCGGTAAACATATCTACTGGTATAATTTTTTCGTTAATGGAGCTACCTATTTCTTAGGAGCCCTTATGCTATTGTCGAACATTTATTTTTTTAAAGCTTCAATCGCAACTGTAGAATCACTTTGGTTTTTTTCACTTGTACTATTCGGAATAATTGCATTTTGGAGCATTTTCATTGCATTCATAAAAATTCCAAACATCCTAATTCCTAGTTTGAGTTTCTTTTTAGTAAATCAAGAATACGACAATATTAGAGCATCTAAATGGCTAAGAACCTCATATAACTTAATGATGCAACAAATATTAGCTGCAGTTTTAATTACTATAAATCTTTATATAGTAGGGTTTCTATCTACCGACAAAACAACTGTAGGTAGATATTCAGCAATAATTACAGTTGGAACTATATCGTACTATATTGGAATGACTTTATGCCAATTAGTAGGAGCAGATATTGGTACATTTATTTTTAAAAAGGAAAAGAAAAAATTACAAAAACTTATAAATAATATAAATTTAGGAATTTTGCTGATAACTTCAGTTATGACTATAGCCTTCTGTTTTTTTTCAAAAAAAATACTAGGAACTTTTGGAAAAAATTATATCGATGTAAGTTTTCCCTTTATTATATATTCCGCAGTAATGTTCTTTGGAGCAATCACTCGTTTTCCAGGAATCATCACTGGATTTTCAAATAATGCCAAGTATGTAACGAAAATTGGTGCTTTAGAAATTCTTATCCTCATTGTAAGCGGCATACCTTTGACATACTTTTTTGGCCTCATAGGAGCAGCGATTTCGTTCGGAATTGTTATCGTTTTTGACACAATAGCTTTTACAAAAATTGTTCGGGAAAAAGTTAGAATAAAGCCTCTTACATTTTTTTAATTTAAAAGGAAAAATTACATGACTAACAAAACACTAATTAAATCAACACCCACCTCAATTGAACTCAAAAAAAACACAAGCACCAAACACACTGCCAAACACGGCGTTTACACGGCTATTGCAATTATGGCATTAATGACTATTTTTTCTAAATTTATTGGATACGTCTTTAATACGCTGTTAGCAAGAAGTTTAGCTGATCGTACAGATCTATATGGAGAGTTTTATTTAGGACTACGTACTACGGTGATAATAGCTTGTCTGTTGTTATTTGGTTCTTCTCAAAGCTCAATATTTTTTTTGGGCAAATATATTAATTTAAAAAAAATAAAACATACCGTCTCGTTTGTAAGGTGGAATTTACGAATTGTTAGCGCTACATCCTTTGCTTTTTTATTATTTTTTGGTTTTATTATTATCATCATAACTGGATTACATTTATTCAACATACATGCTTTTGAAAAACATAGCTTAGCAATTCATATGCTTTGTTTTGCCCCCTTTGTTGCAATATCCTCTTTGTTATCAAGCTATCTTCTATCTCACAAACACCCTTATTGGTATAACTTTTTTTGGAACGGATCCTTTTATTTTGTAGGCTCTTTAATGCTTTTAGCAAATATTTATTTCTTTAAATTGCCAATTACATCAAAAGAATCCCTTTGGCTTTTTGCGCTTTCTTTGCTTGGAATAGCTATGGGCTGGACTATAATTGTTGCATTTATAAAAATGCCAAACACTTTGATCCCTAGTTTTACTTTTTTTTTAGTAGAGTTAAAATATAATATTAAAGAATCTAAATGGGTAAAACTCTCATCTAATTTAGCTATACAACAAATATTAGCCTCCCTTTTAAGTGCTATAAATCTTTATATAGTAGAATTTACTGCTACTGATAAAACAAGCACGGGGAAGTATTCAGCAATAATTGTAGTCGGAGGTATATTATACTCTCTTGGAACAACTCTATGCCAACTATTATCAGCAGATATTAGCACACTTCTTTTAAAGAAAAAAAGGGGACTATTACAAAAAGTTATAAATAACATAAACTTAGGAACCTTCTTAATAACTTTAATCATTACTATAGTTTTTTGCTTTTTTTCAAAAGAAATATTAGGAACTTTTGGAAAAAATTATATCGATGTACAAATTCCCTTTATAGTGTATTCCATAGTAATGTTTTTTGGAGCAATCACTCGTTTTCCAAGAAAAATCACTGGACTTTCAGATAACGCTAAATATATGACAAAAATTGCTATTTTAGAAGTTCTTATCCTTATTATAAGCGGCATACCTTTGACATATTTTTTTGGCCTCATAGGAGCGGCAATTTCGTTTGGAATTGTTATCGTTTTTGACACAATAGCTTTTACAAAAATTGTTCGGGAAAAAGTTAAAATAAAACCTCTTACATTTTTTTAATTTAAAAGGAAAAATTACATGACTAATAAAATACTGACCAAAGCAACATCCACCTCAATTGAACTTGAAAAAGGTACAAGCGCCAAACACAGCGGTTATATCGCTATTGCAATTATGGCATTGATAGCTATTTTTTCTCGATTTATTAAATATGCTTTTAATGTGCTGCTAGCAAGGGGTTTGGCTGATCGTACAGATCTATATGGAGACTTTTCTATAGGATTAAATACTGTACAGATAATAGCCTTTATACTGTTATTAGGTTCTTCTATGAGCTCGATAGTTTTTTTGGGCAAATATATTAATCTAAAAGAAGTAAAACAGGCTATTTCATATACGAGATGGAATTTACGAATTGTTAGCGCTATATCCTTTGCTTTTTTATTATTTTTCGGCTTTATTATTATCATCATAACTGGATTACATTTATTCAACATACATGCTTTTGAAAAACATAGTTTGGTAGTCCATATGATTTGTTTTGCTCCCTTTTTTGCAATATCCTCTTTGTTATCAAGCTATCTTCTATCTAACAAACATCCTTATTGGTATAACTTTTTTATGAACGGATCCTTTTATCTTTTAGGATCTTTAATGCTATTAGCAAATATTTATTTCTTTAAAATTTCAATTGCATCAAAAGAGTCGCTTTGGCTTTTTTCACTTTCATTGCTTGGAATAATTATGGGCTGGAGTGTAATTGTTGCATTTATAAAAATGCCAAATATTTTGATTCCTAGTTTGAGCTTTTTTATAGTGAAGCTGAAATACGATAGCATTAAAAAATCTAAATGGTTCCAGGTCTCATCTAATTTAATTATGCAACAAATACTAGTCGGTCTTTTAATTACTATAAATCTTTATATAGTAGAATTTGTGGCTATTGACGAAACAAGCACAGGGAAATACTCAGCGATAATTACAGTTGGAACTATGTCATATTTTCTTGGACTAACCCTATGCCAATTATTAGCACCAGATATTAGTACGCTTATTTCAAAGAAAGAAAAGGGAACATTGCAAAAACTTGTAAATAACATAAATTTAGGGACCTTACTAATAACTTTAGCCATGACTATAGCTTTCTGCTTTTTTTCAAAAGAAATATTAGGAACTTTTGGAAAAAATTATATGGATGTAGAAAGTCCATTCATAATATATTCCGTAATAATGTTTTTTGGAGCAATCACTCGTTTTCCAGGAATTATCACTGGATTTTCAAACAACGATAAGTATGTAACGAAAATTGGTACTTTAGAAATTCTTATCCTCATTGTAAGCGGCATACCTCTGACATACTTTTTTGGACTTACAGGAGCAGCGATTTCGTTCGGAGTTGTTATCGTTTTTGACACAATAGCTTTTACAAAAATTGTTCGGGAAAAAGTTAAAATAAAACCCCTTACATTTTTCTAATTAACTTTTATTCGGAAGCTCCCATTGAGGCTTCTGTAAAAGAGAAAGCAGCCTCCCCCGCCACAGCTGCTGTAGTGGTTACATGAATTCCATATTCACCCAAAATACCTGCAAGTTCCTCTTGTTCTTGGGTTGTATGCAGAAGAGCTAAAAGAGGGGCATAAATCGACGGATCTTGTGGTGGATTTGTTGCAAGGATTGCTCTTACTCCTTCCATATCTCCATCTAAGACACGGGATACCAATGGGTCCTCCCAAAAATTTTCATAAGTTCTTTCACCGTCTTTCATAGTTCGTACCCAATTAAAATTAAAAAAAAGCTACATCGATAAAGTTATTGGAACGTGGAAATTCTATTGGTTAAGTCCAAAAATACTTTATTAAAATACTGTATTATCCATGCCTTTGTAGAATCCAAAGGTTCTATCAATAACTGATCTATCATTCTTTTCTTTTTAGCCAGACTAACATCAACAACCTTGAGACCTTTATTTATGGATTTCTTCTCATGCAGCCACTTTAGTGCCACATCTTCACCACCTATTTCATCAATGAGGTTATAGGAAAGAGCCTGTCTACCAGTCATTACCCTACCATCGGCAATTTTTAATAATGATTTCTTAGACAACTTCCTTCTTTCGCTCACCATGTTTACGAATATTTCGTAATTATCCATTATAGTTTCCATGGTGTACTCCCTAACTTCTTCATCCATTTTCTTAAATGGTAGCGGTTCAGCCTTTAACCGTCCAGATTTTAATATTATAGGTTTTATACCTAATTTTTTAGCAAACTCTGTAACATCTGCAGAAATAAATAATACCCCTATTGATCCTGTAAGAGTAGAATTTCGAGCTATAATATAATCTGCTGCAATTGAAACCATGTAACCAGCAGAAGCTGCAAAGCTTCCCATAACTACCACAACAGGTTTCTTATGGGCAATTTCCCTTATTGCGTAATAAGTGCTCTCGCCCCCAAATACAGTGCCTCCTGGGCTATTTATATGGACAATGACTGCTTTAATTTTGTCGTTATCAGCTATTTTCTTTAATTTTTCTTCTCGTGTACGATCTTCAGATATTTCACTTTCTATAGATACTCTTGCGATACGATTACCGGAACTAGATTTGTTATAATATTTGGGAACAGTAGAAAGCACATAGTATAAAGCAAATAGTGTCATTACTGCTAAAGCTATATTGCGCCATAAAGCAGCTTGTGATTTTAATTTTTTTCTGTAAAGGAGAAAATCAGGAGGTATTTTCATATGTGTATAAGATTAGTTTCAATTCTAACAATATTACCCTGAAAAATTCAAATACACTAACTAAAATGACGCATTCTATAGTTTATTTTTTCTTTTTGCTGCCACTACTACTCTTAGCTTTTTTTTCTTCTTTCTCTTTTTTTTCCTTTGCAGCAGATGATTTTTTGCCCTCTACTTCACTTATTGCTTCGCCAAGTATATCGCCAAGACTTGCGCCACTACTTACTGAACCATATTCAGCAATTTTTTTCTTGTGTTCTTCATTTTCAAGAGCTTTGATCGATAACGTTACTTTACGATGAGTTTTATCTAATTGCACTATTTTCGCATCAACTCTATCACCTTTTGCAAATCTGTCAGGTCTCTGCTCAAGTTTATCATTAGATAAATCTGATTTTTTAATAAATGAATAGATTCCTTTTCCAACTTCAATATTTATGCCATCACTTTCTATCGCTTTCACGATACAAGTTACCACACTGCCTTTTTTTAGATTTTCAAAAACTTCTTCAAAAGGATCTTTGTCTAATTGCTTAACACCAAAATTCACTCTTTCTTTTTCAGTATCTATAGCAAGCACCATGGCTTTAACCTTGTCGCCCTTTTTATAGGTTTTTAGTGTTTTTTCAGGAGATTCTACCCAAGAAATATCATTCGCATGAATTAAGCCCCTCACCTCTTCCCCAAAATTGATGAATATACCAAAGTCTAAGATTTTTTCAATTTCTCCTTCTACTACGGTACCAACTGAATATGTTTTAGATAACTTTTTCCAAATGTTTTCCATGCATTGCTTCATGCCTAAGCTAATTCTATGCTTATCTACATCTATATCTAAAATAACAAATTCTACTTCTTGCCCTTCTTTTACCAATTTTTTTGGAGAAACATTATGTTTGTTCCAGCTAAGTTCAGAAACATGCACCAATCCTTCAATGCCTGGCTCTATTTCTACAAACACACCATAATCAGCTATATTTGTAATCTTACCAACCATCTTTTTGCCTACAGGATATTTAGCATCCAATCCTTCCCAAGGATTTTTTTCCAATTGCTTCATCCCTAAAGAAAGCCTTTTTGTATCCGCATCATACTTAATTATCTGTACCGTCACCTTTTGCCCGATAGACAACACCTCCGACGGATGATTAATTTTAGTCCAAGAAATATCTGTAACATGTAATAAGCCATCTATATTATTAAGGTCAACAAATGCCCCGTAATCGGTAATATTTTTAACTGTTCCCTCTAATACTTGACCTACTTCGATTTTTGAAAGCATTTCATCCCTTGCTTCAGCTCTAGATTCTTCGATGATAGCTCTACGTGAAACAACAACATTGCCCTGTTCTTTATCTATTTTTAAAACCATAAACGGCTGCACTACACCAAGTAAATTAGTAATGTCTTTAATAGGCTTCACGTCAATTTGACTTCCTGGTAAAAATGCAATGACTCCACTTAAGTCTACAGTAAGACCGCCTTTAACCCTGCCAAAGACTACTCCCTCAACTGGCTCACCTTTTTTCATTGCTTTTTCTAAATTGCCCCACGAGTTATCTCTCACAGCGTGTTCTCTACTTAGAATTACTTGCCCTCTGCGGTTTTCATAAGTTTCTATATAGACATCAATTTCTTCGCCGATGGAAAGCTCAGGTAATTTACCGTTATGCACAAATTCCTTTATTGGCACTCTACCTTCGTCTTTAAAGCCGATATCTACTATAACCGTGTCATTTTTAATATCAGTAATTTTACCTTTGACTATCGCGCCTTCTTTTTTTTCGTTGTTTTCATTGAATTTCTCAAAAAGCTGGGCAAAATCTTCCCCTGTATCAAAATCAATATTTTCTAATTTAGAATTAAAAATCTTACCCATAAAATTCCGTTTTAATTGTTTATAAGATTTGATGAATTAATCTGTATAGGATTATACTTTTTAAACATGATTGTCAATTTTTTTTTCAATGATTTCAACAGCCTTCTCTACCGTTTGATCAATTGTAAGGTTAGTTGAATCCAATATTTGTGCATCTTCTGCTTTTTTTAATGGAGCATTTGCTCTAGAAGAGTCGCGGAAATCTCTGTTTTTTAGCTCCTTATATACATCTTCATAACTTATTTTTAGGCCTAAATTAATCAAGTCTTTTTCTCGCCTCTTTGATCTCACTTTTAAATCAGCAGTAAGAAAAATTTTAACATCTGCCTCTGGACAAATTACAGTTCCAATATCTCTGCCCTCTATTACTGCAACTTTATGTTTAGCTATCCATTCGCGTTGAAACTCATTTAATGCTTCTCTTACAACGCTAATAGAAGAAATTCTTGAAGCCATGTCGGATATTTCATCATTATGCAGATTAGCGTCTTTTAGATCTTTCAACGACATATTAAGAATTTTACTAACATTATCTTTATCATGGTAATCTATATTTTTATTAATCACCTCTATCGCAACTATCCTATATAAATTGCCAGTAGGGAGAAAGCTACAATTATAGTGTTCCGCTATTCTTTTTGCTAAAACACCTTTTCCAGAAGCAGACACGCCATCTATAGCTACAATGAGTTTTTTCATTTTTAAGTAAACTTTTCTATAATATTCTTCACTAAAGATTTCTTTTTCTTAGGCTTCTCTTCTATAGAATCTTTATTATTTTTAAAATCAACAGAAGAGGACTTAGATTTATATCTAGAGCTACTCTTGGGTTTATTCGTAGTAGTACTCCTCTTATTATTTTCTTTGCGCACCATTTCTTTGTTAACTAAAGAATTAGAATTATCTTGATGATGCGGTGCATTCACCTTCTCATCTTTAAATTTAGCTGGCTTTTCTACAGTCTCGATAGCAAATCCATCAGAACTCATTTTCGAATCCTGATAGAAATATAGATTAACATTATGTTTTTTCTCTATTAATTTAAGTTCTTCTCTTTTGTTATTTAAAATATACAAGGTAGTTGCAGGAGCTGCATATATGTTTAATTCGCTGAAATTACCTTTAGAAATTTCGCCCTCTAAGGTTCTAAATATCATTACAACATTTGTATCATTCGATCTTACAACGCCCTTACCGCAGCACTGACTACAAACTACTGTATTTGATTCCAAGAAATTAGCCTTGAGCCTCTGACGAGATATCTCAACTAAACCTAAATTGCTAATATAGCCCATCTGTAATTTAGCTCTATCGTGATTTAAAATTTCTCTTAGAGTCCTCTCTACCAGTCTCTTATTTTTATTTTCAAGCATATCAATAAAATCAATAACGATAATGCCTGATAAATCTCGTAATTTTATTTGACGCGCAATTTCCTTAGCAGCTTCTAGATTTGTTTTTACTGCCATTTCTTCGATATTTCTCTCAGAGGTGGATTTACCTGAGTTAACATCTATAGCAATTAACGCTTCTGTGTGGTTTATTACTATATACGCTCCAGAATCTGTATAAACCACTGGATTATATAAGTTAGCAATTTGCTCATCTATTTTAAATTTACTGAATACAGGTGCTTTATCTACATATTGCTTTATTACTATATCTTCGTTGGAAGACATCTTATTAGCAATTTTCTTTAGCTCTTGATATCCCTCTTCTCCTTCAATTAAAATTTCATTAGTATTATTATCGTATAAATCGCGTACTATTTTTTTCAAAATATCATCTTCCGCATAAACAAATGCAGGAGCTGTAGAAACAAGTGTTTTCTCTCTTATTTCATTCCATAATTTAACTAAATAATTGTAATCTTGCTGAATTCCAACTTCACTTATATTCTGCCCTACAGTCCTTATGATTACCCCTGTAGAATTAGACTCGCTAATAGTATTCACTATTGCCTTTAATCTTTGACGTTCTTTTATGTCGGTTATTTTTTTTGAAACCCCACCTTTAGAACCACTACTTGGCATAATTACACAGTAACGTCCTGCTAGCGAGATGTAAGTAGTGAAAGCAGCTCCTTTACTTCCCCTTTCTTCTTTTACAACCTGTACAAGAAAAATTTGATTTCTTTTTATAACTTCTTGGATTTTATATTTTTCAACATTCTGTTGTTTAACTTGCGCAAGATAACCTTCTTCTGCTGAAGTTAGATCTTCGTCTATATCTTCTTCAAATGCCCCCTCTATCTGGGTTGATTCATTTATACTTTGCTCATCTATTTCTTCTTTTTTATTTTGATTTGTAGATTTAAGATCATGCAGTTCTTGCATCGACTCAACTGAATCATCTATGGATTTACTATGCTCTTCTGGTCCTTTCCTATATTTAGTGGGAATATCGTAATAGCTTGAATGGATTTCAGCAAAAGAGATAAAACCCTGTTTTTCTTCACCATAATCAATGAAAGCTGCTTGTAAAGAAGGTTCTACTCTTGTAACTTTGGCAAGATAAATATTGCCTTTGATCATTTTTTTGGAAGAGGATGAATATTCTAATTCCTCTAATTTTCCATTTTTTATTACTACTGCTTGAATATTACTAGAGTAGCTAGCGTCAACTAATATTTTCTTCATAATACTACCTTTTTAGTTTTAACAATAAGGTAAATATTAAATTCTTTAAGAGGAAATTAGTTGTAACACCCCCGTGTTATTATATGAAAAATAAATAAATCTTTTATATAGGTTATTCATCATCAATTATTTTTTTGTGTTACAAAAACTCTTAAATTATTAACATTTACTAATTAAAAATTATCTTTTTGCCCTCTTGGCATACTGTGTATTGTAATGAATTTTTCTAAAATTACCAGCTTTTTATTCAAATAAATCAACGCCTTCCAGAAACTGAGTTTAAATTCTACCTGTAGTTACCCAGTGGTACCAAAGCTTTTTTAGTTTTTTAACACTTTTTTAGATTTTTTACTTTACTCCTTGTTTTTCAAATACTACAACTAATCTTTAAAGGAGAGAGTATGGATAGTGTGTCTAACATCGATATCAACTTCCTTACAATGGGAGAAAGAAATTTATGGCAAGCTTGTATTAGACAGCATATTCAGGACTTATTCTTGCCTCGCACAACAAAAAAGAATAGCCGATTAAGAGAAGAAGCTCATAATTTTTTATTCAAGGATAGTACTATGTATTTACATGTATGTTATTGCGCAGGTTATAATCCTGTTATTTTACGGATGAAAATAAAAAATTTATACCAAGAAAAATTAGAAAAAAAAGAAAGCCTGATCAGAAAAATATTTAAAAACCATGCAGCATAATCATAATAATGATCCTTTACCCCAGCACATTGCCATTATAATGGATGGCAACGGTAGATGGGCAAAATCTAACAAGCTAGCTAAATTTGCAGGACACAAAAAAGGAGCAGAAACGGCTCATCAAATAATTTTAGCGGCTAATGAAATGGGTATAAAATATCTAACATTATATACTTTTTCTTCGGAAAATTGGAATAGACCACAAGATGAAATCACCAATTTGATGTCCTTGCTTAAATATTATATAAAAAGAAAAAAAGAATTATTAAATAAAAACAACATTAAAGTAAGGGTTATAGGTGATTTAGACAAGGTGTCCCCTGATTTAAAAGAAGAAATCGATGAAATTGTTTCAATAACACAAGCTAACAAGGGCCTGACTTTAATTATTGCCTTTAGCTACGGAGCAAGAGATGAGCTACTGCGCGCAACACGCGCTGTAGCAGAGCTTTATAAAAAAGGAGACCTATCTCTTTCTGATATAAATTCAGAAGAATTTTCATCACATCTTTATACAAAAAGCATACCAGATCCAGATTTATTAATAAGAACGAGCGGAGAAATCAGAATAAGTAATTTTTTATTATGGCAACTTGCATATACAGAATTATACTTTACTAATACTAATTGGCCTGACTTCACTGTAGATAAACTTAAAGAAGCAATTAAAGAATTTCAAAATAGAGAGCGACGCTATGGCAAATAAAAAATTTTTTTACAGTAATATTTTTGCAAGAACTATAACAACTCTAATACTAGCGCCTATAATTTTATATTTCACATATCAAGGGGGAATATTTTTTGACGCTATAATTATTACAATTACTGCAATGATGGCATTTGAATGGAGCGCCTTAACCAGCAGCAACAAACGCTTGATGTGGAAAATAATTGGATTAGTCTACATAGCAGCACCTTGTGTTTCCATGATATATTTGATCAACACAATACAGGGTTCTGCAATTATTACATGGCTAATGTTAACAGTGTGGATTACAGATATCGCTGCGTTTTTTAGCGGTAAAATTATCGGTGGACCAAAGCTTGTACCAACCATTAGCCCAAATAAAACATGGGCAGGATTCATTGGCGCATTGATTGCCGCATTATTACTTGGGTTTGTAATTGCGGAATACCTTCAACCGATCTCTACAATTAACTTAATTTTTGCAACGATAATAATATCTATAGCTGCTCTCGTTGGCGATTTACTTGAATCATGGATAAAAAGACAGTTTCATATTAAAGATAGCGGAAAAATCATCCCAGGCCATGGCGGAATATTAGACAGAGTAGATGGATTTATTATTGCATCACCTGTGATGGTATTGATTGTAATATTCTACGGAGATTGTTTATTTTAAAAAAGATGAAAAAAATATCAATTTTTGGTGCAACAGGATCGATAGGAACAAGCACTTTAGAGGTAATTAATAAACTACCTAAGGATAAGTTTAAGATATTAGGATTATCCGCGCATCATAATTACAAAAAGCTTGCTGAGTGCGCTATTAAATCTAACGCTGAGTTAGCAGTAATTGCAAATGAAGCTCACTATACAAACCTTAAATCATTGCTAACTGGCACTAATATAAAGGTTGCAGCCGGTGCTAGTGGGATGCAAGAGATGTGTGACTTAGATAACGACTTGGTTGTGGCAGCTATAGTTGGAAGTGCTGGGTTAGTTTCAACGTATAACTCAATAAAAAATGGAACCAATATTGCGCTAGCAAATAAAGAAAGTTTAGTTTGTGGCGGGGAAATTATAAAAAAAGCTTGCATAGAAAACAAAGTACAACTAATTCCCGTTGATTCAGAACACAATGCGATATTCCAGGTTCTAGAACAACATAACAGCACAGCAATAAATAAAATTTTGCTTACCGCATCAGGAGGTCCATTTCGACAACACACAAAAGAACAGTTGAATACTGTAACAAAAGAGCAAGCATTAAACCATCCCAATTGGAAAATGGGAGGGAAAATCACTATAGACTCAGCAAGTTTATTTAACAAAGGCTTAGAGCTAATCGAAGCACATTACCTATTTGATATGCCTATCGAAAAAATAGAGATCGTAGTGCATCCAGAATCCATTATTCATAGTATGGTAAATTATCAAGATGGTTCTACTTTAGCCCAACTTGCTAACCATGATATGAAGGTTCCAATAACTCATGCTTTATATTGGCCGAAAAGATATGATGCATCTACAAAAATTGTAAACAACTTAGACTTCACTAAACTCACACAATTAAATTTTGCTAAACCTGATTATAAAAATTTTCCTTCTCTTAATTTATGCAAAGAAGCAATAAAAATCGGAGGAACAGCACCAATTATACTAAATGCAAGCAATGAAATTGCTGTCGAACTATTTTTAAACAACAAGATAAAATTCATGGATATCTTTAAAATAGTCGAACATATGTTAGGTATCTATCCACATCACCCAATAAACTCAATAGAAGAAATCGTAAGCCTAGATAAGCAATTTAAAATCCAAACGCGTGAATTTTGCAACACCCTTCGTTAATCCCCCAAAAAAATCCATTACTTCGTAAACATTCATAAATAAAGAATGCAATTCACAGTTAACTTAGCTATGGTGGCCGCATTATTAATAGCTGATTAAATAAAATAAATAGACCAGGCTAGGCTTGAGTAATTTATAAAAAATAACGCTTAGGGAGCTAAGCGCTTAAACCTTAAATTAGAGGAAATAATATGACCTTACAACAAATCGCACAATCTGCTACTACATATTTGGGCTCGTTCTTGGGTGGATATAAATTAACAACTAACGCCATTCCCGAAAAATATCAAAACACAACAGCAGCACATATAACACCCTATTTTGGGGGAATGGCAGCTACACAAGCAGTAAAATATGTAACTCTACAAAACGTTAAACACCTAATAACGTTTAGCTCTGGCTTTGGAGTGGGTTTTTCTTCTTACTCAGCAACAAAAGATTATCTTCTTCCATATGTTTTTTCAGAAGAACAAATTGAAACATATCCATATGTTAGTAGCATCGCTCCCGTGGCCTTAACAGCAACGGCAGTTTATTTTAGTGCTCCATTAATGATAACAGCAGGACTTTTATTAGGGGGAATAACAGCAACAGGTTTGGATTATTATGACCCAAATTCGCCATCACACTATACTAGAGATACACTTAACTATGCATGGACGCAAACTCCTAACGCCTTAGAAGCTTCTGTTTCAGTATTACCTCTAGCCCTCTTTGAATGCGCCGTTGACGGATACTTTGGAAACAATTTTATAAACAACCATTTTAGAGGAAATCCCACAGCAAAACAGGGGCTTAGAGAAGCAATAAAATTCGTATTATCAACTGTTCCGAACGTGCTACTCAAAACCAAAATGGGAGGTACAAACCAAGAATATGATGAAGGCCAGCTGTATGGGGGAGCAGGTAGACTTGTTTGTAAGGGGGTCACCGTTTATACTGGTACGAAATGGGGAGGGTATGACTTTGCAAACTCCAATCTATTTTCAAATTTTATATGCGAAGCACCGCAAACTTTTTGTCGTGAAGTTAGCAAGCAAAGACAAAAGGATAATGCTACAGATGTCAATTATTTTATCTATGCGCGAAATGCATCAGATCCACAAAAATTAACTACTTCAGTAATAGCAGCAGTAATACAGACTGGACTTACAACGGTACTAGGTGAAAATTATGGTGACCTAAATTTAGAAACGCGTACAACAAGAGGAATTCAAGCTTTTACATCCGATATCGCGACACCAACCACCAACCACCTTGTGCCGATAACACACTCTGTAAGAGTAGCATCAAAACTCTTTTATCAGTATACTACAACATATATACTTTCCCCACCCGCAAGAGCAACACGGGAAGCCGCTCTTGAATTAATGGTATTTCTAGGTCTGCAAGACAAAAAAAAGATAAAGACATCTCTAGAACAGCAACAAGAACAGCCAGAAGCCCAATTAAAAAAGTTAGAAAAAGAAGAGGCAACTGATAAAGCAGAAGATAAAAAAGCGGAAGATAACAAGCAGCCGCTAGCTGATGAAAATAGTCTACCTGGAGAAGAAGAAGGTACTAACGAAGTAGATACACCTACAACTCTTCAAGATAATATAGATCCGCTTGAAGCAGAGGGTGCAGCTGAAGATACTACTACCGACGAATTATAAAAATAACCCCCCTTCCCTTCATCATGTGTGGGGGAGACTGGGGGCTTTTGTTTCGCTCTCATCGCTAATGGCGCTAAACAATGAAAAGTAATCATTTTTATATATAGCCAAATTATAACTTGTAACAACCCTCTATATATACTAGTTTTATCTAATGTATTTAATATAAAAAAGAATGGGTATTTCTATAGATCTGCATACTATAATCTCTGTAATAGCTGTATTAACATTAATCATTTTTATCCACGAGCTAGGACACTATACCGTAGCCAAGCTTTCGGGAATTAAAGTTACTGATTTTTCTATCGGCTTTGGACCAAAAATATTTTCGAGAAAAGATAAGTCCGGAACGGAGTGGAAGTTTTGCTGGATCCCACTTGGTGGGTATATCAAACTTTTTGGGGATGCAGATCCGACTAGCACTACATCCAAGGATGTAAAAAAACTGCCTAAAAAAGAAAGAAAGCACGCCTTTGTTACTCAAAATTTATTGATAAAATCAGCTGTAGTTGCTGCAGGGCCTCTTGCTAATTTCTTGCTCTCCATAGTAATATTAGCAAGTTTCTTTTATGTATTAGGACAACCTGTATCTAATAACGAGATCACCACTATAGAAAAAGGAAGTGTAGCACATAAAGCTGGATTATTAGAAGGAGATAAAATAATTGCAGTTGATGGGACTGATATAAGCACTTTTAGCGACATACAAAGATATGTTTTATCACATCCTGATATTGAGTTAGAGTTTACTATAAAAAGAAATGATCAAGTATTAGTCAAAAAAATAACTCCTGAAACTTTAGAAATTACAGATAAATTTAATAACAAAGTTATCATTGGCAAACTTGGTGTGGGATCATCAAACTTTGAATATCAAAAATACAACCTTGTTAGCTCTATAGGGCTTGCAACAAGTGAAACCTTTAAGATCTGCGCTTTAACTTTAAAGGCGTTAGGTCAAATCATCACTGGGACAAGAGGAACCCGAGATCTTGGCAGCATAATTAAAATAACGAAATACACTGCGCAATCAGTACAACAAGGACTTATCACTACACTATATTTTATTGCAATGTTTTCAATTAATTTGGGATTGATAAATCTCCTTCCCATTCCACCCTTGGATGGAGGTCATTTAGTATTTTACGCAGTAGAAGCACTTTTTGGCGAAAAAATATGTACATCTGTAAGAAAATATGCCATTAAAATAGGATTTGCATTTTTAATAGCACTTATGGCATTTACAATAATCAATGATATTATCCACCCTTAATTTGTAATCGAGAGAGTTATGGCAAGGTTCGCACTTATTTTTATCATGTTAGTATTAATCAATCCTGTTTTTGCAGAGCACGATTCTAATACTTCAACTGAGAACATCGTAGAAGAAAATAACATCATAAAAAAAATTGAAATTACTGGCAATAAAAGAACAGAAACTTCAACAATTTTATCGTACTTAGATTTAAAGGTGGGTGATCTCTATACTAGAGAGAAAGCCAGCGAAGCAGTAAGAACCCTATATGCCACCGAATTTTTTTCCGAAATCAAAACTAACCTTAAAGACGGTGTTTTACACATCAATGTTGAAGAAAATCCTGTTGTTAATCAAGTCGAAATTCAAGGAGATGATGCTATAAAAACAGATATATTAAAGGCAGAGTTATCATTAAGAGCCAGATCCTTTTTCTCAAAAGCAAAGCTACAACGAGATGTAAATAGAATAATTGAGCTTTATAGTAAAACAGGAAGATTTGCTACTTCTGTAAAACCTAAAATAGCAAAGCTGCCTCAAAACAGAGTAGATGTGTTATTTGAAATAAAAGAAGGAGAAAAAGCAAAAATCAAAAAAATATATTTTATAGGCAATTCACACTTTTCAAACAATACTTTAAAAAACATCATAAACTCTAAAGAAGACAAGCTTTATAACATCCTTAGAACAAATCATTACGACCCAGATATAGTAGATTATGATAAAGTACTTTTAACAAGATTTTACTACAATCATGGTTATGTAAATTTTAAGGTCATCTCTGCAACATCTGATATAGTTCCGTCAGAAAATGGATTCTATTTAACTTTTTCCATAGAGGAAGGAAGTAGATTCAACTTTGGTAAAATAGACATAGATAGTAGCATTGCAACAGTAGACGTTCAAAATATACAGAAATTGGTTTCAGTTAAAGAGGGTGAATTATTTAACGCTAAAATTGTTGATGATAACACCAATGAGATAATCAAATACCTCTCTAACAAAGGATTCCCGTTTGTAAAAGTAACATCTGATTATAAAATAGATAATGATAAAAAACTCGTGAATATAACTTATGCAATCTCTAAATCTCCAAAAGTTTATATAGGCAAAATTAAAATCTCAGGTAATAGCAAAACATATGATTATGTTATAAGACGAGAGATGAAAATCGCAGAAGGAGACCCTTATAATGCCTTCCTACTCAAAAGATCTGAACAAAGACTCGGAAACCTAGATTTTTTTAACAAAGTTAATATCACAACTGAAAAAACTTCAAAACCAGATGTTGTGGATTTAAATATATCAATAGAAGAAAAATCTACCGCTTCGCTTAATTTGTCAGCAGGATATTCTAATACCGATGGTGTATTAGGTATAATAGGTTTCACCGAGAGAAACTTACTTGGTAAAGGACAAAATTTATCGTTGAATTATAAAAAAACTGCCTCAACCTTTGCTGCAGGATTTGGTTTTGTTGAACCCGTCTTTATGGAAAGTGATGTAAGCGCTGGTTTTTCATTATCTGCTAGCACAGAAAATAATAAAGATTCAAAACTAGGTCAAGAGGCCAACTCAATACCTTATAACTCCAAGCTTTATTCTGGATCAGTATTTATATCTTATGACATTACAGATCAGCTTAATCATCAGATAATATACTCTTTACAAAACTCTAAAATAGAAGACATTGGAGTAAATGCTCCACTAATAGTAAAAGAGCAAGCTGGGGAAAGCACTGTATCAACTATCGGACACAAACTAACATACGATAGAACTGATAGTCGGATAAAACCAACTAGAGGGTACATAGCGATTTTAACTCAATCTGTTGCTGGTCTTGGTGGAGATTCCAGATACTTTAGAAATATATTACAAAGCAACCATTTCTATCCAATCACAGAAGATGTTATATTAAAAGTAGGTGGGGAAGTTGGTCATATCCAAAGCCTTGGTAGGGCTGTAAAAATTAATGAAAATTTCCATTTAGGGGATCAATCATTAAGAGGTTTTGAATACGCAGGAGTTGGTCCACGAGATAAAGTAAATGAGTTAACAGGAGCATTGGGAGGAACAACATACTACAAAGGTACAGTGGAAATGTCCTTCCCTATACCTGCGGTTCCAAAAGATTTAGATATCTTAGCCTCTGTATTTACGGATTTTGGAAATGTGTTTAATGTTGATTTACCAAAAAATACAAACTACACTAAAGCCAATTTTTATAACAGTAACAACTTCAGAGCTTCAGTTGGTTTTGGAATAACATGGATTACTAATATGGGTCCACTGCGTTTAGACATAGCTAAGCCAATAAAGAAAGAGCCGTATGACAAAACAAAGGTTATATTATTCTCAATGCATACAGCATTGTAAAAAAGCTGTTTTTAGCTTAAAAAAATTCATTGCTATACTGCTATTATGCCTTATATCAATGAATCTCACCTATGCAGAAGCAAGTGATAAATGTGTTGTCATTGATGTAAATAAGGTAATAACTCAATCTAAAGCATACAAACATTTTAAAGTTTTATGGGATAGAGAAAACAGCAAATATCAGAAAGAAGTAGAATTTTATGAATCTCAGGTTATGAAACTTGATAAACAAATCAGCACAAATCCTGATAATTTAACTCCAGAATCGCTACAAACCTTAAAGCAACAGCTTGGTAGCCACGAAATTAAAATACAAAAATTAATTCAAAAGCGCAAACAGCACTTAGATGAATCCTTTGCAAATGCAATGGAAAAGTTAAGGGTTTCACTAAACAAAGTGGTGTATCGTTATGCGGAAATAAACAAAGTAACATTAGTAATACCTAAATCGTATACTATTTACATTGCTAAAAATATTGATATAACTGATATAATACTTGAAAATTTAAATAAAGAATTGGAAAAAATAGATACCAACTTAAGATAATTTGATGAGCAACATACAACATCACAATAGAGAATTCTTTAAAAACCTTGGTCCTTTTAGTTTAAAAAAAATAGCTGAGCATCTGAATGCATCTATATATCAAAATGCGCAAAAATTCGACAGCTTAACAAAAGAAATTACCATACATAGTATAAAAACTTTAAAAAATGCTACAAAGCAAGATATTAGCTTTTTTTCTCATAGAAAATACCTAGAAGATTTTTCTGCAACTCAAGCTGTAGCCTGCATCGCAGATGAAAAATTCATTCTTAAAGCTCCAAAAAATATATTTATATTAGTTACAGATAATTCTAAATTAGCTTATGCTAAAATTTTACAATTATTTTACGGTGCCACACAGACATCTAATTATAGTGAAGGAACTTCCTATATAGACCCCTCCGCTAAAACAGGCAAAAGTTCCAAAATAGGTTATGGCAGCTACATAGGCAAAGATGTTATTTTAGGAAATAACGTACAAATCCATCCTAATGCATATATTGGAGATAACGTCATAATCGGAGATAATTGTGTAATCCATAACTCTACCTCAATAACAAATGCTATAATCGGTAATAACACCATAATACATACAGGAACACGAATCGGCCAAGACGGGTTCGGATATGCTACTATAAGTGGAACACATATGAAAATACCTCAAATTGGCCGTGTTGTTATTGGAAATGATGTAGAAATCGGTGCAAATTCTACTATAGATCGTGGATCACTAGAAGATACAGTAATAGGTGACATGTGTAAGCTTGATAATCTGGTACAAATAGGCCACAACGTAACCTTAGGAAAGGGATGTATTATAGTTTCACAGGTTGGAATATCTGGAAGCACTAAAATTGGCAATTATTCAGTACTAGGCGGACAGGTGGGAGTAGCAGATAATGTTACTATTGGAGATTTTGTACAAATTGCTGCAAAATCTGGTATAATGAAAAACATTAATTCAGGTGAAATTGTAATGGGTGCGCCAGCTCAACCTATAAAACAATTTTTTAGACAACTTACAGCTATTAAAAAACTTAGTAAGACGAAGGAGTAACTTATGACAGAAGTCATTGAAATTGAAGACGAGATATTAATAGACATACAAGGAATCATGGATCTTTTGCCCCATCGCTTTCCTTTTTTATTAATAGACAAAGTAACCTGTAGTGTAAAAAACAACTTTGCTGTGGGTCTTAAAAATGTTACAGCAAATGAATCCTTCTTTTTAGGTCATTTCCCTAAAAAGCCAATAATGCCTGGAGTATTAATACTAGAAGCATTAGCACAAACCGCAGGGGTATTAGTATGTAAATCAAAAAAATTAACTGCAAGCGATAATCGTATGGTATACTTTTCTTCAATTGAAGGAGCGAAATTTCGACGTATGGTGGTACCGGGAGATCAACTATTGCTTGAAACAACTATATTAAAAACAAAGCTAAATTTTTGGAAAATTCATGGAGTTGCTAAAGTGGCAGATACAATTGTAGCCGAAGCAACGTTTTCAGCATTACTGGCAGAAAATAATGACTAATAATATACACCCCACAGCAGTAATAGATAAAGAAGCCACATTAGGCAAGAATGTTAAAGTAGGACCGTTTTGTGTAATAGCTAAAAACGTAGTATTAGAAGATAACGTAGAGCTTAAATCTCATGTGTTTATCTCCGAAAACGTTTCTATCGGGGAAGGAACTGTTGTTTATCCATTTGCATCTATTGGCTGCGATCCACAGAATTTAAAATACAAAGAAGAAAAATCATTAACCATTATTGGCAAAAATAACATCATCAGAGAGCATGTAACTATTCATACTGGAACAGAATCAGGCATTATGAAAACGCTTATAGGAGATAATTGTTTTATCATGGTTGGATCTCATATCGCCCATGATTGCGTAGTAGGTAACAATGTAATCATGGCTAATAATGCAACTCTTGGCGGACATGTAGTTATAGAAGACTTTGTAGTGCTAGGTGGGTTAACTGCAATTCATCAATTTGTACGTATCGGCGAATGCTCCATGATTGGTGGAATGTCTGGAATAAAATATGATATACCACCCTTCTCAATGGTAGTAGCACCAGAACCAAATATAAATGGCATTAATGTTGTGGGATTAAAAAGACAGGGCTTCTTGAAGAAAGATATCACTGTGCTCAAACAATCATATGATATGTTATTCAACAAAACTTGCACTTTATCAGAGGCAATTAATTCTATAGAATCCGAATTTGCATCTAGTGAAGTAGTGAGACGATTAGTAAAATTTATGAGAAGTAAAAGCATCAGAGGCGTAAGAAAACCAAATCATTGTTATGACAAAGCTAAAGTTTGATTCAAAAATCGCAGTAATTGCTGGAAGCGGCAACTTACCGAAATTAATCATAGAAACACTAAGAAAATCTAATACAGATTTTATTGTTTTAGCAGTCAAAGATAACGCTGATAAATCAATTTTAGAAAACACAAAACATCACTGGATTAATATTGATGAATTCAGCAAATCTATAAAAATATTAAAAAACCACAATACCACTAAAATAACTTTTGTAGGGCATATACAGCGCCCTCCCCTTCTCTCCATGAAATTAGATACCACAACGATGTTGTTGCTAGCAAAGTTTGGTATGAGTAAATTAAGAGGAGGCAGCGATCAATTACATAGCATGATTGCAAAATTTGTCGAAGATCAAGGTTTTAACATAATACCACCAGAAAGCATTATGCCAGAATTACTAGCACCCTCTGGTGTAATAGGAAAAAAGAAACCGTCAAAAAAAGATGAAAACGACATTGATATTGGAAAAAAAGTTTTAATAAAATTAGGAGACATGGATATAGGTCAGTCTGTCATAGTTGAAAATGGGCTTGTGCTTGGGATAGAAGCAGCAGAAGGAACCGATCAACTCATAAAACGTTGTGCGGATTTAAAAAAAGAGAAAGAAAGGCTGGGGGTGTTGGTAAAAATGAAAAAAACAACTCAGGAAAAACGAATCGATTTACCAGCTATAGGTATTAATACCATAGAAAATGCGTATAATGCAGGTTTAAAGGGAATTGCAATAAAAGCTGGCTCTAGCTTAATTATCGATATAAAAAAAGTTATAACCACAGCTAATGAGTACGGTATATTTTTAATAGGAATATAAAATGGCTAAAAATAATAAAGTAATAAAATTTTTATGTGACTTTTTGCCGTTAATAGCTTTTTTTATTAGCTATAAATTGCTTGGCATTATGGCAGCTACTGCGACTATAGTGGTGGTGACGGTAATTAGCACAATAATCAATTACGTATATAATAAAGAACTCTCTTTAGTAAACATAATTTCAGCCATACTCATAACTGTTTTTGGTTCTATTACTGTTTTAAGCAATAATGCTATGTTTATAAAGTTAAAGCCCACTATTGTTAATCTAATATTTGCTTCGATTTTATTATTTGGGGTTATGAGGAAAAAATCCTATTTAAAATTGATTTTTGATAAAGCAATAACACTACCTGATGAAATGTGGATTATATTATCAAAACGTTTTGCATTGTTTTTTTTATTTATGGCTGGCCTCAATGAATTTATCTGGCGTGTTTTTTCGGAAGAATTATGGGTATGGTATAAAGTATTTGGCATTATTATACTTGGACCAGTATTCATCGCGTCACAAATATACTTTATTAAAAAGCATTCCACTAATTTTTCTAAAATCGAATAAATTACTTAACTTATACTACGGAATTGCAACGATGCTCAAAAAAAAGCCACCCAAGAAGAGTGGCTTTTTAAGCTATAACAAAATAGCAATTAATTCATAGCATCCACTACTTTTTGTCCAGCTTTGAATTTTGGACGCTTAGAAGCTGGTATTCTAATTTTTTCTCCAGTTCTTGGATTACGTCCTTCCATCGATTTTCTGTGCAATACAGAGAAAGTACCAAATCCTACTAACCGCACATCTTGACCTGCTTTTAGAACACCTGTTACTGTATCGATAAAGGCATCTAAGACTGAATTAACATTAGTTTTAGACATTCCTGTTGATTGAGCCATTTTTGAAATAAGTTCATTCCTGTTCATTTTAAAGTCCATTATTAAAGTTGATGAAAATAAATTAACTGAAGCTCTCGTTACAACATCTAATAACTAAAACTTCATCATAAGGATATTGTTGATGAATTGCTTTATAATGTCAATTGGTAACTATGCTATTTTCTGGATTTTCTAGTAAAATTTGTGAAAAATCTTCATTTTGACTCCATTTCACTGAAGAAAATGTGTTTATTAGAGCGCACTTTACTGCTTCATCCGCTGTTTTTACCGGTATTATTTTTAAACTTTTAATGATGTTTTTTGGTATTTCAGCCAAATCTTTTTTATTTTCCTCCGGAATTAAGACAGTTTTTATGCCACCTCTATTTGCTGCAAGTAATTTTTCTTTTAATCCACCAATAGGCAATACTCTGCCTCTAAGTGTAATCTCTCCAGTCATTGCTACTGTTCTATCTACAGGAATTCCCGTCATTACTGAAACAATAGAAGTAAGAATTGCAATTCCAGCAGAAGGCCCATCTTTAGGAGTAGCGCCCTCGGGAACATGTATATGGATATCTTTTTTATAAAATTTAGGTGGTATCACTCCATATTTTATAGAATTTGATTTAAAATAACTTAATGCCGCTTGGACAGATTCTTGCATGACTTCTCCTAGTTTCCCTGTGGATTTTATCATGCCTTTGCCTGGAATTAACGCTGCTTCGATGGATAACAAATCTCCACCAGCTTGAGTATATGCTAATCCCGTTGTTACTCCAACCTGGTCTTCCTTCTCAGATTCTCCAAATGAGAATTTTTTTACCCCTAAATATTTTTCTAAGTTATGCACAGTTATACTGATAGAAGTCTTTTTATTTTGTTCTAGCTGCCTTACGGTCTTTCTAGCAAGCTTTGCTATCTCTCTTTCAAGGCTTCTTACCCCTGCTTCTTTAGTGTAATATCTTATAATGTTAATGATTGCATCATCTGATATTGTAAACTCTGCCGTAGAAAGTTTATGTTCTTTTTTCTGTTTTTTGATTAGATGTCTTTTGGCTATTTCTAGCTTTTCATCTTCTGTATATCCAGACAACGTTATAATTTCCATTCGATCTAGCAAAGCTCTATGCATTTCAGTGGAATTAGCAGTTGCTATAAATATTGTATGGGATAGATCGTATTCGACTTCTAAATAATGATCGACAAATTTTTTATTTTGTTCTGGATCCAACACCTCGAGCAAAGCTGCGGCAGGATCTCCTCTATAATCCATTCCAAGCCTATCTATTTCATCAAGCAACATTACAGGATTAGATGATTTTGCTTTTTTTAGCAAATACATGATTTTACCAGGCATAGAACCAAGGTAGGTTTTCCTATGTCCTCTAATTTCAGCTTCATCTCTTATCCCACCCAGTGAAAATTTTACAAAATTTCTACTGGTTGCTTCCGCTATAGATTTTGCTAGAGAGGTTTTCCCTACGCCAGGAGGTCCAACAAAACAAATTATAGGCCCTTTGTTAAATTTAGTACGTTTTTGTACTGCTAAAAATTCTAATATTCTTTCTTTTATCTTTTTTAAACCATAGTGATCACGATTTAGAATTCGCTCAGCTCTTTCAATATCAGTTGTAACTTTTGTTGTTTTACCCCACGGCAAAGAAAGTAGATAATCAAGATAATTTCTGATTATAGTTGCCTCTGCTGATATTGAGTTTGTCATTTTTAATTTATGCAACTCCGCTTCAGCTTTTTCTTTTGCTTCCTTGCTTAATTTTGTAGTTTTGATCTTGTTTTCCAAGATGTTGATTTCGCTTTTTCCACCCTTTGTTCCACCAAGTTCTTTATGTATTACCTTTAACTGCTCATTAAGAAAATAATCTTTCTGAGTTTTTTCCATTTGTTTTTTGACATTTTCGCGAATTTTCTGTTCTGCTTGAAGCAAGCTAATTTCATATTCTATTTCAAATAGCAGTTTTTTTAATCTTAATTTAACCCCATTAATTTCTAACAACTCTTGTTTTTTTTCATTTGTTGCTGTTATATTTGCGGTAATTATATCGGCAAGATGCCCTGCTTCTTTTATATCATCTAGTACATTAAATATTTCATGGTTTATACGCGGATTATATTTTGCATAGTCTTGAAATTTTGCTATTACTGATTTCATCAGTGCTTTTGTAGCTACATCCTTTTTTTCTACGTCATTAATTTGTTCTGTTATGCCCTGAAAACAACCTTCATTTTCAATAACCTTAATTATTTTTACTTTAGACGTAACTTCAACTAGTATTTTGAGGGTCCCATCGGGTAATTTTAAAGTTTGTATAATTTTTGCAAGCACTCCAACGTCATATAGCTCTTCGATTTTAGGCTCTGTTGCGCTAGATTCTTTTTGAGTTACTAATAATAATTCATCTTTACTATAGTCTATCCGTTCTATTGATTTAATAGATTTTGCACGACCAACAAATAGAGGAGCGATCATCTTAGGAAAAAGCACTATATCTCTAAGGGGTACCAAGGAAAAGATTTTATTTTTTTTATGTTCCATTTATCCAAAATAATGTATTAACTAAAATATTAAATGCTCTATTCAACATCTCCATATGATTTATATAATGATGAAATAGTAAATTACAAGATTTTCATTGAAAAGGAGTACTTAAAGAAGCTGCTTGCTATCAATTGACATCTTGCCCTAATAGAGTAGCTTATTGTTTTATATATCGCTGAACAGAATGAACACATGGTTTTGAGCGCAATGAAGCAATGATATTGGTTAACTGATGCAATCCTTTGACTTCTAAATCTAAAGTAATTTCAAAAAAATCAGAAGCTCTACTTCTGATTTTAAAATTGTTTATGTTAGCATCATGCCTAGCTGTTTCGAGAGTAAGCGTTGCTAGGCTACCTGTTTTATTAACTACAACTGCATTAATAGATGCCATATACACATCTTGACTATTATTTTTATCCCAAGCAAGATCCAACCACTTTTCGGGATTTGTAGCATAACTTTGCAAAGCCTCACAATCTGATACGTGCACAGCAATACCCTTACCTGTTTGTTGTATACCAATTATCGAATCACCTGGTATAGGATGGCAACAGCTAGCAAAATGTACTGCCATACCAGGAATTAAGCCTTTTATTGAAACTTTTTTATCAGATTTTTTATTGTCCTTTTGGGAAAAAGAAAAGAATGGAAATTTATTACGTGGTTTTGCTGTTTTTTTATCAGAAATAACATGCTTTAATACAGTATCTCTCATTATGTGCCCTTCTCCAACTGCACAAAAAAACTCATCCATAGAGCTTTTATTGAAAAATTGAATAGCTGGCTGCAATTTCTCTTCAGAAAATTCCACTTCTTCCTCTTCAAATAATTGCGTTGTAATAACCCTTCCTAAATTTATATACTCTTGTCTTTTTTCTTGTCTGATCGACTTCCTAATTTCGCTTAAAGCTTTACCAGTCACTACAAATTTTTCCCACGAAGGCAAAGGCTTATGATCGTCATTAGTCATAATTTCTACTTGATCACCATTTTGTAACTCAGTGCGTAACGGCGCAATTCTTTTATTTATCCTTGTTCCAATACAATGATTCCCAACAATAGAATGCACTGCATATGCAAAATCGATAGCAGAGGCTCCCTTGGGTAAAGCAATAACTCTTCCTTTGGGAGTGAAGCAAAAAACTTGATCATAATACATTTCTAATTTGGTGTTTTCTAGTAACTCGTTTGAATCTGAGGCTACCTCTAAGATTTGCAACAACTCCTGTATCCAATTATATTTCAAACCTTCAATACCATCATGTTGCTGCTTATAACACCAGTGCGCTGCAACTCCTAGGGCTGCTACTTCATGCATTAACTTATCCCTTATTTGCACTTCTATTTTATGCTTTTCTGGACCAATTATTATTGTATGCAGAGATTTATAGCCGTTTTTTTTAGGAGTGCTAATAAAATCTTTAAACCCACCAGGAATAGCATGATAGTTGTTATGGATAATTCCTAAAACTTTATAGCACTCATTAACATCTTTCACTATTATTCTAAATGCCATAACATCTGATAACTGCTCAAAATTTATGTTTTTGCGTTTCATTTTATCCCAAATAGAATAAGGCGTTTTCTCGCGACCCAACACCTCACATTTTAGTTGATTATTCTTCAATAGGGATTTCAATTCAGCAATTATCTTTTTAGGTAACTCAGAATCATTTTTTTTCAATAATTCTAGTCTAGTAGTTATTGACTCCCTTACTTCTGGATATAGATCCTGAAAAGATAGATCTTGCAGCTCCTTTTTTATTTGCTGCATACCTATTCTTTCTGCTAAAGGCACAAAAATTTCTAATGTCTCCAATGCTTTTTTGTGCCTTTTTGCGCTTGATTTTATATGATGCAGGGTGCTCATATTATGCAACCTATCTGCAAGTTTTATAACCAATACCCTGAGATCCTTTGAGATGGCAATAATTAATTTACGGAAATTTTCAGCTTGTATTACCGCTTCGCTTTTATGTTCAATACGGGTAAGTTTTGTCACTCCATCAACAAGCTCTGCAACTTCTGGAGTAAATATTTTCGTTATTTTTTTTAAGCTAACATTCGTATCTTCTACTGTATCATGCAGCAGTGCCCCGATAATAGTCAAACTATCCAAGTTCATGTCTGCCAGTATATTTGCTACTGCCAACGGGTGGCTAAAAAATGGTTCACCTGATTCGCGTGTTTGTCCTTTATGAGCTTGTTTGGAAAAATCGATAGCTTTTTCAAGATAATTTGAATATTTAGAATTATCGTAAGATTTGACTTTTTTTAATAAAGCAACAGCCCCTGCAGTCATTGTTATTAAGTATTACATATTTGACAACATTAAAACGCAAATCACTACTCTTTCCATCGAGTTATTACTGCGCATCTCATTGTAATATCCTTATTATTCTTACTCAATGTAGGGATTAATCGTCTAATTCAGTTTCATCCTCAAAACTATAATCATCCACAGAAACAAATTCATCCTCTAGGTTTTCAGCTGCAAGAGCATCTTGTTTTCCAGAGGTTTTCTTAATCTCTTCTTGACCTTTTTTGTTTTCTTTATCACCTACATCTTCACTAACGTTATGGGTATCTTCTTCTAAAACATCATCAGCTTGAGCATTTTGCTGTAAACTGCGCATATATATATTACGTAGATTTTCTACACCTTGGTTATGCCTCGAAATTTCTTTTAGAGAAATAACTGTATCTTTGTCATTATCTTTTTCTACTTTAATAGGAGCTCCTTTAGATATTTCCTTTGCTCTATAACTAGAAAGCACCGCCAGTTCAAAGCGGTTAGGTACAACTTTTAAACAATCTTCAACTGTAACTCTTGCCATTATTAACCTATGATTTCAATATTAGATGACTAAAAAAGACATTATACAACAAGTATTTCACTTTATCAACTCATTTTGCTTTTGTTTACAACAACATGGCCATTCATAGCTTGACATAAGCCTACACCGTATGATAAATTATCCCAACATAAAGCAGTAAACTTAAAATTATGAAAATATTCAGCTCACTTAAATCAGCCAAAACACGTGATAAACACTGCCGTGTAGTAAAGAGAAGAGGCAAGATTTTTGTTATTAACAAATTAAACCCTCGCCTTAAAGCTCGCCAAGGTTAATTTTTCTATGCAGATTATAAAAGTAATCGGCCTTTCGAAATCAGAGTTGACCGAGTGTATTTCTACGCTTGGCATAAAACCCTTTCATGCTAAACAAATTTGGTCCTGGATATATATTCATGGTGTGAGAGATTTTTCAAAAATGACTAATATTTCTCTTGCAACTAGAGAAAAGTTAGCAAAGCATCTCGTTATTAATCGACCAAAAATCAGCAGCATGCATAAATCATCTGATGGTACCATCAAGTGGTTGCTTAAATTCGATGACTGCAACGAAGTAGAAACTGTCTACATCCCCGAAGAAAACAGAGGAACCCTATGCATATCATCTCAGATTGGGTGTACATTAACTTGTAAATTTTGCCATACTGGCACACAAATGCTGGTAAGAAATCTATCTGCAGAAGAATTAGTACAACAGATAATGATAGCGCGAGATCACTTCAATGAATGGCCCTCCCCGCAGGAAAATCGGGTGATTTCTAATATAGTATTAATGGGGATGGGCGAGCCATTATATAATTATGATAATGTTGCAAAAGCACTAAAAATCATCATGGATGAGGAGGGAATTTCGATTTCTCGCAGAAAAATCATCTTATCCACCTCTGGAGTTACTCCGCAAATCGAACGGTGCGCTAAAGAACTAAGAGTAAATCTTGCAATATCTTTACATGCCGTTACTAACAAACTTCGCAATAAGCTAATACCGCTTAACAAAAAATACCCACTTGAGGAACTAATTTCAGTATGTAGAGATTATCAAAAGATCAGTAACTCTAAGAGGATAACTTTCGGATATGTTATGCTAAAAGGCATTAATGACTCTATTGAAGACGCTAAAAAGCTGGTAAAGTTAATTCGCGGGATACCTTCAATCATTAATCTTATTCCATTTAATTCTTGGGAAGGCTGTGACTTTACATCTACTGAAATGCCAAACATTGAAGCTTTTTCTAAAGTATTAACCAAATCTGGTCATTACGCCCCCATCAGGACACCTCGCGGACAAGACATCTTCGCTGCTTGCGGACAATTAAAATCAGAAAGCATGAGGTTAAGAAAAACTGACAACCGCTAATTTGATGTGTGGTGTGGAGAAGAGAGGTATAAGTTGCGATTATTTGTTTGGCTGAAGAAAAATTTCTACGAGGACTACAATAATTTTATTTTATGGCTAATAGCGTTTTATGCTTTTGGTTGTATGATTTATTTTTCATTAAATTTTGAACCCAATATATGGTTTTTAGTAGCATTCTCTATTTTGCTGATACTGCTTGTAATCTTATTTAGAAATAACTTTAAATTCTTTGCCACTTCATTTCTATTATTCGCCCTCTCTCTTGGTATGTTGCTCTCCTGTTATCGCACCATTGTGGTATCGGCTCCTAAATTAGATATAACTTTAAATAATGTATGGCTCAAAGGCAAAATCGAATATATTTATCCCTTAGAAATAGGCAAACGAATCATACTCCGTAATGCTCATATATATTCCAAAGAACTTTCATTAACTAGAAATCTTAGTAAATTACAAGTTACAATAAAAACTAAAGGAGATGATTTTCAAATTGGAGATTATGTCAGATTATTTGCTTCTGTACAGCCGGTTTCATCTTCGTTATTTCCTGGAAAATATGACTTTGGAAGGCATGCGTATTTTAATGGAGTGGGAGCAACTGGATATGCGATGTCCAGAGTAAAAGTAATAAAAAAAGCTAGCAGCCTTTCGGTATTAGATAAACTTGAGCGATTACGATGGAAAATCTTCACATGTTTATATGATGCTAAAAACAAAAATACGTCAGTTGCCATAGCTATAATGATTGGGGAACAAAAATCTATTGATAAAAAAATCCTGGAAGATATGCGAAAAGCTGGTTTAACCCATATTCTGTCTGTGTCTGGAATGCATCTTTCTATGCTTTCCATCATTTGTTTTTTTCTTATTAGATATAGCCTTAGTAATTTCGTTTTCTTTGCTCAAAAATATAATATAAAAAAAATAGCGGCTTGGGCTTCCTTGCTTGTGACTTTTGTTTATTTGTTAATCTCAGGAATACAAATAGCTGCACTTCGCTCCTTTATAATGGTAGCCTTTGTCATTATTGCTGTAATTTTAGATCGAACAGAAGATGCCAAAAGATCTGTCTGTTTTGCTGCATTACTGATACTTATATTTATGCCGGAATCTATATTCCATCCAAGTTTTCAAATGTCTTTTTCAGCAGTATTAGCGCTAGTTTCATCTTATGAATTCTACATAAAATATGCAAAGTTTGAACGTAGCGTAGGCCTATTAAGTAAAATCAAAATATATTTCTTAGGTGTAGCTTTTTCATCGCTTATTGCAGGATCAGCTACAGCAATGTTCGTGATTTATCATTTTGGAAATTACTCTAACTATTCAGTTATCGCTAATCTACTTGCAGGACCTCTTGTATCTTTTATCATTATGCCAGCAGTTGTACTCACATTCTTTTTATTGCCTTTTGGTCTGCATAAAATAGGCTTATTCTTTTTGAATTTCGGCATTGATATCATGCTGAAAATCGCTAAGTATATCAGCGAAATTTCTAGTTCTTTTATAATTTTCCCAACTATTAACACCTCAGTAATTATAATTTTTGTAGTAGGACTTTTATGGCTGTGCCTATGGCAAGCAAGGTGGAGATTTCTAGGGGCGGTGCCAATGATCGCAGCACTAGTATTATTATTTAATGCGGATTTTCCTTCCATTGTAATCGACGCTAAATATAAGGCTGTTTTAATCAGACAACAGCATAATTTAATGCAAGTTGGTGGAAAGAAGCGTATATCGCGCTGGCATAAAGAACAATGGGTTAACATTGCAAACAAAGAGCATATTGATAGGTTAATTGATGTAGATAAAAATTATGTTATTGATGATTATTTGGGTTACAAATTAGATTTAACATTTGGATTTGATAACAAAAGCAACGCATTGCTCAGTAATTTACAAATCACTAAATCATCACAAATAGTTATTATCAACAACGATGACTTAGAAAAAAATGGTTCCTATTTCATATATCTAAAACCAAATAAGCTTCAATATGAACATGCTATTAATAACTCTATCAATAGACCTTGGAGTTAAATAAAACATTATTGCAACTTTATATTATGCCATTGACTGCTTTCCCGGTTCCACTATAATTAAGCCAACTTTAAAGCTTGTATTTTATTAGCAGTAATGAACATATATAACATTGTTAGGGATAAAGTAATAGCTGTCGTCAGTCAACTTGCTAAACAACATAAGTGGGAAGATATTAACTACCAAGCTATTGTAGTAGAAATTCCAAACGATCTTTCTCATGGAGATGTTTCGACTAATGCAGCTATGGTTGCTTCAAAACAGGCCAAAAAATCCCCAAAAGACCTCGCCGCATTGATTATCAAGAAATTGCTTATAGATGAAGTATTTCAAGATATCAAAGTTGCTGGGGGTGGTTTTATCAATATGATATTGCATCCAAGTTATTGGCAAAAAGAACTCAAAGTAATTTTAGATAAACAAGATAAATATGCTAAATCCGATATAGGGAAAGGATTAAGAGTTAATATAGAATATTGTTCTGCTAACCCAACTGGCCCCCTGCATATAGGCCATGCAAGAGGCACTATATATGGAGATGCACTAGCGTCTTTACTAGAGTATATAGGCTATAGCGTTACCAGAGAATTTTATGTTAATGATGCTGGAAACCAAATGAAAAAGGTTGTTGAATCTTTGTATATTAGATATATGGAGCTATGTGGTAAATATCATAAGCCATACCCAAAAGATTGCTATCCGGGTCAATATGTAATTGATGCAGCAAAAGACCTCAAAAAACAATATGCTTATCAGCTTGTTGATATAGATGAAAAAAAGAGAACAGAAATAATCCACGAATTTGCTATCGAATCCACCATGTCAGGAGTTAAAAATTCTCTAAAGTTACTTGGAACGAAACATGATATCTTTTTTTATGAAAGCCTCCTGCATAAAGAAGACAAGATAAGCGAGGTAATCAAATTTCTCAAAAAGCAAGAGGTCGTCTACAAAGGAGTGTTAGAAATGCCAAAAGGTGCATTTACAACGGAATGGGAGGAAAGAGAACAATTGCTATTTAAAACCACAAGATATGGTGATGATGTAGATCGTCCTCTACAAAAACCTGATGGCAGCTGGACTTATTTTGCCGCTGATATAGCTTATTTACAAAACAAGCTAAAGCGAGGATTTAATAAATTGCTTCTAGTCTTAGGAGCGGATCATACGGGTTATCAAAAAAGAATGGAAGCTGCGTGCGCTGCGTTAAATGGCGGTGAAAATATACTTAATACAAAGCTATGCCAGTTAGTAGTGTTTTTGAAAGATGGCAAGCCCTTTAAAATGTCTAAGCGTATGGGGCAATTCTTAACTGTTGATCAAGTAGTAAAGATAGTGGGGAAGGATGCATTAAGATTTATGATGCTGACCCGTAAAAACGATGCGATTATGGAATTTGATTTTTCTAAAGTAAAAGAACAGTCAAAGGATAATCCTGTGTTTTATGTCCAATATGCCAATGCTCGAGGACATTCAGTTATTGAAAATGCAAAAGAGCAAATGCCCGAAGCATTAGAAAATATTGATAAGGCTGATTTATCTCTATTACAGGATGAGAGCGAAATGGAGTTAATTAGGCTACTTAGCTATTGGCCACGGCAAGTTGAAATAGCAGCTACTCACTATGAGCCACATCGCATTTCTTTTTATTTACAAAACGTTGCCGCTAAATTTCATGCTTTTTGGAACAGGGGTAAGGGTGACGAAGATTTAAGATTTATTGTCAAGAGTAATAGCGCATTAACAACAGCGCGTTTGACTTTAGTGCAGTCCACCATTAAAATTATATCTAGTGGTTTAAAATTAATGGGGGTCACCCCAGTTAAGCATATGTAGTATTAGATGGAGAAGGAAAATAAAAAATATGTCTTTGTTGATGAAAAAGATGTAAAAAAGTCAGATAAATTTTCACGGTATAAGTTCTTTATAGTATTATTTTTTATCTTAGGATTCTTAGGACTTGCTGCGTATTCTTATCATGCTCAGCTGGGCAACATAGAGGAATTTGACTTGCCTATAATTTCTGCCCCAGAACGAGTGAAATTTAAACCAGGAGATCCGGGTGGTTTTGTAGTTTCAAACAGGGATAAAGAAATATATGACCATATGTCCGGCAAAAAAGTTACGGGGGGAAAAATTAAAACCTCAAAATCTTCTGAAGCACCAGTGCCTAAAAACGAGATCGCCGCCTTAATAGATAAGCAATTACAGGACGATAAGATAAAAGCAAAGCCAGTAAAACTATATATTTCCAAAAACACAGGCATTATTGAAAAAAAGCATTATACCATTCGGATCGCAAAAATAAAAAATCAAAAGGTTTTAGACAAAGCTTGGGAAATTATGTCGAATAAATATGGCGATCTTATAGGCAAATTACAGCCAGAGTTACATACCGAAAAGCACTGGGCTAAGAACAATTACTACCTTCACGCAGGTCCCTTCACTTCCGCTAAAAGCGCAAACAGTATCTGCGATAGCTTTAAAAATCGTGGCAAAAGCTGCTCCGTGCATTTTAAAGAAGAAAAATAAAAGACCCTACGATGTTAGCAAGATTTCACAAGTTCGAAAAAACAACCCTTCCCTCCACAATGGAGGGAATTAGCATGGGCTCTACACCTAAAAAGTAAATGTTGTACCTAATAGAAATAGCGTACCATCATTTTTTTTGATACTTGTTGTAGTATCAATAGTTGCGCTAGTTTGAGGCCCCGTCTTATTCTCATTATACTTACGTTTTTGATGTGCAGTAAAATATGAAACTTCAGCATAAGGCACTATTCCTGGAGCAAGAGCATAATCAGCTCCTACGGCAACTACATGTAATGGATTGGTATTTTTTTCAGAATACAAGTAAGTCAAGCTCACATTTGATTTGCCTAAATTATAAGCAATTCCAGCATCATAAAAAAATGAATTACTGACATTTGCTACTTTTTCAAAAGTGCTTTTAAAGTGACTTCCACACGAAGCAGCAACAGATATATTATCATGCTTATACAACGCACCTACCATAATAGCTTGTATAGGATGATATGATCTAATTCCACTTGTTACATTAGAGGCTTGTTTTTTGTCTGCACGCTGTCCAACCACTGACAACTTGAGCTTGTCACTATTAAATTGCTTTTCCCACGTAATTCCAGCTGTAACAACATTACTATATTTTTCATTTATATCCCCGCTATAAGGAGGCATTGCGGCAGCTCCCGTGTTTTTGGAATCAGGGCTGTAAGTTATACCTAGTTTAAAGCCATTATATTCTGGTGAGTAATACGTGATTTTTCTATATCTTTCATGGCTTCCTGTACTATCTACTCCCTCTGATATAGGAAGCTTTGCACTATCTATAAAGCTATCTTCTCTTAATGCTCCTGTATCATTATCTGCAGCAGTATCATTCTCATTAACAGCTGCCGCTGCGTTTGTAAACCTATCGAGACTTAGATAGCCTCCCCATGCCCCATCTGTTCCTCCACTTCCTACAGCGACAGAATTACCTGCAATTTTCATAGTATTGGAAGCGCCTTTATTACTTCCCACTTCTAAACGACCATAATCTTTGTTTTCTACATAAATATACGTTCTATCCAAATAATCTTTTCCTGAAGGAGCGGTATCTACTGTAGTAGTGCGTATACCTAATTGAGCCCCATATTTCCATCCTTTTATACATCTACCCTTTATTGTAGCATGTACCGCAGTGTTGCTATTAAATGCAATGTTATCGTTATTAGGAGTAAGAGGCTTAAGGTACTTCTCACTTTGTTGCCGAATTCCAACTTGAGTTCTTATTTCTCCTCCAAATGATACGTTAACTCCGCTTTCGAATAAATCTTGTTTTGCAAAGCTGCTAGAAAGTGGCAATGTAATTAAAGCTGTAGTTAGTAAAAGGTTTTTTAATTTCATACTTATAATCCAAAATTAATTTTCTCAATATTCCTAGCACGCATTATAGATAAATACAATTATCGTTGTATAGCAAACTTTAAAACACCTGGTTAATCACTAAATTTTATTACATATTGTTGCAAAAAAACAACGACACTACCGATTGAGTTGCTACCGTTTATGAATTTTTTCCTTTACAAAAAGGCAAAAAAATGCTATATTCCCTCAACTCTTAAGAAACGTTAGCTTTTTACGATAATTATTATTGAATAAGGAGGCAACGATGAAATTAGATAAGAATATTACAGCTACAATTCTTATGCTTTTATGTGGTTCGTTAATAGCTTTAGCAATAAATGTTGCTACTACATTTGATATACAAGCACAAGGCCGAGAATCCTTTAATCACAAGCAAAAAATAGTTTCTTCTACAGAAAAGCAATTCTTTTATGATCTTGGAAAAAGAGAATCTAGCGATAATTATAAAGCAGAAAACACTTTTGGTTATATTGGTAAATACCAATTTGGCGAAGAGTCTTTAATGTTAATTGGTTACTATAAAAAAGATAACACCTCCAAAAACGATTGGAAGGGAGAGTGGACAGGTAAGGATGGCATATATTCTAAATCTAATTTTCTAAATACCCCTACAACGCAAGATAAAGCAGTGGCGGAACTAGCTGCAATTAACTGGAACTTCGCGCAGAAAAAGGGGCTTCGTAAATATATTGGCACAAGGGTTAACGGAGTACCAATTACAAAATCTGGTATAGTTGCAGGGATGCATTTACTGGGACCAAAACGAGTAATAAATTTCGTTGTACACGGAAAAAACTCTAAAGATGGCTATGGAACAGATGTGAAGGAATATATGATTAAGTTTTCTGGGCATGATAAGGCATCTTTTGCATAACACCACGTTTATCAGAAAAAACAATTATTTTAATTGAACTATCAAGCAATTATTAGTATCAAGGTATAGATGAATTTCATTTGTGCTTATGGTCAAATTTGTAAAAATAAAAAGACATAAAACTTGCTCAGTCAAAATAGGAAAACTCCATATAGGAAGTAATCATCCTATTATAGTGCAATCTATGACCAATACTGATACAGCAGATGTAAGCGCAACATCAAAACAAATTATAGAACTATTTGAAGCAGGATCAGAGATTGTAAGAATTACAGTCAATAATGAAGCATCAGCCAAGGCGGTGCCTAGAATCCGCGAGCATCTTCTAAGAAAGAATTATGACATACCTTTGGTTGGCTGTTTTCATTACAACGGACACAACTTGCTGACTGATATCCCGGAATGCGCCATTGCTTTGGATAAACTACGAATTAATCCCGGTAACGTTGGTTTTGGTAAAAAACGTGATATTCAATTTGAAACTTTTATAACTATAGCGCTTAAAAATGATAAGCCAATTAGAATTGGTGTGAATTGGGGCAGCTTAGATCAAGAGTTATCAAGTAAATTAATGGATGATAACAACAAGCTATCTACCCCTAAATCTACAAATGAAATACTTAGGGAAGCTCTGGTACTTTCAGCATTGCTAAGCGCAAAGAAAGCGGAAGAACTAGGTTTACCTCCGGATAAAATAGTGATTTCTTGCAAAACTAGTAAAGTACAAGATCTTATTTTTATTTATCGTGAATTGGCAAAAAGATCCAATTATGCGCTGCATCTTGGTTTAACTGAAGCAGGCATGGGCACCAAGGGCATAGTTGCAACTACATCTGCGCTCTCTATACTGTTGCAGGAAGGACTCGGAGATACAATCAGAGCTTCACTTACACCATCTCCTGGAGAATCACGCACTAAAGAAGTGCTTGTTTGCCAAGAAACTTTACAATCCCTTGCCATCAGAGCTTTTACACCGCAAGTATCCTCTTGTCCGGGTTGTGGTCGAACCAACAGTAGTTATTTTCAAGAACTTGCGCAAGATGTAGAATCTTTTATACGAGAGCAAATGCCTTATTGGAAAACAAAGTATAAAGGGGTAGAAACAATGAATGTAGCAGTAATGGGATGTGTAGTAAATGGACCTGGGGAAAGTAAACATGCCGACATTGGCATTAGCTTGCCTGGAAGAGGAGAAACTTTAGCTGCTCCAGTTTTCATTGACGGCAAAAAGACACATACTTTAAGAGGTAAAACTATTACTCAAGAATTTAAAACTATACTCAGCAATTATGTCGCAACTAAATACAGCCCTTGCGACTAAGTCCTTAGATTAATATACCACATGCCATTTCAACGAAGAGTTGAGAGTTGCTTTCTCTTATGTTACCATATTATATCTCTCAAAAGATAATATGGTTATGGCTACAGAAAAAAAAGATGATTCCTTTCGAAAATTTCGAAACGTTCTCGAAGAAAAAGGAGCAAGCTTAGAGAGTGCCGTCGATGCCTTTGCAATGATTGAGAATGGCGAAGTTGATATTTCCGAGCATTATTGTAATAATACTAAACACTATGGTAAATACACACCTGCTATATGGGCATTAATTTACGGCAAATATGACTTAGCTAATTTGATTTTAAACAAATATGGCAATGCAGCTTTTGCTATTAAGGATGAGAAAAACTTATACCCTATAGACTATCTTTTCTTTGATCCGAGCGAAAATAACATAGCAACAGCAGCAAAATTATGCTCTATCGTGCCAGAAATGTGTGGTAGGTCTATTGAAGTAAAGTATTCTGTATGTAGAGATGACACAGAGAAACAACAAACTTGTGATTCGATTCAATGTTGTAAAAAACTTGAATGTGTAACAATAACATATAGCTTTGATGAAGAAATAAGTGCATTTGTTAAAAACATACCAGGCCTAGCGCCTTGTGGTTTAAATATTGAAATGGAGTAAATTATATGTTGAATTTTAGTTATAGATCCCTAACCTCTAATAGCTCAAGATTATTTTTAAAGGTAATAAAGAAATCCGGATTATATATCTTTGCATTAGTTGCTATACATCTTTTTTATCAATATTTATTAACTAGGCTACTTGGGAATTTCAAAAATTTACCTATATACCTGTCTGTGTATAATATTTTAATCTACCCCGCTATTATCATATTCATATTACATTTTATACGTTGCGCTTTGGAAAATAAAAATCCATTAGATATTCATTGCCTATTTCAAGAAACAAAGCGCTGTTACCTGCCAATATTTATGTTTCATCTTACCTTTAATATCTTGCAGTTTTTTTTAGGTAATATATCCGGGCTATTGCTTTTTGTTGTTTATTTGAAATTTCCGTTTATTGAATCTTCTATATTCTTCAACAAGTCTTCTTTATGGGATTCTATAAAGGAAAATCACAACCTTACTCAAGATAAAATGCTTAGGTATATGTTTGTGTTAATCGTAGTATTTATGTTTTTTTATTCCGCTTTATTAAAAACCAGATTTGGCATCCAATCTGGGGTTTTTAAATACAACGGAGTATATGTGATGCTTTTATTAGTTAAAACTTATCTCGCAGTATTATATTACGGCTTAACTAAATCGAGAACCGGTGCGCTACTATATCAAAATTCTTAATAGTCTCCTATGTAGTGAATTACTACGCTTTTTTTATAAAATTTATTAGCGCTTCCTTTGTAATATTAAAGTACTTAAACAAGTCTTCTTTTTTTCCAGATACACCAAAGGAGTTCAGTGAAATAACGTGCGGAGTAATTTTATAAAAACTTAAAGCAGTGGATGCTTCTATTGCAATTATATTATCTGTGCCGAGTACCTGTTTTCTATAAGCTAAATCTTGTTTAAAAAACAATTCTAAGCATGGTGCTGAAACAACCCTAATACTTATATTTGCTTTTTCTAGTTCTTTTTGTGCGTCTATAGCTATTTGTACCTCTGATCCAGTTGCAATAATTGTATAGTCTAATTTATGTTGCTCTGGTGATATAACATATGCTCCTTTACGGCATCGATTTTGTGTTGTAATTTCTTTTGTTAAAAAGGGCAATTTTTGTCTACTTAAACAAAATACAGAAGGACCATTGTGGGTAAGTGCTATTTGCCAACATTCAGTGGTTTCACAAGCATCACAAGGCCTCATTACCAATAAGTCTGGGATTAACCTTAAGGTATCAATCTGCTCTATTGGTTGATGCGTAGAGCCGTCTTCTCCAACACCTATGGAATCATGTGTAAAAACATAAACTACTTTTTGTTTCATTAATGCTGCTAGTCTTATAGAAGGTCTGCAGTAATCAGAAAAAATAAGGAAAGTGCCTCCGTATGGTATTACACCTTTATGCAAAGACATTCCATTCATAATTGCTGCCATAGCATGTTCTCTTATCCCATAATATATATAATTACCCCCTGGGTTAGAGTCTGATATAGGTTGTGTTGATTTTGTCTGCACACAAATTGATTGTGTTAAGTCAGCAGCTCCTCCTATAAGCTCTGGAAGAGCAGAGGTTAATTTCTCAAGTACATTCCCTGAAGAAGTGCGGGTTGCTTCATTTGGCTTAACTTTATAAATCTTTCTCTTTGTATCGTGAAAAATTTCATCAACATCTGGTTTTAATTTCTGTTGGTGTGTGCGCAAAAATTCTTTTTGGGTTTGTTCATTGGTATTATTAAGTTTCGCACTCCATAATTGAAATTTTTCTTGTCCTTTCTTTCCTATATCACGCCATGTGGTTAAAATGTCTTCTTCGATTTCAAAAGAATTTATTTTGCAATTTAGCTTTGCTTTTATAACAGCAACCTCTTCTTTTGATAATGAATACGCATGCATACAAGATTCGCCTTCCTTTTTAGCGCCATAACCTATAATGGTATTGCATATTACTAACGAGGGTTTATTTGAATTTTTTGCTTTATCAAGTGCCTTTTTTATTTCAGAGTAATCATGCCCATCTGTTTCTACTACATGCCAATTACAGGCTTCAAATCTTTTTGTAATATCTTCTGAAGATACAAGAGAAATATCTCCATCAATACTAATCTTATTACTATCGAATAAAACAATAAGCTTATTCAATTTATGGTGTCCAGCAAATGAAATGACTTCTTGAGAAATGCCCTCCATTAAACAGCCATCACCAACCAATACATAAGTATAATGATCTACAAGACTTGAAAATCGTGCAGATAGTATCTTTTCAGTTAATGCCATTCCGGCGGCATTAGCAATCCCCTGCCCTAAAGGTCCGGTTGTTGCTTCTATTCCACTAATTAATCCATATTCTGGATGGCCTGCGGTCTTGGCGCCTAGTTGACGAAAATTTTTGATGTCTTCAATTGAGATATCTTTATATCCTGTAAGATACAACAACGAGTATAACAGCATTGAGCCATGCCCGGCAGATAATATAAATCTATCTCTATCTAACCAATTAGGTTCAGAACTGTAGAATTTTAAAAAATCTTTGAAGAGTACAGTAACAACATCAGCTATTCCTAGGCAAATACCAATATGTCCTGATTTAGCCTGTGAAATAGCATCCAGAGATAAGGTTCTAATAGCATTTGCTAATTTTTTATATGATACTGACATTGCTCTTATAAACTAAATTTTTTTGAACACATATTTAATAATTGACTGCTTTTATATGAGGGCGTAAAAAAGAAAAAGTCAAATGTTTTATAAAATATTGTAGAGCATTGCTATCCAACTAGAAAAAACAAAGTAGTAACTTAACTTTTGGCACAGTCAAAGTTCTAACGCAACAACCGAAAAATAGTATCAAGAGAAAGCTTCAGCAGGAGTAAGATATCCTAACACTTTCAAGGGAGTATTATTGATGATATATTGAATCCAGTCAATGTGT
>Ga0233431_1000733_pt1 | contig 66782 bp, 63 predicted proteins | sample SI_118_April2016_FD_179867 | JGI IMG/M metagenome (GOLD analysis project Ga0233431, IMG submission 179867) | Seawater microbial communities from Saanich Inlet, British Columbia, Canada - SI_118_April2016_200_MG | ecosystem: Environmental > Aquatic > Marine > Inlet | place: Canada: British...
TAAAGAATACTTAACAGTTTTTAGCACTTTAGTATTAGTTCGTAAATATTCTGCTAAAGTTCTGTTCCAAAGATAACTTTGGTAAGCGTGAACATACATCATCAGAAGCCGTTTAGGTAACTTTTTTATCGCACCAACATAATCTTTTTCGTGACGTTCTAAATGCTCTTCCGATCTTGAATCTTTAATTAATTTAATTGCTTCTTTAAACTCTTTTTTGATAATATGTTTACCAATATCTTTATTATGTAAAGAGAACCGTTGTTCATCAAAATAATTTGCTAAATATTTTATTTTTTCAATAGTAAAATCATCGAGGTTTCTCACAATAATTTCAAATTGGTTTTCCTCTAAATTACCTAATGAAACTGGTTCATCTTGATAACCTAAAAAGGTAATTTCAATGTTTTTAAAACTTAAAGATAAAAGTTGTTCTTTCTTATTTTTAGGTATGGAACAAACTTGAGAAGTAACTGCATTTTTATCTTTACTACCTGCAAAACCTACTTGTTTCTCTTTAATGTTAAGAGCTTTAGCGATAATTCTTACCGCATCTAATGTGTTTAAGTTAGTCTTTTTAAGTGTAAAGTAAGCAAACTTTCCATCTTCAGATAAATTATGTGAAGATTGTTCAGTTACAATGAAATCTGTTGGTTGCTGTTTAAGTATGTACATTTTAGATGTGAGATGTGTTTTAGTATAAATAATTTATTCTTTCCATTATATAAATCAGTGTTTCAAAATATTTATAAAGCAATTACTTACTTGAAAAAATATGGATTTATTAAAAATAATGGGAATTGCTGCAGTTACTACGGTTACCAGTGTTATAGGTGCGGCAGTAGCAGTTTATCTTTTAATGGAAAAACCACGTTTACAAGTTGAAGAATTTGAAAATGTTTACAAACCAGCTTTAGTAAGGTATGCAGATCCAAACCATAATGGAGTAACTTCTAGAGAAGAAGAAAAAGAATTTAATAGAAAATTATATTCAAACTGTGGTTTTGTTTCAATTGAAGGTAGTTTACCTAGACACAGCGATGGATCAAGAGTTTCAGTAGATGATTTAATAAATTGTGTAAGAGATTACAAACCGTCAGAATAGATCAATTTTTCCATTGCATAAAAACAGTTTTAGCATTTTCATGATTATCAAAGAAAATTTTACTTCTACAATTTTTAAAAAAATCAAAAGCTGCCCCTTCATTAGTTTTAATACCTTTATCTAGTATCTCTTGTGCATTAAATCCCGTACCTTTCTGTTCAATTGCAACCACAAATCCTTTAACACCTAACCATAAATGAAACCTGTACGGAGCCTTATACTGAGAATAATTTAAACAGTTCGAACCAGCTTCATTAAGAAAATAAGATAATTCATCATTAGCATTAAGATTGATCCAATTGTACAAATCAAATTTATCAGTTAAACAATGAGAAAATTTTTCATTAAGTAAGTCAACTATTTGCCATTTGATATTTCCATATTTTTCAATAATTTCACAAGAAAGATTATGGTCACGTTCTTGTTCTTCTTCATGTACAAGAAACTGGCGCAATTCTTCAGTAAATTCTATCTGTTCTAATGCATCTCCTAGTGTATGATCAAAATTAATAGTCATAAATTAATTTTGTGATGGTATTATTTAAAGTTAATTATTACAATTGTTTAAAAAATAAGTAGTTTATAACTGCAAAGTAATAGTTTTAGGAAAAATTTATAAAAGATTTTAATAAAAATAAGGTTATGAGAAAAAAAGTATGGAAACCATTAGTAAGTAAATTTGAAGAAAAGTTCGCTGATAGATACTTATCCATTTTACAGCGGAAAGGAATCATTTCAAGTAGCGAATATAATAAAGAAAAATTCATTCAAGTAAGAGAAAAAATAAGAGAAACATTTAGTTGTAGTAAAAAGTCTTCAATCCGTCCTGAAGAAGAAAGATTATTATATGCAATTGGTGAAATTGTAAAACCACAATCTATTATCGGAGTGGGTAGTTATTTCGGATATGGAATATCGTGGATCATTGCAGGAATGGATCCAAATGGAAAAGCATATTTAATTGATCCCGATCAAGAAGTATCTAAATTAGCACAATCAAATTTTGAAAAATTAGGTTTAGGTCAAAAAATTAATATAATTAATGCCGATTTTTTTGATAGTGTAAATCAGTTACCAAAAACAGATTTAGTTTGGATAGATGCATCCGGTCCAAGAGATTCAACAATTCTTGATCACAGATTCAAAAAGATATACGGTCCTATAATTGAATCTATTGATAGCCATGTCATTAATGAAGGAATTGTGATAGCACACAATGTTTTACCATTATCAAACAAAACTGGAAGATTCAAACAGTATATTAAACAGAATTATTCTTCTAATTGTATTATACCTAGTGGTTGTGGTGTATGTGTAACAAAAAAATAAAAATACCACCGCAGCAAGCATTGGAGTATTTTTAGTTTTGCTTTGATTCAATCTCCGATGCAAGCATCGGGATATTGAACCCAGCAAGAAATAAATAATAAAAAATTATTTATAACAAGTAAAACCAATTGATGAAGGTTTTTTCAAAAAATTGTTCCAATATTCTTCACCATATTTGTTTATTCCTTCTTCAGAAACAAAAGGTTCAACCCATTGAATATCTTTAAAACCTACCTTCTGAAGTAATTTAGTATAAGTCTCTTGAGTATAATAATAAAAATTAAACCCAAATGATTTTTTACCTTCTCTAATTTCACATCTTAAAATATCTTCATTTTCAAATTTACTTTTATTATCAACAGAAGTAACTTTTCTTCCATATTCAAAACATCCCATTGGTTGTATCTTAGGATGAGGAACAATTGAACAAAATTTACCTTTTTCATTTAAATGATCATAAGCAACCTGAATTATCTTTAACAAATCTTCTTTTGATTCAGCATAGTTTAAAAAGTAGACAGAAGATATTAAATTAAAACTATCTTTAATTGCTAAATTTTTAATATCTTCATGTAAATATTTAATGCAGTTAGGGGGGAAAAAAGAACGTACATATTCAATTGTATTTGCCTTTTCTATTAATTGATTAGAGAAATCAATCCCAGTAATTGTTTGAGGATTTTTTTTTGCTAAAATTCTGGTAAAATAACCATCACCACAACCAAAATCAACCACTGTTTTACCTTCAATATTTCCTACTAATTTTAATAATAATGGTTTTCTAACATATTTTTTTGTTTGAATTATTGTGGATGAAAATTCATCACTAATTTTATCAAAAGTCTGATTTGACTCATTAGAAATTTTGTTATTTGTTGTTGCCATACTAAAAAAAGATACAATTAATATAATAAGTAGTGTTGTCTTGTTTAAGATGACAATATTTATATAACCTAAGAATATTGAAAGAATATGGATAATAAATTATTTGAAGAATTAGGTTTCACAGATAACGAAAGAAAAATTTACCTTACTTTACTTAATTTAGGAAAATCTACTGCTGGCCCTATAGTTAAAAAATCAGGATTACATCGTGGAACCACTTATGCAATATTAGAAAGATTAATTGAGAGAGGATTAGTAAATTATATTATTAAATCTAATAGAAAACACTTTCAATGTGCAAATCCTAACAAACTTCTTGAAGAATTAAAAGAGAAAGAAAGAAAATTAAAAAAAGTAATGCCTAAATTATTATTAGCAAAAAGTTTAGCTAAAGAAGGACAAAAAACAGAAATCTTTGAAGGCAAGAAAGGGATTAAAACTATTTTTTATCAAATTTTAAAAACAATTGATAAAAATAATAGATATGTTTGTTTTGGTGCACCTATGAGAGCTCATGAAATGTTAGGAGAAGGATTTTTTTCTGACTTTCATAAACAAAGAATAGCTAAAAAAGTTAATTTTAAAATCATTCATAATGAAGATGCCCGAGAGATAGGAAAATTGGGTGAAAATTTAAAATATACAAAGATTAAATATTTGCCTAAAGAATATCTTACTCCCACTTCAATTGAAGTTTATGGTGATAATGTAGCTATATTGTTATGGGAAAAAAAACCAACTGGAATACTTATTAAAAGTAAAGGTGTAGCAAAAAGTTTCTTGTCTTATTTTGAAATGTTATGGAAAATAGCAGAAAATTAATTCAGAAAGGAAAATAAGTCATCCTATGCTCTTTGGTTACCTCAAGAATTTCATAATCTTTAATTTCTGTAACAAAATTATCTCGTAAAACCTTAATTAATTTATCTAACTCGGTAGTATCTTTAGTTTCAATTTCTAATTCTATATCATGATCACCAATAGTTTTAATGAACACAATTACATTTTCATTAATCTTAGATAGAAATTCTAATTTTTTATATTTCTGTAAGGTCATTTGTTGAAGTTTAAGAAAAACAAGTTGATAATGATAATCTAATCTTCGATAATTTATCTTAGTTCCAAACCCAGTTATTACTCCTTTCTTTTTAAGATTGTTTAATCGATATTTAACAGTGTCAGCACTCACTTTAAGTTCTTTTGCTAGGTCTATCAACGGTTCTCTACCTTTTGTATTAAGAATTTTTAATAATTTTATATTTATTTGATCTAACTTGATCTTTTTTTCATTAGGTACTCCATAAATAATTTGTTCAGATTTTTGTTTTGGAATAAGATGTGCTTTTGTGTAACTGAACGCTCTCTCTAACACAATAATATTTCTTTCTAAAATGAACTCTTGCCATTTTCCAAAAAGATCTTCATAGATATTACTAAAATCAGAGATATTTTTGAGATAAATAGAAATTACTAAATCATACTTACCTCTAAGAGAAGCCAACCAATAAACATTTTTACATTGATTTAAATAATTAAACAATTCTTTTTCTTGTTGATTTTTGATATTATGTAAACGTAAATAAATTTTAAGATGCATATAATCTAAGACTGAAGGATTGATCTTAACAAAGAAATTTTCTATTACTCCTAGATGTTGTAGTCTTTTAATTCTCTTACCAACAACTTGTTCAGATAAGCCTACTTTCTTAGCAATCTGTTTATTTGATTGACGACTATCTCGATCTAAAGCATACAAAATTTTCTTATCCCTTAAGTCTATTTTAAGCATAACGAGATATAAAAACGTAATTTATATTTAAATTTTACGGTTTTTTAAATAAAATTAGAAAAAGAATTTATAACCTAGCAAGTTATTACTATGTTGTAATTACGGAGATATGAAAAATGATTAAAGAATATTTAACAAAAACTGTTGTAACTGCACTTTTAGGAGCATCACTATTAGGAGGATGTCTACCAGATCCGCCAGAGTATCAAACAATAGAGGGGCGAGTAAAAACATAATTTGGCGGAGCTGTACGTACTAGTACAGAAAGATCAGGTAGCGTTCTATTCGGAAGAACTAGTAGGACTATTGTTAATCCAACTTACGGATTAGTTATTGAAAAATCTAACGGAGATTATACGCTAAGTATTAGAAACATTAGTAGTAAACCTGTTGAAGCACTAGCAGCTGCTATTGAACCAGGAGATTATGTAAGGATTAGTTTTGATAGATACACAAGATTTGACAGTAATCGTATCGGGACTACTGATAGTGATACTGTGCATATAATGAGAAAAGGACCTGGTTATTATCAAAATAATGCTATTGACAATCAGGTTGAGGAAGATAAGAGAATTAAAAGAAAATAATTACTAAACAACAATAATAATTTGGATAAAAAATGAATGATTCAAAACTAAAATTAATAATCGAAGATGAAGATTTTGGCACATTGTACGCAGCGGATAATTATCTTATAAATGTAGTTAATATTGACAATGAAAAAGATGCTTTGTACGTTGGGGAAGCAATGGATCTTCATTTACGAGGAGATAATGTATTGGGAAGAGCAAATTTTTCAAAATATCGAAAGGTTAATGGGACAAGAACAAAAAAGAAGATTGTTAGAGGGTTTCCACCCAAATTTGAAAAAAATAAAATTCCAGTTGTAAGATATAAGTGGCTTTGGACAGTACATTCTGGACTTAGCCATTTTTTGTATAATGGTCGTGTAGCCAGATATGAATCAGGAGTTGAATCTTGCCCAACAGGATACCGAGTGGGTTTAAAGGATAATCTGTGGAATACAGTCTTCCATGGAAGAGAAAGTATGCACGGCATCATACATCAATCCTGTTTAGATACGGGCCACCCTTATCCTGTATTTGAAAATATATTCAGGTTAATAGATTGGCAAATTATGAAGTTATATAGTGAGTAGGTAAAATAATGAGATTATTAGATTATTTTAAACGAAAGAGAACAGTAGAAAAATCTAAATCAAAAGATTATTATGAATTCATAACTAAAAGGGAGAGATGGGACGAAGAATCAATTCAAGAAAAGATAGACAATCTTGATGAATGCATTAACAGAAGATATATTGAAATAAACGAAAGAACAATTGTTGACCTCATTGGCTATGAAGGATTAGCAGCAACATTGGATTTGGTAGAATCTTTAACAAATGGAATTAATGTTAAAAAAAGATCAGAAAGAATACTAGGAAAAATAATAAAAGGTTATCATCCTAATGAATATTGGGCAGAAGATGGAATGTTTAATATAGATAGTCCATATTATATCCCCCATTCAGCATTTGCAAAAAGAGGAGAGGAAAAAGAAATTTACATTCGTGATATAATCAAGAGAATAATTGATCTTAGACCTAAGGAAGGTATTACAGAAAAAGACATATTATTTGCAGATCCAAAAATAAGAAATTCATTGTGGGACACAGGTGCTGCTTCTGTCTTAGAAAAAGTGACGGATAATGAATACAGACACTTAGTTATAGGAACAATGAAATTCTATACTCTTTTATCAAAAAAAATTAATGAAGAAAAAGGATATCCTCATTGGGATGACCACGAGGAACCTCCTCAAGAAGATAATTTTAGATTAAATTGTGATAAAATAGAAAGAAGTCCTAATGTCATAAAATATTTAGTGAACAGTGGTGCTTCAATAGGAGACATATTTCAAGGGTACAATACTTGCCTTAAATTGGCTTACTCTTTTAATGAATCAAAGAGTATTGTTAGTGAATTTCTCTGTTATTATCCGGAATATGTAAAAGCAGGTATTAAAGGGGAAGAGATATTACAATTAGGTGATATTATTAAAGATGTTTTTATTGATGAAGATGTATCTTACTCTTTAGAATTTACCAGTCGAAAAGAATTATTCTATCAAATTCCAGGATTGTATAAAGAAATGAGTATAAAAGGATTAAAAAGATTTGTAGAATATTACAAAAGGATAGAAGATGAAGATAGATGGAGCGGTAGTCATCTAGCAGAGGTTGCGCCAAAATTGTATAAACAATTAGGTGAAGAAGCATTCTATACTTTTGTTGAAATGTATGAAGGAGAAATAGAAAAAGGCAATTATGATCAAGCCAAGGAATTGATTAAGAAGATGGCAGAAGATTAACTTCAACTCAATTTAAACTCTTGACTGCATTTATATATTTCTTTAATTTCTTCGCAAGTATGAAAACTACAATTATATTAGGAACATTATTCTGTTTTATTTTTTTAATAGGATGTAACAACATCAATCCAGAAACACTTTATACACCAAGTGAAGTGTTCAAAGCTAAAGAAAGTCTTGTTGATCAAGAGATAAATGTAATGGGAAAGACAAGTAGCAATCATGTTGCTTGTACATTAATGGGTTGTGTAGATAGTCCATGTTGTAACTCTTGTGGTGGTAGTCTTGCTTTAGAAGATTCAGTTGGAAGTATTGAAGTACGCGGTTACATTAACGGAGAACAAATCTTTTGTGGTGGAAATGAATGCGATATATCTTGTAACGGATTTGAATTAGATAAAACTTATAAGATTAAAGGAATCTGGAAAGAAGATAAGTATGGATATTACTTAGAATTTCAAAAACTGGTTATTTAATTTTTTTATTTTTTATAAGCTACATAAATGTCTGCTTCTAACATCACACTATCTTTATAGTAATGATGTACAAAATATACATTACCTTCATTATCTAATGTAGGCTCACCAGCAAACTGAGAAATGATCATTTCAGGTTCTTGCCATTCATTAGCAATTTTTTTAGATCTAAACAAAGCAGGAGTTCCTAAATGTTGACGATTGAACCACAATTCTTGTCCATCAGGAGTAATGTAAGGCCAACCTTCATACTCTTCAGAATTAACAGATTCTAAATTTTTTGGAGTTTGCCATTCACCATTAACTTTTTCGCTCATCCAAAGATCTAAATTTCCGTTATGGTCTGCATGAAAATACAATTCATTTTGATAAATATGTAACTCACCAACATTATACTCAGAATTAAAATCGGCAAGTTTCCAATTGTTCCACCCACCATTTTTTCTTTCAGCGGTAAACCAATGTAAACCAGTATAACCTTCCCTAGCAGTACAAAAGTACATTAAATTGTTATTAACAAACTGACAACCGTCTAAAGATAATTTTCCGGGTTTTTGTAGCCATACTCTTTCCGGCTCTTGCCATGCTCCGTTAACTTGTTTAGAAAGATAAATTCCCGTAACTCCGTCTATTACTTGTTTCTCTACAAGTATTCTCACATCCGGTGTAAAGAAAAAGTACAATTCGTTATTGTAAATAAAAGGTGAATCTTCGCCACCAGCAGTGTTAATTACCGCTAAAGGAACAGGAGATTCAAATTCATTTGAATGTAATATTGGCGGATGTAAATCCATTTCAGAAGTAATTTTTTCTGTATCCGTAGGAAGTTTTACGTCTCTAGAGATTATTTCTTGCTCTTGTGGAGCACAAGCAGTAACTAGTAATAATGGTAATAAAATTAAAATAAAAAATTTCATTCAGACAAACCGCCCAAATTATTAAATTCTAAATCTTCCAATTCTTTATTTAACTGTTTTAACTTATCTTCATCTAAGTCAAGATCTTCTAAAGAATCTTTTGGTTCATTTTCAACAGTTTCTTGATATTCTTTTTCTGATACTTCTGAAATGGATTCTATTTCATCTTTTTCTTCTGAAACAACGGATTGTACTTCACTATTAATAGTGTCAGTATCAGGTTCAGTTTGAGGAATAGTTTTTGGTGGAGTACAAGAGACTAATAAACAAACCAACATAATTAATCCTAACAACAAAATTAATTTTCTCATTCTCTACTACCTCCTAACAATAAACCGTAAGCAGCAGTTAAATGTCTATTTGCATTAATAAGATTATTTTTTGCTGCACGAAGATAACTATTACCCTCATCAAACTTAATTAAAGGTGTACCGGGTAACCTTACTTCTTGATAAGTTTCTTTAGCTTTTTCAATGTTATCTTTAGCTGTTTCTAATTCTTCATCAGCTAAATCCAGTTTAGCCAAAACATCTTTATTATTTCCAGCCTTTTCTCTTAATAATTCTGAATACTCTTCAACTTTATCAGCATAATTTTCTCCAATAGATATCCACATGCTACCAGTATTCCTAGCCACATCAGTCAATAGTTCAGCATATTTACCAATCATCTTTAAGAATACTAATCCCAGTTCTAATTGATTATCAATACCGTCAACATCAGATCTTAATTCTGTAATTTTAACTAAATTTATTTGCACATCTTCAGCAATGTTCTCTTTGATATAGTCTGGAACTCGTGAATCTTCTTCTGCTTCCAAATTTTTCCAGATTAACCATGCTTCTGCTTCGTCTAAAGCTGCAGAAAGTGTTTCTTTACCACTGTCAATAACTTTCTGGTTATTCTCATCAGTTTTGTCTACAACCCATTCAACCTTTGCTAACTGATACTCTTTCTTTGCTTCTGCTGAATCTTCTTTTTTATCCAACCAATCACTTTTTGCATCACTTACAGAAATTGCACTAACAGCAATTGTTTGCAATAATAATATTATTAAAAAAATAGAAATAATCCTTTTTAAATCCATAGTTTAAACCTCCGAATAGTAAAAGAATAACTTTTTAATTTATTAATGTTGTGTTTCTAAAAGCTTCATCTGAAATAGATTGAATATGTATACTACGTGCCGGCGCAGGGATTTTGTGAGTAGTGCCAAAAGAGGCACATTTTTGTGAGTTTAAGAACAAAAATTATCGTGCCGTGCCCTACTCACAAAATGCGCCTATTGCAGGTAGTATACAAAATAATGTTATTTCGGATGTAGCCGTTTCTAAAGATAATCTCTTTGATCTTTATGAACTGGAAATAAACACATTTCTAATCCTTTTTCTTTCCCGTTTCCCATAGTAGTGTAAAACCTTTCCGCAGTTTCTTCATCAGGTACAGTAAAAAGATTCATTTCTCCCACATAAGGTAAAATTGTGGTGGAAAATTTATAATCTTTTACACCCAATTCATTTAAGTTTTTTTTAAATGCATCTTGAAGTTTTGTGGTAACATCTTCACCATCTTGTGTAATGTTCGAATACGCAACAATATATTTCGTCATATTAATAACCTCCTTTAATATTGTTTATTAAAAATGTTTATTATTTATTATTTGCTGTGATTGGTTATTATAGTCTGAAAGATATAAATGAATATAAATTGTTAAAAAGTATAAACAATAGGTGATAAATGTGGGAGATACCGATATTGACAAAATAGATTCTGAAAAGATATTACAAAGAATGGCAGAGGATCAAGGATTTGATTCTGTAGATGGATTAATAATTGATCTTATGGGCCGACTATGGAGTCTGAAAGTGGAAAAAGATCAACAGCATAATGAATATCTAAGAACTAATGCTAAACCCAAGAAAGAATTGAAAATAGTAACTTTAGAAACTCAAATTAAAGAAGTTTATCAAGTTACTGAAAGGGAAACTATGTATGTTGACGTTCTAATTCCTACAAGTTGGACTGGTCCAAATTTAATGCCCTGGCCTGCCACACCCACGTATCGAACTGAAAAAAGAGAAAATTACCAACGTTATACTGTACTCTCTCTTGCAAAAAATGATACTCCTGTAAGAACACTTAAAATTAAAGATAGAAATGACTTAAAGGTTGGAGACAATATTAGAACTCGTCTTTTGGAAGGAGAATTAATGTTCGAAAAGACTATTTTGTCAAAGCCAGAAGGACATTATATCGAAAGAGGATTGCAGGAAACAGAATACACTACGGACATTCAAAAGATATAGTAAAACCGGGTTATTGTTAAATTCTTTCCATAAAAATAATAAAACTTGAATACTAATTGTGTTATCAAGAATATAAAAATATAAATATCAATTTGTTTTATTAATTCACAAAATGCTACCAGAATATATAAGAGAAGAAATTGAAAGACGTAGGAAAGAACATTTAGATTCTTACTTTGATAATAGAAAAATAAAAAGTGTTCCCCTTTCTCCAAGTGATTTAGAAAAATTAGGGTTATTAAAAAAGAAAAGCAGAGAAGATATTGAAAAATTCAATCAAGATTTACGTAGTAAAGCAAAAACTCAAGATGAATTAATAGTTCCTCTTGAATGTAAGGTAGAATCTGCATTGAAGTTTTCTGATAAAACTTACCTTCTCGATAAAAAATTAGAAAATAATGAGATTCAAATAAATTGTGATGTTAAATATGAGAATGGTGTTACTCTTCTTGTAAGCAATAATGAGAAGGTTAAAAGAGTGATGTTTAGTCAATGGCCAAACCTCCAAAAAGATGATCTTATCAGGATTTATGTTTACAAAGGTGAAGAGATTTCTGAAAAAAATTATCCAAACACACCTTTTAATTTAACTGAAAGTATCCCACCAAAAGACTTACCCACCCATTACATAGAAAGAAACTGGCAAGAAACAGAAAAACCGATATTAATTGAAAAATTAGTTGATGGAGAAGTTGTAGATACTTATTTTAACAATAATACGGAAGTATTGTGGTTATAATTTATCATTAATCTTATTGTTTCAACAATATTTATATATTAATACAAATTCATTATAATCATGTTTAAGAAGAAAAAAGAGACTCCTTTAGGAACAATCAGAGTTAAAGCAAGAAATCTAAGAGCTTACGAAAAAACTAAATTTGGTTGGAAAAAAGTTAAGAAAGAATTTCTAGAATTAAAATTAGTAGTTAAATTGTTCAAGGCACAGAAACAATTTAAAATTTTAATCGATACTAAAAATCCAGTATTCTTGAAAGGACAATTAAGTTCAGAAGGACAAGAACAGGGTGCAAGAATAAACATTTTACCTAACGGAAACAAATTAGAGAAAGCGTATTCTTTATTTTCACCACATTTAAGGATTCATGATCAAGATTCACATGACCATTGGGACGTTCTTTACCAAAATAAAGGTGGAACTTGGAGTTATGTTTATACTTTAGAAAAACGTAAACAACACCGTAACAAGAAATATAAAAAAGTTGTTGAATTTGAAAAATATTATAATAAACTGGTTAATAATGTTAAAAAAGGATTATTAAATAAAGAAGATTTTATGTCCGTACCCATGTATACGTTACTTAATACCTATATGCGTATAGGTAACGAAATTTATTATAAAGCACATAAACATAAAGGATTGTCAACACTAAAGAAAAAAGATATTAATGTTAAAGGTCAAACTGTTTCGTTCAATTATATTGGTAAGGATGGTGTTGCAATTAGTATTGAAAAAAAGTTTACTGCTACTTATATTAAAAGACTGAACACACTTCTCAAAAGCGTAAAAAGAAACGATTTTGTTTTTGCTAAGAATGGTCATCCGTTACATGAACCAGATTTCAAAAGTGCTTTTGTTAAATATTGTGGTAAAGAATTTTATCCTCACATTGTAAGATCACATCATGCTACCATGATAGTTAAAAAATTCTTGGCTGGGAAAAGAAAATTAAAAAGAGAAGAAGTAAATATATTATATTTATCTCTTGCACACGATTTAGGCCATAAAAAGTTCAATAAAAAGAAACAACAGTGGCAAGAGAATTATGCAGTTACCGTAAATAGTTATATCCAACCTGAGTTAGTAGAGAAAATTGAGAAGAGGATAGTATGAAAGGAATATTAGCTTTTGGAGATAGTATTACTTTTGGAAGGGGGGTTGTTCCCAGTACTGGTTGGGCAAATAAATTAAAAAAATATTTTGAATCCAAAGAGTTCTATAATGGTTTTTATAATTTAGGGATTCCTGGAGATTCGTCTAATGAACTGTTACAAAGAATAGAAACAGAACTGAAAGCAAGAGTTAATTATTATCGAAAAGATAACACATTTATTGTCTTAATTGCTATTGGTATAAATGATTCTCGAGGTTTAGGAAATCCGAACAAATTACAAACATCACCTAAACAATACGAAAATAATATGAAAAAAATTATTAAAATTGCTAAGAAACACACTAAAAATGTAATTCTTATTGGATTATCTCCTGTTGATGAATCTTTAATGCCTTTTGAAGATACTTACTTTAGTAATCAAACAATTCAAAAATTTAATCACATTTTGCAAGAAGTTTCTAAAAAAAACAATTTACTATATTGCGATATGTATAATAAATTAATCAAACAAAAAAATTATCCTAAATTACTTGTTGATGGAGTACATCCCACCGATAAAGGATATAAACTAATGTATGAAATAATTAAAGGCTTTCTAATTAAAAAAAAATTAATCAAGTAAACACTAATTTTTTATATTTATTGAAGTGATAATTTGATTAACACAATCATCTATGGAAAGTATACTTGTATCTATTTCAAGGTCAGGCACAAGAGGTATTTCATATTCTGATTGTACACCAGTAAAATCTAATATCTCTCCTTCTGACGCTTTCTTGTAATGTCCCTTAACATCTCTGACTTCACAGATATCTATATCACACTTAACATAGATTTCAAAAACATTTTTGTAATTACTTTTAATTTTATCTCTAACATCCCTTAATGGACTAACTAAATCGACAATCACATCAGCATATGAACTTAATCGATTAGCCATGTATGCCACATATAGCATATGCCTTGATCTAGCATCACGAGAAAATCCCACATTTGAAATTTTGTTTCTAATTTCATCTCCATTTAATATTTCGCATTGTCGTATGTGTGATTTTATTCCATTTGCAATTGTTGATTTTCCGCTACAAGGCAGACCTGTAAGCCAATAGATATTATACATTTTCCCACCCCAGATTTGGGTTTATAATTTTATAATCAAAATGTAATAACATTGGCTGTGCAATTCTTGTTACAGTTTCTAGATCATATCCAGAAAGTCTTGAAATTTGTTCATAATTTAGATTATCTTTAAATGATGGAACTTGAAAATCAACATGACTAAGATTACAAAAATCAAGAACAGACAAAAGAGTATCATGAGAATTATCAATTAAATCTTCATATTTTATAACTTTATAATTTTCAAGAAATTTTTTATGTGATGCGATTATGACATTTGATCTAAACCATTGCTCAGCAGCCTCATCAATTGTTGTGTACAAACCTTTGAATTGAGGCCTATCAAGATCTAATTTTCTTTTTCTAACTATCCCTTCAGAAACTGCATAACCATTTCGAACAATTGCAATAAAATGTGCATCTGGGAAATATGATTGAATTAGTCTTGCTCTTAATGTATCTGCAGGACTTTTTGTGATAAATCTAGTTCCAGGAATTAAATTATCTCGATAAACATTGATAATCTTTTCTTTGTCTTGTAAATTATAATCATTTTCAGTTTTATAATAACACAACTTGAATTTTGGATGAGCCCAAAGCCTAAATGTAGCATTACCCAAATGGTGTTTCATTGAATCTGGAAGTTCTTCTAGATCTTGCCCTTCAACTTCCGGTCCACTTAAGTCTCTGTGAGTCTTCAGAGCTTCCCACAAAATTGTCGAACCACTATTACAACAACTAAAAACAAAAATTGGTTTCTTCAATATAGCTTCAGTATTAATTTCATCCATATTGTGCATTAGTAATTCCAGTAATTTTTTAAGGAGTAGTTGTTTCATAACACCACAACACTTATAAAAAAATTAAATCCCCACGGATTATGATAGAAAGAAACCTTGCAAAATTAGGGTTTAGCCCTTCAGAGATAAAAGTTTACTTACATTTGCTTAAAAATGGAAGTAATTATCCTAACAAAATTAGTTCTGAGACTAAAATAAATAGAAGTAATATTTATGAAGCTCTTGATAGATTAGTATCTAAAGGAGTAGTTTCATTCATTACCAAAAATAAGGTTAAATGTTTTGAAGCTAAAGATCCAGAAGCGATTTTAACATTAATTAAAGAAAAAGAAAAGGAATTAAAAAATACAAAGGACAATATTTCAATTGAGATTAAAAAGTTAAAAAAACAAAAAAATCCTTTAAAAAAATCTTTAGAAGCAAACATATTTACAGGAAAGAAAGGGTTAAGAATACTTTTTGAAGAGATTTTACAAATTAAAAAACCAATTTCATTAATTGCAGCACAATTACAGTTTAAAGAGTTATTTGGCCCATATTTTGAACTATGGCATAAAATGAGAATAAAAAATAATATTTCTCAGAGATCAATTTTTCCCGAGAATTTAAAATCAAAACTGAAACAAAGAAAATTATTAAAATATAAATTTATAAAAAATAAATTTACTAATCCAACAACAACAATAATTTATGGAGATAATTGTTTATTGATTCAGTGGAGTAAAGAACCTCTTGCTATAAAGATTAATGATAAAGAAGTTGTTAAATCGCATCTTAATTACTTTAATATGTTATGGGGTTAGATTTATAAAACAACAGCCTAATTTTAACAACATGAATATACTACTAATAACACCCCCTGTATTTATGCCGACAGTAATGCCATACTCGTTAGCAATGATGAACGCAGTACTAACCTCTTCATTAAAAGAAGAGATTTCAGTGTTAGATCTTAACGCTATTTGGCATTATAACGAATTTCAAGATTTTTATGAAAAAAAGGAAGATTATTTTTCAGTATTAACAGAATTTGTTAACAAGACAAGACAAATTTATCCGTCAATTTCAAAAGATGTTCTTGCAAGTAAGAAACCGTTAGGATATGACAAAATTATGCAACAGATTCTTGACAAAAAACCAGACGTAGTAGCGATTAGTTTAACTTATAACAGTCAGATATTTTTTGCTAAAACGATAATTTCAGAATTACAAGAAAAAGGAATTAAGGTAGTTCTTGGTGGACCAGCAGATTATTCAAAAATCATGCAAGGTACAACCATCTTGCCAAACTTTGAAAAATTGGTAGAACATTTAGTCTCTTTAGGAGCAAATAAACAAAAAAACAAATTTGTCTTAGATTATACATTATTTGATAAAAAATATTATTTAACTAAAGACATAATTTATCCGTTAAGAACAGCCCATTCTTGTCCTTATCAACAATGTACTTTTTGTACACATCACGGAGATTCTAAATATGAATGTTTTGATCTTAATATAATTAAAGATACCATTGTTAAAAATAAAATGAAAAAGGTATGTTTTATTGACGATGATTTTACTATTGGCCATCTTAAAGAATTGTCCAAAATATTAAAACCATTAAATGTACAATGGTGGTGCCAATTAAGACCTTTAAAAGAATTGATTACCATCTTACCCGAATTGTATGAAACAGGATTACGTTCAGTTGCCTGGGGAGTTGAATCAGGAAATCAAAGAGTACTTAATGATATTAAAAAAGGTACAAAGGTTTCTGAAATTGAAAAGGTTCTTGAAACAGCTAAAGAATTAGGAATAAAAAATATACTTTATGTTTTGTTTGGATTTCCTACAGAAACTGAAGAAGAGTTTATGCAAACGGTTGAATTTCTGGAAAAGAATACAAATAACATTGATTTAATCTCTACCAGTATATTTGGGTTACAACAAGGCAGTAAAGTATTCAGTAGTCCAAAACAGTTTGGTTTAAAAGAAATAAAATTATCTCCGAGAACTTATCTGAGTGATAAAGTAAGTTATCTTAGTTTTGGATTATCTTCAGAAGAAGTTAAAAAATTAAAGAAAAAACATTCTGCTAGAATTAATAAAATTAACAAGATTCCTAAAGTCATCGCTGCTTGTAAAGAACAAGTGTTGAATTTGTAGCTCAAAATAACAACATTTATATAATCGCTCATTTGCACAGATATGCAAATGAAACATCTAGAAGCAAAAGTTAAATTCTATAAGGCATTAGCAGACCCAATTAGATTAAAAATTTTGGATTATTTGGTTAAAAAAGGACAATGTACTTGCATTTGTGAACTGAGTAAAGCCCTAAAAAGAGATCAATCGGTTATTTTTAGACATATACAATTGTTAAAAGATGCTGACATTTTAAACACAAATAAAGAAGCTAAATATTTGATGTGTTGTATTAAAGATAAAGAGAAAATTAAAAAAATATTAGGAGATTAAAATGGTTAAAAAGAAAAAAGGATTTATTAGTAGATTGTTAGATAATCTTGATAAGAAACTTGAAAAAAAATCTAAAAAGTGTTGTTGTTGTCAAGAATCTAAAGATAAGAAATGTTAGAAAAAATTGTTGAATGGATGTTGTATTCAGTTATTGGATTAGATTCATCGTTAAGATGGGTTGAGTCACTTCATTTTTTTATCTCTGATTCCATAAAAATATTCTTATTATTGTTCGTAATGATTTTTTTAATTGGAATTTTAAGAACATACTTACCACAACAAAAAATTAAAAAATGGATTAGTGGAAGGAAATGGGGATTAAGTAATATCTTTGCCTCTTTATTTGGAGCTATTACTCCTTTTTGTTCCTGTTCTTCAATCCCACTATTTTTAAGTTTTTTAGAAGCAGGAATCCCATTAGGTGTAACATTCTCATTTTTAATTACATCACCGTTAGTTAATGAATATTTAGTAATATTAATGCTAGGATTTTTTGGTTGGAAAATAACTTTAGCTTATGTAATTAGCGGGATAATAGTAGGAGTTGTTAGTGGTTGGATTCTTGGTAAAATGAAACTTGAAAAATATCTAGTTAAAGACTTAATTTCTTCTAAAAGAAAAGTTCAAGAAGAAACAAAATATAATGGAATTAAAACAAGGGCACGTTTCGGATTAAATGAAGCTAGTTCTATAGTTAAAAAATTGTGGATCTGGATTTTAGTAGGTGTAGGTATTGGAGCTATTATCCACAATTATGTTCCTGCAGCAGTAATTCAATCAATAGTAAGTAAAGGAGGATTATTCTCTGTACCTTTAGCAGTATTATTAGGCGTGCCAATGTATGGTAGCTGTGCAGCAATTGTACCTATTGCAATTGTACTATTTGAGAAAGGAGTTCCATTAGGTACAGCGTTAGCATTCATGATGGCTATATCAGCATTAAGTTTTCCAGAAGCAGTTATATTAAGAAGAGCAATGAAACTAAAATTGATTGCGATATTTTTTGGAGTGGTAACACTAGCAATTATTTTAACAGGTTACATTTATAATGTGTTACAAATGATACTTGTATAAGAAAATCATTTCACAACATATATAAACCAGTTTCTTCTCAAAATCAAGATGAAAAACACAATTGCAGCTTTACTTCTAACAGCAATGTTAGGAACTTCTTCCTGCGGGAAAAATGAATGTCCAACATCAACGTATGAAATTCCAGTTGGTGGGGTAGGACATATCTGTCAAATTGGTCTTAGTGAAAGAGCAAGTCGTTTAATATATTCAGGAATAAACAGTAGAGAAACGTTCTCTATGACCACAATAAATTCTGAAGCGAACTTTTATCATCCAATAGATGCAGAAGAAATCTCTCACGGTGGACATCATTTCAAAGTAGAAGAAGTTAATCCCGAAAGAATAATATTAACTTATTTAGGTAAAAGAGGAGCTACTGGAGATTTCTAATTTATTTTTATTAACCCACCGGACAACTGGACACATAAAAATTAATAACAATTAATTTTTAGTGCTAAAAAATGATCATTGTCATTTTTATGCAGGTGCGAGGAAAGTATATTAACTACCCCTCCAATTATATTCTTGAGTATATAGTTTAGAAACCATTATAAATACACTTCAGAATAAGATATAACGATGATTTCTGAGATTAAAGAACCTTACAAACCTGTACATTTGAAAACCATCTTGCACCCTTTAGTTAGTAAATGGTTCTTTTCAAAATTCAAAGAATTTTCCTTGCCACAATTGTATGGAGTAATGGAGATCCATAAACGTAACAATATTTTAATCTCAGCACCTACAGGAGCAACAAAAACTCTTACTGGATTCTTAGCAATTTTGAACGAACTTGTTGACAGTGCCAGAAAACAGGTATTAGAAGATAAAGTCTATGCGGTTTACATATCCCCGTTAAAAGCGCTTAACTATGACATTCATTACAATTTAATTAAACCATTGCAAGAAATTGAAGAGATTGCTGAGGAGAAGTTAGGGATAAGAATTGGAGTGAGAACCGGTGACACTACCAGTTACGAAAAATCTAAGATGCTTAAAAATCCACCACACATATTAATTACTACTCCTGAATCTTTAGCCATCGTAATCAACTCCCCAAAATTTAAAGAAAAACTAACTTCTGTTCAATGGTTGTTAATTGACGAGATTCATGCATTAGCAGAAAATAAAAGAGGGACACATCTTAATTTAACTGTAGAACGATTAGAAAGACTTTCTCCAGGATTTACTAGGGTTGGATTGTCAGCTACCATAGCTCCTCTGGAAGAGATTGCGAAATATTTGGTAGGATATACAGCAGAACAACCGAGAGATTGTAAACTTGTTAATGTACAGTTCATTAAAGAAATGGACTTACAAGTTCTCAGTCCCGTAAAAAGTTTAGTGGAAACAGATTACATGTTAAAACATAAAAAAATGTATGAATTGATGCATAAACTTATTCAAAAACATAAAACCACGTTAATCTTCACTAATACTCGTGCAGCTACTGAACGCGTAGTACACAATTTAAAAGAAATGTATCCAAAAAATTATAGTGCTAAAATTGCTGCACATCATGGTAGTTTAAGTAAAGAAGCAAGGTTTAGTACAGAACAACAGTTACGTGAAGGTAAACTTAACGTAGTAGTTTCTTCAACTTCTTTAGAGTTAGGTATTGATATTGGTTATGTAGATTTAGTAATTTGTTTGGGTAGCCCAAAATCAGTTGCCAGATTTTTACAACGATCGGGTAGAGCAGGACATCAGTTACATAGTACAGTTAAAGCGCGAGTAATTGTCATGGACAGAGATGACTTAGTAGAATGTTCACTATTACTAAAAGCAGCAAAAGAACGTAAAATTGACCGAGTCCACATTCCCAGAAATGCACTTGATGTACTTGCACAACACATTTATGGAATAGCAATTAACGAAAGAATTAACATTTCTGAACTGTTTCATTTAGTTAAAAAAACTTATTGTTACAATACGTTAGAATGGAAAGATTTTGAAACGGTGATAAAATATCTTGCAGGTGAATATGCTACGTTAGAAGAACGGCATGTTTATGCTAGAATTTGGCACGATAAAGATACAGGCGAGATTGGTAAAAGGGGCAAAATGGCCAGAATAATTTACATGACTAACATAGGCACAATTCCTGAAGAGACCCATATTAGAGTTAAAGTTGGTGAACATATTGTAGGAATGGTTGACGAAGGTTTTTTGGAAAGGTTACGTCCAGGAGATGTTTTTGTTCTTGGCGGAAATGTGTACATGTTTAAATTTTCTCGAGGTATGACTGCACAAGTAAGTACTTCTGTAAGCAGACCACCAACCGTACCATCATGGTTTTCAGAAATGTTACCTCTATCATACGATTTAGCAATGGAGATTAACCGTTTCAGAAGTTTAATGGAAGATAAATTTAAACAAAAATTGTCTAAAGATAAAATAATTAATTTCATTAATGAATATTTATACGTTGATTCTAAAGCAGCTAACAGTATTTATCAATATTTTTATGAACAATATAATTATAGTAAAATCCCATCACATAAACGAATTACAGTAGAAACATTTACAGATCGAGGCAGAATTTACGTTATTTTTAATACTCTTTTTGGTAGGCGTGTAAATGATTGTCTTTCACGATCGTTAGCTTACGTTATTGGTAAGTCTCAACATAGAGATGTTGAAATTGGAGTTACTGATAATGGATTTTATTTATCTTCAGATAAAATATTTAATGCTATGCGCGCATTTGAATTGCTTAAACAAGGAGATTTCCGTTCAGTTTTAGAACAAGCAATAGAAAAAAGTGAAGTTATGCAACGTAGATTTAGACATTGTGCAGCTCGTTCTTTAATGATCTTGCGACAATATATGGGTAAGAAAAAGAATGCTGGACGAATGCAGATAAGTAGTAGAATATTATACAATGCTGTTAAAAGAATAGGCGACGATTTCCCAATTTTAAAAGAAGCACGTCGTGAAGTGTTAGAAGATTTAATGGATTGTGAACATGCACAACAAATTATTGAAGGGGTTGTAAATAGTAGAATTAAAGTAGAAGAAATCGCTACCGACATCCCTAGTCCATTTTCTTTCGGGTTAATTGTGGGTGGATATAGTGATGTAATTAAAATTGAAGATAAACAAGAATTTTTGAAAAGGATGCATCAAATTGTTATTGCTAAGATTGCCTTAAAAGAAGGTAAAAAGATAACTAAAGAAGCAAAAAAGTTTTCTTATGCAGAATTGTGGGCAGATGCACGTAAAAAGAAAGAAGAAGATAAAAATACTGCTAAAGAAAAATTAAAGATGCAAGTGTGGGGTTTGAAGCATGTGCCAGTTTACGTTAAAGAAGAATTAGTTACATATATCGAATTTCAAGAAATGAGAAAAGATGTTCGGAAAAATATGAAAGAATATAAAGAAGAGATTGAAAAATATTGGCCAGAAGAATTGAAGAAATTTTTTAAGAAATTGGTTAAATGACTACTTCTTAGTGATAAATAAGCGAAACATTTATAAATGATAAGTGTGTTTATGTTAATATGTGGATGTCTCAAGCTGAAAGGGTAAAAATAGACTATAATGGTGTACCTAGTGACAGATATAATCAAGAAAAATTGATTAGAATATTCACTCCTTCTTTAAAGGTAAGAGGTGGAAAAACAAAGCCACTTTCTCAATGTCCCGCCCATCAAATATATGGTACTGCTAAAGGTTTTTATGAAGCAGCAATTAATTTAACTTATTTTAAGAGTAATGATTGGAAAGCAGCTAAAGAAGCAGCTCCAAAAGAACGGGAAAATCATCTTCGTGAAATTTTTGAAGATAATGATAGTCCTGTTAAAGATTTAGAAGAAGCACTTCTTTATTAAAACAGTATACTCATCCTCAGCCTACTTCTTTCATCTCATAGTGAGATTACTCAGGAGCTCTTCATTGGATCTTGAGACTGCCGTGATTGTAAAAAAACGGACCCGATGAGATTCGAACTCACGATCTACTGCTTACTTCTAAAGCAAAGCTTTTGAAGGATTACAAAGCTTGCTTTGAAATAGGAGGCAGTCGCCCTATCCAGGCTAGGCCACGGGTCCACTTTATAACCTAAAATGAGTGGGGTTTTTATACTTTTTTATCGAAACATATAAAAATGGTAACTCAAAACAAGTAAGTATTATGTGGACGTGCCGGAGTGGTCAAACGGGATGGGCTTAGGTTACGTTATTAGTCTTAATTGGCTGTGACTAAAAGATACCCATTAGCTTAGTGCTTACGCAGGTTCGAGCCCTGCCGTCCACATTTTTTTTAATATAATAGGCAGGCAAGTGAATCTATGATTTTAACGCGTCTGCCGTCCACACCATTTTTCTATCCAAAAATATTAAATACTAATTGATTTTAATTAATAATAAAAAAAAGGTGAAGAAATGAAAATTACAATTGATACTAAGGAAGATACGCACGATGATATCAAGAAAGTGTTGCATGTTTTAACTAACATTATTGAAAGGAAAGATGATTCTGTGCTTACTGAAACTAATGAAGAAAAACCAGCAGGATTCATGAACATGTTTGGTGACCAACCTAAAGAAGAAAAAACTGATACAGCTCCTGATTTTAACAGTTTTCTTAATTTAGTTGATAAAAAAGATGAAGAGAAAGAAGAACCTAAATTACAATTTTTTTAACTTTTACCTTCTCCACCAATCAACAATCCTCTTGTAGCTAATAAATTAAAATATTTCTGATCACCTGTACTTAACCAACCATTAAGAGCATCTTCAATAATTTTACTATCACTAAGACTATGTAAACGTATATCACCAATACACTCACAATAGTCAGGAAATCTATCTGATAAGGAACAATAAATTTCTGTTCTCTGATTAGCTAAGTTAGATAATTCTGAATAAGCTGAAGCACCAACATTATAATGATAATCTACTTGATCTTGTCCATTTTTAGCAATAAAGTCATAAAAATAACCAGTTAAAAATAAACAATGGTCACCCAATGATTTAAGTTGATTATTTTTTTCTAAAGATACTGGTTCAATTTGAGCATGGTAACGTTGAAAAGTTATCGGTTCAAGAGAACCTTCAGAAAACAAAACGTCTCTATCAATGAACCGTTCTAATAAACCAACTAAATAAACAGTTACTTCTCCTTTAGTGTGCATATCTCTTCTTTCAAAAGAATCTGTTAAAGATTCAAAAAAAAAGTTTCTCAATTCTGTCATTCCCATACAAACATAAAAATTAAACTTACTAATAAAGATATGGTTACTAAAAAATAAACATTAAACTAATACCTAAAAGAATTAAAACAGTAAATAATCCTAAAACAATCTTACCAAACTTCTTACCACCGAACCAGTAAGCTATTCCTCCCTTTACAGCCACGTTAGTTAAAGCAGCAACCAAAATACCGTTACGAGCAATATTCTCGGAAAGGGTTGTTTTTGCTAATTGTGATAAAGATACAGTGATAGCGTCAACGTCTGCAAAACCAGATATTAAACTTACCAAATATACCCCTTTAGAAGATAAATAAACGTCAGCAACTTTAACTAAAGCCAAGATAATTGCAAAAAATATTCCAAACTTTAATGCTGGTGCTAAAGTAAAAGGTGAAGTTAATTCCACTTTACCTTTAACTCCTTTAACCTTTCTCCAAAGAAGGTAAGAAAATATTGCAGTTACTAAAAATAATACGGATAAAGGTAAAAGTACTTTCATGAATAAAGATCTGTTAAGTACAAAAACTTCTATCAAAATTCTGATAAACATAATTCCGTTAGCTAAAATTACTCCCAAAACTAAAGCGCGATAAATTTTAGTTTCTTTTTTACTTCTTTCTGCAAAACTGGTGGTTACAGCAGTACTACTTACTAAACCACCTAAAATTCCTGCCAAGGTTATCCCTCTTTCTCCAAACCATTTCATGAGCACATAACCTGCAAAACTTATTCCAGAAATAAAAACTACCATTAACCAAATTATGTAAGGATTAAACATTTCAAGAGGACCATAACCTTTATTGGGTAAAAGTGGAAGAATTACGAAAGCAACTAAAGCAAACTTTAACGTATCTGCCATTTCTTGCTTACTAATTTTTTTTGCAAAATGGTGTAAGATTGAACGAGCGTAAAGAATGATGGTAATTATAACAGCTAAAGTTATAGCAAAAGTAATCTCACCATAATAACAAAGTACACCAATAAAAAAAGTTAAAAAACCTGCAACTTCTGAAGTTGCTCCAACATATTGACTAGATTTTCTAGTAATAGAAAAGTAAGCTACAATAATTAGAAGACCAACCATAAAAATTCCTACAATAACAATCCAAGGACTAATTAATTCTCCTAAGTAAGCTGATAATGTTCCAAATAAAGCTATTAAAGGAAATGTTCTTATACCAGCATATTCGTGCGCTTTTTTCCTGTAACGTGCATATTCTCTTTCTAACCCAATTAATGCACCTAAAGCTAAAGAAATTAAAAAATATTGTAACGTGCTTAATTCCATCATTTTTCACAATAAATTTGTACCAATTTTAAGGAATTACCATAAACTAAATGATCTTTTTTTATTTCAATTGAGAGATAATTGTTATTTAAAAATGATTTTTTAAACTGATTCCAAGTAACAAATTCTATATTTATTTCTCTTGGAAACGTTTCAGCAAATTCTAAAACCATTTTCTTATTTTTTACATTCAGCATAATCAAATCTAAATCTGAATCATTTTTATGTCTTTTTTTAGCAAAACTTCCAAAAACAATTGTCGTTTCTGCTAAAGGTAATAATCTTTCTAAGATAATATTTAATTCTTCAATATTAAGAAATTCTTCTGATTTCTTTAATTCTACCATAGCTAAAAATATTTGTGTATTTAATTCTTTCAAATTTAAAGAATAAATTTTGTTTCTTCCTTCTTTTTTTATTTTTAATATATTCTTATGAAATAACTTATTCAAATAGGATAATGTAGATTGAGGAGAAGAATTAGTCAGTCTGGCAATTTCTCTACCTGAAAAACTAGCCCGATAATCTTTTAAGTATATCCCAATTATGTCTAAAAAATTAGACATATGTCTATTATTTTTTCTCATTAAGTATGTCCCTGATTCTCTTTATATTTAAATTTTTGCGAATTAATGAACATTTCTGAACAAATTTCTTAATTGGAAGAAGATCACCAAGTATTTCATTCTTAAGATAATATTGTGCTCTTATCCTTCTAATTTTTAAATCAGAAATAAATTCAATATCTTGAACATTAAATCCATCTATTATTTTCATCAAATTAATTGTGCAATCATGAATCTCACACTTAATACCTAATTTCATTAAAATGGAATATAAAGCATTATAACAAGAATAATAAGCCATAATCAATTCCCACTTGTTTTTTTCTCCTTTTATTAACCTTAAAGTGTTCATAGATTCTTCAAAATAAGCTTCACAAAGATTTTCATTTGGTTCAACTAACTCTATTCCCTTTTTCTGTTTCTTACACCAACTTATTTTTTCATTCATTTTTTAATAGTATTTAATGTATAAACTCTCATCCAAGATACGAAGATGATAAAGATTAACAAATTTAGTAATGTTGTTAAAATACTATAAGGTAAGATAGTTATTGTTAACAAGTATAGTAAAAGGTTAAGAATAAATACTGTTAACAAAGCAAACAGATAAACTTTACGTAACGGTTTCCATTGTTCTTTCAAGAGATGAAATCCTTCCATTATCGCTTGTCCAACTTTTTCTTTTTTTGCAAAGGAATGATAAATTAAAAAAATTATTAATATCCAAAACGTAAAAAGAACAAAATTAATAATTCCTAGTAAAAGAGTATAAACTACTGGATGAATCATTAAAGTTATTAGACTAGTTAAAAGTATGATGAGAAGGTGTATTATTAGATAACCAACAAAAATTAATAGTAATAATAAATTTAACAAGTTCCATCTCCATCTAATTTTAAAATTAAACTTATTTTTAGTAAGATAGTTCCACAATACTGAACGTGAATATGAAAATATTAAAAATGTTAAAATTAATGTTAATAATCCTCCTAAGAAAAATGTAATCACAAAAGATTGTACATTTACATAAAATTCTTGGTTACGTTCTAAATCTCCTTCTAACAACTCTGCTTTAAATGATTCTATATCTTGTCCATTACTAAGCTTGTACGCTTTAGCGTTAAGTGTTAAAGCTAACATAGTGAATAACCCTAAAATTATTAAAATTGCTACTAAGTCAACTAAAAAAGAGTACATTATTTTTTTATTAAATTTAAAAGATTGTAAATATTTCATTTTTATATCTCTAACTGTACTTCTTCAGAAGAAGTAGTTGTTGACGCTGTTGGAGAGGTATAATCGTACTTAACAGAATCTTGTATAATTGATTTAAATGTAGCACAAATGTCCCTTACAACTTTTCCCTCACCATCTGTAACACGATATTTATCATCGAAGATAATACAAGCTTCAGTATATTTTTGATTACTAAACCGCACTATTGCTGCCCCGTCTCTTGCTCCGTTCTTTAATTCAAACACAGTAGCATCCTTTTTCCCGTTAACTGAATATAACCATTTATAACTCCCAGTAGAATCTTTTAATCTCAAGTTAAACTTGATTGAAATTCCGTTCTCGTCAACGTAAGGAGTTTGTTTTTCATCTTGTGGTGCACTTACACCCCAAGTGATTTTGTATAAGTATCCATCAGTTTCTGTTTGGAAATTTTTATCTTCATAACAAATTTGATTTTCTTCATTACAATATAAATCGTTATCACAAACTAATTCATCATCTTCATTAGGTTCACATAGTAAAGGCACATTATTAGTAGACATTTCTGCTTGTAACGAACCTACAAATTGGTAAGATCCAGATGAAGTCACGAAAAATGAATAAGCTTGTCCAGGAGTATCTGCACGTTTTTTATCATCATAATCGCACCATTTTCTTGTTGCAAAATTAGGCAGGTTGCCCCATCTTTGTAAGAAATCATTATTAGCGAAGTCCATCCATTTTCCCATAACAGATTTAGGTATTATTAAGTTTGATAAGTGTCTATAACTTCCTAACCGTTGTGCTAGACTTGCTAATCCACCAGCAACATCTCCCACATACCTTCCTTTAAGGAGTAAGTCATAAGCAAAAACATCTGCGTCGTCCCATGCTTTACCATCAATTTTTTTACCATCTTCATTAAACCGAGGATCAATATCTTCTATCCAACTATATTGATAGAAATATGCATCTGAAAGATCTTGATCGATTTTTGTTCTTGTTTCTAAACTTTCTGCATGGTTATCTTTATCTTTATTAACAAAATCTTGAGTATTATCGTTATTTAATTTATTTGTTACATCTACGGGTTTACCATTATCTCCCATATAAGTCCAATGACCTTTATCAAAAGTAATTGTATATTCTTTATCTCCTTCTGTATATACCATTGTTGAACCGGTAGGGGGAGCATTCCAATCTCCCGATCTAGGATCAGGAACTTGTGACTTCAGTCGAGTTTCTTTTGCATTATCTTGGTTGATTTTTGCTCTAGCTTCTAACAATTGTGAAGCTCTTAATCGAGTAATTTCACCCTTTTGAAAACTTCTAATTATAGAATCTGGAGAATATTGTTCTCGTTCTAGTTCAAAGGTACTTGTACTAGTTTCTTCACTATCCTCTTCCTCACTATCTTCTTCTTCGTCACGTTCTATTTCTGCACCTTGTCTTCTAGCATTAGCTCGTTTAACAGCATCCTCACGACCAGGATTCTCTTCAAGGTTTAATCTTTCCCCCGGATCTAAATTCTGACATTCAGTATCACAATTCTTTTTGTATATTATTCCTTCACTAGTAGAGAACGCATAATAATTAGGACCAAATTTAGCACCATTTTCTAAAGTAAATATGTCTGCAGCAGAACGACCAGATTGAAGTCTCCAAGTAGTCCTTAACTGGTCAAAAGAAGTAGGAGCATTTCTAACACCAACTAAGTTAACGTTTTCTCCACCACTCCTTACATTTTGAATAAACTGTGCAGCATTATGTCTCGAATTAGTCCATTTTCCAGTAAATTCACCATCTCTAAATTCCTTATATTGAATATTTCCTGTGGTCTCATCAAATTTGTAAGCAAACATACCTTGGTTGTTTCCCTCTTTACTTTCTAAAATAAATTGAGCACCGGGTGGAACATTTGCATTACCCAAATCAATCCCTGAATTAACAGGTAGTTTACCCTTATCTAATTTAGCAACACTATAATCAGAACTAGGTTTATTTGCAGTACCTCCAACTATAGGCCTTCTTTGTTCATCCTTTTCTTGTTCTGGCTCTTCAGGTTTGACTTCCGTTTCATCTTCATCTTCTGAATCTGATTCTCCCTCTTCATCAGATGAACCTAACAATCCACTAATCCATCCACCTATAGCACCTAAGAATCCTTGACTATTTTCTGATTGTGCATCACTACTATCCTCTTTATCTCCTGCAGGTATTCTTGAATCAGCTGAAGGTAATATTTCAGCAGGTTTCCAACTACTTTCCTCAAGAACATATTCGGGAGTCAATATTCCAGATCCTTTACTATATACTGCAACAGTTCTTACACCATCAGAATCAGAATAATATTTACCATCATAGCGTCGAATCCATTCTTTATTATCATCATCGTAAACTCTTCTAGGTAATCTATCTAATTGTTCTTCTGATAATCTAAAGACAAAACCATGTTCTCTTTCTAAAGCAATCTGTATAGCAATTCCTTCTTCAAACGAAGTAGTTGAAGAGCGATATTTTTTAATTAAAGCATCCCTCTCTTGACCTTTGTTTTGATTATATAATTGTGCAATATATTCATCACCTGCACTGTCTTCAAAATTAAGATAATCAGTATCGGTTGTTGGAGGATAAGATAAAGGATTATTTAATTGACCACTTACATCAGCAGCAAAATGAATATTTCTACTAGCATCACTTGCAGCATCTATAAAGCTCCCAAGGTTAGCTTCCTCACTTAATTTCACTGAACTTTCAAGAATATCACGAACATAATTTCCTTCACTATCAAAAACCATATAAGACATTTCAAGATCTAATTGATTATCAGAAGAAGAACTTCCTGTCTTTTGATTAAATACATCATAAACAAAATAAGTTTTACCATCATGTTCAAATTTCTTAACTAACCTACCTTCATACTCTCCATCTTCTCTAGTTTTAAAATCAAAAGTACCTCTTAAATCCGGAGCTTCTGCAGGTAGATCTTCAATATTGATAGGTTCCAGTTGAAGGTCTGATTCTTCTATTTCTGGGACAGGTTCTCTTTCTCGATCTTCTGAGCTACTATCACCACCATCATCTCCTAAATCAAATTCTTCATCCGCAATTCCTTCTTCCAATTCCTCTAAAGTAGCTAATGGAGGAAAAAGATCATCAGGAGGATTATAGTTTTCATCAGAATAAAAAAGACTTAAAGCGTTATCTACATCCTCATCCGTTACATCAGCATCCCAAAAAGAAGAGGGAGAATCAGTTCCCAATAATACTGATCCACCTTTATATTGTAATATAGATTCATACTCAGCAGGGGAATATACTTCTGAGGATGATATTCCAACACTTCGTTGAATTTTACTAAGAGAAGGACGTTCTCCACCATTATCAGTTTGATATCCACTAATAAATGTATTAGCATCTCTTCTTTGATTAGTATTAAGTGACCTTTCAAATTTACTAAATTCATCTATGTATTTAACACTTATTTGAAAATATTCATATGCTGGTCTATCACCACCATGATCTCTTCCAAAATCTTTAATAATTCTTGCAATTTGTTGCTTTTGAATCTCTGTTCTTCCCCCCATTACAAAATCAAATTGAGCTTGTTCATCATTACCTTGTTGAACCAGTTTTCGACGATAAGCATCTAACTGAATTATATCACTAGACCCTTCAAGTATACTCGATAAATGATCAGTAGGGGGTAATTCCTCAGCTTGTCCAACCAAAGCATCTTCCCTATACGAAAAGAAGTCTATAATCTGACACATTACACCACAATCATCAGAAGCAATCGTAAAACTACTGAAAACTACTAAAAACATCAACACTAAAGCTATTTTTTGTCCAAATTTTTTGTCCACTTGTCCCAATTTATTGTACATCATTTTATTTCCCAATATCCTGCACTAGTTTTTCCAACTCTTACAAGTAAACCTTTCTTCTTCAATTTGTTTAAATATTCTTTTACCGTATCGACACTGATTTTCAACTTGGAAGCTAATTCTTTTCTTGACAATTTATTATTTCTTTTTAACAAACCAATAATTTTTTTCTCCAATTGTGTAACTTGGGGGGTTGCTTGGGGGGTTGCTTGGGGGGTTAAAAATCTAAATGTAACCACCATATAGCCATTAGTTTCAAATTCAACAGAGATATTGCCATGTTTTTTGACTTCTTCTTTTATCCTTTTAATCCCAGTACCAATTTTTTCAACATAATTTATCCTATGAAATAAGTCAGCTAAGATTGGATTTCTCCTAACTGCAATCGTACCCAAATTTTCTTTTGTAAGTGGTTTAATTAAACCACCGATATTACTTATTGTCAACCTATTATCAAAGATGTCTACTTGTACATTCCCACCTTTCTTAAAATAATCTCTATGTATTACAGCGTTAAGTAAAGCTTCTCTTACTGCTTCAGTAGGATATTCAGGAATATTCTTACGTACTAATCCTTTAATTTCATATTCTAAACGAGTATTCCTTTCAATAAACTTCATACATTCTTCAACTTGAGAAACAATGTTTCCATCAAAATCTTTTCTATCAATAACTTTAACTTTTTCTATACCTTTATACCTTACACAACTAACATAAGCATTAACAAACTCTTTTTTTGGATTACTAGTAAAAAATAAAACCCCAGCATTATTTAGAAATCCATTTTTAAAAACACCCAAATTTTGCATTAAGTTATCGTTTATTGTACTTTTAATCTCTGCAAGTTCTAAAAATTTTGAAACTAATTTTGGATCATATTTTTTGACATTTGAATTTTTTTCATCAAAAGATACCTTACCAAGATCATGTAACATGTCAATAATATCATCTCGATTCATTTTCTGAGAATTTGCACCTTGTCTAACATAAAATCCATTAGAACATTTATACGGTTTATCATTACCTTCTAAAACTTCAATCACAATAGTGTTATCAATATTATCTAAATTAATCTTAATTGCAGGATCACAATTTCTTGCCATATCTTGCAATTGTGATTTTAATTTATTATTAACATTAACACCCTTTACTTTACCTTTATCATTTATTCCTAAAAATATTTTTCCACCCGAAGCATTAGCAAAAGCTACAATTTCCTTAGCAAGAGATTTATCAAAAGATTCTTTAAACTCGATGAACTGTCCTTCTCCTTCCTGTAATACTAAATCAAGTTCTTGCTTTTTCATCATTCTTCTACTACTACCTCTTCTTCTTCATCAGCAGTATCTTCAACAGTTTCTTCTGCACTTGAACCAATCAATTTACTAGTATCGATACTATCGGCCATCTTACAGTAAGGTGCACCCGTAATGTCCGGACGAACTTTTACTGCTCCTACAATTGTGTCAACAATACTAATAAGTTTGTTTAATGCAGTAGTTATTTTACAAATCATTAGTTGACTACCATAATCTTTCTTCATAAAACATAAAGGAAAACAGCCAATAATTTCTGCTAGAGATATTACCCCTAACGGAGATGTAAACATTGATTGTAACATTTTTCCCAACTGGGCTACACCATCTAGGAAAGGGATCATCTGTACAAGAGGGCCGTAAACAAATTCACACATTTGTAAATCATATAACTTATCACAACCGTCAAAGGTTGCAATACCTGAAGGAACTTCAGTTCCGTAACAAACAATTTTCCGACAATAAATTTCTCTTGCTTTTTCAATATTATAAACAATACCTGGTAAACATAATGCTAATCCAGAGACATACATATTTTCATAAACACTACCTGCAGATATACCTAAAGTTGCTCTTCCTGTAATAACATTATAAGTATCTAAAACTCCGTTTTGCCATGTCCCATACCAATCAGTTTGACCAGGATCAGGACTACAACTTAAGATCTTAGCAGGAATTTGAATATATTTTACAATTGTACTCAAGGTTTGTTTCTGTCCTTCCTGAGCACCCATGCATCCCCCTCTTAACGCGACACCGATTGCAGCAGTAACCTTATAATCTTCCATACTTTCCGCTGCAGATACTTGAGTCACACTAAAGATATCAATAAGTTTAGTTATTGTAACAACAACATTCAATATCCGTACAACATAATCTAACCATTCAAAAGCTTGACTTACATAATGTATAGCATCATAAAATTTCTTTAACTGTGACCCTTTCAAAGTTTTAATTTTACTAGCAAGATTTTCATCTAAAGAACCTAAAGAACTGAAAGCAAACTTAACAGAAACAGGAACTTCTTGAATTTCTGCACTACTGATAGCATTGTCACCAACTTTTGAAAATACTTTTAACCTACATATATAATCAGCAGTAACGGACCTAAACTCTTTATTATCTTGTACATTAAACAATTCTCTGCCGTTAAAAGGTAAAAATTCTACTATTAAAGTGGTTTTAGGATTTTTTTCTCCATTAACAAAATTACTTCCCTTAACCAAAACTCTTCTTAATTCAGGACCAACCCCATCTTCAGCTAAAGCACAATCTAAAGCAGAGATAGATAACGCTTTTACTCGCGAATTGTTACTACGCAATTTAACTTCTAAAGGCATTCTAGTAGGAATCAGTTCAGTAGTATCCAAATCTATAAAATTTAATAATTGCGATACATCTTTCTCTTTAGCCATCCAAAAATCAGGATCAACTTCTTCATCCACTCCCAAAATTTCAAACTTCGCCACGCCACCACTCACCTTAACATTTCTTGCTTCAGTGATTGCATTTGCTTCGTTCATAGCAGAATCTAAAACTTTAATTTCCATATTAACGCTACTTTCAGGACCACTTTTTATTCCTGAAGTTAAAAATTCACATTTCCATAATGCATCTTCACGTTCACAATTTTCTTGACTAAATACTGCCCAACCTTCTTCACTGACAGCAGTTGAAGGATAAACATCTTCAGCATCATTCATTACATCGTCCATATCTACTAATACTAATAATCCATTATCTTCTTCAATTTCCATCCTAATTAATACTTGGTCACGACTTTGAAAATAATTTTTTACACCGGTAGTAGAAACTCCAAACAATTCTACTTTAGAAACTTTTGGAACAACATTATCAACAATAAAATCTTCAGTGTAAGTTTCTGCAGTATTTCCGACGTTATCTTCTAAATAAGAGATTGACGCACCAACAGAAGCTCTGCCTGAAGCACTAAAACCTGAAACTTCCCAATAACATTCTACAATTTCATCGGTTTTATTACATGCTTTAGGTAACTGACGATTAATCCCACCTAACTCACCCAATCTTGCTTGAATAGTTTCAGTGTTAACTCCAGAACCTTGATCATTAATTCTGGCAACAATAACATTTTCACCATTTTTAACATAACTTTGATCATCATAAAGTAATTTTGTTCCAAAAAATTCAATTTCTGGAGCAGAGATGTCTTTAGTATAACTTAACGAAATTTCTTTTTCAACTGAATTACCATAATCGTCAGAAGCAGAAACTGTTAAAGAAACGATTGATTCAGGGAACAATAATTCTACATTGTTCCAACGACATTCCCATAAACTTTCTTCTATTTCAATAAGTGAACAACCATCACTAAGATCATCAGACAAATCTAATTGTTTAGAACTTGCCTTAACAGTAGCCTTATCTAAATTGAGATCTTTAATGTAAACTAATATGTTTGTACTTTTTCCACTATACTGTCCTACAAATTCTGTAAACCCAGTAAGATTGAATTCGTTCAAGATTTCTGGAACTGCAAAATCTGTATAAAACGAAATTCTTCTACTTGTAGAAGTATGCCCTAAATAATCTTCTGCACGAATTTTTATTGCTCGATTACCTTCACCACTAAATACAGCATCAATTGTTCCGTCAAATAAGTATTCTCTTTCTCCACTACTAAAATCATTAATCTCCTGCAATACGTCTCCTGAATCAGAATCAATAATTTTGACAGAACTTATTCCTACACCTAAACTTTCTTCACGTACAGAAAATTCTAATTGTACATCCTCGCCAGATTGTCTAACATCTTCACCCGATACACTAATTACAGGAGCAGAACCGTCAGCATAAACAATAGCATTATCTTCAATCTGAGTAGAGACACCTAAATTGTTAAGATAATTATATTGAACAGAAAAATCGTAACTGTTTTCTTGAATCCCGTCATCAAGTGCACTTTCATAAACACAGGTTGCACCTAAAGCTTCAGCAGTACAAGAAGTAAAATCAGCAACATTGTTACCAACTTTAATTTTTACATCTTCTGTAACGACTTCATTCTCTCCAGTATCAGAAATTGTTGCTTCAACTTTCCATATATCACCTTCAGCATCTAAATAACCGTCAATGTCAGCACTACCAGTATTCTTAGTTATTTGTAAAGATACAGCCATTACGTCAGCTGAATAGAAAGGTAAACTTATCATTAAAGATATAATAAATAGTCCTGCCCAGGTCCAAACATTTGTTTTATCAAATTTTATCATTTTTTTTAACTAAATTTAGGTTCAAGCATTCTTCTAACATCATCCATTTGACTGATATTAACTAACTCCCCTATTAAACGTAAATCTTCAATTACACGTACATTTTCTTCTTCAGGTACACTCAAAATGTCTTGATTAGGAACGTAAAAAGTAATTTTGTTTGAGGAATAAAGTTGATCAGGAGTAACTTCTAAAATTGTTTTTGGAGTGTTCCATTCTAATTGTCCGGAAGTGTAAGCTTCAGAGTTCATTTCATCAATATCGTAACAACAACCGTCAGGGTTCCAACATGCTAAAGATTCAATTACTCCGCCGGTACATCTTTCAGCTTTAGGAAAAATAACTGGTTCACCATCAATAATTATTGTAGCAGTAGCAATATACTTTCCGGGTACAAGATCAACTAATTTATTGGTCTCACCAGGTTCAAAAGAAACAAACCTAATAAATTCGTCACTGAAACCACCATCATCATTATAATCACCAACTCTCTCTAAAACTAATGTTGCTCGTTCTCCAGATAAAGGAGACATTCCTCCACTAAAAGTCCACCAATGTTTTTTACTTAACATCTCTGGAATATAAGAGTGTAATTCGTTATTAGAAGTTAACAATCCTGAATGAAAACAAGAATCACCAATACATTTCTTAATATTCTTTTTCATAATAGAAACATTAACTTGTTTAATTTTGTGCATTTCAATTACTCTTTCACTTTCAGGTAACCCAGCAACAGAATAACCTACCAAAGCTTCATTTTCATAATTGTAAGTGTCTAAAGGATAATATACAGGAAGGTAATCATTATTTAACAAAGTTAACTGGCCACCATATACAGAAGGATATTTACTTTCTACAATTCCAACACTATCAGTTAAACCAATGTCACATTCCATTTGTTGAGGTATAGAAAATCCAATTTTAACTGACTCTAAAGGTTCTTTAGTGAAACTGTCAACTACTACTGTTTTTAATAAAGGTGAATCACGATGTTGTTCATCACACGCAAAAGCGACCGAATTCACAGGATACGTATCATAAACATCATTATTTTCTGCAGGTTGATTATTTCTTATGTTAGATTCTAAAGCGAACACAAATTCGTATCCTTCACCGTCAAAAGCATATTCATCAGTTACCGAAACTAAAACTGGATAACTAATATCATAATGAGTTTCGTAACGTTGTTGACCAACGTTCAAAATAAAATATTTTACAGAAAAACTTTCTGGTTTAATAACACCATTTAAAGAATTTGTTTTAAAGTAAGGTTGCCAACCAAAATAATCAAAACTAACTTCTAAATCTTCTGCACCTAATAAAGGAAGAACCATGTTATCAACAGTTCTTTGTGCTAACGGTTCGTTAACAGAATATGTTGGCTGATAAAAATTTGCACTACCTAAATATCTTAGCATGGGCACGTAAGAAGTTAACAATTCCTGATACTTTCTTTCCAAGTTTGACTCACTCCAACTATAAGGAGAAAATAATTCATAAGTCACGTCTGATGTAGGTGGAAAATATTCAGGATCAATACGAGAATAAACAGAAAGAACTTCTAAACCTTGCCGTTCTAAAAAATTATTTTCAACTTCAACGTTAGTGATTGTTTCAGCAAGATTATAATATCTTTTAAGAGCTAAAGGAATTTGAATATAAAAATTTTCTATCTCTGTTTCTGCATCACCTTTAGAGATTTCAATATTTTTTTTCATACTAACCCCAATAAGATTATCTCCAATGTTAACAACAAGTTTTTCAATTTCAGTATCGTCAATTACAAAACCTTTTTCATAAAATGGTTGATATTTGATTAAACAATTTTCAACATTTTCCTTAACATATCTAGATAATTGTGATTCAATACTCATTTGAGGATCATCTTTTGCATAAAGTTGAGGTTTAAAAGATGCCATAACAACTTTATCGGCGTCATTACGTTCAACATTATAATGCCAGTAAGGAACATTAATTGGTTCTAAACTAATTCCATCAGATTCTGTAGGTTTAGTTGAAGAATATTCTCCTAAAACTTCTGGATATATGTAACCACCTTGTTCACCTAACAAAACTAATGCATCTTTAGCAGTATTATACAAACAAGTTTCAGTATACGTTGTAATAGGTTTAAATGTCGTTGGAACAGAAGTTGTTTTAACTTGCCCGGTAGCGGTCAATTCATCTTTAACAGAAGTGTTTGTAAAGTATAATATCCCTGCAAAAGTAAACAATAATACAATTCCAATGATTATAAAAATAGTAACTTGCCCTTTAGAACTATTAAACATCCTCCTATTACCTCTTTTTATACTCATTATATAGTTATATAGTAACTATTTATTGTTTATAAATGTTTTTATTGAGGAAAAAGAAAAGAAAAGAAAAAAATCATTCATAATTCATCTTTATCAACTCATAAAGTTCACCAGAACAGTCTCCTAAAGGATTATCTGTGTTAAAACTTTCAATCAACTCTTCAACAGCAGTACTAAAATCTTTAGAGTTGTCGTACAAACAAGTCATCGTCTTACCTTCCCATCCAGGATTAAGATTGTCTGGATAATAAGTTTCTATCTCACACATTCCATCTTTAGGTCCAAGAATCCCATAATGATAAGATAATTCTCCAGGGATAGCAACCACTTCTTGTTCTGCAGGAGTACAATCTACCCAAGCCTGATCAAATTCTGAAAGTTCTCCATCGTCATCTTCTTCACAATCTGGATCATTGGCATAATTACAACCAGTTGGACAATAATCATCTCCAGCATAACAATATGTTATCTTATCATGTTCACAAACCTTAACAGGAATTCCCCAACAATCATCGTCAGTAGAAGGATCATTATCATCACAATCAGAATCTTCTTGACATTCATCTACCAAGATTTCTCCAATACATTCTCCATCTGCACAATCTTCAGCACAAACATTTTCTATATAATCGCTCATACCGGCATATACACAATTTGAGCTGATAGTTCCTGCATTACCACATTTATATCTTGTTGTTCTAATACGTGCATTAGAATAATCTTCTTTATCTTCACAGTATTTAGTGATTTCTGGTTCACACTCTGCATCACTGTTACATACAATTTCTTCATCTTCTTCTTCAACACAAGCACCATTTTTACATACATAATTTGTAGGACAATCAATAACTTCAGAAGTAAATCCTCGATTAGTACAAGTATATTCTCTTACCGAATTAGAATCATGACATAAATCATTTGGTGTACTGACGCCCCCGTCTGAATGAACAGATCGTAATTGAGAATAAGTATAAATGTCTTTTCCTCCGTCGGGATCTTCACAATCATTTTTTTCATAACAATGATTATTCTCACAGAATTCATCATTAGAACAACCACCACAATTTACATAATCATCACACTCATCAATAACTTCCCCACAATCATAATTAGAACAAATATCATCCCCACAAATATAATCTCTATCAAATTCTTTCTTACAAACACTATCCGCACAAACATAACCTGAAGGACAGATTGTGTTTTTATACATAGCATGACCATTCACACAAACACCTTCACGATGTTTCAAAACGCCCAAACTATTAACAAAACAACCATCAGAATAAGAGTTAACAATATCTCCGTACTCATCGTACTGAAAAGTGATATCTTTTACATAAACATCATTTCCATCTTCATCTTCACAAGTATATCCATCTGATCCAACACAAATACCATCTTTACATAAATAACCTGAAGGACAATTCATATTAACTCGTTTATACCCATAATCTGTACAAACATACTCTTCAACTTTAAAATTACTTATACAACGATCGGTTACTATTTCTCTTTCTCCATCAGGAGTATTGTAGATTAATTCTGCCCTATAATAAATATTAATACCACTATCTTCATCTTCACAATTTTCATAATCAACAATCTCTTCATCTAGATCAATACTTTCTTCAGTAACATGAGAAACTGTTGAAGGTTCATCATCAGCTACATTTATATTGATAATTTTACTAAATTCTCCCGTTGACAATTTAGATAAATCAATATAATCACAACCGAACATAAACATAGAAATAATTAGTAAAATGGAAACAAGTAATATCTTTTTCATCATGTACACCTCTTTAATTAAGTAGAATTAATATTTCAACATTTAAAAAACTTTGTAAAAAAAAAGAAAAAAAATTATTCTTCAATAATTGTTTAATTAGACTAACTAATTACATCTACACTTTTTTCAGCTGAGACAATTGGAGTTAACTCTGCAATTCTTTCAGGAAGATCGCCCCAATGAATAGCATCAAAATCTAATTGTTCTTCTACGTCAGAACGTATATATATACCAATCCAATAGGTATATGTTCCCGTACCATTAAAGTAATCCAAAGGCCAAGTATAGTATGGGTCGCCAGGACTACCATAAAGTTCAAACGCTCTAAGATCTTCATTGTTGTTATTATTAGAGAGATATTCTTCATTATTTTTATGACAAAAATTAACACTATATCCTGACCTTGAAAAACATTTGACTTCGATTGCTTCAAAGTTATCTCCATTATAGGAAATAGAATATTCACCAGAAACAAGTTCACCTGACAAGTAGGATTCTTTGGAAGGGATTATGGACAAAGCGAAATCTGAAGAAATTGGTGTATATTCTTCCTCTTCTACACAAACATTATTTTCACAATTGTAACCACTAGAACAACTACCACAATTAATCGTACTATCACATTCATTATCTATAATCTCGCATTGGTTTGAAGTACATTCTATTGGATCACAAATATCAGCTACTTCTTCTTCTACACATAGACTATTTTCACAATTGTAACCACTAGAACAACTACCACAATTAATTGTACTATCACATTCATTATCTATAATCCCACAATCATTTGAACCACATTCAATTGGATCGCAAATGTCAGCTATCTCCTCCTCAACACAAACATTATCTTCACAATTATAACCACTAGAACAACTACCACAATCTATTGAATCATCACATTCATCGGTAACAGTTCCACAATCATAATTAGAACAAATATCTGAACCGCAAATGTTATCTTCTTTTATACAAGCACCATCTTTACAACCAAAAGAACATTGTTTATAGTAAGTATGGTATTCATCACCATTACAAACAAATTCTAAGACCTTATCATTACCCACACATTCATCTGTTTTAACTGTTACTGCTCCACCAGGAGTAGTATAAATCAATTGAGATTTTTTATATCCATCATTTCCATCAACATCTTCACATGTTGATCCAGGGACTAAAAGACCAACATCATCTTCAATAACTCTTCCTGCAACAATCTCATCATCATCATCACATACCTTGTCAGAATTTTGGTCTAAACAACACCCAGTTTCGTAACGAATATAATCTCCGTCACAAACAATAATTTTATCTAAATCTTCAGTAGTAAATTGAGATAAATCAATATAATCACAACTGAACATAAACATAGAAACAATTAATAAAATGGAAACAAGTAATATCTTTTTCATCATATACACCTCATTTAAATAAACTTTAATTAATACAAGGATAATTTTTCCACTTATAAGTTTTTCTTTAAAAAGAGTGCATTTAACTACAAAAATTAAGACAAGATATATAAATCTAAAAATAATTACAACAAAAAAGGTGATAACTATGAAAAAAATAATATTTATGTTAATGATTGTAATGATAGCAAGCTTTGCTTTTGCAGATAATGAAATATCTCCAGTTACAGGAGAAATATTAATGGACAACATTGATCTTATCGCCAAAGACATTGAAGGACAAGAATTGCCCAGTTTTATCCAGTTGATTGCTAAAAATCAAAAGGTTAATGGTTATATAACACTTTACAACGGAGAAATTGCTACACTAAATATAATTATTGAACAAGGAGTTATTACTAAATTCCAAAAAGGAGAATCAGAAGAATCAACATTAGAAGTAAGAACTAACGAAAAAACCATTACAAAAATAATCTCTTCAGAAAATCCAGGATTAGAATTAAAGAAAGCGATGGATGATGGAAATATTAATTATAGAGCTATAGGAATAACCAATCAGATTAAAGTAGGAGTTTTAAATATTGTTTACAAGATATTCAATTGGTTTACATCTGAAGAAGATCAATATCAAGAAACAGAATTTTCTTCAAAATATGCATCAGTAGAATATATCAACCAAGAAAAAGAATATGTCAATAATATTCAAAATGACCAACAAAAAGAGATGTTATTAAGCGCTTTAGATTCTCAAAAAGAAATAGCTCTAGGTAATATTGAAGGAGAACGTATTAATGAAAAAGGTCAAATCTTAAAAGAAGTACAATTAAAAGATGGTTCTCAAGAATTTGTGATGTTAAATTATGATGACCTTAAAAGAGAATATGAAATGCAAGAGAGATATGCAGGTGAACAATGGTCAGAGATTACTGAATTAATTAGCGATATTAAATCCGGAGAGATTACTACTGATTCCATATCAATACAAGATACATCCATTTCTGATCAAGATGTGATTATACCTAATGAAGCTATAAGTATTGACACAGATAATGAAGTTAATACAAATGCTTTTAGAGAATTTGAAGATTGGAATGATACTATTGAAACTGAAGTAAATGGAAACGGGGAAGATATTGAAATAGATAACCAAGGGAACGCTTATGTAATAGGAAGTATAGGAACACAATATGAAAATTATCCTTATTACGGAAGTAGAGATGGAATATTAATTAGTTATAATAAATTTGGTGAAAAGAATTGGGTCCAAATTATCGGGAGTAGTGGCAATGATGAACTATGGGATATCAAATTAGATCGTGAAGAAAACATCTGGGTTTTGGTAAATCTAAGAGATTCAGCAGAATTTTTAAATAATCAGAAAGGAGTATTTTTACTTAAATACAATAAAATTGGCGAGTTATTATTTAGTAAAAAAATTATTTCCATCAAGAAAGAATTTTATATAGACCCAGATAACAATTTTTATTTTATTAATTCTAGAGGAATTGACTATAAAAAATACAATATCACTAAGTATAATTCACAATTTGAAAAACAATGGAGTACTCAAACGGTATTTAAAGAGACAGGTCATTTTAGTAAGATGATATTTGATTTTGCAGGTAATTCATACACCATCGGTTTTGGAAAAGAAATTGACGGAAGCGAAAATTCAGGATATAGTGATGGATTTATTATAAAAATTAATTCAGAAGGAGAAAAACAATGGAGTAAAGTATTTGCTAGAGATGACACCTATTCATTTAAAGATATTTTAATTCATGAAAACTCATTTTATGTAACAAGTAGTAAGTACAGAAGAGGTATATATGATCAATTTATACTAAGATTAAGTTTAACAGGAGATTTGATCTGGGAAAAAGAGATAGATAGTTCCTCTTATGGGATAACCCATTTCTTTAAAGAAGGAAATCAACTATATTTAGTACATCAAAACTATAAAGGATATATTATTAAAAAAGTACTAGAAGATGGCACAATATCAAGAGAGAACATTAAATTAAATCTAATCAATAAATTTAGAGTTAAAGATTTTAAAATTAAAGACACATTTATTTATGCTGTTGGAGAAGATGAAATGGTTGATGAAGACATTACAGTCTCATCTGAGAAAATAGACTTATCGGTTTTTGATGTTTCTGTTGCTACACAACAAGACATTCTTTCAGAAGAAGATACCAATGAAGAAGCAACACTACAAGCCCCAAAATTTAATTACAATGATGAATTTAACAAAGAAAAATTTAATCCTCACGGCTTGATGTATTATGCAGATGAGTTATATGAACAAGGTGTGTTACCATTTTGGCCTTACCTTACACCTGCTAGAGATCAAGGAGGAAGAGGAACTTGTGCAAGATTTGCTTTAGTTGGTGCAACTGAAATTTTGTCAATGAACAAACCAGATATTTCAGAACAGCATTTTAATTTTCACGCTAATTCAATATACGCTTGGCCAGGTTATGCGGGATTTCCATTAGCACTAGAAAAAGATTGGCCTTATAATCCGGGAAGATGTGAGGAAAATGCCCCAGGAGAATCAGGTTATTATGTTACTCAAAATAATGAGATTATACCTTGTTCTAACACTGATCATCAAGGGATACCCCTAAATAATCCAGCTAATGTTGGAGATTTTAGTGAATATGAGGTATGGTGTGATGAATATTACATTAACGATGAGATGACTCAATGTAAAAACTATAGACCCTATGCAGAAACAACTAACTCTGAAAAAGTAGATTGTGTTCTAATGGCACCATTTTTACCACTCAATGAATTAACTAGAGAAGAAGAATTGGCATTAATAAAATACACCCTATTGGAATTAAAATATCCCATGTACTTTGCAGATAGGGTAACCGGACCTGGTTGCGGAGAATTAGATGAAAATAGTTTTGAAAAAATTTGTAATCCTACTGGTAACTTAGGAGGACATGCAATGCTCATGATGGGGTACATTCCTAAAGAGTATATTCCAAAAATAATAAAAAATAATCCATTAGGAAATTTTGATCCAAACCAAGATTATATTATTATTAAAAATTCATGGAGTGAAAATTGGGCAGATGAAGGATTTTTTTATGTGAAAAGTGAAAGTGTAATAAATGGAAAGATTTTTGGTCTTCAACCATTAAAGTACGATAAATACTCCACAATCTACAGTGGGTGTGATTTAACACGTTCAGAAGGAGTAGGACCAATAAATGAAGTAACAAGTACAATAAGTTAATTTTTTTTTATTTTTATTTATAAAAAGGTGATACTAATGAAAAAAATAATATTTATGTTAATGATCATAATGATAGCAAGTTTTTCTTTTGCAAATAATGAAATTCCTCCAGTTACAGGAGAAATATTAATGGACAATATTGATCTTATCACCAAAGATATTGAAGGAAAAGAGTTGCCAAACTTTCTTACGTTTATAATAAAAAATGAAAAAATTAATGGTTACATTACTTTAAATAACGGAGAAATTGCTACACTAAACGTAATTATTGAAGATGGAGTTATTACTAAATTAGAAGAAGGAGAATCAGAAGAATCAACTCTAGAAGTAAGAACTAATGAGAAAACCATTACAAAAATAATATCTTCAGAAAATCCAGGATTAGAATTAAAAAAAGCAATGGATGATGGAAATATTAATTATAAAGCCATAGGAATAACCAATCAGATTAAAGTAGGAGTTTTAAACATTGTTTACAAGATATTCAATTGGTTTACATCTGAAGAAGATCAATATCAAGAAACAGAATTTTCTTCAAAATATGCTTCAGTAGAATATCTTAACCAGGAAAAAGAATATATTAACAACATTCAAGATAATCAACAAAAAGAAATTCTATTAGACACGTTAAATTATCAAAAAGAAATCGCTCTAGGTAATGTTGAAGGAGAACGTATTAATGAACAAGGTCAAATCTTAAAAGAGGTACAATTAAAAGATGGTTCTCAAGAATTTGTGATGTTAAATTATGATGACCTTAAAAGAGAATACGAAATGCAAGAAAGGTATGCAGGTGAACAATGGTCAGAAATTACTGAATTAATTAGTAATATCAAATCAGGGGAGATTACTATGGACGCAGTAGGAATACAAGATACTAACGCTTTCCGAGAATTCCAAGATTGGAATGATGAGATCACAGTAGAAGGTGCTGGTACAGCGACTATTGCAGATAATAACAAAAACATATACGTTATTGGTAGTATTAAAGCAAAATATGAAGAATATCCTTACGGTGGTTTAACTGATGGAATTATAATCAGCTATAATAAATTTGGAGAAAAAAAATGGGTGAAAACTTTTGGTGGAGATTCATACGACCATTTTAGTGATGTTGCTTTAGATAGTGAAGGTAACATAATTGTCTTTGCTGAAATTGGTCCAGGAATAGAATCATTAAATGGTGGATACGGAGATTATATAATAAAATATAACCAGTTTGGTGAACTACTATCAGCCAAAAATATAGATTTAGGAAATAAGTTGAGTGATAAAATGTTTATTGATAGTGGGGATAATTTATACTTTACTAAAACTAAAAAAAATGAATATTACAAGGACTTGCTATTTATTAAGCTTAATAAAAACTTAGAACAGCAATGGATCAAGGAAATAAGTACACACACAAATAGTCCCTATGTTAATGGAGCAACGTTTGATATTGAAGGAAATATTTATTTTTTTGGTTATGCAATAGGTTTTGATGAATATACAACTAGAAGTGTAAACATTCCTTTTATAATCAAATTTGATAAAGATGGAAATAAAATATGGTCTAAAAAAATATACCATGATGAATGGGGTGGTGCACAAGATTTAAAGATTAGTAATGATTCAATTTATGTTGTAGGTAATAATGGAAAAGATCAATTTATTGCAAAACTAAGTTTAACTGGAGAATTAATCCAAGATAAACATTTATACTCCCCAGATGAGTATAATTCAAAAACAAGATTGTTCAAAAGTAATAATCAATTATTTGTTATTGCGCAAGATGAACTAGGAAAATATAAATTATTTCGTGTTTTAGAGGATGGTTCAATTTCAGAAGAAAATATTGAACTAGATCAAACAGATTTCTCATTAATGGATTCTATGTACTTAGATTCAGTTGTTTACAATGTTGGAACTAAAGAGATTATAGAAAGGGAGAATTATAGATTAAAGGTTTCAACTCAGAAACTAGATTTGTCTATGTTCGATGTTAATTTTCAATTTAAGTACAATGATGAATTTAACAAAGAAGATTTTAGTCAACAAGGTTTAATGCACTATGCAGACCAATTATATGAAGAAGGAGTGTTACCTTTCTGGCCACATTTAACTTCAATTAAATCTCAGGGTGAAAGAGGAACAGGTGAAGAATTTACATTTACTGCAGGAACAGAACTTGTACTTATGAATCATTTAGATCTTTCTGAACAACAAGTAGCATATTATTATGGTATGCAATTATGGCCACAACATGAAGGCATTCCAATTACACTAGAAGAAGGTTGGCCTTATAATCCAGAAGAATGTAATGCAGAAGAAGGAGAATTAGGATATTATGTTACTGAAGATGCAGAGATCATTCCTTGTACAAGAACTGATCATCAAGGTATATCTGTTGATAATCCCATTAATGTAGGAGATTTTAGTGAGCATGAACAATTATGTGATCAATATTATATCAATGATGATTTAACACCTTGCAGGTTATACTATCCTTATGCAGAAACTATTAATTCTGAAAGTAAAGGATGTGTTCTGATAGATTCATTTTTACCTCTATCTGAATTAACTGGGGAAGAAAAATTGCAATTGATAAAAAACGTTTTGTTAGATTTAAAGTATCCTCTCTATTTTGTAGATAAAGCTGTCGGACCGGGTTGTGGAACAATAGATCAAAACGGATTTGAAGAAGTCTGCAATCCTAACGGTTATCTTGGAGGTCATGCAATGCTTATTGTAGGTTATATCTCAAAAGAATATCTCCCCGATTTGTTAAAAAATGATTCACAAGGTAACTTTGACTCAAACCAAGATTATCTAATCGTAAAAAATTCTTGGGGAAAAAGTTTTGGAGATGGAGGATTTTTTTATGTTTCTGCCGAGAGTGTAATAAATGAGAAAATATTCAGTTTACAACCATTCAAATACGATGTAAATAATGAAGTTTATTCAGGATGTGATTCAACACGTTCAGCAGGAATAATATAATCTATATTTAAAAAAAACTTTTTTTATTTTTTTGTAAAAAAAAGAAAACAATCTAACTAACTAAAGAACCATCCTTAACTCCATGAACAATTACATCTTCGACATTACTGACCAATTTCTTATCTTCATAATAAACAAATCCATCTTTAATAATCATACTTACCTTCTTAAAATCGTTAAAAGTTATTTCTCGGTCATTATTATCCAATCCAGAAAATTGTACTTCCTCACCAACAGGAGTTTTATCAGCTTCAAGAAGAGCCAAATTTTCACCATCGTCAGCTGCCAGAATCATTCCCTTAGAAAGTTCTCCACGCAGTTTAGCAGGTTTAAGGTTAATACAAAATACACGCTTCTTACCTACCAATTCTTCTGGTGTAAAATATTTTTTCAACCCAGAAACAATTTGTCGATCTTCTTTTCCAAAATTTACTTGTAAAATATATAACGAGTCTGCATTAGGATGATCTTTAACTTCTTTAATCTCACCTACAACCATTTGTAAAGGAAATTTAGCAAATTCTGGAACAACTTCAACTTTTTCAATTAATTTTTCAACCTTACCTAACTTACCTTTCCAATCAAAATTAATATCTTTAAACAAAAGATCTTTACAACCTAAAGCAGTATAAACTTTTTTGCTAAATTCAGGTAATATAGGATTAACCAAAACAGCTAAATTTCTTGCAAGATTTACACAAAAACCAACTTTATCTTTTCCAGCATCTTTATCTTTCCATACTTCTGAACTTTGAAAATAAGCATTACCCAAATCAGAAATTTTCAAAATAGTTTTAACAGCAGTCTTAAAATCTTGTTCTGAATAACAATGTTCAACTTCTTTAACCAAACCTAAAATGTTTTCAGTTAACTCTTTCTCCTCAGCAATAACAGCTACTTCACCATAATTCTTTTCTGCAAATGTTAATACTCTATAACAGAAATTACTTAAATTTCCTACTAAAACATTATTAGTAACAGCTTTAAAATCTTCAAAATTTAAATCTATATCAACAACTTTTCTGTCCAAATGTGATGCATAATAAAATCTTAAAGTTTCTGCAGGATACAATTTTAAAAATTCTTTAGCAGTAAAGAATGTACCTCTAGATTTACTCATTTTCTGACCATTAACTGTAATAAAACCGTGTACTGTTAATTTTGGTAAAGGTATCCCTACAGCCATTAACATTGCTGGCCAAAATAAGAAATGAAAATAACTGATATCCTTACCAATAAAATGATATGGACGACCATCTTTCCAATAATCTTCCCAATTACATCCATGAGAATCACAATAATTTTTTGTTGAGGAGATATAACCAATAGGAGCATCTAACCACACATAAAAATATTTAATTTCTCCAGTTTCTTCTTTACTGTTAGGAATCTCAAAACCAAAATAAGGTTTATCACGTGAGACGCACCAATCTTCAAGATCTTTACCTAACCAGTTGTTTAACCAATTTTTAACTTCTGGTTGAATCCAAGATTGTTTAAGATTAATCCATTCTTTTAATGGTTCACTAAATGTACTTAACTTGAAAAAGTAATGTTCACTTTCTTTAATGATCGGATTTTTACTGCAAATTGAACATTTAGGATTTATTAAATCTGTACCTTTCAACACACTACCACAATTTTCACAGATATCTCCATATTGATCAACAGTTGTACAATGTGGGCACGTACCTTTAACGAATCTATCGGGAAGTGAACGTTGACAACTTTCACAATAAATTACGTCAATTTTCTTTCTATAAATTAAATCTTTTTTTTGTAATTCTGTGAAAAAATATTCCGCTAATTCTTTATTTTCTGGAGAATGTGTTTTATGATAATTATCAAAATTGATTAAATAATTAGCAAAATCTTTTTGATGTTCTTTCCAGAACTCTAATGCGAACTGTTCTGGATCTTTATTTTCTTTTTTAGCGTTAACTTCTATTGGAGTACCATGCATATCAGAAGCACAGATATAAATTGCATCTTTACTCATAAGTTTAAGAAATCTTACAAATATATCTGTTTGAATATATTCTAAAAGGTGTCCAATATGTATTTGCCCATTAGCGTAAGGTAGAGCAGCAGTTACCACAATTTTATTATTCTCAGCCATAAAATAGTACAAAAACTAAATTTTATATAAACATTTCTTAAAAATAAAGTTCTTACTTATCAATAACCTAATTTTTTCAAATATTTAGTTAAATCTTTATATTTTTTATCTCTATCTAAAATACAAATTAACTTGATATGAGGTTTGTCAACTAAATATATTATTCTCTTCTCTTTTCTACTATCTTCAAAACGAATTCTAAAAAGAAAAAGATTATATCCTTGAATTCTTTTATTTCTAAACGGATTAATTTTTAACAATCTAATTTTATCTTTAACTATCCTAACGCTATCATCACTAAGTTCTTTAACTTGATCTATAAATAATTGCGAAGATTGTAAAATCATAAAAATCACCTCATTCCAAAGAATAAGGTATGAAAACCTTCTTCGATTAGCTGATTTTTAGGATACAAAAAATGTCTAATGTCATTTTTTCGTATAAACTCCATTTTATTTATCTAAAACTTTAAACAATTCATCTTCAGATTTCCATAATCCTTTCTTATTAGTTGCTTCAACAATTTTTTTAATTAGAATTAACTCTTTTTTTGAAATTGTTGTTTCAGGAAACAATTTTTCTCTTAAAGTTTCTTTAATTAGTTCCTGTATATTATTAAATCCATTCTTTTTAGCATAGTTTGAAGCATTATTTAGTAACTTGCCAGGTAATCTCAAATTTATTTGTTGGTTCATAATATCAATAGGTACCATTCAATATTTAAATGTTTTGGTAAAAATCCACTTATTAAGATTTATTTACGGAGAACAAAACCCGGATCATACTTACCATCATCACCCAAAGCATAATAATCACAAATTGGTTTTTTAATATTTCCTAATTTACGTATTCTTAAAACGTACCAACTAGTTGGAGCAAATGATCCAATAATCCCCGTTGGCGCACCAACTGACCATCCCCCAATAGCATAACCAATTGCAAACAAACCCACACCTAAAATCATACAATTACGATAACATTTTTGAGGAGTAGAATTCATATGATCAATAACAGGAACTAATATTCCAAGTTTATTAATTATTCTATCACCATGATAATTAACTTTTTCTACAAAATTAATATTTCCTCCAGCACTGTTAATCAGTTCAGGAACATTCAATTCAAGACAATAATCTTTTTCTCCTGCTTTCACTGGTTGAGTATAAAATGTGTTCGAAACATCACCATTACCTGTTTCAATTTTAGCAATGTAAGCGGCACAATTAGTTATCCTTACAGTTAAATCGTCATTTCTTTCCATTACTAATGTTTTATCATCAAAATATATCTTTTCAAAATTAAGTACAGATAATAATCCAGCAGCAGCCCTTTTTAATGGTGAAACAAGATCTTCTTCTTGAATAAAAACATCCGGTTCCCTCATACCAAACTTTATCAATCGTTCTCTTAATAGAACACGGATAGATTCAGGTTGATTATCATTATAATTTAATGCAGAAATATTTTCAGAACACAATTCTTCTAAATCTTTTTCCGTGGGAGAAATTATTTCTTTCATATTAGATAATATATGTAGTAGTTATATTAAATTTAGGTTACCTTTTTTGGTAATCCACCATAGTACTTTCAGAAGTATAAAAGAATGTATCTTTTCGTAAAAATTTATTCAATAAGATATTTTTTCTTTCATTTAAAGATAATTTACCTCCCATCAGATCTAAAAGTGTAGGGATATTTACTGGAAAAGAATAATCATTCCCATTTTCATCTTGATAAGGTTCAGTATAACAACAAACATTTTTTTCACCAGCAAGAACAATCTCAGCAAGGCGATCATTAAAATGAGTTATTTTAACAGTCAAATTCCCCGATTTTTTTTCTCTAAAAAGATATAAAGTCCCACTTTCCGTTCCAAGATAATTAAAATCTAAGAACCTAGCGATATTAACTGCAGAAAATTTCACAGAATTTAGATTATATTTTTCTAATTCCTCTGCTCTCAACTGCACATAAGCATCAAGGTCATATTCTTCTAATTGTTCATCTCTTGATTCGATTAAAGCAGCAAATTCTTCATCACTAATATCTTCAGGAACAGAGTCACAACAATCATCAATTAAGTTATCAACTACTAAAGCATCTTTATGATCTCTACAAAATTGAACAATATCTTCAATGCCAACATTATATTTAACTAACACATAGTAGTAAAATCACCCAGTATTTAAATACTTTATTGAAAAATACAATAAATAGCAATAGCCTAAATAGTAACGTAACTACAGAAATCTTTTAAAGGACAATTGATTAAAACATATTATGTTCAATTTTTTAAAAAAAATATTTGTAAATAAACCAGATATTGAAGAAATAAAAATATCAGAATTACAGCAATGGATCAATAATAAGGTTTCAAATTTACCTTTTAAGGATTTTCTTAAAGATTATTATTCACAGATTGAAACAATCAAAGAAAATATCATTAAAAGAACACAAGAACTTCAAGAACAAGAAGTACCTAAAGAACACCAAGTTGTTGAAGAAAGAATAAAAAATATTGTTAAGGGACATCGTGACAATTATGTTAGAGAGATTACAAGGTTTATTGAACATTTAAATCAAGAAAAGAAAGAAAAACATTCTTCATTACAATATTATTTAGGGGCAATAGAATTCAATACAAATTTAAACAAAGAATTTGATGGATTAGCAAAAAGAACAGCTAAAAGTTATCAGGCATCACAACATATTTACTTTGATCAGGTTGAAGCAGTGTTCAAACAGATGGGAGAACTTAACTTGTTATTAAGAAAATTTGAGAAAGAATCTGAAAATGTACAGTATATTAAAAAATTGCAACAATCATTATCAGAACTGGAAGAAGAACAAGTTAGGACAAAAAACATAAAAAAAGATTTAACAAAAAAAGAAGAAGAAATGTCTAAATCTAAACAAGAATTAGAAAAATTAAAAGAACAATTAGAACAATTACAAAAAAGTAAAGAATATAATCAATATCAAGAACTAAAAAAGCAAGAAGAATCATTAAATAAAGAAATTCTTGACAATGAAAATTTGATTTTCTCTTATTTCTCTAAATTAAGTAAAGCATTACGTAAATATGAACGGGTAGCTTTAGATAATAAACTAATCACAACATACCTTGAAGATAGTGTTAAAGCATTTAAAGATGATCAAGAATTGAACATAAAAGAGATTTTGCAAGGGTTAAATAAATCGTTAGATAGTTTAAATTTTGATGATAAACAAAAAAGTAACATTATAGAATTAATCAAAAAAAGTGAGGGAGATTATTTGGAAGAACTAAAAAATAAAAATGATCAATTATCATCTCAAAATAAAGAACTGATTAGAAAAATTAATAGTAAAACCATTACCTCTCAGATTGAAGAGAAAGAAAAAGAGATAAATAGTCAAGATCAAACTGTTAAACGGCAAGAGTTAGAGTTAGAAAAAATATCTTCAACAAAAAATAATGAAAATGAAATAATCGAAGAAATAAAAGAAATAGGGAAAAAGATAAATTTAAAAGTTATTTAACTTTTTTCTTATACACAAAGATTAACAGTCCAAGAACAGCAAGAATAAATATTCCAGAAATCATAAAAGTAGGAATACTAAAATTATTGCTGATTCCTTCACTTACTGCCTTACCAGTTATTGAATTTGATTGAATACAATCCTGTGGACAATTACTTATTGTTTCTCCATTATCACAAATATTGTTAGAATTGCAAACATTTGCAGTTTTAAGTTTAAGATGTTCTTTTATCACTGCAAATTGCATATTTGTTGTTCTATCTAAATACCCACTTTTTGTACCTTTAACTTCTAAAGTATAAGTTCCAACTTCTTTAGCAACAAAAGAATAAGGTAAGGTTATTGATTTTTCAACCTTATTAGGATAAGTTAAAGTAGTGATAAACCTAGCACCTTTAATATCTGCAAAAGCAGTTAAGTCAATAGATTCTCCTAATACAAATACTTTTTTAGACATACCTTTCTGAGAAATCCGTTTACTAATCTTTATTATTTCTTTTGTTCCCTTCACTTCAAAAGTTTCTTCTCTGCTAGCTAATAAATTATCATTTTCGTCATAGACACTTACTTTAGCATAATATTCCCCACTGGGGTTATACTCTTCTACTTCATGAATATACACTGACCAGAACTGATCACCTGAATTCAAATCAAAGTAATCCATATAAACTGTAGGTGCTAATTCTTTTGAATTTAATGAAGCGATTTCAATAAAAACATATCCCTTTTGAGGATTATTAAAAAATAAAGTTGTATCTAACTCCACAGTATCACCAGGATAGTAAATGTATTGTTCTAAATCTAATGACAAATGTGGTTTAGCTGGCAATTGAACTGCTGTAACCATACTTACCATCAATAAAGTTAAGATTAATATTGTTATCTTTTTCATCATGTCCACCTCGGTTCTAATGTAGGATCTCCCAAGAAGAGATTATATCTGTTATAATGATATGCACTATAACTATCATATTCACCATTTATCCAATCATCCGTAAGAAGTTTTGTTTGGAGTTCTCCCAATGATTGGTCTGGATCATCTTTAAGATAAGTTAAAGACTTTGATCCTGGAAAACCATTTGAAATACATCGATCAGTACAATCTTTTATTCCATAAAAAATAAGTTTATTTCCAGAAATGTCCATTGATGAACTAATTTTTTGATATTCACTATCAATTAATTTTGGATTAATCCCACATTCATATTCGCTTCCTTCCACTAAAGAGCAAGAAAAAAGTTCTTTTGATTTTGTATAAAAAAATATATCCTCATTTACAACACCACCTAAACCAAAACCTTCATCTATTAATTTTTCACTTCCAGAACCACAAACAATAGAACTATCTTGATCTAATGAACAAAGATATAACTTTGTCCCCATGAGAACATTATAAACAACTAAATCTTCATAAATTAATAAAAAATAAGGATTATTTGCAATATTATAATTAGAAACTTCCTCACTTAAAATATCATATTTTTGTATGTTTTGAACAGTATCAACCTTATTCCTCCAGACAATATTATTCCCATAAACTTTAGGAAAGTATTGTTTACCTTCAAAAGTTAATCTCTTTTCATTGACACCACACTCATACTCACTTTGAGGAGTAAGATCACACATATAAACGTCTCCTTCGTCATTTCGTTGATCATCCCATACAACTATGTTTTCATAAATACTAGGATATCCTCTTTCTGAAGGTAAATGACTTGAAATCTGCTTGAAGTTTCCATCATTACAATAATATTCGCTTTCAGGGTTTAACTCACAAAAAACGATACCATAACCATGATAACCACCATAATAATGTCTCCCCTGAAACACTACCTTATCATTATAAAGAGAAGGAAGCTTTGAATTAATAAAGGATATTTGCTGTTCAGTTCCACTTTCTAAATCATAGGAGTATAAGCGAGGCATATAAGCATGTTCATTACTCATACGACCATCTACCCAAATAACAGTTTCACCGTTAGTTTTAGCCATATATTGCGCATTAGCATAATCATTAGTTATTTGCTCTATTTCATTTGTTTCTAAATCATAAATGTAAGTATTTGGCAAACAACAATAAACAGAATCACAATTACCATAATCTTCATGACAAGTTCTAGAATTATCATTTGCACAAACACCACCTAATGCAGGTACTAATCCTAATCCACCACTATAACTTATTGCTCCTTTTCTTAACATATTTGGACCAAAGGTATTACTTTCTCCTTCCCAGACAGTATTAGCTAAACAAGTAAGTGTATTAACGTAAGGTAAATCTAATGGGGGTATTTCATCATAATCTAAATTATGCGCCCAAGAATCAGGATTTCCATGATCTTGAAAAAATATAATCTGTTTGTTTTGATAATCTTCTTGTTCAGTTCTAAAATAATATTCACAATTATCTTCACTACTGTAAGCAAAACATTCTCCCCCATATCCCAACATTTCCGCTTTTTCGAGTGTGTATTCAGCATCTCTTTCAAAAACAGTAAATGAATGACCTATCGCAGTAATAGTTTTATCATCATTTGGATAAATGTTATCATATGTATCATCGTAAAACACAGAACGAGCAACATATGAAGACACGTCTGTAGGCGTTATGCCCAAAATTCTTCCCACATTTATCTCACTACTAGGAGTTTGATCTGAATATTCTACTGTTATTGGATCCTCATCAGTTACATATTTCCAATCTAATAAAAACCTCCTATAAACACCATCATAATAAGATTCAGGGATAGCGATATGAGAAGCCATGATTGTTAAATATTCTGGCTCAAGATTTAATGAAGATAATTTACCTTGCAAAAATGTTCTAATCTCATTGAATTTGGATATCACCTGATCCATATCATTTTCATAATTACCTAAAGGATAACTTAACAATAATTGCTGTTTAGCACTTGCTAAAAATGGAGCAAGTAAAGAAGTTTTTCCATAAGCATCAGATATTTCTCCAACAGTTTTTTCAACCAAAACAGGAGAACTTACTAATTGATTAATATCATTAGGATTAACTAAAATTACTTTATTAGTGTTTGTCTTTGCTAAATATTTTTCTGCAATCTGATCTAAATCATAACTAACTGTACACTCTCTATCAACCTCACCAACACAAACAATTATTTTACCTTCTAAAATATTGTCAGAATCAAAAACAGTTCCTTCAATTATTAAAGGTGCATTAAACAACGAAGCATAGGTTGATGCTAATAAAGAAGATTCATAATTGTCTTCAACATAAATAACAGCTTCGAGATTATCCCAATAAGATAAATATTCATCAATACCAATTAAATTAATTTGTGAATTATCAACTCCAACACCAAAATCTGGTTCAGCAATTAATAAATCTCCTAGCTGTTGAGGAACATTTCCAATAATAGTCACTTTATTAGGTTGATATTGTTGTAAGAAATGAATCAAAGAATCAACATCTATATTCTCACCTTCTTTATGATAAACCAATGCAGGATATTTATTAACAATATTTTCCTCGGTCCAAGTAGTCATCGAAACTAAAGTTAATACATCTTTCCAATTTTCATCAGAGATAATAAACACTTCATTTTCAGAATATTTTGAATGATCTTTTTGATTTAACCCCGAGATATCTAAAGCCACTTCATAAGTAGGACGAATTGGTTCAATTGGAACACAAGCACCCTCTTTACATTTATTACTACATTTAACACTACTATAAATTAAATTGTTACTTTTACTTTGATGAAATTCTAATAAATTATCTCCATAACACCTTTCAATAAACAATTTCCAAACACCTTTATAATAACATTCAGATTTTCCGGATTCAAACGGATTCAACAATGAAGTGTCAGTGCTCCTGCATTTTTGATATTGTGTATACTCACGAGAAAAACCAATCCGATAACCTTCTATAACAGCTTTTCCCGCAATAGCAGTATTATCTTCTTCATATTCTAAACCTTCAAGTTCTTCAGGAATATAATCTTCATCAACACAACCAATAAAAAATATAGAAACAATAAGTAAACATAAAGTTAGTAATGTAATTTTCTTCATCATTAAACACCTCTAATTAAAGAATACAAAAACAAGTTAAATATATAAACATTACTAATTATTTCTTCTTCTTAATTTTTTTCAATTTCTTAGTAATTGGAATATTCTCATTACAATGTTCACAAATAATAACGTAAGCTTTTGTGCCTTTGAAAGATTTCCGTTTGTAAATAGTAGTTCCTTCTCCATCTTTTCCACAATGTGGACAAGTATACTTTGCTTCTAAAGTTAAAGATTCTTCATGTTCATCCTTCTCTTCAGTGTAACCACATTCTGGACAAACGTACTCTTTTGCACGAGATTTAACTTTACCAGTTTTTTTATCAACAGGTTTACCCATTTTAGCTTTTTTACATTTAGGACATACCTTCTTGTAAACCCAAGCTAAAACATTACCATCATCAACTGATCTATTAGTGAAATATAAACATCCTTCCATAGATTCTGGGACTTTCATTACCATTTTTTCTTTCCTCCATTACAATCTCTTAATTTCAATTGAGATTGCTTGACTATTAATTCTTATGTATCGTGGACATTCTGTCCATTCATAATTCTCTTCTTCACAATACTTTATAATTTTTTCCTTTTCTTCCTCACTATCAAACTTAACAACTATAATGGTTGCAAAACTATCTTTATGTAAAACATTAAACTCTGCTAAATCTTTAAGTACCTTTTTTCTTTTTTCTTCTAAAAACTTTATCCGTTGCGGTAATTCTGCTAATTTTTGCCAAATTGTTTCTAATGCTTCTTCATCATCAAGCAGATTTAGTTTCATCTTATCCCAGAAATCTTGATTATTGGTAGAAATAAATCCGCCCACTAAAGCAGGAATAAGTTTCCACCTGCCAAAACTTCCAACGATAATATCTGCATAATTTCCATCACATAATTCTGTTCCAACACTACCGGCAACGTCCATGATAACTAAACAATCATTCTCGTTACAAATTTGATAAATCTCTTTAATAGGTTGAGCAACAAAATAACCACCGGGGTTATGAAACAATATTGCTGCAGCATCTTTAACTTTTTCTTTCAAATCTTCAAGATCAATCTTTGCATCATCACATTTTAATTCTATAACACTCAAACCAAACTTCACTGGCCCTTTTTTGTAATGTATCCAACCACCTTCTTCAGGTATAAGAACTGTTTTACCCTTTTCAATTAAAGAAAGTGCAGAATCTATCGCTGAATTACCTCTAGTAACAAGTTCTAAATGTTTATAGTTGGTCAATTCTTTTAATTTATTTATTATCTGTTCTCTTAACATATTAGGTTAGAATCAGTCCCTGTTTAAAAAAATATAGAAAAAAAAGAAAAAAAGTTGTTTGGTTTTAACTACATCTATTATCTCGGTCGTAACAGTTAGCACCTGCTGGACAACTTAAAGAATATTCGTACAACCTTTTCCAATATATCCCAGCATATCCGTTATCAGGTTCACTACATTCAAATTTCGCATACTCATAACCATTTGGACGACCAAGACATAGGTACCTAATTTCTCCAACTGTACAACTTTCAATACATCCAGTATATTCTTCACTACAAATTCTTGGACTTCCAAAAGAACCACCATAACAAGTTTCACTAACTTGATTAGTTTCTCCAGTGCAAGTATTTGTAGACGTGTTTAATACTGTATTTTTATTTGAACAAGTAGTAGTTAAACTCAATTCACAACAAGCACCAGCTTCACAACCATTTGCACAACTAGTATACCTAATATCATATCCTCTTTGAACATTTTCATTACAACTTCTGGTTGCAACACGACCATAAGCACAAGATTGTATTGGTACTTTCTTAACATAACCAGTATTATATATCAACTTTAGAGTATCTGTGCCAGTAATACAACTTTCAATATAAAAACTACTAAAAGACGGCCTTTTAGCGATAAACTTTGTTGCTTCGCCAACTAATGCAGGAGATTCATCTTCTGCTAACACGGCATCAAACTCTTCATCGGACAATTCTTCTAATGTTTCTTCATTCGCTTCTTCAACACAGCCTACAATAAACAAGGCCAAAATTAACATACTTAACAAAATTAATATTTTTTTCATCTTTATATAAACACCTCAAATATTTTTATTAATACCGGTTAATATTTTATTACTTATAAATATTTCCAATAATCAGATTACATTTAACACCATTAAACCTATTAAAGTATATATTCAATTCTTTATATCGCCGAACTTTAAACTCCACACCAATCGATGTGTCAGAGTACTCTTTCGAACCAAACCCAAAATTTTATCTCCTTTCATTACTGGAAGAATGTCTAAATTTTGTTCAGTAAACCTTCTTAAAGCATAATATAAATTATCATCAACATTAAGTTTCTTAACTTTGGATAAAGGTAAAGCAATCTGTTTTAACTGAATCATCTCTTGCATTTTAGAAGGCATTTTGTTAACTTTATTTAAATCCAATATCCCAGCAAAATTTTTACCTTTCACCATGAACACTTCCTTATCAGAATTTGCATATTTTTTTAAGAATAAAGAAAATTTCATTTCTGGTTTAAGTTTAATAAATTTCTTAACCATAATTTCTTTAACTTTAATTTTAATTAAAATTTCTCTTAACACTACTTGGTCATAACTCATACCCGCAATGTAATATAAAAATCCTCCTAAAACCACAAACCATAAACCACCACCAATTCCTTGAAACAAAGCAAAGATTCCTAATACTACTAAAATTCCAGCAAAAAACTTTCCACCTTTAACAGCAATTCGGGTTGCTTTACGTAAATCTTTATAGTATGCATAAAGTATTGCTCGGAAAGCTCTACCACCGTCAAGAGGGAATCCTGGTATTAAATTAAATATTGCCAAAATAAAGTTTAACTGATAAAGATAAAACGATATTGCAGTTAAAAATAAGTTACCATTATATTTATACAGTAAAAAGAATGCTCCTGCTAACAATAAAGAAAATATAGGTCCTGCAATAGCCATGAAAAATTCTGAAGAAGGTCTCATTTTTTCTCTGGTAATACCTGCTACTCCTCCAAAGAAAAATAATGTTATTGATTCAACTTTAATTCTTCTAGCCTTAGCAATAAGAGAATGAGACAATTCATGTAATAACACTGATACAAATAATAATAATGATGCTGTTATCCCCATACTCCAATACATTTTTGTTGAAAGGTCAGGAAAAAATTGAGGGAAAAAAGATACAGATAAACTCCAAGCAATCAAAATGAATACAAACCACCAAGAAAAATGTAACTTAATATCTATTCCAAAAACACTAAATAACTTTGTCGAATGCTTCATTATAGTATTAAGTAAAATTTTTAGTTATATAAAAGTTTCCAAAACACTTATAAAAAATATAACAAAATTAAACTGAATGTTTTGTAAAACTTGTGGTACACTATTAAAACCGAAAACAACTGAGTACGGTAAATGGATGGCTTGCCCTAACGGACATCCTCAACCTGAACTGAACCAAGAATCTAAAGAAATCAAAACAAAAAATATTAATGAAGGTACAGAAATAAAAGTTGATGATGGTAAAAATTATTTAGCAGTTCATGATCATATTTGTCCAAAGTGTGGACATAACAAAGCAGAATTAATAGAAATCATGCCTTCTTATAGTGATGAAGATTCCACGTTCAGAATGAAATGTGGTAAGTGTGGATTTGTAGTACAATTGGAAGGTAAAGTTACTTAACCTTTCACATTACCAATCGGCCAAAACGCTGCAACTTTACGAGTAACACCAGCTTTCTGTAAAGTATCTGCAACAGATTCAATATCCTTATATGCTCCTCCTGCTTCTTCAGCAAGACCACGCATACTTACACCATGAACATAAATTCCTTTCTCTAACATGTCTTTCTGTAACTGTTCACCTTGAAACTGTTTTTTTGCAGCCATTCTACTCATTATTCTTCCAGCACCGTGTGCAGTTGAAGCAAAAGTTTCTTCATCAGCTTTATCAGTTCCTGCAAGTAAATATGATCCAGTTTCCATTGAGCCAGGTACGATTACTGGTTGACCAATTTTTGCATATTTTGGTGGCAAGTAGTCAGCACGAGCAGGACCAAAAGCTCTGGTAGCACCTTTACGATGTACAATTAACTCTTTCCAATTACCATCAATTTTATGTTTTTCACGTTTAGCGATATTATGACAAACATCATAAACAAGGTTCATTTGCATATCTTCTGCAGTTCTTTCAAAAACTCTGCTAAAAACTTCTCTGATTCTGTGCAATATAACTTGTCGGTTAGCAAATGCCATGTTCGCGGCACAAGCCATAGCTGAATAATAATCTTGTCCTTCTTGAGATTCAAACGGTGCACAAGCAAGTTCTTTATCTAAAATATTTATTTTATGTTTAGGCATAACATCTAAAAATTTACGCATATAATCTGTACCTACTTGATGTCCTAATCCACGAGAACCACAATGAACCATGAAACATACTTGGCCAGGTTTAGTAATGCCCATAACTTTAGCACTCTCAGGATCAAAAATGTTACCTTCTTTAATTTGTTGAATTTCTAAAAAATGATTCCCACTTCCAAGAGTACCAATTTGGCCATAACCACGTTTGAAAGCTTTATCAGAAACTTTGTCCGGGTCAGCGCCAGGTATTTTTCCTTTATCTTCAATATTAATAATGTCATCTTTCTCAGCATAACCATTTTCAAGACACCATTTTCCACCATCTACTAAAAGATCTCTGAATTTATCTTTAGTAAGTTCAACAAAACCTTTACACCCAACACCTGCCGGTACTTTACCAAATAGAACGTCAACTAACTCTTTAATTTTTGGTTTAACTTCTTCAGCAGTTAAGTTTGTAGTAATTAGTCGAACACCACAATTGATATCAAATCCAACTCCGCCCGGAGAAATAATTCCTCCTTCTTTAGGATCAAAAGCAGCAACTCCTCCGATAGGAAAACCATATAGAGCTAAACAAGACTTAACTTGTTCAGAATCCCCAATGCCCATCTGGCATACAGAGGGCATGTTTTTGAATTCCTGGGAGTGTTGCAACATTAGCAAGTTGATCAAAAACTCCTCTATCCATAGATTTAATCAACGCTTCGTTAGCATAAACCCTTCCTGGAACATTCATTCCAGCTTTGTAAGATTGAGGTAATTCCCAAACAACATCACTTATCTGCTTTGTCTCTGGCGGAGGCCCAATTTTTTGTTCTTTCATAAAACCTACCTCCATGTTTAATTATTAAACAATAATATTCTGAACCTTGACCACTTGTCCAAGGACCAAACACGTTTGAAATAAAGTTATACTTATTTAAAACTTTCTTTAAGTTATGAAGATTTCCTTTTTTGATGGATATAAACCTTATTTCATCTCTTGATTCTCTAAATTTACCTTTTTGTTTAATAAATTTAATTAACTCATCTTTATTTTCTGGGATTGTCCAATCATAAGTAACATATGAGTTTAAAGCATTATCTAGTTTTATATATTTTTCAGGATGAGTAAAATTAATATTTACTTTAAAAATTTTCAAATTTTCCAAACCAAATATTGATAAATTCCAAATCACTCTATTTTTCTTTTTTTTAATTCTAGAATTAATAGAAAATTTAGCTAAAGCTTTTTTGATTTGTAACAAACCTTCATAATTGCAACAATCTAAACCAATTACCCTACTTTGTCTCGGTTTGTTATAAACCCAGGCTTCACAATCAAAAAATGCTTTTAACCAAGATTTAAGAGATTCTTTAGATAACTTAGGTAGTGTCCATTCATAAGAATAATAAGAATATTTTTTTGTTAATATTTTATAAAGTTCTTTATTTTGTATTTTACAACGATCTTTATCTTTAGTAATAATTGGTTTTATTTTAAAAAAGTTAAAGAATCTATTTTGAAAATCTTTTAATAAAGTTAAATTTGTATTCCTAAATCCTATGTAATAATATTTGTGTTTTTGAGTTTCAGGATTTTTAATAACATAACCATCACCACAAAGGTATCCATGAATTGCAGCAAGATTTTTATCAAATTTCATTTTCGACCACTCTTTTATTTTGAGACTAACTAATTAATTTTGGTTTAAAATTATTATTTATTAGTTGAAATTTAAGGAAACAATGAAATTTATTAAAATCATTATGAATGATAAAACACCTCGAATGTAATTATTAAAAATTTAGTAGGTACATATATAAAACTTTCTTTAATAAATAAGAATTAAAAAATTATTTTTCTTCAAGATTTAACCCAAGACCAATTCTTCCACCAATTTTTGGAGCTCCCAAACTTAATCCTAAATCTACTCCTACATCCGAATATAGGGAACCAAGCTCTAATCGTCCAACTAAGAAAGGTGTAAATATTTTGTCTTGATGATATTGTTCAACATTTTTCAAAGAACCAACAAACCCATAACTTATTCCGGAATCGTCCCACATATGACTAAACCTTCCGTAAGTGTCATAAAGTTCCAAATCAATACGTCTTTCTTCTCGTTTTAACAAATTCCAATCAAGATTATCCCATACCTCGGGAGTTTTTCCCAAAGCAAGATTTACCGGAATTCTGTCTTGAAGATATAATGAATCAGCATTAGCTTCATTTGATGTTAAAGCAAGTGAAGTTAGTGCAGTCAAAGTAATTAAATAATTACGAACTGTATTTTTAAGATTAACCATTTTATAACTTTTAAGTAGCTTCATTAATAAAAATTTCGCTAGTTTACTATATAAAAGCACTATAATTCCATAATTCTTTTAAAACAAACATAAAATCATGTAATTGTGTTAACTAAACAAGAATTTGGTAGACAAATCTTACATATAATTGTAGGATTAACTTTGACAATAATGTACTATTTTGATATTCTTAGTGCTTTAGCAGTATTCTTAGGTATAATTATTGGTGGATTAGCAAGTCTTATCAGTAAAAGAACTAACTTACCAATATTCAGCACTTTCTTAAAAAGATTTGAGAGAAAAGAAGATCGAGATTCATTTCCGGGAAGAGGTATGATTTTCTTTTTTATAGGAGTATTATTAGTAATGAAATTATTTGAGAAAGATGTTGCTTTAGCAGCAATGATGATTTTAACTTTTGGGGATTCAGTAAGTCATTTATGGGGCAAAAAGTTTGGTCATTTAAAAAATATATTTAACGGAAATAGTAGGAAATTCTTTGAAGGTACACTAATGGGCACTTTAGCAGGTTTTGTAGGTGCAGCATTTTTTGTTTCTATACCACAAGCTTTCCTAGCCAGTTTTGCAGCTATGGTAATGGAAGTAGTAGAGATTGATTTAAATGGTAAAAGTTTAAATGATAATTTACTAGTACCTTTAGTTGCAGGAACAGTGATATTCTTATTGAGAATGTATGTTTGAATTAAGAACAATACCTATCTTTAATATCTTCATTTGCTTCATATCGATTTCTAAAACTGATATCCCATAAATCTAATCCTTTGTTGATTACGAGATAAAGTTCATTATCGTTTTCTCCGTTAAAATAACAACCGGTTGCACATCTATCACTATACAAAGGATCCATGAATCTTTTAGCAACAGGATCATAAACTTTCCACTCTCCATCTAAATAGATATTAGTAAAAACATGTCCAGAAATAGGTAAATTACAATTACCTAAATTTAATTCGTTTAGATATGAAATGTTATAAGTATCTACGAATATTGTGGGATAACCCTTTGCTCTAGCAAATGTAACAAAAACTGTTCCAAAATCAGTACAACCTTTAGCGAGTTTCCCTTGTGGAGCAACCATAGATTCAGCAGTTTTTGATCCTTTATTTTTATCATTTAAAATGCAACTATTACAAATAATATTATCGTCAATCCAATTAGATATAGAGATAATATTTTCGTAATGATTATCACTATGAGTATTAATATTATGTGAATTTCTAGTAATATATTCCCCAGGCATAGTTTGTTCTCCTGAGTTTAAATAATAAGTGACATCTGCAGGAGCACATTTTTTCTCAGCAGGAAGACAGAATCCACTCAAACAATTATTATTTTCTTGACAATTTTGACCATTGGGCCAACTAACTTTAATCTTTTCTAATGGTTCCTTCTTAACCAATAATGTTTGTAAGTATGATTTAGGATAAACATTATTAAAGGTATATTTAATAGATTTACCAATAAAAGTTTCATTATCTAATTCCCTACATCCAGAAAACAAACTTAATAACAAAATTAAAACAACCACAACAATTATCTTTTTAAACATAATTATAAGGATAAATTTAGACTATAAAAATATTACTCTCATTCCACAACCAAAATACTTTTAAACAAAACTCAATTACATAAACAGATGACAGAAGAAAACCTAAAAGAGGAAGAAAAAAAAGTTTCTACAAAGAAAGACTCTGAAGAAGAGATGCATCCTGCTGAAGAACAAGGAATCACTGAAGACCAAACAAGTGAAGAAAAAAAGGAAGACATGGAAGAAGGAGAACTTGATGAAGATGTGTATTCTGATGAAGGAAGAGAAAAACTTGTTGAAGATGGAGAAATGGAACCAGATGAAGCAGGATTTATGCAAGGCGCAAGTGATGCTGGTCAACTTGGAAAAGATGCTTTAACAGGTGAACCGTTAATGGGTATTGAAGATGTTGTAGAAGCTAAAATTGAAGGTAAACTTTATCGTTTTGTTAACGAAGAAAATGCCCAAAAATTTAGAGAAAAGAAACAATCAGAATCAGAATGATACTTTTTTAATCTTTTTTTTAAAATTAATTTTTTCAAAAGCAATAATCAAATTCTCTTTACTTACTTGTTTAAATTTAGCATATTCAAGTTCCACTTTAGCATCCAGAGGTAAAACATTTCCTAAATTGTCAAAATAAATAAAATCAGGAATTTTTAAACCCTTATATTTTTTTAAAGAAGATAGAATTGACCTGTTTCCGTCAAAGTCAAGAATCACTCCCTTATTAGAACCAAATAACTGAGATATTTCTTCATGAACATAAAGGTAATTTTTTCTTACACATTGTTCCATTTTTTCTCCAATAAAACCAGCAAAATGATTCAACCCGTTAAAATCACTAACAGTATACATTAAATTGTTTGTAAAACTTATTTTTTTCAACTCAGAATTTAATATATCCAAAATATTTTCAATTCCCGAATGATCAATGTTTGTTCCAAAGATAATATTTTTTGAAGTTATTTCACTTAATCCTTTATTCATTGTATGCAACAAAACATTTTCATAAAAACTTTTTATTTTTTCAATAGATAAAGAACTCATAAAATCTTCAACAGATTGAAAATGATTATTTTCTTCAAGATGATTAACTCCAGAAATAAAATATTCAATTAAAGAAAAATAAGAGAATAATTTTCTTTGATCAAGTTGATCATAAGATATATCATTAATATTTAGAAAATACTTTAGTGAATCTAATGCATTTGGATAAGAATCCTTAAAAAAATCTACAAATGTAATGTCATGCAATATTATTGATGGTTTAGTCTCAGAAAAATATTCATTCGAATAAGTATGGGGGCAAATGAAATAACCATCATGTAATTTTAACCTAGCTGTATCTACATCATGAGAATACAAAAATTTAGCTGCTTCTTCAAAAAAAGGCATGATAAAAAGTAATTAAAATTAGTTTATATATTTAATGATGTAAGAATGGTACAATCATAATATAGATATTAGTTTTGATAAACATTTTTTAATTTATTTAAAAAAAGATAGCTAAAGCTAGATTATAATTTATGAAATTAAAAAAAGTGAAAAAAATGAAAAACCATATGTAAAGTAGATCCAAGTAAAAAAGATAATTTATGGACGTTAGTAAGTGCATGCTTAATGCCTCGTTGCCTTGGCACTTACACATCACTTCTATCAAACCGCTGTTCTTGCGATGTCCTAAGGTGTCTCTTTTCAAGGTACGCTTCGTGCTTAGATGCTTTCAGCACTTATCGCTTATTGCGTAGCTGCCCGGCATACCTTCTCAGATAACCGGTCGACCAGTGGCAACGAACCTTCGTTCCTCTCGTACTAAAAGATCCTTCCTTTCAGACACCCAACATTTCCAGTAGATATCAAACATACTGCCTCACAGCGTACTGAACCCAGCTC